>Ga0209097_10000007_pt1 | contig 380732 bp, 300 predicted proteins | sample AD_UKC052_MetaG_FD_184419 | JGI IMG/M metagenome (GOLD analysis project Ga0209097, IMG submission 184419) | Active sludge microbial communities of municipal wastewater-treating anaerobic digesters from USA - AD_UKC052_MetaG (SPAdes) (version 2) | ecosystem: Engineered > Bioreactor > Anaerobic...
TGCGTAGCATAATCTTTGATTGCCAAAGAACATTTTCCACTAATTTTCTGCAAAGCTGTAGTGAATTTGAAAAAAATTACGTGAAAAATGGCTCTACAATTTATAATTCCAATTTTTCAGATGTCTCTAATAAATAATAAGTTATATAATGAAAGGAATCAATTTCAAAACAATAAAGATATACAATATTCCGGAAATATCCAAGCAAAATCGTGAGGATTTTTGAAGTCGATTAAGTCCTTGATGATTCTCATTTTTTTGTGTATAATTAAGCTTGATGATTTTCACTGTTCTATTCTTTCTTTCGCCAGGCAGGAGTGATCGCTGGGCTTTGATTCCGGGATGGGTTTTTTACCAGATTGATTAAACCGCCATTTCCCACGGGTATTGGCGAATAAGTGAAGGTGTGACCTATTTATTGGGAAGTCGAGATCATGCACGTAGCCAATAAGCTCACCATCGGACGAATTTTTTTAGCGCTTAGTTTTATTCTGTTTTTCAGCAGCGACTCTTGCTGGTCTTTATGGATTTGCATCATTATCGCGGTGATGATCGAGTTGTCCGATTTCTTGGATGGCCGACTGGCGCGGCGTTACGGACAAGTTACGGATTTTGGCAAGTTGATGGATCCTTTTGCCGACAGCATAGCCCGGTTCACCATCTTTCTCTGTTTTTTGGCCGCTGGCTGGGCGCCGGTTTGGATTGTGGCGATCTTTTTCTATCGCGATATGTTGGTTGCCATCATTCGCGTTTTTTCTTTGCGGTCTGGTGTTGTGGTCTCAGCGCGCAAAAGCGGCAAGGCCAAAGCCTGGGTGCAGGCGTTGGCTATTTTTTTGGTTTTGGGATTGCAGGGATTGTCCCGGCTGGGGTTTTTGCCGGAGTCTGTTGATCAGCACTATCTGGCACTTATCACATCGGCCATCATCGGCGGAGCTGCCCTGGTCACCCTGTGGTCGGCGATCGATTATTGGAATGCCAATAAATCGATGGTGTTTGCGGCCATGTAGCGACAACTGTTTTTTTGTCTGGCTGGCAAAGAGCGCTCGACTCCCTGACAGGCAACTGGATGCAGCGATACCGCGGCAATATCCGAATTCCGTTTACAGGAAGGGAATAAGCGACTCGACACCCGGGACGATCAGATCGGGTTGATCGGGGGAGGCTTTGGCCATTTCGGCAGAGGTTTCACCGCTCAACACCAGAATTGCCATCATAGCGGAATGATTGGCCATGCGGATGTCGGTGTACAACCGATCGCCTATAAAAGCAGTTTGATCGCTGTTCACGTGCGTGCGTTCGACAATGGCGGCAACCGCTTCCAGCGATGGCTTGCCGACGATCACCGGCTGGATGGTTGGGATGGCGGTTTTGAACATGGCCAGAAAAGCCCCCACATCGGGCTTAAATCGATCGCGGCTCACCGGACAGAGAATGTCGCCGTGGGTGGCGATAAAGGGCAGGCCGCTGTTCAGCAGTTCATAGCTGGCGTGGATTTTTTCATAGGTTAAGGTGGTATCGAAGCCCAGCACGACTGCCCGTGGAACCTTGTTCTGCTTGATCTGCTCAGGTGACAAGAGTTCGAATCCCGCTTGCGCAAAATCGCGCTGAAGATCCGGAGTGCCGAGCAGAAAAATTTCCGGATAGAGGCCGTGGCGGCAGAGATAGTGGATCGCGCAATCCGTGCTAGAAATCAGCATATCATCCTGTGCGGGAAAGCCGAGATTCTGCAAACGCTCGATGTAACTTTGGTGGCTGCGGGAAGAATTGTTGGTAAAGTAAAAGAGATTGCGCCCGGAATCGAGCACAGATTGCAGAAACGCCGCCGCTTGCGGAAAAGGCACACCATCGAGATAGAGGGTGCCGTCCAGATCACAGACAATGGCACGGCAGTGGCCGAGGCGTTTGATTTGGCTGTCTGTCAACATAACCTTTTCCTGTAAAGGTGTCAGGCATAATCAGGGCAAAAAACTGGATGCTTATGTTGTTACCGCCCAACTTTGCCGCTGCCGTTGGAGATCCCCCAACCGGATTCTTGCCATCACCGCGTGATTTCTTTGCGCCGGATGGTGGTTTGCGCTGATTTAAATAAACTCAATCCTCGATTAAAAAGCAAGTTCCATTCGGGTTGCCTGTGTAGCGGCACAGGGTTTTTTTGGGGGGGCGTTGCCATGTTTTCTCAGGATGATGCATGGGTTGATCGTTTTGGACTTTGACGGCAGCCAGGGAGGCGGACGAATGAGGGGATATCTGCAAGGCGAGTTGGGGGCAAACGACCCGAACTGAAAAATCCTTGCTTTACTTTAAAATATTATTTACATTTAATTTTGATAGAAACCGCAAAGGATCTTTCTTTATACCAGTAGCTATCCCGGATTTCTTCCACGCGTTTAGATCTTTATTTTTACAGTATTAACCAGTCTGTATGGAGGTATACGAATGTCTAGAACAATGGTAACTTTGGACGGCAACGAGGCAGCGGCCTATGTGGCGCACAAGATCAACGAGGTCATCGCCATCTACCCGATCACCCCTTCATCTGCGATGGGCGAGTGGGCGGATGCCTATTCGGCTGCCGGCCAAAAGAACATCTGGGGTACCATCCCGCAGGTCACGGAGATGCAAAGCGAAGGAGGTGCCGCAGGAGCGGTACATGGCGCTTTGCAGACCGGTGCGTTGACCACCACGTTCACGGCTTCGCAGGGTTTGTTGTTGATGATTCCCAATATGTATAAAATTGCCGGCGAGTTGACCCCAACGGTCTTCCATGTCAGTGCGCGCACGGTGGCAACGCATGCACTGTCGATTTTTGGCGATCACAGCGATGTGATGGCCTGTCGGCAGACTGGTTTTGGGCTGCTCTCCTCTGCATCAATTCAAGAGATCATGGATTTTGCTCTTATCTCTCAGGCAGCCACACTCGAATCCCGCATCCCTTTCATTCACTTTTTTGATGGATTCCGATCCTCGCATGAAGTGCAAAAGATCGAGCAGTTGACCATGGACGACATGCGGGCGATGATCGACGATGAACTTGTTTTCGAGCACCGCCGGCGCGCTCTATCGCCTGATCGTCCGGTTTTGCGCGGCACCGCTCAGAATCCCGATGTCTTTTTCCAGGGGCGCGAAACAATCAATCCGTTTTACGCCGCTTGTCCGGGGATTGTGCAAAAAGCGATGGACAAATTTGCCAAGATCGCTGGACGCTCCTATCACCTGTTCGACTATGTGGGTGCTCCGGATGCCGAGCAGGTCATTGTGTTGATGGGTTCAAGCGGTGAAGCGGCACACGAAGCGGTTGATTACCTCAATAAGAAAGGCCACAAAGTTGGCCTGATTAAAGTGCGTCTCTACCGCCCCTTCTCTGCCGACCATTTCATCGCTGCCATTCCCAAGAGCACAAAATCGATCGCCGTTCTGGATCGGACCAAGGAACCTGGCAGTGCAGGCGAGCCCTTGTATGGGGACGTCCTCACGGCTCTATCCGAGTCGATGATGGCCGGCAAGCTGACGATGGCAGATTTTCCTCGCGTGATCAGCGGCCGTTATGGACTCTCGTCCAAGGAGTTCACACCGGCCATGGTCAAGGGTGTATTTGATGAGCTGAAAAAAAGCGAACCGAAAAACCATTTTACCGTCGGCATCAACGACGATTTGTCGCACACCAGCATCGACTATGATCCGCATTTCAGCACTGAACCCGATGATGTGGTGCGCGCTTTGTTCTACGGGTTGGGCAGCGACGGCACGGTCGGTGCCAATAAAAACTCGATCAAGATTATCGGCGAAGAGACTGACAACTATGCTCAGGGTTATTTTGTCTATGATTCGAAAAAAGCCGGCACGGTAACCGTTTCGCATCTGCGCTTTGGCCCTCGGCCGATCCAGTCGACTTATACCATTTCCAAGGCGAATTTTATTGCCTGTCATCAGCAGTTTTTCCTGGAAAAATTCAACATGCTCGAATCGGCGGTTGAGGGAGCAACCTTTCTGCTGAACAGCCAGGCCGATCCAGCTGATGTTTGGGATACCCTGCCCCGCAATGTGCAAGCGGAAATCGTCAAGAAAAAGATCAAATTTTACGTAATCGACGCTTATAAAGTGGCCAAAGAGAGCAACATGGGTGTGCGCATCAACACCATCATGCAGACCTGTTTCTTTGCCATTTCAGGAGTGTTGCCGCGTGCGGAAGCGATCGAAAAAATCAAGCAAGCGATCAAGAAGACCTACGGCGCCAAAGGCGATCGGATTGTGCAGATGAATTACCTGGCGGTAGACCATACGCTGGAAAATCTGCATGAGGTCAAAGTGCCGGATAAAGTGACCAGCAAGATCGAGATGCCGCCTATTGTCAGCGAAGAATCACCGGAGTTTGTCAAAACGGTTGTCGCCAAGATTTTGCAGGGCAAGGGCGATGAATTGCCGGTGAGTGCCATGCCGATCGACGGCACTTTTCCGACCGGCACCACGCAGTGGGAAAAGCGCAATGTGGCGCTGGAAATCCCGGTTTGGGATCCCGACACCTGCATTCAATGCGGCAAATGCGTGATGGTTTGTCCGCATGCAGCGATTCGGCAAAAAGCCTACGATGGCAAGATTTTGGCAAAGGCACCGACCACTTTCAAGTCAACTCCGGCCAAGGGCAAGGATTTTGCCGAGGGCTGGCGTTATACGCTGCAGGTGGCGCCGGAAGATTGCACCGGATGTGCGCTATGCGTCGAAGTCTGTCCTTCCAAGAACAAACAGGAAGTCGGTCGCAAGGCGATCAATATGGCTCCACAACCGCCAATTCGTTTGCAGGAGAGAGAAAACTTTACGTTCTTTTTGCAGGAAATTCCCGATCTGGATCGCAGTTCCGTCAAGATCGATTCAGTCAAGGGATCGCAATTCTTGCAGCCGTTGTTCGAATACTCGGGCGCTTGTGCGGGATGCGGAGAGACGCCGTATGTCAAGTTGCTCAGCCAATTGTTCGGTGAGCGGGCGATCATCGCCAACGCGACCGGCTGTTCCTCGATTTACGGCGGCAATTTGCCCACGACGCCCTATACCACCAACCGAGATGGCCGTGGGCCGGCCTGGTCCAACTCGCTGTTCGAAGACAACGCTGAATTCGGTCTCGGTTTTCGTCTGACTCTGGATAAGCAGAACGAATATGCTCAGGAGTTGGCCAAGGCCCTGTCCGCTGATCTGGGCGATCAATTGGTCGATGATCTGCTCAAAGCCGACCAGAGCAGCGAGGCGGGAATCGCCGCGCAGCGGGAACGCGTAAAAGAATTGCGCAAAAAATTGGCAACCAACAAATCGCGTGAGGCCAAACACTTGCTGTCGGTGGCCGATAATCTGGTCAAGAAGAGCGTGTGGATTCTCGGCGGCGATGGATGGGCTTATGATATCGGCTATGGCGGTCTGGATCATGTGCTTGCTTCCGGCCGTAACGTGAATGTTCTGGTGTTGGACACCGAGGTCTATTCCAACACTGGCGGCCAGATGTCCAAATCGACGCCGCTCGGTGCGGTGGCCAAATTTGCCGCCGCCGGCAAACCTTTGCCGAAAAAAGACATGGGAATGATCTTTATGAGCTATGGCAATATCTACGTGGCGCGAGTGGCAATGGGTTACAATGATTTGCAGGTGGTGCGTGCGTTTCTCGAAGCAGATGCCTATGACGGCCCCAGCATCATCATCGCCTATTCGCATTGTATTGCGCATGGCATTCCCATGCACAAAGGGATGGATGAACAACGCGCTGCGGTCGAAAGCGGCCACTATCCGTTATTCCGTTTCAATCCGGCCAAGCTTGCCGAAGGGGGCAATCCGTTGAAGCTCGATTCCAAAGCCCCGTCCATTTCGTTTGCGGATTTTGCCTACGGCGAAACGCGTTTCAAGATGTTGACCAAGAGCCATCCGGACCGCGCCAAGATGCTGATCGAGATGGCGCAAGACCAGATCTCTGCGCGTTGGCGCCTGTATGAAGCATGGGCGGCAATGACCGGCCCCAGCGGCGAATAAAAAAACGACGGCAACTCCTTGTGGCGGAGCAAAGCCGCCGCAAGCGATCGAATATCAAACGAAAGGACACGATACATATGGATTTGTCGACGACCTATATGGGTTTAAAGCTGAAGAATCCGCTCGTACCTTCGGCTTCTCCCTTGTCCAAAGATTTGGCAACGATCAAACGCTTGGAAGATGCTGGGGCATCGGCAGTGGTTCTTTATTCGCTGTTTGAAGAACAAATTTCTTTTGAAGCGGCCGAATTGGATCATTTTTTAACCCAGGGCACCGAGTCGTATGCCGAAGCGCTGAGCTATTTTCCCCAGGTCGAGGAGTACAATTTGGGCCCGGAGGAGTATCTGGAGCATATACGCAAAGCCAAGGAAGCGACGGATATTCCGATTATCGCCAGCCTGAACGGTGTGTCGACCGGCGGCTGGACCGGTTATGCCAAAAAGATGCAGGACGCCGGAGCAGATGCGCTGGAGCTCAATATCTATTTTCTTTCCACCGACAGCAAGCGAGACGGCCGAGAAATCGAGAATCTTTACCGCTCTGTCCTCAAGGCTGTGAAGGCGAGTGTCACAATTCCGGTTGCGATGAAGCTCAGTCCCTATTTCAGCTCGCTCGCGCATATGATCGAGTTGTTGGATCAGGACGGTGCAGATGGATTTGTGTTGTTCAACCGCTTTTACCAGCCGGATCTGGATCTTGAGTCTTTGGAAGTCAACCCGGGTGTGGTTCTGAGCAATTCCAGCGATTTGCGTCTGCCTTTGCGGTGGATCGCCATTCTTTATGGTCGGGTGGAGGCGGGTCTTGCCGGTTCCACGGGAGTGCACACAGCTGAAGATGCCATCAAAATGATGATGGCTGGCGCGGACATTGCGCAGATGTGCGCTGCGCTCTTGCTCAACGGCCCGCAAGTGATCGGCAAGGTTCTTGCGGACATGAAAAAGTGGATGGAAGCGAACGAATACGAATCGATCAGACAAATGCAGGGCAGCATGAGCCAGAAATCGGTCGCCGAGCCTGCCGCCTTCGAGCGCGCCAATTATATGAAAGCGTTGAACAACTTTAGGACCAGCGGCTCGCGCTGAGTACAACTGCAGGATCCGGATTTGGCTCAAGCTATTTGATCTGAAAGAAAATAAATTTCAGTGCGACCCAGCAAGGGTTACCGGTGTCATTTTCATAATCTGCACAAAACGATGAAATTGACTGCTGTTTGATTCGCTTGGACGCCGAATCCGGGAATGAAAAGAGTTGACTTTATTTTTATCATTTGTTATATTTATTGGCTTAATCAGCAATAGCCAAATTCGGTGCGCGGCACCGAATTTGGTCAATAGAACGTGGCGCGTTCGTCTAGGGGTCTAGGACGCTGGCCTCTCACGCCGGTAACACGGGTTCGAATCCCGTACGCGCTGCTAGGATTGCGCCCGTAGCTCAATTGGATAGAGCATCTGGCTACGGACCAGAAGGTTGGGGATTCGAATTCCTCCGGGCGCGCTCTTTTCAGGGATGATTCTCGTGACGCAGGATCATACGACCTGGATGCGACAGGCGTTGGCCGAAGCGGCCAGGGCGCGAGACAAGGGAGAAGTGCCGATCGGCGCAGTCGTGGTTCAGGATGAGCGCATTGTCGGTCGAGGGCACAACCTGGTTGAAACGCTGCAGGATCCCACTGCGCACGCTGAAATGCTTGCCCTTGCCTCAGCTTCAGCCACTCTTGCTTCCTGGCGACTTTCTGATTCTGTCCTTTACACAACCCTGGAACCGTGTCCGATGTGTGCTGGCGCAATCCTGATGGCGCGGATTCCTCTGGTGGTTTTTGCGGCGACAGATCCGCGCTACGGTGCCTGCGGGTCAGCCTTGCAGGTACTCGGCACAAAGCGGCTGGATATCGAAGCGACCTGTGTCTCCGGAATTTTGGCTGAAGAGAGCCAACAGATGTTGCAAGAGTTCTTTCAAATGCTGCGCCAGAAACAAGCACACTAGGGAGAGGTGCGAGAGTGGTTGAATCGGGCGGTCTCGAAAACCGTTGTACCCCTAACGGGGTACCCAGGGTTCGAATCCCTGCCTCTCCGCTCGATGGTTGCGATCCAACTTCCGGATCGTTGGAGAGGTGTCCGAGTGGCTGAAGGAGCACGCTTGGAAAGCGTGTGTAGGTACCCCCTACCGCGGGTTCGAATCCCGCCCTCTCCGCTCTGCTGTTTGGCAGGAATTGGATCAGAAAGGCGTCGCAGCAAACAAAATGGGGCCGTAGCTCAGTTGGGAGAGCGCTAGAATCGCACTCTAGAGGTCGTGGGTTCGACCCCCATCGGCTCCACAAGGCTGTGCTAGACGGGGAGCTAGCGGTGCCCTGTAACCTGCAATCCGCTATAGCAGGGTCGAAAACCTTTCTAAGGTCTGCTCATTTGTGCAACACGCTTTGGAAAGTAACGCTGAAAATCCAAGCCCTGCGCAATAGATAGACGCTAAACCCCGTCAGGAGCGGAAGCGAGCAGCGGTAGGTGTTGATTCTATGTGCCGCAGGTAAACTTGGGTTGAGTTATTTTTTCAAGGCTGTTCACGAATAGAGGATCGAAGTTTGGTGCACAGCCTTTTTATTTTATCAGCCTAAAGATGAGTCTGCGTATGTCCTACCTGGTACTTGCGCGAAAATATCGCCCTATGTTTTTTGCAGATGTCGTTGGTCAAGAACACGTTACCATGACCCTGCAGAACGCCATCGAACAAAAACGTGTGGCCAATGCTTATCTTTTTTCCGGTCCTCGCGGTGTAGGCAAGACGACTGTGGCTCGCCTGCTGGCCAAAGCCTTGAATTGCGATCAAGGACCGACCACTCAACCCTGCAACACCTGTTCATGCTGTGTTGAAATCAATGAAAGCAGAAGTTTTGATGTTTTTGAGATCGATGGCGCGTCCAACCGCGGCATCGATGAGGTGCGCAACCTGCGGGAGGGATTGCGATATTCGCCTAATCCCGGCAAATATCGCATCTACATTATCGACGAAGTTCACATGTTGACCAATGAAGCCTTTAACGCTTTGTTAAAGACTCTGGAAGAACCCCCATCTCGTGTTCTCTTCATTTTTGCCACCACCGAAGCCCACAAAGTGCCAGCAACCATCTTATCGCGCTGCCAAAAATTCGATTTCAAGCGCCTTTCCAACAAAATGATCATGGACCAGCTGCGATCCATCTGTGCAAAGGAAGCAATTGAGATAGATGAAGATTCTTTGCGAATTATCGCAGGCAAGGCAGAGGGCGGTATGCGCGATGCGCAAAGCATTTTGGATCAGATCATCGCTTTTGCCGGGAAAAACGTGCGCAGCGCGGATACCGAGCGACTCCTGGGAATGATCGATCGAAATCTGTTTTTTCGGGTTTCCGATTTGATCACCAACAGCGATGTGGCGGGATCTATTCAGTTGGCTGATGAGCTCTTTGTTGGGGGAGTGGACTTTTCCGATTTCCTTCTCGGTCTTGCAGAACACCTGCGAAATTTATTGGTGATCAAGATCACCGCGGGAAACCACGAGTTGGATGTTTCGGAAGTTGACGCTGAGCACTATCGCAGCCAGGCGCCCTTGTTCAGCAGTGAAGACCTGTTGCGCTATATCAAAATCGCTTCGGAAACCGAAAACTTGATCAAGCGCAGTTTGAATCCGCGTTTGCATGTCGAAGTGGCGTTGGTAAAAATGGTCAAGATGGGTAAAAGCGTCGAGCTCTCTGAATTGCTCCAAACCGTCGCCGAGTTAAAAAAAAAGCCTGATTCCATCCTGATTCAGCAGAATGCCGCTGACAAGCGCTCCCTGTTCGACAATCATCGCGTCAATCAGTTTTTTGGCGGTTCTGCGCCGAGTGAGATCGAAACCCTGGCCGCAGCAGAACCGGAAGCGATCGATACGACGGTATCCCTGGCCGATATCGAGAGCAAATGGCCCGATTTTGTTGACGATGTTAAAAAGAAAAGGATTGCGCTGGGCATTTATTTGAGTATGGCTTGGCCAAAAGAGACCACCGGTGGCAAAATGCAGTTGGCCTTTCCACCCGACTGCAGTTTCCAGATGAGTAATGTGGAAAAAGATTCTGTGTGGTTGCAGGATCTGTTGCGCGAAACGAGCGGCTGCAACCTGCGGTTTTGCTGCATGATTGACAACAGCGATTATTTGGCGCAAAAACGAAAGTGGATGCCGATCGTCGACAAGCGCAGGGAATTTGAGGATTTACTTAAAAACAACGCCATGGTTCAGCATATCCTTGATCTTTTTGATGCCGAATTTGCCGAGTAGGCTCATTGCACGCCGGCAACAGGCGGGGATGAGAGTTTCAAACCAACAAGATTGACAGAGATGTCGGCAATTGCCGGGTCATCTGCGATAGGAGAAAACGATGAACAAGGGAGCAATGGCTGGTCTGCTGATCAAGGCGCAAAAAATGCAGGAAGCCATACAAAAAGCACAGGATAACTTGGTCAATATACAGGTCGAAGGCAGTGCAGGCGGCGGAATGGTCAAGGTCGTCGCCAATGCTGCTCAGGAAGTGATGGCCATCAAGATCGATCCGGAAGTGATCGATCCGCAAGATCATGAAATGCTGGAGGACCTGGTGATGGCAGCTGTCAATCAAGCGATGGTGGCAGCGAAACAGCGGGCTCAGGAAGAAATGTCCCAAATTACCGGTGGTATGATGCCGAAAATTCCCGGGCTTTGAGCGAAGAGGGCTGTTGAATGCACTATTCGTCCTCAGCTGTGGAGCGGGCGGTCATGGAGCTGAGCAAATTACCCGGCGTCGGGCGCAAATCTGCACAACGCATGGTTTTTTATTTGCTCAAACAGTCTCCGCAAGCGGTAAATGACCTGAGCACCTCTTTGTCTGACCTGGTACAAAAAGTAAAATTTTGTTCGATCTGTAACAATATTGCTGAAGAAGAAACCTGCGAAATTTGTCGCAGCGAAAAGCGAGATCGCAGCATCATCTGCGTTGTAGAAGAGGCAAATGATATCTGGGCATTCGAACGCACCGGCGATTATCGGGGCCTTTATCATGTGCTTGGCGGCGTGCTTTCCCCGTTGGACGGCATCGGTCCGGATGATTTGCACGTCAAAGAGCTGCTGCAGCGGCTGGACGATTCGGTGCATGAGGTGATCGTCGCAACCAATCCCAGCACCGAAGGTGAAGCGACCGCACTCTACCTGGCCAAATTGATCAAACCCTTAGCGATAAAACTGACGCGTATTGCTCGCGGGATCCCGGTGGGTGCCGATCTGGAACATGCCGACGAGATGACCCTTTCTCGCGCTCTTGAGGGGCGTGCCGAGATCTGACTGGATTCTGCAGCACAATGCGGGAGTGACAAAGTGGCACTCAAAGAGAAAGCTGCAATTGCCCTGTCGACAACTCTGGGGTCGGGGTTTTTCCCTTTTGCCCCGGGAACCGTGGGCGCTCTGATCGCTGTTGTTGTGCTGTGGTTTTTGCGGCCGGTTATGGGATGGCTCTGGATTGTCAGTGTGGCGGCGAGTTTTGTTGTCGGCGTAAAAGCTGCCCAGATCAGCGACGCCTGCTGGCGAACCGAGGACAGCGGCCGCATCAACTGGGATGAGGTTGTCGGGATGATGATCTCGGTTTTTGCGATCCCCGATAATCCCTGGCTGTGGGTGAGCGCATTTTTTCTGTTCCGTTTTTTTGACATCATCAAGCCATTCCCGGTGCGGCAAGCTGAAAAACTGCCACACGGCTGGGGGGTGATGACTGATGATGTACTTGCCGGTGTTTACAGCAATCTCTGTTTGCAGGTGATGATCCGTTTTATTTTATGAAACAACCGGAGAGATTGGAAAGAGATGCATGTCGAGATCCTGTCAATAGGCGATGAGCTCCTGATCGGCCAAACCGTTAACACCAATGCTGCATGGATGGGCGAACAATTGTTGCAGATCGGGGTGGTGCCGGATTGGGTGACGACCGTTGGAGATAATGCGGATCGTCTTTTTTCGGCCATGCGTGTTGCCGAAGAGCGGGCGGACATTGTCCTGTTGACCGGTGGGCTTGGTCCAACCCACGATGACATCACCAAGGCCGTTGCGTGTCGTTTTTTCAGCAGCGATACCGTTTTGGATGAAACGGTCTTGCAAGCCATACGCGAACGATTTGCCAGGCGAGGAATCCCCATGGCGCGCATCAATGAAGAGCAGGCGCAGGTTCCCCGCAACGCAAGAGTCATCCCCAACGATCGCGGTACTGCACCCGGAATGATTTTTACAGAGAACAACAAGCGTTTTTACATTATGCCCGGCGTGCCGTTCGAAATGCAATCGATGATGCAGCGGGTGGTCTTGCCCGAACTGGTGCAACTGCTCGGTGCCAAAAATATCGAGACAAGGACCCTTGCCACCACCGGGATCGCGGAGAGCACGCTTTTTGCAGAATTGGGCGACATGAAAAAGCTCGAGGCCAGTGCTCGAGTTGCTTTTTTGCCCAGCTTGTGCGGCGTACGGATCCGTTTGACCGCAACCGCTGACAGAACCACCGGAGCTGTCGAAAAATTGAATCGAGCGGAGAACTGGATACGCGAGCGGGTGGGAGATTTTATCTATGCCAATCGCGATATCGGCCTTGAAGCGGTTTTGGCGGAGGAACTGATACGCAGCGGCAAGACAGTGGCGGTTGTGGAATCGTGTACCGGTGGACTACTTGCCAGTCGTCTGACCGACATACCCGGCAGTTCCAATTATTTTATGCAGGGCGTTGTCGCCTACAGCAACAAAGCAAAACATGAAGTGGTTGGTGTGCCGCAAGAATTGCTGGAAAAGCACGGTGCAGTCAGCCGGGCGGTCGCGGAAGCATTGGCCGAAGGCATCCGCGGAAAGGCAAAGACCACTTTTGGCTTGGCCGTTACTGGAATTGCTGGACCGGGCGGTGCGACTGCACAAAAACCGGTGGGATTGGTTTATATCGCTTGTGCCGAGGAAGGTGCAACAGTTGTCGAAGAACACCGATTTGCCGATGATCGCCTTGGCAACAAAATGCGCACCGCGCAAGCGGCGTTAAATCTGTTGCGAAAATCTCTGTTCAATCTTCACATCAAATAGGAAAGCGATGCGCCTGTTCATTTGTTGTGAACTTCCAGCCGCGATAATCCAGTCTTTGGGAGAAACGGTTGACCGTCTGAGAGAAACGAAAGCGGATGTCAGTTGGGTTCGGCCGAAAAGCATGCATGTAACCCTGAAATTCCTGGGCGAGGTCAGTGCGGATCGCACGGCTGCGATAACAGAAGCGATGCGAGAATCGGTGTTCGGAATGGTACCGTTTGTTTGCACGGTGCAAGAGATGGGCGCTTTTCCGAGATTGCAACGGCCGCGGGTCTACTGGGTGGGCATCGATGATCCGTCGGGGAACTTGCAAACCATGGCGCAACGGTTGGAAGAAAATTTGTGCCGACAGGGTTTTGCACGCGAGGAGCGACCCTTTCGCCCCCATTTGACTTTGGGGCGGGTAAGAAGCATTCGGGGTGTGGAAAATGTGCTGGAGCGGATCGAACGCGAGAACAGCTGTTTTGGCCGCTTCGAAGTCGATGAGCTTGTGTTGATGCAAAGCCAGCTCGATCCGGGGGGAGCGATCTATACCGCAATGCATCGGCAACGAATTGGCGATTGATTCTTGTCCAGCAGACAATTGCCGGTACCGGCTGCCAGGGGATCGAGTTGTCTGAGAGGTCCACAAAAGAGCGTCATCGAGCTCAAAAATTTAAAATAGCAGGGCAAATTTATGGCTGAGGAAAACAACGAAAAGCGCAAAGTGCTGGAACTGGCGATGGCACAAATCGATCGTCAGTTCGGCAAAGGTTCGATCATGTGGCTCGGAGTCGATCGGGTGGTTGCCGTCGATGTGATTAAAACAGGATCTCTTTCTTTGGATATTGCCCTGGGAGTCGGCGGTGTGCCGCGCGGCCGGATTATCGAGATTTTCGGACCGGAATCGTCTGGCAAGACCACCCTTGCTCTGCACATTGTGGCGGAAGCGCAAAAAACGGGAGGTTTGGCCGCATTTATCGATGCCGAACACGCGATGGATGCCATTTATGCCAAAAAACTGGGTGTCGACACCGACAACCTGCTGATTTCTCAACCCGATACCGGCGAGCAGGCGCTCGAGATCACCGAAACGCTGGTGCGCAGCAGTGCTTTGGATGTGGTGGTTATCGATTCAGTCGCCGCTCTGGTGCCGCGCGCGGAAATTGAAGGGGAGATGGGCGATGCGCAGATGGGATTGCAGGCGCGATTGATGTCGCAGGCGATGCGCAAACTAACCGCGGCAATCAGCAAATCGCATACGTGTGTGATTTTCATCAATCAGATCCGCGAAAAGATCGGCGTTATGTTCGGCAATCCGGAAACCACGACAGGCGGCCGGGCGCTCAAATTCTACTCGTCTCTGCGCTTGGATATCCGTCGTACCGCCGCAATAAAAGAAGGCGAAACTGCCATTGGCAACCGGACCAAGGTCAAGGTGGTCAAGAACAAGGTCGCACCGCCTTTTCGCGAAGCGGAATTTGACATCATCTATGGCAAGGGGATTTCACACGTCGGAGATGTCCTCGATCTGGCAGTGCAGAACAAGATCATCGACAAAGCCGGGACTTGGTTTTCCTACGGCGATGAGCGCTTGGGTCAAGGTCGGGAAAATGTCAAAGCCTATCTGGAACAAAATCCGGAACTGCTCAATACAATCGAGAATCGGGTGCGTGAAGCCTGTGGTTTGGGCGGCGAGGGCAAGAAGAAAGCAGAGAGCGACACAAAATCGTAATGGTGCAGGGTGTCACGACGGATCACAGCCATAACCGCGCAAAAACGGCGAACCGACCGCTGTTCGGTGTTTCTCGATGACGAGTTTGCTTTTGGTTTGCACCAGGATGTCTTGCTGCAATCCGGCATCGCGGTCGGCGATGTTCTGGAAGAGGATCAGATCGCCGCGCTTGTGGCTCTTGAGGAACGCCGTGCGGCCAAAGAAAAGGCGATTCGCCTCTTGGCTGTACGGGCGCGGAGCCGTCGGGAACTGGACCGGCGGCTGACGCTTGCCCATTTTTCCGCGCCGGCACGTGAATGGGCGATGCAAGAGCTGGACCGCTTGCATTATCTCGATGATCTCGATTTTGCCATTCAATTTGTCAAGACTCGATTGATCACTCGTCCGCAGGGGCGGTTTCTGATGCGACAAGAGCTGGCACAGAAAGGAGTTGCGGAAGAGTTGATCGACAAAGCGCTGCAGGCGGCTTATGCAGAAATTCCCGAAGCGGATCTGGCGCGTCAAGTTGCTCGAAAACGTCTGCGCACTCTGGGCGAGTTTCAATCGCCAAAAACAAAGAAACGCATCTTTGATCTGCTCGGCCGCCGCGGTTTTGCCTGGGAAATCATTCAGGATATCGGTGAGAATTGGCAAGGGCTGATCGACGATATCGATTAAAAACTATTTACTTTGATGATAGTTTTGCTCATTTTATACCAATCCCTGTGGCTTTTGATGTGTTTAACCAATTCATTTTGCGGCTTTCGGTGGTGAAGACAGGATAGGAGTTTTGGTTGCTCAAAAAAATTGACAAATTGCTCAAACTGCAGCTGGAAACCCGGTTGGTTCGCGCCACCACAGATGCGGATTTTCGACAGGTTAAATCGCACATACCGCCCTTGTTTCAAACGGTCAATTTCGATTACAGCGATGCAGAGGAAGGGCTTGCCATCTTTCGCGCAGAAAAGGCCGGCTATATCTACTCGCGCAATGGCAATCCAACCACCGATCTGTTTGCACAAATGGTCGCTTTGCTCGAAGAGAGCGAGGCTGGTTTGGCCACTGGTTCGGGAATGGGCGCAGTAAGCGCTGTTTTTCTCGCTCTCACCAACAGTGGCGACCAGGTTGTGTCATCGGCTGCCATTTACGGCGGCACGCGTTCATTTCTGCAAAAGCACCTGACCTCTCATGGCGTGCGCACTGATTTTGTCGATATCAGCGATCTGGCAGCAGTCGAAGCCGCGCTAACCAAACGAACCCGCATCATTTTTACCGAAGTGGTGGGCAATCCCAATCTGGTTGTGGCGGATATCCGTGGTCTGGCCGACCTGGCCAAACGACACGGCGTGCTGTTGGTGGTGGACAACACGTTTACGCCTCCACCTCTGATTCAACCCTTGCGACATGGTGCAGACGTGGTGTTGCACAGCGCAACGAAATACATCGGCGGGCATGGCGATCTTTTGGGTGGGGTGATCGCTTCGTCGCGTGAATTTATTGAACCGATGATCGAAGTCGTCAAGCATTACGGCGCCACCCTGAGTCCTTTTAACGCGTGGCTGGCCTTGCGCGGCATGCGAACTCTTGTCCTGCGGTTGCAGCGGCAATGTGAAAATGCTTTCACTTTGGCGCGTTTTTTAAACGACCATCCAGCAGTAAGCCGGGTGTTTTACCCCGGCTTGCCCGATCATCCGCATCACCAGGTCGCAGCGCGAGAGCTGCAAGCTTTCGGTGGAATTCTCGCCTTTGAAATGAAAAACGGCTTTGATGCAGCCAAACGAGTCATGGATGGCATTCAAGTCTGCAGCTTTACCACGAGTCTGGGGGAGATCGACACACTGCTTATCCATCCCGCCTCGACCTCGCATATCGGTCTTGCGCCTGAGGAACGACAAGCGATCGGCGTGACTGACGCCCTGATTCGTTTGTCGGTCGGTATCGAAAGCATTGTTGATTTGCAGGAAGATCTCGATCAAGCCCTCAACGAGGCGGATCGGCTTACCACTCACACAGTGAAACGGAAAGAAACAAGATGACGTCACAGGAGATCAGACAGTCCTTTTTGGATTTTTTTCGCAGCAAGGAGCATCACATTGTCCCAAGCGCGCCGGTAGTACCGCAATCTGATCCGACCTTGCTGTTTACCAACGCAGGGATGAATCAGTTCAAGGATATTTTTCTTGGCAACCGCAAACGGACCCACAAACGGATCGCGGATTCGCAAAAATGCATCCGCGTTTCGGGCAAGCACAACGATCTTGAAGAAGTCGGCCGCGATACCTACCACCACACTTTTTTCGAAATGTTGGGCAACTGGTCTTTTGGCGATTATTTCAAGGAAGAAGCGATCGCCTGGGCATGGGAATTGTTGACGGATGTCTGGAAGTTGCCCAAGGATCAACTCTATGCCACAGTTTTTGGCGGCGATGAGGTAGATGGGCTCGAGCGGGATACGGAAACGGCGGAAATGTGGAAAAAGATGACCGATCTCGATCCCTCCCACCTGCTGTTTTTTGGCAAAAAAGACAATTTTTGGGAGATGGGCGAGACAGGACCCTGTGGCCCATGTTCAGAAATTCATATCGATCTTGGCGCTGATTTTGATAAACCGGCTGATGCCGGGAAAAGCGGGGTGAACAGCGGTTCGGCGCGCTTTATCGAGTTGTGGAATCTGGTTTTTATCCAGTACAATCGCGACAGCTCCGGCAAGCTCCACCTGTTGCCGGCAAAACACGTGGACACAGGCGCCGGCTTTGAGCGCCTGGTGGCGGTTCTGCAGAACAAAAAATCCAACTATGCGACAGATCTTTTTCTGCCGATACGGGTCGAAATTGCATCGCTGACGGGCCGCGATCCGCAGAGCGGCGGTGAAATCGAGGTCGGTTTCAACGTGCTTTCCGATCACATCCGCGCATTGACCTTTGCGATCGCCGATGGCGCGATACCAGGTAACGAAGGCCGCGGTTACGTCTTGCGCCGCCTCTTGCGCCGCGCCGCTCGCTTCGGTCGAGTCTTGGGAATGCAAAAACCATTCATTTATCAGCTGGTTGCACCTTTGGTCTCGGTGATGGGAGAGGCTTACCCCGAAATCAAAGAGCGACAGAAACACATCGAGCGGATCATCCACGCGGAGGAAGAGAGCTTTAACCAAACGCTGGACAGAGGTATCGATATTTTTGAAAGCAAAGCGCAACAGGCGATTGGCAAAGGGAAAAAGATTTTTTCCGGTGCCGACGCCTTTTTGCTGCACGACACTTATGGGTTTCCGCTGGATTTGACCCAGTTGATGGCGGCGGAAAAGGGGCTGCAAGTCGATGCCGATGCTTTTCAACGCGAAATGGAAAAACAGCGCCAGCGCTCGGCCGCCGCACGTGAAACGGTCTATGCAACGATCGAGGTCGACGCTGCTCTCGATGGTTCAGAGTTTGTCGGCTATGTCAGCGATGAAGTGGCGACTCAGGTGGTATTGGCGGATAAAGAGCGGATCATTCTGCGGGAGACGCCATTTTATGCCGAAAGCGGCGGTCAGATCGGCGACCGCGGCTGGATTGAAAATGAGCAGATGAAGTTTCAGGTTGAGGATACCAAGCAGATCGGCGAACATATCGTTCATTTCGGCCGCTTGCAGAGCGGCCGGTTGCCAGCTGTCGGTGCCGGGGTTACAGCGCGCATCGACTCTGCCCGGCGGCGTGCGACCGAACGCAACCACACCGTGACGCATCTGTTGCACCGTGCGCTGCGCGAAGTTTTGGGTGAGCACGTGCATCAGGCGGGATCGCTGGTGCACTCGGACTATCTGCGCTTTGATTTTACCCATTTTGAAAAGGTCAGCGAACCTGATCTGCGGCGCATCGAAAGGATCGTCAATGAACGCATTTTGGAAAATCGTCGGGTGAGCTGGCAAATTTTACCTTTTAAGGAGGCGACCAGCAAAGGTGCCATGGCCCTGTTCGGCGAAAAATACGGGGAAACCGTGCGCATGGTTGAAGTCGATGATTTTACTCGCGAGCTCTGTGGCGGCACGCATGTTCGCGCGACCGGCGAGATCGGCGAATTTGTTATTGTCAATGAAAGTGCAGTGGGATCGGGAATTCGCCGAATCGAAGCGATAACCGGTTTCAGTGTCTATGAATATCTGCGATCGCGGGAGGAGATGTTGCGCCAGGCCAGCCTGATTCTCGGCTGCCCTACGGAAGAATTGCCACAACGGGTCAGGTCGTTGATGCAGGAGCGCAAAGAGTTGGATAATGAAGTGCATGATTTGCGCCAGGCCACATCCAGGGTAAAAGTTACCGACCTGGTCAAACAAGCCGCGCAAGTTGGTGATGTCAAAGTGGTGGCCGGTTTGGTGGCCAGCAAAGATATAGATGATCTCAAATCAACCGCCGACCAGCTGCGCGATGCCATGCAAAGCGGGATTGGTGTGCTGGCTGCGGAAATGGATGGCAAGGCCAACTTTGTCTGCGTGGTGACCCGTGATTTGATCGACCGCTATCATCTGCATGCCGGTGATATCGTCAAGCAGGTCGCTAAAATTGCCGGCGGTGGCGGTGGCGGAAGCCCACATATGGCAACCGCCGGCGCCAAGAACAGCGACAAGCTGAACGACGCGATATCACAGGTTGGCCGAATTGTCCAAAGCACTCTCGAACAATTGAAAGGTTGAGCGAATAGTGCATGTTTTTGATAAGCTTTTGCGGATAAAAGAGCAAAAAGGGGCCGGCTATCTGGTGCTTATCGATCCGGATAAACAAGGCCTCGAACGAGCGGTAGAGATTGCGCAAAAATGTCAGGAAAACGAGGTCGATGCGTTGCTGGTCGGCGGCAGTTTGTTGTTCGCTTACCTGTTTGATGAGCTGATCAAAGGCATCAAGGCAGTCTGTGAACTTCCGGTGATCATCTTCCCAGGGGGAACTCGGCAGATCTCACCCTATGCGGATGCCATTTTGTTCCTATCGGTAATCAGCGGCCGCAATGCCAATCAGTTGATCGGTGAACAAGTGGTGGCTGCGCCGATCATCAAATCGATGAATCTGGAGGCAATATCTACCGGTTATATGTTTATCGAATCGGGGAGCGTTACCTCGGCACAATTTTTAAACGGCTCCTTGCCTATTCCGCGGGAAAAACCTGATATGGCCATGGCGCACGCTTTAGCTGCGGAATATTTGGGGATGAAATGTGTTTATCTGGAGGCGGGGAGCGGGGCAAAATATGCGGTTCCTGTGGAGATGATCGCAACCTTGAATCGCTATGTAGAGATACCGATGATCATCGGTGGTGGAATTCGATCGCCCGAGGCGGCACGGGAACGTGTTGAGGCAGGTGCGAGTTTCATTGTAACAGGTAATGTCCTGGAAAAGAATCCGGACACCCAGTTGATCCGATCATTTGCCCAAGCTGTCCATTGGCGTCAGAATAGCGCTTGAACCAAATGGGATTGCTAATGAAATTCATTGATGTCCATTCTCACATATTGCCCGGCATCGATGACGGGTCGGAAAACTGGGAACAGTCTATCGAAATGCTGCGACAGGCGGAGCAAGACGGCATTGCTCAATTGGTCTGCACTCCGCATGTGCACAGTGCCAAAGATTTCCTTCATGAGAAAGAATGGTTTTCTCTTTTAGAGGAATTCAAAGAGCGAGCCGCCAATGCCCGAATTGCTGTCGATCTGCAGTTGGGGTGCGAAATCTATATTCAACCCGACTTGCAGCTCCATCGGCCGATTTCCACCTTGGCACAAAACGGACGTTACTTTCTGGTCGAGTTTCCGATGAACATGATACCCGATTTTGTAGCCGATCGCTTTTTCAAAATAATCATATCCGGCAAAACACCGGTGATTGCTCATCCAGAACGAAACGGTCAAGTGATCCAGCGCTTGCAGATTGCCTATGATTTTGTCGCGCGCGGAGCTCTTTTGCAGATGAATGCCGGCAGCCTATTAGGGATGTTCGGCGATACGGTTCAACAAACAGCCGAACTCTTGCTCGAAGCGGATCTGATTCACCTGGTCGCGTCAGATGCGCACGATGACCAGAACCGGACGCAGGTCTTGTCCAAAGCCTACCAAAAAATAGTCGATCGATATGGTCTGGAACGCGGAACCCGGCTTTTTTCCATCACTCCGCAAAAAATTGTTCGCGGTGAACCGGTATCTTTGCAAACACCGGTTTCTCTCGAGCAGGTGCGTCTACAAAACAAAAAAAGTCCTTTGAATCTACGAAAATGGTTGAACCGGATGGTGCAGACGAAATGATCGACGAAAATATTGTTGCTCGCGTTAAAGATGAACTTTTGCAAGGTGCTCAACTCAAGATCCAGGTGGCAGAGCAGTTTGGGGATGAAATTGCTCGAACCGCGCAAATCATGATCGATGCGATGCAGCGCGGCGGGAAACTGCTGCTCTGCGGTAACGGCGGCAGCGCGTCTGACGCGCAGCATTTTGCCGCCGAGATGGTCGGCAGGCTCAAGCGGGATCGCGCTCCCCTGCCGGCGATTGCGCTGACGACCGACACAGCAATTCTCACAGCGGTCGGCAATGATTATTCTTTTGATCAGGTTTTTAGTCGACAGATACGAGCCCTCGGTCAGCCGAACGATGTTCTGATTGTGCTGAGTACCAGCGGTCAATCTCCTAACCTGTTGCACGCCATCGCTGCTGCCAAAGAGAAAAAAATCACCACCATTGCCTTGCTCGGTAAGGGCGGTGGGCAGGTGCGGCATGAGGCCGACTGTTCCCTGGTGATTCCCGCTCAATTGTCTCAGCGCATTCAAGAGATTCACATCTCCATTATCCATGTTTGGTGCGATTTAATCGAAGACACTTTTTTCCCTGGACCCGAAACCGCGGCGACGACGGCGTAATGACGACCCAATCGACGGCCAGGCAGCGCCGGGCGACGACCGGCGGATCGTATGCAGACGGCCATGGGTCGGATGGATCGAGTAGATGAATATTCTTGGGCTTTCTGCTTACTATCACGATAGTGCAGCCTGTTTGCTGCGCGATGGAAAGATCGTTGCTGCTGCGCAGGAAGAGCGTTTTTCTCGCATCAAACACGATGCTGACTTTCCCCACCATGCCATCGACTATTGTTTATCACAAGGGCAAATCACAGCAAACGAATTGGACCATGTCGCTTTTTACGATAAACCCTTTCTCAAATTTGAACGGATTTTGGAAACCTATTTGGCTTATGCTCCGCGTGGCATCGCGTCTTTTCTCAAATCCATGCCGCTTTGGTTGAAGAAAAAACTGTGGCTGCGGGATTTGATTGCCGAATCGCTTGGCTATGCAGGGCCGATTTCTTTTCCCGAACATCACGAATCGCACGCCGCATCTGCTTTTTTTGCCTCTCCCTTTGCAGAAGCAGCGTTCCTGACCATCGACGGGGTAGGTGAATGGACAACCACCAGTTTTGGCGTGGGAAAGGGAAATCGGTTGCAGATTTGGGCGGATATCGCCTTTCCTCATTCCATCGGTCTGCTCTATTCGGCCTTTACCTACTATCTCGGGTTTCGGGTCAATTCCGGCGAATATAAAGTCATGGGATTGGCGCCGTATGGCGAACCCCGCTACCGTCAAAAGATCCTCGATCACCTGATCGACTTGAAAGAGGATGGTTCGTTTCAACTCGACATGGATTATTTCAACTATGCCGCTGGATTGACCATGACCTCGGCCAAGTTCCACCGCCTTTTTGGCGGGGAGCCGCGCCGGCCGGAAAGTGAACTCGAACAGCGTCATATGGACATAGCCTGTTCGATACAGGCGGTCACTGAAGAAGTGATGTTGCGCCTCGGCCGAACAGTAAAAAAAGAGACTGGCCAGCAAAACCTTTGTCTTGCCGGTGGTGTGGCGTTGAATTGCGTCGCCAACGGCAGATTGCTCCGCTCCGGGCTTTATCAAGACATCTGGGTTCAGCCTGCTGCCGGAGATGCCGGCGGTGCGCTCGGGGCTGCCTTATTGGTTTGGCACCACTCGCTAAATCAACCCCGAACGATCGACGGCAAGGATCGCATGCAGGCCAGTTTGTTGGGTCCGGAATTCAGCGATGCGGCAATCGAAGCCGCATTGCAAGCTCACCAGCTTCGCTTTCAGAGATTGCCGTTCGACAGATTGGTCGCGCAGACCGTCGAAGCGTTGGCTAAAGATCGGGTGATAGGGTGGTTTCAGGGACGCATGGAGTTTGGGCCCCGCGCTCTGGGTGCTCGCTCGATCCTCGGCAATCCACGCTCCCCGGACATGCAGCGCCGGATCAATCTGAAAATCAAGTTTCGCGAAAGTTTTCGCCCTTTCGCACCTGCAGTCTTGCGCGAATGTGTAGGCGACTATTTTCAGCTGGACCGGCCCAGCCCCTATATGTTGCTGGTGGCTGAAATCGACGAGCGACAAAAAAAGAGAGTGCCGGAAGACGGCCAGCAGCTTCGTGGACTCGAAAAACTGCACAGAGTCCGCTCAACTATTCCGGCGGTGACCCATGTCGATAATTCCGCCCGCATCCAGACTGTAGACGCGGAAGAAAATCCGCTATTTTACCGCTTGCTCAAAGCGTTTGCGGAAAAAACCCGTTGCCCGGTTTTGATCAATACATCGTTCAATGTGCGCGGTGAACCCATTGTCTGTTCTCCGGACGATGCCGTGCGATGCTTTTTGCGGACTGATATGGATGGCCTGGCAATCGGTTCTTTTTGGGTCGACAAACAAGAACAGTCGGCGAAAGCAATACCCCGTGCAACCAAACCTGTAACTCTGGATTGAGCCGATGACTTGCATGCAGAACAAAGAGCAGCGGGACATCAAGATTTTTTTTGCGGTCCTGGGAGTTGTTGCGATTGCCGTGGCGGTGTGGCTGAGCTGTAAAACTCAGAAACCGGGCTACTGGGTGCTGGGTGCAGCAGGAGTGTTGACGGCGCTGCTGGGGTGGCGGCAACCGCTGTGGCTGCGGCCGATGTACCGCGCCTGGATGTTCGTAGCCCGGATTATGGGTTGGCTGCTGACGCATGCTGTGTTGGGTTTAACCTATTATTTTGTCGTCACGCCGCTGTCCTGGATATCGAAGGCTCTGGGCAAACGTTGGTTGGTGTTGCGCGGTGATCCGGAGCAAGAGAGTTATTGGCATTATCGCGAGCGCATTCCAGGGCGTTTCGAAGACTATAAACAGCAATTCTAAACAGCCATTCAGTAAATAGGGAGTATTCAACTTGTCCAAGATAGCGATTGTCAAAGAATTTTGGCAATTTTTACGCATGCGCCGAAAATGGTGGTTGGCGCCGATCTTGATTGTGCTTTTGTTGATGGCGGTGCTGATCGTATTGACGGAAAGCTCAGCCATTGCTCCTCTGATCTATACTCTTTTTTAACCGGATTGTTTTTTTACAACACTTGTTGAAATTCGTTTCAAGTGATGACTATTATTGAAATTGGTGATTGGTGTTCCGTCGTCAGACAGAACACGACTAAGTGCAGGGCATAAGTGAATTTCCTAAATACAGCGGTCTTGCTGGGTTTGATCGCCGCAGCCATTCCACTCATCCTCCACCTGTTCACCCGCACCCGCATCAAACCCATTCCTTTCAGCACATTGCGATTTTTGCGCCAATTGCAGCATTCGAGTATTCGCCGTTTAAAGTTGCGGCAACTCTTGCTTTTGCTTCTCCGGACCCTGGCAATCGTATTTTTGGTGTTGGGATTTGCACGACCAACGATTCGGAAAGGGTCGCGCATTTTGCCGGCGCTGAATGCGCAGACCAGCGCAGTTGTGCTCATCGACGACTCACCGAGTTTGAGTCGCCTGGGTGCCCGGGGTGTGCTAATGCAGCAGGCGATTGGGGCGGCGAAAAAAATCCCCGACTTGCTGCACAGCGGTGATGATGTTCGTCTGATTCTCGCCTCAGATACGACCCTGGCGCTGGCTGAGCGGGCATTTCATGACTTTAATCATTATCTGCGCGAGGTTGAAAAAATCGAAACCGCCTACCAGCGGGTCAATCTCAACGCTGCATTGCGTTTTGCAGAACGCCAACTCCAACGTTCAGCGAACCTCAACCGTGAGCTCTATGTTCTATCAGATTTTCAAGCAACTGCTCTGGCATTTCCTGATTCTGAAAGTTGGGCGCAAACCGAGATGCCCCTGCTGGCTTTGCGGTTCGATGAGCAACCGGATATCAATTTGGCCGTTAAGATGATTCGTTCTTCATCCATGCTCGTCGAACCGGGATCCGTTCTTGAGATGGATGTCGAAGTCAAGAATACCGGCCGAAAGGATTTGGATTCTCGGTTGCTGCAGCTTTATGTCGACGGCGATTTGGTGGCGCAAGCGAGCGCAACCGTAAAATCTGGCCAAACAGCGACAACCGCACTGCGCTTTGTGGTGCCGGCAAGCGGCAGGTATTCCGGCCGCGTGGTTGCCGAGGATGACGATTTTAATTTCGATAACAGCCGTTATTTCACCCTTTATATACCCGAACAGTTGCGCATGCTCTGCATCGCAACAGATCCACAGGAAGCGCTATTTTTGCAATTGGCTCTGCAGGCGGCACAGAACAGCCGCCAGCCGATTTCTTGCGATGTTCATCCGCCTGCGCAGATCAACCATCGTTTGTTGAACGATAGCGATGGAATCATTTTATGCAATGTCGACCGCCTTACCAGTCAAGCGGTCAGCGACCTTGCAGAGGCGCATCGATCAGGAAAGGGGCTATTTTTCATCCTGGGCGATCAGACCGACATCCGTTTTTTCAATTCTGAAATGGCCGATCCATTAAGGCTGCCCCGACTGCTCAAACCGATCGAGATCGATCCCTCTTCCCGAGATCAGTTGGCATTCGGACGAATGGATCTGACGCATCCGCTGTTCCAGGGACTTTTTGCTGCCCAGCCAAGCGATTTGGCAACGCCATATTTCTATTTTGGGATGCAGATGCGTCTGACGGAAAATTGTGATCCCATTCTGAACTATAGCTCCGGCGATCCCCTGTTGGTTGAAGTGAAATCCGGGGAAGCACCGATACTCGTTTTGGCAACTGGACTGCGTGCTGATTTGACCGATTTTTATAAAAAGACGCTCTTTGCGCCGTTGATGCTGCGAATTGTTCGTTATCTGGCCTTGCAAGGCAATGAAATGCATCAAGAGCGGTTGGTGGGCGAACCCTTGCAGCATCGCCTGCAGGGCGACCATTTTAATTCGTCTTTGACCCTCCTGCGACCCGATGGCCGCACGGATCGTGTCTATCCGCAATTGCGGCAGGATGGGGCATGGATCGATTATCACGAGACCAAAGTGCCGGGAATTTACTTTTTGACGGTTGCAGCCGAGCCCCTGGCGTCTTGGGCTGTCAATATCGATGCGGCAGAATCGGAGTTCGCATCGGTTGCAAAAACGCAATATGACCAGATACATTGGATTACGGACCAGAAGAATTTACCTGAGCAACTCCAGGCTTTGCGTTTTGGGCAGGAATACTGGCAAGTCATGATCGTCATCGCCTTGTTGTTCTTAGCCCTGGAAATGGTGATCGCGCGCGAATCGAACAGCGAGCAAGGAAAAGTATGATCAAAACTGAACATCAAGATCGAGAAAGCGCGATTCTGATCGGGGTCGTCAGATCGGGTCAAAACCGCTGGCAATCGAACGACACTTTAGACGAGCTCGCAATGTTGGCCCAGACTGCTGGCGCCGAGGTTGTCGAAAGGGTCATCCAAGAGCGCCACCATGTGGACAAAACTTTTTTTATCGGTCGCGGCAAAGTGAAACAAATCGCCGAGATGGTCACCGATCTTCACGTCGACATGTTGATTTTTGACGATGATCTTTCGCCCGCGCAGGCCAAGAATGTCGAAGAGGTGTGCGGTGTAAAGGTCATCGATCGAAGCGGTTTGATTTTGGATATTTTTGCCAAACATGCACAGACCCGGGAAGCTCGTACTCAGGTAGAATTGGCACAGTTGAAGTATCTGTTGCCGCGCTTGACTCGACAATGGAAACATTTGGAGAGGCAGGTCGGAGGAATCGGAGTGCGGGGTCCAGGTGAGATGCAGCTCGAGACGGACCGTCGCTTGATCCGAAATCGAATTGCGGTTTTGGAGCGTGAACTGCTGCGGATCGCCAAACAGCGCAAAACACAGCGTAAAAATCGCCAAAACGCATTTCGTGTGGCTTTGGTCGGCTATACCAATGTCGGCAAGTCCACTTTGCTGAACGCTTTGACCGACGCGCACGTTTTGGTCGAGGATCAATTGTTTGCCACTCTTGACGCCACTGTTCGTGCGATCGAAAACAGCGACAAGCGGGATATTTTGCTCATCGATACCGTGGGTTTTATCCGCAAACTGCCGCACCACCTGGTCGCTTCCTTTCGCAGCACCTTGGAAGAAACTCTGGAAGCTGATTTGCTCTTGCACATCATCGATCTTGCCCATCCCCAGTTTGAAGAACAGATTGCGGCGGTCAACACGGTGCTTAAAGAACTGCAGGCAGCGGAAAAACCGATCCTGCATGTGTTCAACAAGATCGATCTCATCGAGAAGACCGGATTGATCGAACGAATGCGAGAAAAATACACTCCAAGTGTTTTTGTCTCTGCGCAGCGCGGGATTTTCATGCAGGAGTTGCGGCAGCGCTTGTTGCAGTATGCCGAACAAACGGCCGAAGAAATCGACTTAACCGTGCCGTTGACCCGCAGCGATATTATCGGGCGGCTCTACCAAAGCGCACAGATTCTGCAAGTTGACTATGTTGATGATCAGGCACATATCAAAGCCCGGGTGGCTCCCAACAATGCCAACAAGGTTCGGCGGCTTGTGCAAGCAGCGGCAAAAGAAAAAGAGCCATCTGGAATTATCAAGTCTTCCGGCAGCCCAAGTCCGACAACCACAGGAAAGGATAGAGAGTGACACAAAAAACGAGACTTGTTATGCGAGTGGGGTTGCTGGCCGTCGCGCTCTTTTCGTCGGCAGTGATTGGAGAGAATGACGTCCGAATTCGCGGTTCGAACAAGGATTACCGCCCTGGTGACTGGATTACTTTTTCCACCACCCGCTTTATTCGCAGTGTCTCAATCGGGCAAGAATGCATCTATTTTGCCACCACCGGTGGAATTTGCCGCTACAATTTTTTCCGCAATGGATGGGAGAGCCCCTGGACAGTGAGCAGCGGCCTGGCGGACAATGACGTCAAAATCGCTGCTTTAGACAACAATACAGGTTATGTATGGGCGGTTACCGAACGCGCCATCTGCTATCTCGATCCGGCGTCCAACTATTGGACCAATGCCTATTTTGACGAGCTTGGAATTTTTCCGGCAAAAATTTCCGCAGTTGGTTTTTCTGATGATCGCCAGGTCTATCTGTTGACCTCGCGGCAGGAAGTCCTGGTTTCAGAAGCGTATGGGGCGTTCTTTTCTCGGGTGGACGCTATTGATTTCAGCAAAGAGATCATTTGGCACAGCGAAAAAGCACAGTCTGCTGTCGACATGCCGACTTTTTTTATGCCGATGCATTACCTTTTTGACGCAGATGAGTTGACCGTCGATGATGGACGTCTGCGTTCCTGGCCGCTCACAGCCTGGGCAGAGGACAGCTGGCAAAATTTATGGATTGGCACCTGGGGATTGGGAGCTGGGCGCGGCAATTTGCAGAATTATAATCTGGAAATGTTGCCTTTTGGGCTTTGGAGTTCAAAGGTGGGTGCCATCGCAGTTGACGGTGATCGCCTGTGGCTGGCTGGAGCGCAGACTGATCCGCAAACTTCCGGCATCACTGTCTGGAATCCGGGTGAAGGAGAACCTGAATATTTTGAACCTCGCCTGATCACCGGATTTTATCAGGATGAAATCAGCAGCATTGCGGTTGACGGTGAGACGGTTTGGTTTGGTTCACGCGGTGGTTTGACACGTTATGATCGGCAAAAACAGATTTGGCGGACCTGCACGCAGGTCGACAATCTTATCGATGATTGGGTGCAGGATATTGTTGTCGACGATTCCTCGATTTGGGTGGCAACGGCGGGCGGCGTTTCGCGGGTGGTTAAAAAGACGGTGGGAACCGATTCGCTGCAAATTCGCCCTGTGATGCATGCCGCTTTGAGCAATCTTTTTATCTACGACCTGGAAAAGCAGGAGAATTTGCTGTGGATTGCCACCGAGTTTGGAATCTATGTCTATGATATCGCAACCGGTGAAGGTGGGTTTTTTAAAGGTGCAGCCGGGCCATCAAATCAGGAAACCTATGCCATTTCCAGTTTTGGCGATGAAATCTGGTTTGCGACCGAAGAGGGTGTCGCCGCACTGGACTCGCAGAAAAAGGAGTGGTTGCCCCCACCGGCGCGGTTGTACGAGTCAAATTTACGAGTTTATCGCCTTTTGGCGGATGAGTATGGAGTCTGGGCGGCCACTGCGGATGGTGTACGGCGCTTCGATCGGCGCTCCGACCGCTGGATCCACTATGGAGTTGAGGATGGTTTGCCAGCCTCTGCGATCTATGCAATTTGTCTGGATGAAGATTACATCTGGTTTGGCGGTGAAGGTGGCTTGACGCTTTTCTATTGGAACTCACCTGGTCGGATCGATTGAGGCTGAAATGGACTTGACCTATCAAGAGGCGATTGAATTTCTTTACAGCCGCGAAGCGTTTGGCTGGAAACTTGGGCTCGAACGAATTGCCGAAATTTTACGCCGCCTCAATGATCCGCAAAAAGCTTTTCAATCCATAGTTGTTGGGGGAACCAACGGCAAAGGTTCAACCGCTGCGATGCTCGAGTCGATCTTTCGCCAAACATCGAAAAGAGTTGGTTTGTTTACTTCGCCGCATTTGTACGATGTGCGCGAGCGTATCCGCATTGACGGGCAAAAAGTTGATGCGGATGCCTTTTGTGCCGCCATCAATCGGCTGGCTCCCATTCTGGTCGAATATGAGAGCACTTTTTTCGAAGCCATAACAGCACTTGCATTCTATTCTTTTCGGCAGGCGGGTGTGCAGATTGCAATTCTCGAGGTCGGCTTGGGTGGACGCCTGGATGCGACCAATGTCGTGACACCTGAAGTTTCGGTCATTACAGATATTGGATGGGATCATACTCAACACCTTGGCAACACGCTGGAAGAGATTGCCCGCGAAAAGGCAGGTATCATCAAACCGCAACGTCCTTGTACAATTGGCCGGTTGAAACCGGTCGCGCGATCGGTGGTGGAAAATATTTGTCGGGAACGCGGCAGCGAACTGATTGAGGCGGATAAAATCTGCTGCGTTTCTCGTTTGGCGATGGCTGCCCACAGTTCAAGATTTGTCTGTGATTGTGATCTGGGCTTACATGCTGCAATCGAACTGCCTTTGGGTGGGGCGCATCAGGTGGCGAACAGTTTGTTGGCATCGGCGACGGCCTGTTCTTTTTGCCGCGCCAATGGATTCCCCACGGAACAGCAAATTGTGTCTGGTCTGGCCCAGGTCCGCTGGCCGGGACGTTTTGAAAAAGTGTCTGATGATCCCTGTACTTTGCTGGACGTCGCCCACAACCCGGGCTCTATCGATCGACTGTGTTACAATCTGAAGCGCTATTATGGTCACACTTCGATCCTGTTTATTTTTGGGGTCCTGGCGGACAAAGATTATCGAAGCATCCTGCGGTCTATCGGTAGAGCAGCTGAACAGCTCTTCTTGCTGCCGATCGATCATCCGCGCGCTCTTGCGGTAGAGAAATTGCACGATGTCTGTCGGAGCATGGGGTTGTCCAGCACGGTGATGGAGGATTTTCCTCAGGCCTATCGGGTTGCTGCAACCCGCCCGGTCTTGCACCAGACGCGAACCATCTGTGTTACGGGGTCGCATTTTGTGGTCGCTCAGACCGCAGGGTATGATTTTAAAAATCAAACCGCGCCTTTATTGCGAAAAAATATTGACTAATTCGCATTGTATGGTTATATTGAGGAGTAATTCGCCTGCAATACCTCTTTCAATCCACACCATAGGATCTTCACCAGTCGGAAAACAGACGGATTGTTCCTTTGCATTATCGCGCAAAACCGCCCTATTGTTTTATTGGGGGAAATGCCTTAGTGGAAGGGCTTTTGCGCGCAAGGCAAAGTTGACGATTGGCGTGAAGATGAGTCTTTTATTCTGACTCGAGTATTAGTTAAAGGGAAATCAGTGCTCGTCTAATTTGTTGCAGGTATGCACCAAGGCTCATTTCCGGCGGTGCTCTCAAAAGGGGTAATGAAAACTCATTCTTCTTTAGACATTCATCGGTGCATGGAGCCGTCCATACACCTCACCGAGTGTTCTTGTCACGCCGTTTCTCTGCTTAATCAATTGATCCGGTATAGGGATTTGGCGTTTGCATCAATAGAGAGATAGCATTTACTGCGCAAGTGAACAGCATCCCCAGCAAATTTCGCATGTGCCCTGTTGGCACAGCATCAAATTTTCAATTTTCTGAGCATGAATTTGTCTAACCTGAGGAAAACCAACACGAGGCCATAAATGGACATTGCTGAACTGAAAGCATTAAAAATTGCCGAATTGAATCAGATGGCACAAGAGATGAGCATTGCTGGATGTACCGGTTTGCGAAAATCCGAGCTCATTTTTCGCATTCTTGAGGAACAGACCAAGAAAGAGGGGCTGATTTTCGCCGAAGGGGTCCTGGAAGTCTTGCCGGATGGTTACGGTTTTCTAAGATCTCCTGATTTCAACTATTTGCCGGGCCCTGATGATATTTATGTTTCACCGTCCCAGATCAAACGATTTGGTCTGCGCACCGGCGATACGGTTTCTGGCCAGATCCGGCCGCCCAAGGAAAACGAACGGTTTTTTGCCTTGCTCAAAGTCGAGGCGGTTAACTTTGAAAATCCCGAAATCGCCAAGAGCAAGATTCTTTTCGACAACCTTACCCCCCTATATCCCAACAAACGCATCAATTTGGAAAACAATCCCCGCGATTATTCAATGCGGATCATGAATTTGCTTACGCCGATCGGCAAGGGACAGCGTGGATTGATCGTGGCGCAACCCAAGACCGGCAAGACGACATTGCTGCAGCAAATCGCCAATTCGATTACCACCAATCATCCCGAGATCAAACTCATTGTGCTGTTGATCGATGAACGACCAGAAGAAGTGACCGACATGGAGCGATCAGTCAAGGCGGAAGTGATCAGTTCGACATTTGACGAGCCGGCTGAACGCCATGTGCAGGTATCGGATATGGTTTTGGAAAAATCCAAGCGGCTTGTCGAATACGGTCAGGATGTGGTGATTTTGCTCGACAGCATTACGCGTCTGGCACGTGCTCACAATGCGGTTGTTCCGCACAGCGGCAAGATACTCTCCGGCGGTGTGGACGCCAATGCTTTGCATCGACCAAAGCGTTTTTTTGGCGCTGCGCGCAACATCGAGGAAGGCGGCAGCCTGACAATCATCGCCACGGCTCTGATCGATACCGGTAGTCGAATGGATGAAGTCATTTTCGAAGAGTTCAAAGGAACCGGCAATATGGAATTGGTTCTCGATCGCCGCCTGTCGGATCGCCGCGTTTTCCCGTCGATCGATGTGAACCGTTCGAGTACCCGCAAAGAAGAGTTGCTGCTGGATGAATTCGAACTCAAGCGCGTCTGGATTCTGCGCAAGTTGTTGGCCGAGCTCACCACCATCGAAGCGATGGAGTTTCTAATCAACAAAATCGGCGATACCAAATCGAATAAAGCATTTCTCGATTCGATGAGCGCTTGATCCTGTAAACTCAAGTTGCAAAGCGCCACCTCCTGAGCACGCCCTATGAAAAAACGGGTGTTGCGGGGCGGCTCAAATTGGGTCGCAATGCCAAAGGACGAGAATTGGACTTGCCGGAATTGTTTTATCCTAGAATTGTGCATTTTCAAAATGAGTGTTGCATATCTACGATTATTTTTGTATATTTTATGCTAATAATAAGAAATAACCAGATTCGGAGTTAATCGAATCCAAATAATATAACCGCTTATTCTTTATGCGGTTGCGAAGAGGGCGCCTTTCACCCAGATTCGGTGTTAACCGAATCAAAAAACATTCAATCTCTTGTTTTTTCTGCGGTTGTGAAATGGGCACCTGTCACCCTCTGTGCGTTGCTATCAGATTGATTTTATACGAGATCCGGTGCTGCGCACCGAATCCAGGGCAATAGTGATCTCTTACAGGAGGTGGTATCTTGAAAAAAGGTATTCATCCGGAATACAAGCTGGGTACGGTCACTTGTGCATGTGGGAATTCTTTTCAAACCCACTCCACTGTTGGCGATCTTAAAGTTGAAATCTGTTCACAGTGCCACCCATTTTTTACCGGAAAGCAAAAATTTATCGATACTGCGGGTCGTGTCGATAAGTACCGTCGCAAATACGGTTTGGAACAGGACACAGCTAAACAGTCATAGCTATCGTTCCACAAACTGAGAACGGAATTGCGATTCCCCAACAGCGGGAGCATTCCGTTTTTTTATTTTAAGCCGTTCACGAGGATTAGGGTTATGTTGCCCGCAAAGTTGGAAAAAATCGCAGCGCGCTCCAAACAATTGCAAGAGCTGCTCGCCGATCCTGCGGTTTTTGGCAATCCCGGCCGATATAAGGAATTGGCCAAAGAAGAAAGCGAGTTGGCGGGAATTGTCGAGCTTTATCTGCATTACAAAAAGATTCAGGAGCAAATCCGCGGCAACGAGGAATTGCTGCACGGTGACAATGATCCGGAATTGGTCGAAATGGCAAGCATTGAATTGAAAGAATTGCAGGCGAAGAGCACGGAGCTGGAAGAGGAGATCAAATATCAGATGCTGCCCAGAGATCCGCGCGATAGCCGCAACGCCGTTATCGAGATCCGTGCCGGAACAGGGGGCGAAGAAGCTGGTTTGTTCGCTGGCGAGCTCTTTCGCATGTATCAGCGTCTTGCGGAACGGAATCAATGGAAAGTGGAAGTGTTGAGTTCAAATCCGCAAGGCATTGGTGGAGTTCGGGAAATCATCTTTTTGGTGACGGGCAAGCAAGCCTATGGAACACTGAAATATGAAGGCGGTGTGCATCGGGTGCAGCGGGTGCCGGTGACCGAAGCCAGCGGGCGCATCCACACATCCGCCGCTTCAGTGGCGGTCTTGCCAGAAGCGGAAGAACTCGATATTCAGATCGATCCGCATGATTTGCGAATCGATGTTTTTCGCTCTTCCGGACCCGGTGGGCAGAGCGTCAACACCACCGATTCAGCCGTGCGAATCACCCATATTCCTACCGGCATGGTTGTGACCTGCCAGGATGAAAAATCACAACACAAGAACAAGGCCAAAGCACTCAAGGTGCTGCGGGCTCGCCTCTACGAAAAGGCGTCGGACGAAGAACAAGAAAAGCTGTCGGCTGAGCGGCGTTCTATGGTCAGCACTGGCGATCGCAGCGCCAAAATCCGCACCTATAATTACCCCCAGAATCGCGTGACCGACCACCGCATCGGTTTGACCTTGTATAGGCTGGAAGAAATCTTGTTGGGCGACCTTGATGAATTTATATCGCATCTGCAGTTGGTCGATCGCAGCGAACAATTAAAAGCGATGACCTGATGGAAACTGCCGTCAAACACTGGACGACCGTATCCCTGATTCAGTGGAGTGCAGAATATCTGCGAGAAAAGGGGTTCGACAACAGCCGGCTAGAGGCGGAAAGGCTGCTGGCCCATGTGCTCGGCTTTTCTCGCATCCAACTCTACCTTCAACATGATCGCCCGCTGAACGCTGAAGAATTATCCCGGTTCAAACTTTTGTTCCGCAAACGCCTTGAACACTGTCCTCTGCAATACCTGATCGGCGAGACAGAGTTTATGTCCTTGCCGATGACCGTTTCGCCCGCTGTCCTCATTCCCCGCCCTGAAACGGAAGTTCTGGTCGAACGAGCGCGACAACTCTGTCAGAGCGAATGGGGGGATGGCGATCCGCCCCGTGTTTTGGATATCGGTACAGGGTCAGGAGCGATTGCGGTTGCACTGGCTCATTATCAGCCGCAAATCCACCTTACGGCAATCGACCAATCCGCTGCGGCACTTGAGGTGGCCAGGCAAAATGCTGCCAGGCACCATCTCGAGGATCGTATTGAATTTATCCTGCAGGACATGACCTCACCCTGGCCAGCGAGCTGTTTGAATTCCTTTGATTTGGTGCTCAGCAATCCGCCATACATCAGTGAACGCGAATTTCCAGAATTGGCTGAGGAAATTCGCCGGTATGAACCGCGGTCGGCTCTGGTCGCCCAACAGGACGGGCTCGAGCACTATTGCTTGTTTGCCCGGCTTTTACCCGCGCTGCTGCGGCCGCGCGGGATTGCTCTGCTGGAGATCGGCGCCGATATGGCGGCGGCACAGCTCTGTTTTTCTGCAAGTCCATTCAAGGAAATCGTTGTTCTGCAGGATTTGGCCGGCAAGGATCGAGTTTTGGAGTTGCGCATCGGCGAGAGATAAGAAGATAGCTTGTGCGGAGGAGTGCATGAACAGAACCATTTTCCGCGAATATGATATCCGCGGTATTGTTGCGACCGATTTGACCGACGATGTGGTCAAAGCCCTGGGATGCAGTTTTGGCACCCTGATGCGAAAAAAAGGCTACTCGTCGGTCGCATGTGGCTATGATCTGCGCTTGTCCTCGGCGCATCTGCAATCCGTCTTCCTTGAAGGATTGTTAAGCACCGGCTGTTGGGCAATCGATGTCGGTCAAGTCCCGACGCCGGCCCTCTACTTTAGCACTCTGCATTTTGATACAGACGCAGGGGTGATGATCACCGGCAGTCACAATCCAATAGAATTCAACGGCATCAAGATGCTCGATCGACAAGGATCGATATACGGTCAGCAGATCCAGTCGCTGCTGCGGATTATCGATGAAGGCTCCTATGCTGTTGCTCAACCCGGCGAGCTGCGTTGCAGGGCCATTTTGCCCGAATATATCCGTATGTTAAAGTCGAAATTTAACTTTAAAAGGTCGCTCAAAATCGTGATCGATGCGGGAAACGCCACTGCCGGCCCAATTGCGCCTTCTCTGTGGAGCGATCTGGGGATGGAGGTGGTGCCGCTCTACTGTGAGCCAGATGGATCCTTTCCCAATCATCTGCCCGATCCGACTGTTCCCAAGTACATGCGAGATTTGCAGGCGCGGGTTATCGCGGAAAAGGCCGATTTGGGATTGGGATATGACGGCGATGCCGACCGGGTGGGTGCGGTGGATGAGAATGGCCGGCTGATTTTTGCCGACACCTTGTTGGCACTTTTCAGCCGCGATGTTTTGCGCCGCGAGCCCGGAGCGCAGATCATTTTCGACGTCAAGTGCTCACAAGCCTTGCCGCAGGTGATAAAGGAAGCTGGCGGAAAACCGTTGATGTGGAAGACTGGCCATTCGTTGTTGAAAGCCAAGATGAAACAGGAAGGTGCGCCTTTTGCCGGCGAAATGTCCGGCCATATGTTTTTCGCAGATGACTACTTTGGCTATGACGATGGGATATACGCCTCAGGAAGACTGATGCAGATCATCAGCGACGGCGAGCTTTCTTTTTCGCAGTTGGTCGATCAGATCCCGCGATTCGAATCAACGCCGGAGATTCGAGTTGAATGTGCTGATGAAGAAAAATTCGCGGTTGTCGAGCAATTGGTCGACCGTTTTGCCGCCTATGAAACCAATACTATTGACGGGGTTCGTGTGCAATTTGCTGACGGATGGGGACTTGTGCGTGCTTCCAATACACAACCAGTCCTGGTTCTGCGTTTTGAAGCGGTGAGCGAATCGGCGCTGCGCAGTATTATGCAGCTTTTCAGCACAGAACTCGGTCGGTTTTCCGCTGTGAAAATCGCTCCGGAAGATTTTGCCATTTAAACGCCTGTCGAATGGGTCGGCGTTGACATTCGCCATCGAGGTACTTTTGAAAAAAACATCTACCAGCCTTCAAGAACAGATTTTGGCGCTTTTACAGCGCACGCCCTCTCGTGTCTTTCGGACCAAAGATATCGAAAAAAATCTCTCCATCGACAAGTCCGAGTATGCAAATCTGCGGCAAACCTTGCAGCGGATGGCAGCCGAAGACTTGATCAATCGGCAAAAAGCCAATCGCTTCAGCGCCGTTGCGCGTGCCGCGGAGAAAAGCGGTGTACTGCGAGTCAATTCACAGGGATATGGTTTTGTCATCTCTGAAGACGGCACCGAAGTATTTGTCAGCCGCAAAAACATGAGCACGGCGCTGCACCAGGATCACGTGCGGGTAAGGCTTTTTGCCGTCAGCGAGGGAGATCATCCTGAGGGCCAGATCGTTGAGATCCTGGAAAGGGCGCGCAGTCAGATCGTCGGAACTTTTCGTTTCGGACGGCGATATGCCTATGTCATTCCTGATAACCTCAAGATTCAGGTCGATATCGTCATCTCTGCAGGCAAAGAAAAAAATGCTCAGGAAGGACAAAAGGTTGTTGCGGTGATCGATGAATGGGAGCATGCGCATCTGAATCCTATAGGCCACATCACCGAAGTCCTCGGCTTTGCAGATGAGGCCGGTGTTGATGTCCTGTCGATTGCGCGGGCTTTCGAATTGGATGCCGCTTTTCCACCCGCTGTCCGCCGGGAAGCTGCAGCAATCGCGGAGCGATCCTGGGTTGCTGAGATCGAAAAGCGGCGCGATTTGCGCGAATTTCTGATTTTTACCATCGATCCCGCTGATGCCAAAGACTTTGATGATGCGGTATCTCTTGAACAGATCGACTCCGATCGCTATCGGCTGGGTGTGCATATCGCAGATGTCAGTTTTTTTGTCCCTGCTGAAAGCGCAATTGATCGAGAAGCGCAGAATCGCGGCACCTCTGTCTATCTGGTCGATGGCGTGATTCCGATGTTGCCGCCGGAATTGTCGACAGATATGTGCAGTCTGCGGCAGGATGAAGATCGGCTCTGTTATTCGGTGTTGATCGAATTGGATGCGGAAGCGGTTGTTCACTCCTATGAGGTAGCTGAAACGGTTATTCGCAGCAAGCGACGGCTGACCTATGAACAAGCGCAGGGGATAATCGATGGTCAAACGAATGACCCACTGCAAACAACACTGCAAGAGATGCATCATTTATCGCAAAAATTGATAGCCAACCGCAAAAAGCGCGGAGCCATCGATTTCGACAGCCTCGAGGTGCAAATCGATCTTGACGAACAAGGTGTGCCGATCTCTTTGGGTCCGCGGCAGCGCCTCGACAGCCATCGATTGATCGAAGAGTTTATGTTGCTGGCGAATGAATGTGTAGCGCGGCTCGGTGGACAAATCTTGCCCGAGCAACAGCAGCGGACTCTGCCGTTTGTCTATCGGGTTCATGAAAAGCCTGACCAGGACAGCGTGCGCGCTCTGTTGGAGTTGACCGCCGCCTTTGGTGTGACGGCTGAAATGCCCAGCAAATTGACACCGCGATTTTTCCAAAATCTGTCGCAAAAGTTTACCGGTCATGCCGCCGAGACGATTCTGCAAGATGCCATGATCCGCACCATGATGAAAGCCAAGTATACCGTTCAGCCGCTTGGTCATTTCGGACTGGCCTATCGCTACTACAGCCACTTCACCTCTCCCATTCGTCGCTATCCAGATCTTTTGCTGCATCGTTTGTTGAAAAGTTATCAGAACAACGGCGAAGCTCCCGCCATCGATTCGATTGAGAAAAAATGCCAACAAGCCAGCGAGAATGAAGTGCGCGCGCTGGAAGCAGAACGCGCGTCGGTCAAACTCAAGCAGGTCGAGTTTATTGAGCAGCATGTCGGCGATACCTTTGCCGGAATTATCTCGCGGATTGTCAATTTTGGCATCTTTGTGCAAATCCCGCAATTTATGATCGATGGTTTGATTCACGTCAGTGAGTTGAAAGACGACTATTATCTGTTCGAAGAAAAAAACTATAGCCTGGTCGGGCAAAATACCGGGCGTCGCTATCGACTCGGCGACCGTCTGATGGTGCAAATCGTCAGAGTTTCTCGGCATGAACGGTTGATCGATTTTATTCCAGTCGATGGCGATGTAGAATTTAAGAGAAAGAAAAAGGGCAAATCGCGATGAACAGTTGGAAAAGTCGAATGCTCCATCATCGCCAGCTGGTGGCGGGAACCAGCGAATTCACTTTTGCCAAGCCAGCAGAGTTCGAATTTATTGCCGGCCAGTATGTCATTGTTAAATTACCAGAGTTGCACTACCCAGACGAACGCGGGCCAGCGAGATCATTCACTCTTCTCTCTGCCCCTCTGGAACCCGAGCTGCGGATCGCCACCCGCATGACCGGCAGCGGTTTTAAACAGACGCTGACAGAGATGCGCACCGAACCCATAGAATTGTATGGGCCGCAAGGCGAATTTGCCCTGCGGACCCCTTCCAACGGCAAGGCAATCTGGATCGCCGGTGGAATTGGGATAACGCCTTTTTACTCGATGCTGCACGATTCGATGCACCAGGAACTGCTTCCGCAGACGACATTGATCTACTCGAATCGCGATTTTGAACATGCCGCGTTTCACCTCGAGTTTACCGAGTTGGCCAAACACAGCTCGCAATGGCGCTATTTGCCCACTTTTACAGATCTATCGGATGACGACAGTTGGCCTGGCGAGCGGCGGCTCATCAACGCCGAATTTCTCCAGGAAATAAAGGCCGATCTGGTCGATGCCGACATTTATCTTTGCGGTCCACCGGCAATGGTTGAAGCCATCAAATCAGACCTGTCGCGGCTCGGCATTAGCGAGCGCCGTATCTTTTTTGAGAGTTTTTTGGGCTACTGACCGGCATTTATCCTTGTTTCACTCCCCGAAGGTTTCTATCTTGTGCATCGGGGGTTTTTTTTGCCCCGCAACAAAGAGTTGACACAACATGAGCATTTCAGTGAACAGACTGGATGTGAATAGGGTTGCAGATACGCGCGACAACCGATCAGACTTGGTTTTGGGCATGGATGTAGATTCGGAATGGATCAAGGCAGCGGCTTTTCTGCCTGGAGAACTGCCAGAGGAGATGACTGAAGAGGTGGAAACGTTTGTGGAACTGGCGCACACTTACAAGCGCCGCAAGGAGCGATGACACTCATCTGTTATAGCGCAGCACTGCCTTGAACTCTCCGCGCAGCGGGAATTGCGTGCCATTTTCCGGATGGATCAAGTCCCCGGAAAACGATCCGTGAATGAATCGCTCGTCGATTTTATCGATCCACAATTCGCCCTTTGCCTGCAGCGGCACGGTGTTTTCTTCAAGGATCAAAGCAAAAACATCCAGCGGGAACGCTTGTTTTTGCCAATTTTTCAGCTCATTTTCCAGATGATCGATGCTGATGAGCAGTTTTGGATATTTTTCCGAATCGATGTTATAATTAAACAGCTGCAGGTTGTCGGTTTCGAACAACTCACCCTTTGGTGTAAATTGAGCGACAAAGAACCGATCGTGCATCGGCCTGCCTTCAATGGTCATGCGCAAAAGGCCACCGTTTGGTTCACGGTCAGACTGATAGGGCTGGTCGTGCGGTTGATTTTTACAGGCAATTACAAAACAAATCACCAGCAGCGCAAAAACAATTCTTTTCATTTTACTCCTCATCGGTTTGATAAAAAATATACATGTTTCACAGCAAGATGCCAAGAGATTTTTGTCATGCAAACGCGAACGGCGAGCGGATTGGGCCGTTGAATCTGATCTGCGCAAGGGATTGTCCAACAAGTGTATTGGCAATAAAATTTGCCGTGCACCTGGGGGGTGGACGGCAAAACCATCAAAAGCAAAAGTTCAACAGATGAATTTCCAGTTAATTCTGAATCCAGGTAAAAGGAGAAAACCATGAAAGGTTATTCTTGTTCGTGCGTTGATCGGTTTCTGCAATATGTGAAATTTGATACCCAGTCTTCTGAAGAATCGTCCTCATTTCCGAGTACAGAAAAGCAAAAAGAGCTCGGTCGATACCTGGTCAAAGAACTGCAAGAGCTCGGAATGCAAGAGAGCGTTATGGATGAATGGGGATATGTTACCGCCGTTCTCCCTGGAAACACTGAGCATGCTGTACCGGTGATTGGTCTCATTGCTCATATGGACACCTCGCCCGACGTCTCAGGCAAAGGAGTTAATGCGATGATCCACCTCAACTATGCGGGTGGTGATTTGGTTTTATCCACTGAATCGGGGGTGGTGATTAAGGCGGATGAAAATCCGTTGCTTGGCAGCCAAATCGGCAATGACATCATCACCTCCGATGGGACAACGCTGTTGGGTGCTGACAACAAGGCCGGGATCGCTGAGATCATGGATGCGTTGGCTTACCTGGTCAGCCATCCTGAAATTGAACACGGCACGATCAAAGTCGCCATAACGCCGGATGAAGAAGTGGGCCGCGGCACCGAGCATTTCGATGTTGAAAAATTCGGTGCAGACTATGCTTACACCATCGACGGCGAGACGGCAGGGGAGATCGAGGACGAAACTTTTTGTGCCGATTCGGCGATCATGACCGTTACCGGCGTCAACGTTCATCCCGGTTATGCCAAGAACAAGCTGGTGAATGCGATCAAGATTGCCAGCCAGGTGATCGACAAATTGCCGGCAGATCGACTGTCGCCAGAAAACACTGAAAAGCGCGAAGGGTATCTCCATCCGCACGCCATCACCGGATCAGTCGAATCCGTGGTTGTCAAATTTTTGGTGCGGGATTTTACTGTCGAAGGATTGAAGGAAAAAGAAGCTTTTTTGCAATCGATATGCGGCCAAGTGGCGGCAAAACACTCCAAAGCGAAAATCGAGCTTAAAGTGGAAGAATCCTATCGCAATATGAAGTACATGTTGGATCGCGATCCCCGGGTAGTCGAATATGCCGTCGAAGCGATTGCCGAAGCAGGCTTGACACCGATTCGAAATATCATCCGCGGCGGCACTGATGGCGCCCGCCTGTCGTTTGCAGGGCTGCTGACCCCCAATCTATTCACCGGCGGCCACAATTTCCATTCGCGTCAGGAGTGGATTTCAGTCCAGGATATGCAGAAAGCAGTAGACGTTATCGTCAAACTGGTACAGGTTTGGGTAAAAAAATCGCCCAGACACCATCTGCCTGTCTGATTTTTCAGTTGCGCGGGTTCTGCACCACAATTTATCGATAGACGCCATACTCTTGCGCGGTTTTGTACATCATCACCACATTTTCCGTGGGTGAATTGTCCTGAATATCATGGGTCGGAGCCAAAGCGTAGCCGCCGTTTGGCATCATGATATCGAGTGTGGTGCGGACGTCGGCTGCGACTTCTGCCGGTGTGCCATAAGCCAGCGGGCCGGCGGTTGAGATCATCCCGTGAAAGCAAAGTTTGTCGCCCCAGCGTTTTTTCAATTCAGCTGGTTGCATGTTTTTGGCTTCGGGCTGCAAGGTATCCACAACCGCTATTCCCATTTCGACGAAATCATCGAACGCCCAGCTGCTTGAACCGCAAGAATGAATCATGGTGGCGATCTGGTATTCTCTGGCCAGATCGACGAATTTTTGATGGCGCGGTCTGATGTGTTTTCGGTAAAGGTCAAGACTGATGACCGGCCCGCGCTGGGTGCCCAAATCTTCTCCCAGCCAGAGCAGGTCGATGCGCCCTTCGCCGGCCTCAAGAGTTCTCCGCATGATTTCCAACCAGATTTGTGCAGAGCGATCGATCAGTTCCAGTCCGGCTGGATCGTCAGTGATCAAATCGACCAGAACCTGCTCCATGGTGCGGAGCATGCTGTTCGAATTGATGATATCCGGAACACCCGGATGGCCGACGACCACACAATATTCTTCGTATTTGCGCGAGTCGCGGCGAATGGTTTGATAATCAAAATCATCCGGCGAGGGAAGCGGCCAACGCCGGATGGTTTCCAGATCGGCTGATTGCAGCGGCCAGTCGCAATAATCCCAATACCCACCCCACTCGTGCTCCACCCATTTTTTACGCCGACCCCAGTTGTCCACCTGTATATTGGAACTATCAGCATGCAATTTGGGCCCGATATACGGGGCTTCGATTGCGCGGAAATCGACCCCCAGAGCCTGGCGCAGCCGTTCGTTATCGTTGGATTGCAAACCAAAGTGGGCTTTTAGACGGCGGTCGATTGCCGGATTGTAGAGATAGTCGATTGGAACGCGATCCGGTTGTTGATGCGAAAAAGCTGTCAAGCAGCGCTCTTTGGAAGAAAAATTTTTTGCCATCTAAAACCTCAACTGCAACCGTTTGGAAGGCCTGGGAGTTGGATTATTCAGAAGAAAATATATTGGATTGCTGCCTCAATCGCAAGTTTTTTCCGAACAGCCGGGCGAGCGTGTTGGCGGGCTTGGCATTAAATAAATGACGTTTTTTTCTTGTATCTTTCTTTCGATTTCATTAATAAAAAGAAGCAAGAATCCGTGTGTTATCACAAATTGAATCCTTCTGTCGCAGATCAACTTTTGTCACAAACGAGAAAATATGAGCAAAAGGATTGTTCTTGTAACCGCATGTGCTGCATGTGTTTCAGCGTTGGTTTTTTCTCTTTCATTTCCTGACCTCTCCTTTGGAATGCGGTTGTTGGCCAGTCTGGCCCTCACTTTCTTGTTGTTTTTGCTTTTCAATTGCCTGTGGTTCAGGCTGAACTTGCCCAGCAGAATACTGCTGGGATTGGTATGTGGGGCAATAGTCGGATTGTTGTGGGGTGAGCAGGCGGTGGTCCTGCAACCGATCGGAACGGCTTTCATTCGTTTGATCAAAATGATCGTGGTTCCCCTGGTTTTCGCTTCGTTGGTCGTCGGAGCTGCCAGCCTTGGCGATATAAAAAAGGTGGGGCGAATCGGGTTGAAAACTTTGGGTCTGTTTCTGCTGACCACCTCACTCGCCATTCTGCTTGGTTTGCTGCTTGGCAATTTACTGCGTCCTGGTGAAACCCTGCCAATCCAACTTCGCCAAGAGTTGTTGATGAATTATGGCCAAACCGCTGCAGAAAAAGTGCAGCAGAGCAGTGACCAGTCGATCATTCAAATATTGCTCGATATTATCCCGGAAAATCCAATCCAAGCGATGAGTCAGGGCAATATGTTGCAGGTGATCTTTTTTGCCCTATTTCTGGGTATTGCGCTGTCGCTGCTGGATCCGTTGCGAATGCAGCCGGTTACCGGTTTTTTTGTCGGCATCAATGAAATCATGACAAAAATTGTCGACTTGATTATCCTGTTGGCGCCATTTGGTGTATTTGCTCTTATCGCCTCAGTTGTGGGTTCGTTTGGGGTCGCAATTCTCTTTGCCCTGATGCGTTATGCCGGTGTGGTTATTTTGGGGCAGTTGATCTTGCTGCTGATTTATCCTTTGGTGGTCGGAATGTTCACCCCCTTGAAATACGGGCAATTCCTGGCAGGGCTTCGACCGGCTCAGCTCATCGCTTTCAGCACAAGTTCAAGTTCGGCGACTTTGCCGGTAACGATTCGGTGCAGCGAAGAGAATCTGGGGATCAAGAATGACATTGCGAGTTTTGTCCTGCCCCTGGGTGCAACGATCAACATGGATGGGACGGCATTGTACCAAGCTGTTTCTGCTCTGTTTATCGCGCAGGTCTATGGCATCGAGCTGAATTTGAGCGCTCAACTTACTTTGGTCTTGACGGCGCTGTTGGCGTCCATCGGTACGGCCGGAGCGCCTGGTGTCGGGATATTGATGTTGGTGATCGTTCTCAAACAAATAGGCATACCCCTGGAAGGCATCGCGTTGATTTTGGGAGTGGAACGCATCCTGGATATGTTTCGCACGGTGGTTAACATCACCAGTGATGCGGCAGTTGCAGCGTTGGTGGCGGCTTCGGAAAAGGAAATTTCCAGGCAAGATTTAAAAGTATGAGGTATGGTTTGAAACCTCGCAAAATTCTGTTCATCTTGTTTGTCCTGACAGCAGTGGTGATCATCCGCACGCAAACGGATTGGTTGAGGGAAAACAACAGCGGTGATTTCGGCTTGTGGTCTCTCGTGCCGCCGTTGTTGACCATATCCCTTTGTTTTTTAACCCGCGAAGTGATTTTATCGCTTTTTTTTGGAATTCTGGCAGGCGGTCTGATCAGCGGGAAAATCAATGTTGTACAAGAGTTTCTCATCCCTTCGATCGGCAGCCAGAAATATGGCGAAATTTTGCTGGTGTATCTGTGGTGTTTGGGTGGATTGATCGGTTTATGGACCAAAACCGGCGGGGCTCTTTTTTTTGCACAACGCATTGGCACCCGTTTTGTGCGCGACCCTCGCAGTGCCAAACTTTTTGCATTTTTGCTCGGCGTGGTTTTCCATCAAGGTGGAACGATCAGCACCGTATTGGCAGGTTCAACTTCGCGGCCGGTCTGTGATGCCAAAAAAGTAAGCCACGAAGAGTTGACCTATATCATCGATTCAACGGCGTCACCGATTGCAACTCTTTTGCCGTTCAATGTCTGGCCGATCTATATTGGCAGTTTGATCGTCGGCACCACTCCGCTTTTCGCCGATCTCCAGGTTAGCCAAAGCTACTTGTTCAAAGCTATTCCTTACAATTTCTATTCATGGATAGCTGTTTTGCTTACTTTTTTCTTCAGCTGGGAAAAACTGCCCTGGTGCGGTCGGCGCATGCATCAGGCAATCATCCGGGCGCGCGAGGAGAACAAATTGAACCGCGATGGTGCTGCACCGCTGGTGTCGAATGAATTGTGTGTGATGAAAGTTCCACAATCGTATCGGGTTGGTTGGGCGGACTTTCTCGTGCCGATTGGAGTTCTGCTGGGGGTGGCGATTTTGCCTTATCTGCTGTTCGGGAAACTGCGGGTCTCCGAGGCTTTCATGCTGGCCGTGTTGAGCGCCATGATTGTTGCCGCATGTAAGGGAATGGCGCTCAAAGATATCATGGAAGGATTTATTGATGGTTGTAAAGGGGTGACGATCGGAGCGGTGATATTGGGCTTGGCTGTGACAATGGGGTCAGTATCCGGTGCTCTGGGCACGGCTCAGTTTATCATCCGGACCACCAGTCACATGATTGCGCCTTTTTTATTGCCGGCGATCTTGCTTTTTATCACCATGTTGATCTCTTTCAGCATTGGGACTTCCTGGGGGACTTATGCTGTGGTTTTTCCGATAGCCATGCCGCTGGCCTGGTCTGTTCACCCGGATCCGTTTTTTATCACCCTTTGTTTTGCCGCGGTAACCGGCGGCTCGGTTTATGGTGATAATTGCTCACCCATTTCTGATACCACAATTCTCTCTTCTTTGGCTTGCTGTGGTGATTTGATGGATCATGTGTTGACGCAACTGCCATTGGCGACCGCAGCGGCGTTGGTGTCAGCTCTTCTCTATACAGCGGTCGCTCTGTTGGCCATTTAGCAACAGATCATGGGGTGTTTTTTAACCTCATCATTTCACGATGATAAGCGGCGATCACATCCTCATGTCGCAATATGCCGATGACTCGTTTCTCATCGCGGATATCGACAACCGGTATTTGCCCGTATTCGTAAGCCACAAATTTTTTCAGCGCTGATTTCAGGCTTTCTCCCGGTGTGACGGTAACGGATTTGTTCATCAAATCACGCGCGACAATCGGAGACGTCTCTTTTTGTTCGAGCATGATGTTGCGCAGGTTGTTGAGCGGCAGGATGCCAACGACCTCTTTGTCGTTGACGACCGGGAAATAGGTGACTCGGTGTTCGGGCAAAACCTGCGGCAAGAAATCTTGTACCCGAGAGTTTTCGTGCAACACCGGTATGTTGTCCATCGGCTGATAGGCATGTTCGACCATCAAAGTGTCCAGAACATCGACGGTAAAATCACCCATGTGGGCCATCGAATCGGCCATGCGATCGACTTGTTTTTCATAGAGATTGACCCGGGAACTGGCCACATAAGAAGTGGAGCCGGCCAACATCATGGGGACCAGAAGCTGGTAGCCTCCAGTCATTTCGGAAACCATGATCATGGAGGAAATCGGCACTTTCGCGGTGCCGGCAAAAAAGGCACCCATTCCCACCAGAACAAAAGCGGAGGGATTGTTCAGCGTTCCCGGAAAAAGCTGATCGATGATTTGCCCAAAAGCGCCGCCCAGCATGCCGCCGATAAATAGGGAAGGAGCAAAGACACCGCCGCTGCCGCCGGAGCTGATCGTGAAAGAGGTGGCGAAAATTTTAAAAAGGACAGCTGCCAACATAAAGGAAATGGTCAGTGAACCATCCATTGCCTGCTGCAAATATCCATAACCTGATGCCAACACATAGGGCGCAAACAATCCCACCGTGCCGACCATCAGCCCGCCGAGAGCAGGGCGAAGCTTCTTTGGCAGCTTGAGCCTATGAAAAAAACGATCGCGAATGCCATAAAAAAAACGCACATAAAACCATCCGACACCGGCACAAACCAGTCCCAGCAAGGCGTAGAAGAGCAGTTCTATTGGACGGTTAAAGATGTACCTGGGGGTTTCGAACAAAAATTCCCAGCCAAAACGCGAGGCAAATATCGAATAGGCGACGATGGATGAGAGCAAGGCCGGGATGAGCGCTTTGGACTCGAAATCGCGTCTGTAAAGCACCTCTACTGAAAACAGTGCGCCGCCGAGGGGGGAACGAAAGATCGCGCCGATGCCGCCAGCCGCTCCGGCAATTAAAAGCGTTCGCCGTTCATCGTCGTTTAAACGCAGAAGGTTGGCGAGGTAAGAACCAAAGCCGGCGCCGATTTGGGCGATGGGGCCCTCTCTTCCGGCGCTGCCGCCGCTGCCGATGGTGATGATGGAGGAGAACATCTTGATCAGCGGCACGCGTTTGCGGATGACCCCTTTTTTGCGATGAAAAGCGTCGATCACCGCATCGGTGCCGTGTCCCTCAGCCTCTGGCGCAAAGGTGAAAACCAACCACCCGGCGATCAGACCGCCAAGAGCGGGCAAGAGGAACAATACCCACCGGCGAATGGGCAGGCCGAGGGGTTCCACACCACTCAATTCACCGCTGGGTTCAGGCGGAAAATAGTGCGCCAGATTGTGCAAACAGAGGTGAGCAGCTCCCTGCAAAAGCGCAAAAAACAGAATTGCACCCAAACCAGCGATGATTCCAACGATGACGCTGGCAAAGACGAGCCTTCCTCTGGTTTTGAGGTAGCGAGAAAAAAGACGGCGAGTTGTTTGTGCCAGATTCATGAACAAACCGCAGGTGTCAGACCCTTATTTGCGACATTCGAATTTTTGCATGGCTGGGTGGACAGGTTTCTTCTGAACACAAAAGCTCGCCCGTGTCATAGATCTACCGACACGGGCGATGGTCAGACAGAATTAATTGAACAGGATTTCTACTTTTTCAGCGGCTTTAAGCGAATCGATCGTTTGGGTATACAGAGATTGCCGCATCCGATTTTGTAGCTGGCGCTCCAAAGCGGCCTTGACTTCATCAAAAGGACGAGATTCTTTCTTGCGGCCTTCGATCTTGAGAATGTGATAACCATAGCTGGTTTCGATGATGTCGCTGATCTGGCCAATCGGCACAGAAAATGCAGCATCTTCGAATTCTTTGACCATTTGTCCGCGTTGAATATCTTCGTACAACCCACCGTTTTCTTTCGAACCCGGATCTTCTGTGTATTTCTTGGCCAAATCAGAAAAGTTTTCTCCAGCCTTGGCTTGGGCCAACAGGTTTTCCATCTGGCTATGGATCGTTTCTTTCTCTTCGGGTGATTTTCCCTGGGTCATCAACAGAATGTGGCGCACTGTGGTGGTCTTGTCTTCATTATAGGCATTTTGCAGGTCATCTGGCGTGATTTGCATGTTGGCAAAGACGTTGTCGTTGAGAAAATTTTCTTTGATCAGATTTTCAGTGATGTCCTCTTTCAAGATGTCGAGGGTGAGGCCGTTTGCCTCGAGTATCTGCATAAATCGCTCCTCACCACCGTTGTTGCGGAAGAAGGTTTGCACAACGCTGTCGACCTGGGTCGAGTCGACGGCAACACCTTCGGTTTGTGCAGCATTCAGCAAAACTCGGGACTCGACCATCGAATTGAGAACCCGATGCAAGAACGAACTCAGTTCGGTGGTGTCGGCATCAGTCAATTGGGAGATATTTTTCCCCATATTGGTTTCCAGTTCCTTGAACAAACTGCCGGCAGAGAGAGAGAATGATTTGGCTTTTACCAAAGTGGCGTTCTTTTCTGGATTCAGCATCGGTATTTTTTCTGCCAGGGTTGTGGCCAGGCGAAAAGTTTCGCTGTCTGCGCTCAATTTATCAATACTCTTGCCACAGGCAAGCATGATTGCCAGAGCCAACAGCAGGAACGGCAGCACCCGTTTCATAAACCTCTCCTTTCGAAGGAATTCTCCGGGATTTCTCCCGGACCGGATTTCATTTTGGACAATTTTTTGCCCCCAGGATGAATTCGTGGCTTTCGCAGCAGCACGATTTTTCCCAATTTTTGGTTCCAAAAATATAAGGATTTTATTTTTCATTTCATATCATTATTTTATCTTCAATACCAGAACTGCAATTGATTCGCAGTTCATGAGAGTCTGGCCTTGCTGCTTTGACAGATCTTGATATTGGCTTTCGTCTTTAATGGCAGAATCGATCAACTGACTTCCTGCCTTGTTCGTTGGGTATTTGCAATTCCACAACAAGGAGCTGCATAATTTTCCAGGCTTTCTACGGTTAGGAGCACAGTCATTGTCAAGTCGAACGGGAAGAGGACACGGCTTTTGATGCGATTGGTAATCATCGGTTTGCTCATATTGGCCGCTTTTACGGGTGGAACAGCCCAGGAATATGTTCTTGCCCAGCCACAGGCCGGAGAAGGAATTTTGGCGTTGCTGCGCCGTTATCAGTTACCGGACAACCGGTCTTGTTTGCAACTCTTTTTAGAAATCAATGCCGACCAAGAAGGGCTTGCTGCCAATCGTTTGGTTTTGTCTCGTCGCTATCGAATGCCGATCCAGAAATTTTCTTATGATGGCAAGAGCATTCGCACCACTCTGGGATTTAGCGATTATCAGCACGCCAAAAAGATACAGGAATACAATGAGCAAGTGGTTCGCGCAGGACAAAAAAGTGCACGCTACATCGCGGATCGTGAATTGTGGGTGCCGCTGCACTTGCTGCCTCAGCGCATGCAGGCCGAACAACCCGTTCGTAAAAATGGATCTTGGCCGATTTTCGGTCCCGATAATAGCGAAGTGGCGTTGCGAGATCAGCGTCTGAGCGGCAAGTTTTTTTATCTGATCAGCGGTCATGGAGGCCCTGATCCAGGGGCCATCGGAAAACGCGGCTCTGCTTTTCTCTGCGAAGACGAATATGCCTACGACATCACCTTGCGCCTGGCCAAACGGTTGTTGGAACACGGTGCGCGTGTCTATGTCATTGTCCAGGATCCCAACGATGGTATTCGCGATGACGCTCTGTTGAAATCAGACCGCGACGAATATTATTATGGCAAAAAGGCAATTTCCGCTGATAACACGATACGCCTCAGAGATCGGGCAACACTTGTCAATTCTCTGTATCGACAGAACGGCGGAGAACGCATTGCGCAGACCGCCATCATTTTACATGTGGATTCGCGCAGCAATGCCAAGCGCATCGACATCTTTTATTATTACCAAAAAACCAGCAAAAAGAGCAAAGATCTGGCACGAAAGCTTTACCAGGCCATAAAAGCAAAATACGCCGCCAACCAGCCTGGCAGAGGATACAGCGGTCATGTGGAGACGCGGAACCTGTTCATGCTTCGCCATCTCCAACCAGCGACTGTCTATATCGAGCTGGGCAATATCCGAAATATCCGCGATCAGGACCGGCTGGTGATCGCCAACAACCGACAAGCGGTGGCGAATTGGCTCTGCGAAGGCATTTTGGATTTTTATCGTTGAGGAGGTGTTGTGATCGACGCCCTGCAAAAGCAGGCAATTTTCCAACTGCGCACCAGCGATGTGGATGCGACCGGGGTGATGAAGGTGACCGTGGCTGCTGATTGCTTCCAGGAAGTCGCGGCAGATCACGCTGACAGCCTTGGAGTGGGATTTGACCAGATGCAAGCGAAAAACTTGTTTTGGGCTTTATCCTATCTAAAATTAACCATATATTCCTATCCGCAATGGCGGGAAAACATACGGATCACAACCTGGCCATCCGGTTTTGACCGTTTTTATGCCTTGCGGGCCTTTGCCATTGATGATGCGGATGGCAAGAAACTGGTTCAGGGGCAAAGCAACTGGCTGGTGGTCGATATCGCAACTCGGCGTCCCTGCCATGTCCCGCAGTGGATTTTGGAGCGTCTGGCAGTACCGCATCAACCGGCACTGACTGTACCAAAGGAACCTTTTACAGGCGCCGAAATCGAAAGGAATTTTAGGGTTCGTTATTACGATTTGGATATCAACCAGCATGTCAACAACATCAACTATATCGAATGGATCCTGGAAACGGTTCCGAACGATATTCTGCACGAGCAAAAAGTGCAGCATCTGGAGATCAATTTTCGCGCAGAGGCGCGGTTGGGTGATGAGATCCTTTGCAGCAGCTTTAAAGACCGAAACAGCAGCGCCGTTTTTTATCATCGTTGTGTGGAACGGTCAAGCAATCGCGAGTTGATTCGGGCCCAAAGCCAATGGCAGCCTTTATTCCGCTTTTCCTAGGTTGCACCGTGGTGTCTTGTGGGCAAATGGGGAAGCCAATCTATCCCCACGCCAATCTTTTGCAGCTGGAAACACCGGTCGACCAGAGCGAAAAATTCATGTGCCGGCGATTGTGGTCGCTGGCAATAAAAACTTGAGCAGCGAAAAATGCATGGGTGAGATATGGAACTAAAAGGATCGCAGCGGCGATATCTGCGTGGGCTGGCCAATCCATTGAGTTCGGTGATCATAATCGGTAAGGCCGGATTAACCGAGGCGGTCAGCGCAGCGATCGATGAGGCGCTTGATAACCACGAATTGATCAAAATCCGGTTTCTGGAATTCAAGGATTCAAGGAAAGAGTTGTGCGCTGAAATTGCGGCAGCCTGTCATTGCCATCAGGTCGGTTTGATCGGCCATGTCGGTATCTTTTATCGGGCCAATGCGGATGCAGCCAAACGGCGCATCACCTTGCCCGCTTCCTGAAAGGAAACGATCCATGGGATCATTCAATGCAAAAACTGCCCAACAAGAGACTGAACCTACCTGGTTGGCCAGGAACTTTCCAACGCTTTTTGGATATTATAAATTGGCTGATTTGGTTCTTGCAGTCAGCGCGGCAGCGAAAAAAGGTGGGGCGAAATTTCACACCACTTATTTGGATCGGTCACGTCAGAGTTTGGATGTTTTTCGCGAATTGGGAACTCGCGTCGAGGTCTGCGGATTGGAAAATTTGCGTTCGTTCGATTCGCCTTGCGTGATCGTGGCCAATCATATGAGTTCCCTCGAGACCTGGGCTTTGCATGGTATCATCTATCCGATCAAGGAAATCAGTTTTGTGGTCAAACAGACTCTTTTAAAATATCCGGTGTTCAGCGCGATCATGCGGGCGCTTGATCCCGTCGCGGTAAGCCGCAGTGATCCGCGCCAGGATCTGCAGCAGGTGTTGTTGGGTGGTGAAAAAAAGATTGCAGAAGGCAAAAGTATCGTGGTCTTTCCGCAGACCACTCGTACTCTCGATTTCGATCCGGCGCACTTTAATTCGATCGGTGTTAAATTGGCCCGCCGGGCCGGCGTTCCTGTGGTCCCGTTGGCGCTCAAAACCGATGCCTGGCGACCCGGCAAATTGCTCAAAGATTTCGGCCCGATTCATCCTCAACGCGCCATTCATTTTTGCTTTGGCTCCCCCCTCGAAATCAAGGGGGTCGGACGTGCGGAACATGAAAAGATAGTCGCTTTCATCGGCCAAAAATTGGCTGAGTGGCGTGAACACGAAGACATCTGAGCTGCAAATGACTGTACAATCCAGGCACGAAGATTTTTATAAAAAGCTGCGGATATCTATCCGCCGTTGGGCAGAAAAAGACGGAAAGGATTCTCGTTGGACAGAATTCCTCTTGGCTGCTCCCGATTTGTTCCATCTCCTGGTGCGGCTCTCCCTGGATTCTCGCGTTCCTGCCCAGCAACGAATCAAATTGCCGGCGGTGATCGCTTACTTTATTTTACCGTTTGATTTTATTCCCGAAGCGATATTTGGCCCAATCGCTTTTACCGATGATATTGCTCTCGCTGCTTATGTGTTAAATTCGTTGGTCAACCATATCGACAGCGAAATTCTGCGCGAGCATTGGGCGGGTGAGGGGGATGTGCTGTACCTGACCAGCCGAATTTTACAATATGCAGACCAAATGGTCGGCAAAGGGATGTGGCAGAGAATCCGCAATTGGTTAAGTCGGGCGAGTTTGTAAAAGAGATCACCGCCAAAGCACGCTCATGCGGGCAGAGGAAATATGAATATCGATCTCTATCAAGTTGATGCATTCACGGATCGTCCCTTTCATGGCAATCCGGCAGCGATTTGCCCACTGGAGAGCTGGTTGTCTGATGAGTTGATGCAGGCGATCGCCGCGGAGAACAATCTGTCAGAAACTGCCTTTCTGGTTTCCGCAGGAAATCGCTACCAGCTTCGTTGGTTTACTCCGGTCTCTGAGGTCGACCTGTGCGGCCATGCGACTCTGGCTGCCGCATTTGTTGTGTTTCTGCAGAACGACACGGTGCGGCGAGTGGAGTTCGATACCCGCAGCGGCTTGCTCGCGGTTGAGAAAGACGGCGCTTGGTTTCGCATGGATTTCCCGGCATGGACGGCGGCACCGTTTGCAGCACCGGCTCTATTGTTCGATGCGCTGCGGGTGGAAGCGAAAGAGATCTATAAAGCTCGAGATGTGTTGGTGGTCCTGAATTCCGAGTCGGAAATCAAGGCGGTACAGCCAGATTTTGCGTTATTGGAGCAAATCGATGCGCTGGGGGTCGTGGTCAGCGCCAGAGGAACAGATGCAGATTTTGTTTCTCGTTTTTTTGCGCCGCGTGAGGGCATCCCGGAAGATCCGGTTACAGGTTCTTCGCATTCGATGCTCGTGCCGTTTTGGGCAAAGCGACTGCATAAAACAGAGCTATTGGCGAAACAGCTTTCCAAACGCGGTGGAGTTTTGCGCTGCCGCCATTACGGGGACCGGGTTGAGATTGCCGGCCAGGCGGTTCTGTTCAGCCGGGGCCTGATCTGTCTGTAAATGGTATTTGTCCATGGCCTGCTTGGCTGCAAGTGGGTGGTCAGGCTGTGGCATCGCAATGAGTAAATGGCTCCCATCAAGAGAACAAATGTTTGGAGAGCACAAGCCAAAGAGGTTAATGCTAGCTATCGGGAGGTAGAGATGGCGAATCGAAGAGATTTTTTAAAGGCTGTTCCTGCTGCTGCCGGCGCAGCTGCTTTGATCATGCAGGGGGTGCCGGGCCGGGCGCTAGGGATGAGCGATTTGGCAGTCGATCCGGACGGCAATTATTTGCTGCAAGCGCTGCCCTATGATTATGCCGCACTTGAGCCGCATATTGACGAACAAACCATGCGGTTGCACCATGGTAAACACCACCTCGGCTATGTCAACGGCCTGAACAACGCGTTGGGAAAACTCAAGGAAGCGAGAGAGAAAAAAGATTACAGTTTGATCAAGCACTATTCGCGTGAAGCGGCTTTTCACGGTTCAGGTCATTTGCTGCATGCGCTTTTCTGGCAAAACATGTCGCCGAATGGTGGCGGCGAACCGCAGGGAGAATTGGCACAAGCGTTGGCAAAGGGTTTCATCTCTTTTGCGGATTTTCGCGATCAATTCACCGCTGCGGCAATTCAGGTTGAGGGAAGCGGCTGGGCGGTATTGGTCTATGAACCTGTCGGACAAAAACTCGTCGTGTTGCAGGCTGAGAAACATCAGAACTTGACCCAGTGGGGTGCGGTGCCGCTGTTGGTCGTCGATGTCTGGGAGCATGCCTATTATCTGAAATATCAAAATCGCCGTGGCGATTTTGTCAAAGCCTTTTTCAATGTAATCAACTGGAGCGATGTTGCTCAACGATTCGCAAAGGCCAAATCAGAGCTTTAACATCGGTTTTGCTCGACGGATAAATTGCAGGGTCACTCCCCAGGGATCTTTAAGCATCATCATTTCGTCGCCGGCACTGGTGGTGAAGATGTTCTGCACGACTGTTGCTCCGGCGGCGGCAAGACGATCCCGGGTTGTCGCGATATCGCTAACCACGAAGGCGATATGCAAGGTCGAGGGATGAATAGCCGCATGATCGAGCATGGGCAACTCGGGATTGCTGTAGAGTTCCAGCACCACCCGCCCGCTGGCGTCAGCCAGAAAAGTGGTTTCAAAGAGATCAAACGATCGCACGATTTTCATATCGAGATTTTTGCAATACCATTCTGCCATGCGGCCGGCGGCCGGGATGTTCAGTGCCAGATGTTCCATCGCGAGGTTGGTTGATTGCGTCATGACGGCATTTCCTTTTCTGGATTCTTTCTTTTAGTAAAACCGCTTGTTTTCTGCCTGTCGAGTTATTCGATGACCCGCCAATATTTTTTCTCCGGCAGCCAGTTGCTCTGCATCTCCTCTGACGGCTTGAGGACAACCGCTTTGCAGGTAGCGGTGATGATACCATCGGGCTTGACCAATTCGGCTTCCGCCACGGCTCGTCGGGGTGTTTCGCGCAGGACGCGGCCGATCGCTTTGAGCGGCGTATTGGTCGGTGTCGGTTGGCGGTAGACCACTTCCAACTTCATGGTCACCATCAAATTGTCCGGATTATTGATCAAGACTACCCGGCCGGCGGTTTCATCCAGGATGGCGGCAACGATGCCGCCGTGCACCACCCCGGGGAAACCGTTGAACTGCTCGGGCACCGTCACCTCTCCGATAATTTGTTGATTATCCCGATCGTTATACCAGTTCATTTTAAGGCCGATTGGATTTTCCCGGCCACAGAGGAAACAGTTTCTCGATGTCGGTTGTTTTTCCACAATATGATCCTTGATCACAGTTGTCTTATTTCTTTGTTCCAGCCACAGCCTTGCGGGTCGCCTGCAAGAGCGGTGCTACGGAAATCGGTTGACCAACTGCGTCTTGCATCCATGCCTCAGGGGTCAACCTTCCCAGGCGACACATCCTCTCCATCTCGACTGCCAGATTTTTATCCCGCAGATAATCTTCGATTTGAAACATAATGATATGGCCAAGTGAATAATCAGGCAAGTAGAGACCGATATCGATCATGTGGCTGTAGATTGCTAGGATTTCCGAGTCTTTTTGGCCGATCAAAGGCGCCCAATATTGGTTCCAAACGTCTCGAGCGATCTGAACCACAGCCACGCGAAGCTCTGCAGGTGTGGCGCTGGGGTGATCGGTCATCCAGTGCCATACTTTCATATCGACCAGGCCGACGGCAGCGATTTCACAGGTAGCCCAGAAAGTGTCCAGCGCCTGCAGGTCTCGATGCTCTGCACTTTTTTGTTCCAGGCCGAGCAAGGCGAGGTCGCGCGACTGAAACACAAAGGCAAAGGCTTCTGTGAACGCGGTGTTGGGCACACCTTGCAACAAGGTATGGTCGATTCGGTTGAGTGAAAACACTTGCTCGACGTTGTGGCCGAGTTCATGAATGGCGATGTTATAGCCTTTATAATTCATACCACCTGGCTCGATGCGGGTGCGCAGGTGGGCGTTATCCTGGCGCATCATTGCTCCCATCGCATACCCGGCTCCGCGCGAAGGATCGACCACGATTTTTTCCGCCAGAAACGCCCCGATCGATTCACTGAAGCCGAGTTTGGAAAAAATATTCGGCAAATCGGCGTGAAAAGCCTGTACCGAGGGGTAGCGCTCAGCGACGCGCCTGTCGAGTTCGGATTCCGCATACTGGCTGCGGGTTTTAAAGCCGTTGTACCAGATGTCGAAAGGCTGCAGATCGCGGCGCAATCGCCGGCGGATCAAATCAGCTACTTTTTTGCCGACCGGATCGGTGAGCAGTTCTACCAACATTGCCTCGAATTTTTCTTCTGGAATCTCGCGGTCTCGCAGAAATCGACGGTCGATTTTGCTCGGTTCCATCGGATAAAAAGGATCAGCCAGCCGTTCAGCCTGGAAGATTTCGAGCAGGGTTTGATAGCGGATATCCGCCTCCCTTTCGAAAGGCAATGGTTTGCCGTTGATGGACAGGGTGTTGGCAAAGGGTTGCCAATCAACTTGATCGCTGTTGATCACCGCGGCCGGGATTTCCTGTTGGATAATGCGCAACATCACCTGGTAAATCATCTGCTGACGCGGCAAACCGTCAGATGCGGCATATTGGCTCTTGAGCTCATCCCGCAACCCCCAATGGCTGATCAGCTTGAGCCCGGCAGAAAACAGCCGTCGGCCCTCAGGATCCTTCAGCTGGTGCATAAAGATATTGTAATTGCTGATATAATCATCCGCCTGCACATAAGCCTTGGCCAATTGTTGGTTGACTGCGGCGGGAACACGCGCGCTGAAAAGTTGGGTCAGTCGTGACTGTGCCCACTGAGCGCGGCTCCAGCCGGCGCCCAGGTTCAGTCTTTCCTCCAGTGTGTGCATGGGGAAATTGAGCAGAACCGTGAAAGCGATCCGATTGTGAAAGAGATCATCGAGGATGTGCGCAAAGGGATCATACTCAGCAAAGCGGTAATCGATGGGCAGGATCGGGCCGAGATCCAACTGCAGAGGTTGCGAGAGAAAGCGATTGACCTGCAGGGCGTGTCCATAGATCTGCTCCAGATTGTCCTGAATGCGCATAAACGCCGCATGCAAATCGGCTGTATCGGCGATAAATGCCTGGCTGCAGAAATCGGTAAAATCATCTGCCGAACCGTCTTGCTCTTGCCAGAACAGGGCTGCCTGGCGGACGCCCCGCTGAATGCGACCAGATTCAGCTTGCGGGTATTGATTTTGCAGTTTGGCGATTGTTTCTTCGAGGTTTTGTTCTGAAAAACGATTTTTTGCCAGACCTTGTCGCGCACAGAAAAGCAGAGCAGTCAGCACAATAGCCACAACAAGGGCCACGGGTTTAAGCCACATAATTTTCCTCCTGTGAGCGGGTCGGGTAAAGAGGTTTTCGGATTGGCAAATCGACAGCTTGGGTTTAATGTAGGCTTTTTTTCTCAACCAGTCAACATCGATAATGGTTTTCTTACTTGCCACTATCGCGGTCAACCCATTTGCAAAACATCAGCTCCCAGCACCTTGTCGCGAAGAGATTCTTTGATTTTGCTTTTTTCGAACAGGGATGCAATGGTTGCCAACTCTTGTTCTTTTTGCGCTTGGCTCAGTCGGATTTTATCGAGCGCCTCTGCGCGGGTAATTATGCCTGCGCAGATCATCTTGCTGTAGAGCTCATCTTTTTCGGTGAATTGATAGAGCTGACGATTGAGAAAATTTCCGAGAGCGTGAATTTGGCAATCAAATCGCCATGCCGAACGGCGATCGATTGCTTGCCAGCCGATGGCATCCAGTGTCTCGAGGATCTTAGTCTCATCCCAGCCGATATAGGCAAAATAATTCAATTTGACCAGATGTTTATATTTTTCTGAATGGAGAGGAAATTCCCTGTTCAATTGTTGTTCTTGGATTTTGCGCTGAACAAAGTTGCCCGGCATGGAAATCGTGGATTTTATCTTGGCGGTAAAATCCGGCTCCAGTTGTCGAGCGAGGATCCGTCGAAAAACCATGCTTTCCATATTCGATTCGCCGAACACCACGAGCTCGAGCCCTTGTTCAGCGGCGACCTTGAAAGCACCTCCCCAGATGCCGTTTCGGCAACCGACGCACAATTGGTTTAGAACATGGGCACGCGATTTTTGCGCATTCAGCGCCATAAACGACTTGAACAGCTTTTCCTGAATATGGCGCTTGGATTCGACTCTAAGCAGAGGCACATTCATTTTGCGAGTCAAGTGCTCGAGATTTTTTTCTGCCTGCGATGCGACAAAACCGTTGGCATAATTGAAGACCAAGGGATGCATTCCCCAACGCTCTTTGAGCTCAAAAAGCACAAAAGAGCTGTCCCTGCCGCCGCTGCAAGCGACCAGACAATCGAGTTGACCATTCCCTTTCCGGTAATGTTGCAGAACCGCTTCGAGCTTTTCCGGGCCGAGAGGAGAAATGGGCGCCGTCCAGGTTTGGCAATAGTTGCACACGCCTTGTTTGTCAAAAGAGATCTCCGGATAAGTCTCCGGCAAAACACATCTTGTGCAGCGCCGCATGGGCGACCTCCATGTTGGTCGAGAACGGGGTCAATTGAGCAAAGCCATTTTTTTAATTTGCTGCTGGATTTTTCCTTGGTGATCACGGACCAGCAGGCGCGCGAAATAGACTCCACTGCGCTGTTCTGCACTCTGCCATTTTTCCGTATGGAAACCAGCGGTTACCATACCGCTGATCAAGGTCGCGACTTGCTGACCCCGGCTGTTAAAAATCGACAGATCGATCCAACATCTCTCGCCAAGGTGAAAGTGGATGATGGTATTGGCGTTAAAGGGATTGGGATAATTTTGTCGCAGATCGAAACCGGCCGGCGAATAGATGAACATTTCCACTGTGGATGAATAATTGAACTGCCCACTTTGATCCAGCTGCTTCAAACGATAATAATAGCGCTCCCCCACGGCGACGGCTCTATCGATAAAACGATAGTTGTGCAGCGCGGCAGTGGTCCCATGACCGCCGATAAAACCGATTTGGGCAAAGCGGATGTTGTCCTGGCTCCTTTCTACCAGGAATCCATAATTGTTGCTCTCACTGATTGTGCTCCATTCCAATTCGACGGAACCATTATTTGCAGAGGCTTTAAAGGTCCCCATTTCCACAGGTACGACTGCCGTCCAACCGACGAGCTGTGCGAACATCCACCACGCAGCTTTGGCTTTGTTTTCACAGCTTTCCAGGGTCGTGTGACCGAGCTCGTCGCCATGGTAATGCGGGTGTTCCAAAGGTATGCCGGTTATCAGTGGCAAGCGGCCCCAATCGTCCCAATCATAACGAGCGGGAGTGTATTCTCCATTGTACCAGCAGTCCAGATCCGCGAAATCAAACAAGACACGGTTGTTTGCTTGACAGTACTGCCGCAAGGCCTGGTTGAATACATGTCGGTTGTAGCCAGCGAGCTCTCCTTCTTGGGCATTGCCGGTCATATAGATGAACGTCACTTCTGGATTGCGTTGTTCGAGAGCCTGCATCTGCTGAATATAGTGGTTGACGTCGTACCATGCAGCTTCGCCACACCAGCCGAACATCGCCACATCGATCGATGGATTTTGGTCCAATTTGGACTGCACCGTGGCAAAGAATTGCTCCGGATCGTTCCCGACATCCTGAAAGCAGAGAGCGTTTGGAACGTTGGGCAAATAATCATTCTGCGCAAAAGCGAGGCGTGTGTCTTTTTGTGCAAGAATTTCAAGGCCGCCAGTGATCTGGCCGCCATGAGAGGCATGGCCATAGTAAACTTTGATGCTGTCTTTGACTTTATCGATAGACTCTGGGGGTATTTGACCAATGTCGGTGCAAAGATGATTGGCGATGATCGGATAGTTGCGTCCCTGCGCTAGAGATGGATCGGCGAACAACACAAAGACGCCAATCACGGCTGGGATAATTTTGTTGTGTTTCATAACTTTTCCTCACAAGAAAAATTAAGAATCTTGTCATCACCCCCTATGGCGATCGGATGGTTGACTTGGGTTCGTGATAAGCAACACCAGCAACAGATCGCCACGCCCTCCAACTCGGAGTAGAGGTGACCAACTGCTCCTGGTTTATGGGCATGGTGAACTCAAGCTATATTGAATTGCGTGAATTTTTGAAATTTTTTGTTCAGCAGAACAATCCTGTTGTCTTTCTGAAACCCGGTAAACAGGAACTCTTTCGGCAAACGGATGCGCCACAGCAGCTTGTTGAAAAAAACCACAGCCAGGATAGAGTCGATGATTTCGAATCCATATTTGAGATGTGCTCGCATCGAGGAGGTGTTGGATTTTAAAACATCTGAATAGAAGATCAGTCGGTTGGGATAGTGGTAGTATAACAACAGATCAAGAAAGATGGTAAAAAGTCCTTTGCCTCTGTGCTGCGAGGGGATATAAATATCGCGCAACCAGATCGAGTTGTTTTCCATCAACAAAATCAGACCGATTTCATCGATAAAGCGCTCGCTCGGCGGTATAATCCAAGCACTCGCCAAAATTTGTTCATTTTTTTTGAGAGCAAAAAAGTGCAGACCATGAGTGAACCGGTTTTTTGCTCGTTCTAAAGTGAAATCTCGATTCATTGAATGATAAATGCGCAGAACAGATGGGTGATATTGGCGAAATTCGACGACAGAAAAGCCGTTATGAGTTTCGATGGAATGGAGGTTTTTTTTGAGAAGCAAAAAATGATAAAATCGCACAGGATGAGTCAGAAAATTGTAAAGTGACAAGGCAGTTTTTGATTTTTTTAGCACGAGTTTGCTTTTTTCAAATAGCTGGACCATAATCAGGTGTCCTCAGTTGGCCGTTTTTATCTATCTGATAAAGATCATTTTTTTTAATATGGTTTGGGAAGGGATCTGCAAACGATAGATATAGATACCTGTTGGGACCATCATTCCGTCGTTGTCCTTTCCTGACCATTTGATATGATACAATCCCGCCGGTTGGTCTTGCTCGACCAGGGTTGCCACATGACGGCCGTTCAGATCATAGATGGTGAGCAGTACTCTGCACGCCGCATTCAGCTGAAAATCGATAGTGGTATTGGGATTAAAGGGATTGGGAAAATTTTGTTCGAGCTGTGCCTGCATCGGCAGCGATGCAGCAATGACAATGGTTTCGGAATAGGTAAAGCTGCCATCTGTATTGATCTGTTTTAGGCGGTAATAATAGGTTAGTCCGGTCTCAATGTTCTTATCGAGAAACTCATAGTCAATGGCTGCGAGAGCTTCGCCATGTCCTTTAATAAAGCCAATCCGTTTATACTCCTCACCCTCGATGCGGCGTTCGATTTCGAAACCCAGATTGTTGTTCTCTGAAAGAGTACTCCAATGCAGGAGAACGCCATTGTCGGCCGCTTCCCCGGTAAAAGAAACCAAGCTGACTTCAAGGGCACCATTTTCCAACGAAATTCGGTCGTTGTGAAAAAAGATATTCCAACCCCTGATTCGCATACCCAAACTCCCAGGAGGGGAATCGATCAACTGCGCTTCGTCGACAAGAATTTCGGGTGAGGCAAGAGTTTGATTTGCATCCGCGATTTGCAGGATATGCAAAAACAGCGAATCCGCATCTGCCGAGGAAGAGATGGCATATTTAGCTTCGTTCTGCTGCAGGACCGTGACCTGGACAGGCAGAAGGCGGCGGACAAACAAGGCGCTGGCGCTGTTGGAAATCTTGATTGTTTCTTGCTCGAGTTTTTGCGGAGCAGCAATCGGATCAATCGCCCAGGTTTTTAAAATGTTGGTCGCGGTGACCGCTTTATCCACTACAACAATAAGGCGTTCTGCTTTTAGATGGACGATTCCGCGCAGATATTTTTTGACTTCGTTGTGCGGGAAAGCGTTGGAGGCGTCACCCAGGATCAGGTCAAATTGTTCATTGCTCTGAAAAGTGAGAATGCCCGGCCCGATGTCATATTGTGAGTCCGGTGCATACGCAGCGACCCCATCGCTCATGGTCGGGAAATTGTCTATTTGCCGCTGACCTTTGCCATTGAACAACATGGTATTGGTGTGGCCGTGGATTAGATCTCCTCGGCAGTGGATGAACAAAGAATTCTGCGCATAGGGGTCCAACGTGCTCCAATTGTAGCGCTGACAAACAAAGAGAAAAGCCGGACTGTCGGTTCGGGCAAAGTCGCTGCAGTGAAAAACCCAGCCCAAGCGACCAAATAGGCGGGTGTCTGCAAAGCCCAGATTTTGCGGGGGTTGCGGATTGATCCATTTCTCTTCAAAAATTGTCTGTTCGAATAAATCGTATGAGCCGGCATTGACAAACCAACCGGGACTCTTGATGTTTCTGACCCAGGCTCCCAGTTCCGCAATTTTTTTCTGATCCGCATCTTGCGAAAAGCGACGGCGTGAGTTCATACGCAAAGGAGCGATCCATGGCATGCGCGCATCCTCAGGCGGCGCCGGGGGGTAATAGGTGCCATCCGGCTTGATCATTTGGTTTTGGAACTCGACACCATGTTTCATAAAGCCGGTGCTGTAAATCGATTTCTCGATCGGCATTCTTGTTGCGGTATAGTGCGCAAACAGAATCGGAGCCAGGTGCCACGGCAAAACCGAGTCACCGCTATAGACTGCGTCAAAATCCGGCATCATAAATTCAAATGTGCCGTGCCAACCGCCGTCGCCGCCCTGTGCGTTCATCGCCGGGATTATTTTACCAATCCAATGGTTATCAAAATCCTGCAGATATTCGAGCGCTTTGCTGTTTTGCTCGGCGTAAGTGGGGTCACTTATCCTCTCTGGTTCGTACAGAGCCAGGCCGACCATGCAATAGACATAGTTGGCCATCTCAGAGGCGATAAAAAAATGCTCTTTGCCATTGACGCGTGATTTGACATATTCGGCGTTCTGGATCAGCACTTGCTGCATGAATTTCTGATCGGCAGATGACAGCACAGGGTCATCAGATGAATATCGGCTTGCCAGCAGCCAATCATATCCGATTGAACCATAAATACAAATCCAATAGGGCCATTCATACAAACCGGAAATCTTGGCCAGAGCCAGGAGCTTGTTGCGCGCATCGGCATAATACTCATCCGCAGTGTGCTGAGGATGATAGCCTCCTGAAGAATAGGGATCAAGGCTGGAGGGAAGTTTTTGATCCCAACCATATTTGCGCGCGTGCCCGGCCAAAATTGTCCATAAGAAGCGACGGCTAAACGTCCCATTGTCGGCAACTCCATACATTTCCGGATCATCCGCCAAATAGGCCAGATACATGAATTCGTATTTGGCCTGGTCATTGGCAGGACTCTCAGGATCCAGCAGTTCACCATGGACGATTCGCCATGCCAATGAGCCAACCTTTTGGTCATCCCACTCTTCTTCACCAATCGCCCACAATCGGGGATGGCTGGAAATGATATAGTCGGCTGACTTTTTGCCGGCAAAGCGAATCTCTCTTTCGATCGCCGAGAGATAATCCTCTTGTGCAGACACGGTGCCCGCCTTGATGGTGATCAACCATATTGGGCAAAACAGGAGCAAGAACCGATTTGCTTTTTTCATGTTTGCCTCGAAAGTTAGATGTTGTGGATGAATTGCGCTGCAGTGAAGACCGCTATCAAACGGTGCAGCAGCAAAATAGAGGTTCGGTCTGGCTTCAACGTATCTGCATACCGTACAGGGCTGAAGAGTACCGCACCAGCCTGGCATGGAGTCGACCCATCAATACAACAGAATCATTTTTTTTGTCTCGTGAAACGATTCGCAACTGAACTGATAGAAATAGACTCCGGTGGCCATTTTTTTGCCATTTTCATCAACCCCGGTCCAGGTCACACTGTTCTGGCCAGCGGGTCGAGTTTCCTCGACGAGAGCAGCGATCTGCTGGCCTATGGGATTGAGAACAACGATGCTGACGTGTTGTGGCTTTTCCAGATAGTAATCGATTTGTGTCGAGGGATTGAATGGATTGGGATAATTTTGTTTGAGGCCGAATTCTGCCGGGAGTTGCAGGGAGATTTTTAGCGATTCGGAAAAAGAAACGGAACCATCGCGATTCAGAATTCTCAGGCGATAGAAGATCAAGTCGGTTTTGATCGATCTATCCACATAGCGGTAGGTTGATTGTGGATTTGCTGCTGGAATGTATCCAATTTTACGGTAATTTTGGTCATCATCGCTTCTTTCTATCGCAAAACCATATATTGCATCATTCGAACCGATTGTCCACTGCAGCACAACAGAATCTCTTTGCACACTAGCCTGAAAGGAACCGATCAAGACCGGGACGGTTGATTCGTATTGCCACGCTCCGAGGTCAGGAGCAAGACCCGAAAAAGGCAAACCCACCTCCATGCCGGCGTCGATGGCTGGACTGGTTGCTTGCAGCTGAAAACGATCATGATTTGAATCAACAAATTGTGGGTCAAGCAAAACAACAGAATTCGGTGCGATCGATCCCAACCGCAATGGCAGCGGCCAAAAAAGATTGTAACTGACCTGGATATTTTGACATAGATTGTCTTTCGAGATGTGCGAACCCAGTTCAGAAACGATGATATTGTTGTGGATGCGGACGTTTTGGCAATTCTCTAGTACGATGCCGCCGCTGCGATTATCAAAAAGCGTGTTGTGAAAGATGTCGACATTCTTGATTTCACCGGCCCAGGCTTTGATCAAGACTCCGGCCCCGGCATTGTGAATAATGGTGTTAAACCGGATTATGAGGCTATCCATCAGCACGCCGGGCGTCGGAGCATCCGCAGAGGTGCCCAAAATGATGCCCGAACGACTGCGCGAATTGGCGATCAGATTGTTTTCAAGCAAAATATTGGCATATTTTCGAACAAATCCCGGTGGATCTTCCTGTCGATGTTCGTCGTAAACATGAATGCCGTATTTGTTGGTGCCCAAAATTTGATTGTTGCGGATGATGTTGTGATGGCCATAGTGCAAATAGATGGCATGTGATTCGCCGTTGGTATTCTCAAAGCGGTTGCCCTCGATCAAACCATGGTTGCCGCAAAACTCCAGCGGTATGATAAAAGCGCCGACAAAGCGGTTGTCGAGTATCTCGACGTATTCGCGTGTTCCGGGTTCACCCCAATAGGGCAAATCCAGGCTATAGGTGTTCAAAAAGGTCAATCCCTGGATCCGGATATAGTTTGCCTCGACAATCATCCGTCGTTCGCCGTCGAGCTCGGGCGTTTCGCCGGGAAAAGCCATGACCGTCACAAATTTTCCGTCCTTGCCGCCCATTCCAAGGTCGCTGCGGATCCAGATTTCACCTTCGTTGTAATAGCCGCCGCGAACCAACAAGGTGTCCCCAGGAGAAACCTGCCGAAGACTAGAGCGAAACGTCGCCCAGGGGGCCGCCAAGGAACCGATGTTCTGGTCGCTGCCGTTGGGAGCGATAAAATGGTGGTCCGCACCGACGGATCCAGCCAGAATCAAAAAGGCCAAGATTGTTTTTTGCATCGAGCTGTCGCTTTCTTTGCTGGCAAACACAGCCGTAAAAATTCTGTTGCTTCTTTGCAACGCCGGGTAAAATCATGTCCCAATTATCTTGCAGACACATATCGTGCCACAGCGACGCCGGTTTCTTAAAAAAACAGGTTGCTCCGAATTTGCATGGATTGGTTTCAACCACCGATTTATCAGCAAGCGGATCTATTTAATTCTCGCCAATTCTGCACTGGCTTCGGCGATCTTGACAGCTCTGTTTGATAAAGATACGGATTTGAATTTCGAACTTGGCATAAACGGGTCATAGATCTCGTACAATGATCTTGCGATGATTGACCAATCGTAGTTTTCCAGAATCAGATTTCGGGCATTTTTACCCAGCTCAGCGGCAACAAACGGATTTCGCAATAAAACCTCCACGGCACTTGCAAATGACGCTGCATCATCAGCCACCAGGATGTTTTTCCCATGCGTCACCTCGATACCTTCTACGGCAACCGGAGTGGCGACGATTGCCTTGCCCTGTGCCATCGCCGTGAGCACTTTGAGTTTCGTCCCACTGCCGCTGCGCAAAGGCGCCACAAAGACGGCTGCCCGATTGACATGGGGGCGAATATCGTTCACAAAACCTTTGACCGCGAGCCGATGATCTGAGCTCGCGGCCTGCAACAGCCGCCGGGTCGGCGATGAACCGATAAAAACCATAACCAGCCGCCGATGCGGCGGAGCGATGAGAGGCCAGATCTGGTCGAGGAAATAATTCACCGCATCGGAGTTATAGGGCCCGGACATGCCTCCAACCCAGATCAGATGGTTGGGCAGAGGACTGTTTGCCGCTGGCTTGAATTTTTTTGTGTCAACGCCATTGGGAATGATTGCAAAGCGATCCTCTTTGCAGAGCCGACACAAGGTCTCTTTATCGGATTCGGAGACGGCGATACAACGGTCAAAAGCCAGGCAAGACTCTCGTTCAAAGGAGCGGAGTTTTTGCACCTGCAGCCAAAGAAAACCTTTTTTTAACAGGTTTGTCTCGAGCCCCATCCAGCGGGACAATCGTAGGTACTCTGCGTTGTGATCGGTGAGAATTGCCGGTACCGAGAAGTCTTTCCGGTAGAGCGCCAGGGCCAGCATATCGACATGGACAACATCGATGGCATGGGTTTGAATCAACTGCCGGATTCGCCGGCGCGCTTGCGGGATAAAATAACGTTGAGCAATCAACGGTCTGCGGGAAAAGAGATTGCGCAAAGCCAGCCACAAGAACCAGCCGTTAATACCGGTTTTGGCGACACGGAACAACTCGGTTGTTTGACAATAAGGTTGAATGTTCTTAAGGTAGGAGAAGTCGTTTTTGTCCTGAGCAAAGCCGATGAAATGAATGCGATAGCGTTTGGACAACAATTTGAGAATGTAAAATGTCCTGAGATGATGTCCGCCATCGACCGGATAGGGATTTTCGGTAGATAAAAACAAGATGTTCATGATGTTAACTCTATATGTTTGAACGCGCGATAAATACGGCGATAGTTGTTGAGGCCGATGAACGATTTGACCTGACTTTTTAGCCGATCGAATTTTTGCTCCTTGCGGAAATCCCAGGATTCAGGATTCAAAAGTCTGGTGAATTTGGCCAGAGAATAGGTCGATTTGATGGGGATGCGGCCGCAGCAAAAAGAGGTCTGACCGCTCCTCTTGAACTCGATTCTCGAAGTCAACACAGCTTGATAACCCACCTCTCGGGCGATTCTCAACACGGTGTCGTTGTAATCGCCGAATGGAAGACTCAGAAAAGTCACCGGCTTGCCGGTTTGATTTTCGATAATCTGTTTTGATTTTACCAGCTCTCCGCTGATTTGCTTCTCTGTACAACGGCTCAGCATGGGGTGGGATAAAGTGTGCGATTGAATGGAATGGCCATGTTGAGCAAGCTCCCTGATTTGGTCCCAATCCATGAAATCCGGCAAGCCGATGTCATCGACGCTGACAAAAAAAGTGGCTGGAAAATCCAGGCTTTGCAGTATTTGCCGCGCATGGTAGTAATTCCCGCACAAACCATCGTCAAAAGTAATGGCCACTCGTGCGCCAGAGGACTCGGTCGTCAGCAACCGCCGCAAGTCAACGACCACGTGCTGCGAATTGGTTTTTAAATACAACATCTGCTCTCTGAAACGGTCGACGGCTTGCGAATAGTTCGGATCGATATGGCGTGTTGTTTTCCAACGTTCAGGATAGTCGGTCACCTCATGGTAGAGCAGCACCACATCCTGTTCTGCATTGTTTGATTTTTTGCCTGACGAAATGGGCACGAATCCTCCGCCATTTCACAGAAGATGAGAAATAAAGTACCTGAATTTTCCCGACTCTTCGAAGTCGATGCTGTCAACGAATTGAAACTCGATTCGCATGTTTTGGCCCAGCGCTTTTTTCAGTTGATGGACATAGGTTTCATAGAGCTTGCTCGTCCAGTCTTTGTTCTTGACGACTTTGATCGTCAGATCGTGCTTGTCCTTCTGGATACCCTGGAATTTATGCACACCGGTGCGCAAAATATATTCGAGGATTGCGTCATTGACATAGTCGTTTTCGGGCGTCACGATAAAAGAGCTTTGCCGTCCGTGCAATTCTGCCAACAGGGGAAAGTTGTTCCCGCAAGTGCAGCGTTGGGGCGAAATCGATCCGATATCGCCCACATCATAACGAATGAGAGGGTTGTAGTCGTTGTTCAACTCCGTCAACAGGATTCGGCCGGCGCCGGTTTGTCCATTCAAAGGCTGAATTTGCAGCAGCACATGATCCGAGTTGATGTGCAGCTGTCCTTGCGGGCATTCAAAAGCCAGCACGCCGGCCTCGGTGGTGCCGTATTCGTTGGCAACGTGGCACTGGAATAGATTCTCGATCAGCTGGCGTTGCAGGGGATAGAGAACTTCACCGGTGGAAATGATCACAGAAAGCTTCAGGCCGTGCAGGGATAAGCCCTTCTCCTGAATCCATTGCGCAAAGCGGGAAAGCGCGCTCGGATAGCCATAAAAGTAGTCAGGTTTGAATTCAACCATGGTACGCAAAAATCGGCTCATTTCATCGGCGCGCATGTGAAAGGCAGACAACCGAATGCGATTGGCCAGGATATCTTTTAATTTTTCGATGTAAAACGATTTGCGTTTGGACGGCACTCCCCAGAAGCGGACCTGTTTGTCTCCATACGAAATTCCAAATTGCTCATAACCGCGAAACATCACGGCGCGAATATAGGCGCTTTTATGGCGATCCTTGATGACCATCAACGGTTGGCCGGACGTTCCGCTGGTCACTTCACAGCTCTTGCGTGTTCTCTGGTTTGGATTGCACAAGCGGTCGATGTTTTTTCGGACAGATTCTTTCGTCAATATCGGGATGTTGTCGAGGTCTTTCGGCGCTTTGAATAGCCGCACGTCGATGCCTGTGCGCTCGAAAGATTGTTGGTAGTGAGGAATCGACTCCTGCGCCAAATGCAATACGTGCAGGAGTTTGTGTCGCTGCAGAGCTTCGATTTCATCTGGAGCCCAAAGCGGTACAGAACGGATCTCTCGGAGAACACGAACTGTTTTTTCACCCCGCGCCCGACCGATGAGGGGATAGACGATGTTTTTGGCCAAAAAAGTATTCATGTCCCGACCTCTTTTCGGTGCATGGATCGCGTCTTCTGATCTGACCCTGACCTCGGACGCCGGTCAGCAAGCGCTCGATCATAGAGTTCGCCGTATTTGCTGCTCATGCACCTGGCGCTGAAATGGTCGCGAACCCTTTGATATCCTGTTTCCGCCAGGTCGTTTGCACGGTCTGGGTGTGTCAGCAACTGATCCAGAGCGCGGACCAAAGCCTGAGTATCGCCTGGCGGGATCAGCAATCCGGACTTGCCTGATTCGATGACCTCTCCGATATCGCCGACAGCAGACGCGATGACCGGTTTTTTGCTCGCCAAGGCCTCCAGCAAAGCCATGGGCATTCCTTCAGTCAGAGAGGGCAGGACAAAAATATCGATTGCTGCCAAAAACGCGGAGATTTCTTTAACAAATCCCGGGAAGGCGAAAAAAGCACTGCTGCCGGTTTCGAGAGTACGACGAACGAGATGCTCCTGCAGGGATCCGGTACCGGCGATGGCAAAAGCAATATCCGGGTGGAGTTTGTGAATTTGCGCTGCTGCTTCGACCAGGTGAATGTGACCTTTCTCGGGGTCCAATCTGCCAATGCTGCCGATGATGCATTTGCGCGGTGCGAGGTCGAATTTGATTCTGCTTTGCTGGATATTGAGGTGGTTTGTGAATCGGGCCAGATCAATGCCGTTGTGGATGAGAGAGATTTTCTCCTCTTGTATACCTGCCTGACGCAATTTTCGCATTACCGATTTGGAAACCGCCGCAATCTTGGTGAAGGAGCGCAGGTTCAAGCGATCGATTTTGGCATAAAGCGCTCCGCGCCAATTGGAAATGATCCACGGATGGCAAGTGGCGACGACAGCAACATTGGTTTTACCGGCGGCCATTCTGGCATAAAAATCCGATTTGTATCCATGGCTGTGGACGATATCGATGTGGTTGTTGAGAATGAACTTGTGGAGACTGCGAAAAAAGTCGGCGTCGATTGCCGAACGGCAAGGGAAGACCATCGATGTTAACGCATGTTCTCGTGCAAAAGCGGCAAGTTCTAGATGTGAATTGTCGCGGTTGTCGACAATACCGATCAGCGGTTCGAAATCAGTGCCCATATTCGCAGCCAGAGTTGCCAGCACATTTTCAGCGCCGTAAAAACCCATACTGCTGATCAATTGTAACACTTTGATTCGTCGCATAGTCGCTCTGTTGGGGTTGTTTTTTTGACCAGGGTGAAAACAACACCGCATATGAATCCCAGCCCATAGCTCAAATGCAGAATCAGAAAGGCGATTGGGACAATAAAAATGAAGCGCAAACCCGACCGCGCGGTAATTATTAATGAAAACAATATGTTAGTAATCAGGTAAATGCCGGCGACGAAAGCAAAAGCGATGCGGCAACCGGAATTAAAGCAGCTGCACAGCGCCGACAGGCCAAGAGCGAAAACAAACAGGGCTGGTACAAACTGCCTGATCTGCATCATGCTGAAATGCCTTCTCATCACGCGCACTTTATAAAAACCATATTGAAAATATTGTTTCCAGAGCTTGATAAAATCAGAGCGCGGAAAATAGGTGGCGCTGATATTCGGGTTGAAATAGATCTTGCCGCCGGCTTTGCGCAGACGATAATTGAATTCGTCATCCTGGCAGCGCACCAGGGTGTTATCGAAAGATCCGATTTTTTGAAACCACTCAGCGCGATAGGCTCCGAAGGCCAGGGTATCGACAAAACCTGGAGCTCCAGAGGTGCGAAATCGGGCATTGCCTACACCGAAAATCGATGACATGGCCAGAGCGATCCCCTTGCCGATGATGCTCGAATTGATGCTGATAATTTTTCCGCCGACACAATCTGCGCCGGTTTGTTGTAGAGTTGAAACGCATTTTTTTAAATATTGCTTTTCGATGGTTGCATGGCCGTCAACTCTGACCAGCAAATCGCCTTTTGCGAGTTGCAAACCGATGTTGAGCGCATGGGCGACCTTTTGTTTCGGGTTGTTGAAAACGCGTATTCGTTGGTCTTTTTGCTCGAACCGTTTAATGATGGCAGTCGTCTGGTCAGTCGATTCTCCGTCGATCACCAGCACTTCCATTTGATCGCGATCATAGTCCTGGGCAAGAATCGACTGCAGGCACGACGCGATCCATTCGGCCTCGTTCCGTATGGGAACAAGTATAGTGATAAAAGGATTTGATTCGTTTGTCTTCATCGTTCTGTTTCTGTTGTCTGCACATACGGCAGTAAAAAGCGGTCAACTTGCACTTTGGAGACTCGTTCAGTTGGTTTGGGTTCATTCGGTTCAATCCATTGGATGCTTTTCACAACCAATGCCAGGGCAACCCAATAAAAACCGATGATATTGAAGAAATGCCAGTAGCTGCCAGCAAAGTTGCCTGCCAAAGTGGCGATTGTGCATCCGATCATGCCGACACCTAATCCTTTTTCAAAGGCATCGCCGCTGATCTTGGTAAGCCGCCAACCGCAATACGCACCGAGAAGAAACAGCGACAGCACCAGCGCCAATCCGATATATCCCATTTCTACTGTGGTTTGAAGATAATTGTTGTGAAAACTTTGCCAGGTGTATTGGGTCAGTCCACCGTCGGTGATGGTCAGTTGGCGGGTGATGTCAAAGCCGGCGCCCATGATCGGATTTTCGGCGATCATCATTTTAGCCTGTTGCCACATCCCGAGCCGTTCGAGGGTGGTGCCGTCATATCCATCTTCGGTTTTGGTCATCTCGATGCGCTCGCGTACCGAAAGCGGTAAAACAGACTGCCAAAAGAAGGTGACGAGGATAACCACCAAAAGAATTTTTCGGTTTTTCACCAGGCCAATAAATGCCCAACTGGAAAACGCGGCAAGATAACCGCTGCGGGAGAAAAGGAACATGATGCAATAGTAGCTCAATCCGCCCAATCCGGCATATACGATTTTGCGCAGCACGTTTTTATCATAGAGAAAAAGCGTGATCAGGAAGACGGAATAGGACGCCAAGAAAACGGCCAAAAAGTTGCCGGATAATGAGCTGGGCGTGCCGAGATGCTGAAACGACTCTGAATAATGCGAAGTATCGACATACTTGATGATATTGTAAAAATTGCGATCGAGAATAAGGATCGAGCCGAGCATCACCATCACACAGATTTTGATCTGTAATGGTCTTTTAAGGTTGTTGACCATAATGTAAAAGAGGATGAATGGAATAAGATAATTTTTCCATGCCATGATGCGGGGATCGATCGGCAGAAGGGAGATAGGAGCGCCGATATATTGCGCTCCGTGCCAGACGCTTATAAATGTCCAGGCGGTTAATAGCATCAGCGGAATATCGAACGGAGTGCGATGAAAAAATGACGAGTTTTTGTTGCGATCCAAAATCCACCGAATCAGCATCGAGAGGATGAGCAAGTCGTTGATATCTTTGCCGAGTGGAAAATCGATCACATAATCAAGGATATTCTGTAGAGGCAAAAAGAAGACAAATACATAAATACCTATCTCTATACGATAGAAGAGCGTCAGGAGGATGGCCAGCATGCAACCGGCATACAGGGCCGGCGTCAGAATGTTTGTCAGTCCCCAACCGAATTCCATTTAGATTTTCTCCGAGTGCATTTGGCAAAACTTGGCAGAATGATGGTGAAGAAAGGCAGTCAGCGTTTTGCGCAATTCGACATCAATGGTCAGAATGGCCAGACTATAGACAAAAGCGCCTGTCAATGCGGCTCCCGCCAAACCCACTATTCCTGGAGGCCAGTTGACCAGGTGGATGGTGATGAACATCGCTGCCGAGGCGATCAAAACGCGCAACAGAATCCCGGGTTTGACCACGATTTTCAGCAAGCGGTTGGACACTCTGATCAAGAGTGCCATGATCAGAACAAAGGAGAAGAGAGTGGCCCAGGCTGCGCCGTTAATGTTATAGATCGGGATAAGCAGACAATTCAGAATGGTATTGGTCACCACGCCAACACCAACGATATAGGAGAGGACTTTGGTTTTTTTATGAATATAGATGCCAGCTGCGAAAAGCGGCGATAGTCCCCACAAAATGACTCCAGGCAGAATGATCGGCATGATGGCTGCTGATTGGGCATATTTTTCCGAGGCCAAAAAGACAATAAGCGGTTTGGCCAGCGCGATTACACCAAAAACGATGGGGATGAGAAGATAGAACAAGGCATTGGTTATTTTGCCCAAAAAGAGCCGGGTTTGTTCCGGCCCCTTTGAATTCCACATCTGCATATAGAGCGGTGTGATGGCATAGGAGATCGCATACAGGAACATGTCTTTCAAGTATTGACAAAGGTTGGCGCCGGCGGCATATACCGCAACCGCTTCCAAATTGATAAATAGCTGGATGAGATAGCGATCGGTGGATTTGATTAAAAAATTGGCCACCTCAAACCCAATCAGAGGCAAGCCAAACTGCAGGCTCTCTTTGAGAAAGGACGGAGAGAAATTTTTCCACTGGATGAGGTGATTTTTTGCCAGGCGCGAAGTCAACAGCACAACGATTAGCGATTCAGCCAGCACGATTCCCACATAATAGGCGACCAGGGAGCGGGAAAAAAGGAGCAAAAAAGCGATACCGGCAAAGAGAGTTGAATATTGCCGCAAAACCAAAACCAGATTGAGCATTTTGGTGCGCTGTTCGGCGCGAAAAAAGTTCGTCAAACGGACGAAAAGCGAGCCGCTGATCAACAGGGCGGCAAATAAGAATAAATAGAGATAGCGGTTAGGCACTGCTGAATGGCGCAGAAACAGCGCCCCGACAGGCAGCACCAGGACAACCGCCGCGAGAGTGAAAACCACTGAGGCGCCCAAGAGAGTGGTATAATATTCAGAGATCGGCGCTTTTTTTTGTCCAGAGGAATATTCATCGTAGAAACGCACAGCCGATTCCTGCAAACCCGCTTTGGTGAAGGCCAGGATGAGCCAGAGTGTAATCGAGATCAAGCTCAACAAGCCATAATCCTCTGTTGTCAATACCCGGGTCAAGATTGGAAACGAGATTAATCCTGAAAGAATCAGCGATACATTGCCGAATAAATAGTGTGATGCCTGCTGCAAAAAGCGCGGCATGTAGTTTTGTGAGTCGGATGAATTCATCGCTTTTCTCTGCGCTTGTGTCATTGCGTTGGCTTTTTCGGCATCTTATTTTTCTTGTTGCTCAGACTGGCATACAGCATTTCGTGTTCGCGAACGACATTTGGCAAATTAAAACAATCGGCCACCCGTTGTCTGGCAGCATTTCCCATCGATCGTCGCCTCTTTCGGTCTGCCAAAAGCTGGATCAGCCGCACGGCAATGGCCTTGGCATCTTTCGGCGGTACCAGGAAGCCCGTCTGGTTTTCACAGACCGCCTCGACATTGCCGCCCACTTTGGTGGCAATAACCGGCACTCCACATGCCATGGCCTCGATGATCGAGTTGGAAAAGCCCTCGCTGATCGATGAGCAAACATAAACGTCCAGCAAAGTCAATACATCGGCGATGTCCTGCCGGGGACCTAAAAAAATAATTTTGTCTTTGATTCCATGCGAATCGATGATGCCGCAGAGTTTCTGCCAATAGACAGCGATGCTTTCATGCAGACTGGCGGTACTGCCTATGATGACAAATTCGCAGTTCGGAAAAACGTTCAGAGTTTCTGCCGCTGCCAGCAGAAAAAACTCAAGTCCTTTGATCGGCCTGATATTCGCGATGATACCGATATGGTGGCTGTCGGGTCTGAGCCCCAACTCGAGGCACTTTCTGCTTCGATTGCGCATCGGTTTGAACTCGTCAAGGCAAACGCCATTGTAGATGGTGATGAACTTTATCGCAGGTATTTTTTCAGCTGCAACAATCGCTTGTTGCATCATGTTTGAATTGGTTAAAACCCTGTCGGTCAGCCGGTCAAGCAAATACCTGAAAAACCGGTAATGAATGCTGGTCTCCATGAAACCCATATCGCGGCGGCTTGAAATGACCGCACTGACACCGGCAAGTCTGCCGGCGATGATCCCCAAAAAATCCGAAGAGAAATGAATGGTTTGCACGATGTCGACTTTTTCCTGTTTGATCAGCTTTTTCAACCACAGCCCTTTTTTGATTGCCTGCCAAGAATAGATCTTGTTGACGCCCAAGGGATAAAGGGGGATCGCCAGGTTGCGCAATTTTTGGATCATCAGGCTGTCAAAAGGTTCCAATGGACAGATAATCGGTAAAAAGCGTTTCCGGTCCAGATTCATGAGCAAGCGGCAGAGGTACATTTCAGAGCCGCCCTGGTTGTACAGGCAATCAATTAGATATAGAATTTTAATTTTTTTTAAGAGCATCTCTATTCAGTCGCAGTCTAATCTTGTCAAATCGTCCTGGTTGGGGAATCAGGGCTTAACCCCGGAATCCGGGGCGGGAAATATCCTGGGAGATGAAAGTTTTGTTCGCATCGAACGCATGAGCAAGCGGTCCAGGATGCCTGTCATTTCAACCGCAAACAAGGCGCGGGTGAGAAACGGCGCAAAGCTTACGAAATTCTGGTCGATTCCCACTCTTTTTAGATTGAATAAATCGTCGTCGCTGTTGATACCCGGGATCAAGGTGCAGGCACCCCGATAGCCAACACTTTTAAGGTTATCGATGATTTGATCGTCGAAATCCTCGCGTGCGCCATTTGGATAGGCAAAATAGTCGACGGGTTGCTCGAGCTCTTGTTCCAGCATCTGTTTGGACCGCTCGATTTCGTCGCGGACATGATTCGATTCGATTTGAGCGAGTATCGGATGATTCATGGTATGCGAGCCGATGGTCACGCCGGCGCGCTGCATTTCTCTCAACTGAGCAAAGGTGAGCATGGCCTCAGTGGCTGAGGAAACGGCAGAGCACTGCAATTGCTTTTCGAGCGATCTGACAAAATCGTCCATGCGGCCAAAGACAGGGTTTTTCTTGATCAAGCCCAGGGTTTTGTGGAGCGCGGCGATTTTCTCTCTTCGGTTTCGCAGCGGGAAAACCGGCATGCCGAAGTCAGTCAAGTCGACATGATCCTGCGCAGTGTTGATATAGAGGGTTTTGATCGAATCATACCAGAGCAGCAATTGATTTTTGACTGGATTGACAGTGACAAAAAGCGTCCATGGAAAACCGTACTTTTTTAACAGGGGATAGGCGTTGGTGTAATTGTCGCGATAGCCATCGTCAAAAGTGATTACAACCGAGTTGGTGATCTTTTTTTCCATGAGCAAGGCGATCGCCCGCTCGAGGGAGACGACTCGATAGTGTTTGGCCAGCACCTCGAGATGGTTGTGAAAAGCATCGATCGGTATGGCTAAATTGAGATAATCGTCATTTATGCTGCAAATCCGATGATAGGCCAAAATGGTCACCCCGCGTCTGGCAGAGTATTTGTGGATCAGCGCGAAAAGCCCGCTGTAGTAGATCATGGCACACGCAAGAGTTTTAAGCAATTTTTTCATTTATCGATTCGCATGCGGTTGCAGAGTTTGCCCAGGGTTATTGAACAGAGACAATAGATGTGCTTTGAGCAATTGTTGATTCCTGGGCAGATTTTTTGAAGTCCACCAGGTTGCGCCGGGTTCGATCTCGATGCCGGGCGGCCTTTGTTGTTCCCAGGCCAGGCGGACTTTTTCCTGATATTTGTGGACCGAGCCGATGACTCGCGCCGGCACGCCGACAGCTATTGATTCCGGCGGAATGTCGCTGATGACCACGGATCCGGTTGCCACGATGGAGCGCCGTCCTATGGTGATATTGGGCAAGATCGCCACATTGGCGCCGATTACACAATCGTCTTCGATTACAATCGGTCCGAACATCTGTGCATCCTGGATTTCATCGCGAAGAATCCAGGCGCCGCCGTCGTGAGTCATAAAACCGACATTGGCAGCGATGGATACGCGATTGCCGATTTTAATCAGATACGGCTCGGTGCCAAGGGATGTCGGTATGATGCTGCATCCCTCGCCGATTTGCGCGCCCTGTTTGCGAAAGTGTTCTGCTATCGTAAAACGGTCGTATTGGTTTAATGCATAGCTATTGCGGAATTCACGCCATTTCTTCCTGGCAAAGATGAAGGGATTCATACTGGCATTCTTCCATCATGGATTGACGAGTGGTTTTGAGAATTTCGGCTATTTTGTCACAGCCTTTTTCATTTTCCCGATGAGCAGAAGGGAAATTAAATTCATCAAAAGCGCAAGAACGAGCACGGTGCTACCCCATTCCCTATGATCTGTTTCCTCCGAATACTGCCCGTTCTTGGGACTAAAAATCACAACGTTCACTTGATCGTCGGGTTGCCGGGTCAAGCCGGTGATACTTTGAGAGATCGATCGGACCGAAGTCTGGCCATTGCGCTGCGGACATTTTGAATCCGGTGTATGACAAAAGTTGCCAGATCGCGCCGAGTTAAAGAACCGGAAATAATGGTGATGCTGTCTTTGAATAAATGTTCTATATATGAACCTGGCAGCGATGCGCTGTCGATATACTCCAGATCAGCGAGCTGGTCTGGACCCTGGCGAATGAGCTCCACTATATTCAGAATACTGGGAGAGTATTTGGCAAAGCGCGGGTCCCATGCCAGTTTAAAGCCAAATCCTGTCGATTTGGAGACCAGATTGATTGTCGTTGCGATGATTTGCCCGTCCAGCAACAGCTCGGTTAAAAATAACCGCTGGTTGCGCGTAAAATTGGCAACCAGCTTGTTAAAGAAACACAGGTCGTTCGGGTTGCAGAGCAACGATGTTTTCTGTTGACCTTTCCATCCCAGGTTTTCCAATTCAAGAAAGCGCTGAATATGGGAGTGCCACTCCGATTCTCCGCGAACCACGCGCCATTCCATCTTGCCCAGCTCGGCGAGTCTATTTCGGGTTCTGGCCAAATCGTGGCGCAATTTTTTTGAAAAGAAATTATGGATATATTCATCGCCGCCGAATTTGGGCCTGAATATCCGGCGGTTGTATCCTTCATATTCTGTCCATTTGTTGATTCGGTCGCCGTTGTCACGCTGCAAGAAACGGTTCCAGACATCGTCCTCTTGCATCTGCACAATTTCGACGACGCGGCAGGATCGCTGCCAGGTAAAAATCGCATCGAGCATCTTGGGCAAAACCCAATCGGCATAATCCTGGTGCAGAACAAAACCGGTCATCGGACTGTGCTTGCTCCTGTAGAGTTCCAGATGAAAGAAAGGCACCGACCGACTCCGCTTGGACAATTGCAGAAAAACGGCCCCCACCAGCTGCGAATCGTGTACCGCTTTGGCCAGCACAACAGAGGCACTGTGCTTCAGATGCTCCAGCGCAGGAAGGATGAACCCAGGTGAAAGATAGGCATTGGCCAGCAGCGCTTCGTCCTCCAGTCGATACAAATCGCCGACCGTGGCATCGTCGATCTCCTGCCAGGGCTGAAAGGTGATATCGAGACTAAAATTTATCGGCCATCTTTTCATATCGCTCAACCACGGGTTTGAATGTTTTGACTTCCTCCAGTTTTTTTCTCATTCTGCTCCGCCACTCGGGCAGGGCAATTTGAGTCAATCTCATCAGCTTGTCCCTTGCCCAGACCATCTGATGATAGAATTCGCTCGATTGGACCTGCCACACTGTCTTGTACGCCTCTTCGCCGCGCAAAAACTGGAACTCATGGACGTTATCACCAAAGCATTGCTGCAACAGATGGAGAAGCAATGTTTTGCCGACCGAATAAGGGAAATAGCGGTTATCGAATCCCGTGATCCAATCTTCATATTTATGTGCATAATTGAAACCATATCGATAGGCGATGGGGTTGTCATCCAAAGTCAGAAAGGTCAAATCGAGCCATCCCTTTTCAGCGGCGATCCGGGCCAATGCCCGATGAAAGTCGCGGTCATCGGAGCAGGAAAACAGACCCGGCCGATAAGAGTGTCCCTGGATTTGGAAAATCGTTTCGATCTGGTTCGGATCGACTTCCTTCCCCTGATAGCGTTTGATTCGAACGGCCCCCAGTCTCTCCAGGCGGTTTTGCTTTTTATGCAAATCCTTGCGCAAATTTTTCGACAGCGCCGAATAATAGTCGGACCATGATCCATGAGTATCGATGTAGTAATGCTCGCAGGGCAAGACTCGAGCGGAAGCATCAAAAATGGTGTGGATGTTGTTCAATTCCGCGGCGAAGAGGTGCCGAGGAACATCGTGAAGAGAAAAGACCTCCCACCTTTCTCTTTGTTCTTGAAGAGTTTGCAGAATGGCACGGAGAATATCCGGACGCTCTTTCAACAGGATAAAACCAGACAGATCGCTCTGCTGTTTGCCGATGTTGGTCAGAAAATTTGCGGTCAATCCCATGATTTTTCGTTTCTCCAGAATCAGCGGGGCAATGCCGACCAGGTCCTTTCCCTCACGAATCAGGATAACAAAGAGATGTGCCGTCCGGCCATAATGTTGCCACCAGGTTGTCAACCACTCATGAGTAAAGAAAATATCGTTGATCTCGCTGCAAGGCAGCAGGGCGTCCCACTCAGGGGCAAGAGCAACAAAGCGATCGCTTGTTTTGCAGAGTTCTGCCGAAACCATATCCACACCCGCATTACTGAAGAGCATTAAAGAGCAATTTCCAATTTTTTGCTTTTGGCACCGCTGAGTTTGCTGGTCAAAAAGTCGACAATATTGTCAATACAATCCAGGTTTTCGGGTATGACTTCGGCATCTTCAATGGCAATGTTAAAAGTTTGCTCCAAAAAGGAGATCAGCTCGAGAATGCCGGTGGAATCGATGATACCCAACTCTCGAAAGGAATCTCTGTCCTTGAAGCCGTTATCTTCACCATACAGAAAATTTTCTACCACAAAATCGCGCACTCGACTTCTGATAGTCATCGATAGACTCCTTAATTGATTCGCTCGGAACGTCTGGCGGACTTGCCATTGCCGTCCGTGTGGCCAAGCGGGGGCAGGCGCAAGTATTCGGTTGATCGCTGTTTTTGCTTTAGATCGTCGATAATTCTTTTGACCTGGATTTCATCCAGATGCAGTTGATTGGCAATCGAGTGGACCGATTCTCCATTTTCGTTTGCCCGCCAAATTGCATCCATCATCGAAAAGGGCAAGCGGAAAAAAAACTCCTCTTGTGAAACCTCTGCTGGATAGGTATCAGTGGTCGGTTGGCGCTGTTGAATCGACGTCGGGATAGGGAGGATTTTGGCCAATTCATAGACCTCGGTTTTGTAGAGATGGGCAATCGGCTTGAGGTCGGTTCCTCCATCGCCATATTTGACAAAAAAGCCCAGGCAATGTTCATTTTTGTTGCCGGTGCCGACAACCGCGTAATTCTTGCGTTCAGCGTGATAGTAGAGCGTGACCATGCGCAATCGCTGTTTCATGTTTGACGCAGCGACAATCTGCAGGTATTCATTCAGCGGCAACCGCAAACTCTGTTCTTCTTTTCCCTGGATCAGGGTGAGTTTGAACAGATTCAGCCAGTTGTTGGACAACGGATTCGATTGCAGCACGATCTTGAAACGATCATGATTGACGCGATAGGCAGGGAAAACCGCCTTTACCGCTTCATCACGGCGGCGATATGCACCCATGCCCTCGAGTCCGGCGGTGATATCCTCGACGATCAAAGGCACACCCAGCCCGGTGACGAGTTCATGCGCCAGTTCCAGGCTTTCCGGACTGGATTCCTTTTCCGGCAAAGCCAGAGCCAGCAACCGGTTTTTTCCCAGAGCTTCGACCGCAAGCGCAGCCACTACTGCTGAATCGATGCCGCCGCTCACCCCGACAACTGCGCCGCGTTTCTTGAGCGTCTTGAACACTGTGTTGCGGATCCATTCGACCAGCTTTTGCTTTTCAACCTTTGCATCAAAAACGTTGCCAATTTTTGCGACCATTGTTCAGGTCTCCATTTCCCTTGATTCGATCAGGACAGTGACGCCTCAAGTATGCTCCGGCGATCTATTTTCCCATTTGGACTTTTGGGCAAAGAATCGACAAACTCGACGATTTGTGGCACACAAAAGTTTTCCAGATATTTTGCACAGTGCCTGATCACCTCTTTTCCCGCAATCTGTCTGTAAGGAGCGGTTTTGATATAGGCTTTGATTGCCTGGCCGAGGATTTCATCTTTTACGCCGATCACCACGGCTTCTTCGATCCCTTCCATTTGATACAGCACGTTTTCGACTTCTTTGGGGCTCACCTTTTCACCCCGGCTCTTGATCATGTCGTCCTTGCGGCCCAGAAAATAGAGATAGCCTTCCTCATCCATCTTAAAGATATCCCCTGTGCGCAAGACTTTTTCAAATGGATAACGGCCGGGCAGCAAAACCTTGGCGGTTTCTTCTGGCATGTTCCAATAGCCCTGCATGACATTGGCGCCGCGCACATAGAGCTCGCCTGCTTTTCCCGGCTTCACCGGCTCCAGATCATCATCAAGGATAAAGACCTCGCAGTTCGGCATCGCCACGCCGACAGAGCCGGGTTTGCGGCGGATGTCGGCGGGCGGCAGATAAGCCACTCGTTTGCATTCGGTTAACCCATACATCGAAAAGACCTGCGCAGAAGGAAACAGCTCGAGCAATTTTTTGATAAACTCCTCCGGCAATGCTGCCCCCGTGTTGCTGATATAACGCAGATGGGGGAACGATTTTGTGCTGAGTTCCTGCATTTTGAACAGCAGTGCAAAAATTGTTGGCACACCTGGAAAACCGGTTACCTTTTCGGCTTGCAGTTTGGAGATGATTTCCGATGGATATAAAAAATCTCTTTCGAGGATCAGCGTTCCGCCAAAAGTCAACACCATAAGCAATTGATAAAGACCATAGTCAAAGGATAACGGCAGAACATTGAGAACAATATCATCCGGTTTGTTTTGCAGATAGGTGATGATCGACTGGGCGGCCGATACCATGTTCAAATGGGTCAGGGTCACGCCTTTGGGGTTTCCGGTACTTCCTGAGGTATAAACCAGGGCTGCCAGATCGACGCTGATTATTCTCGGCCATCGCACCTCAGCCAAGGGTTCTCTGACAAGTTCTTCCAAGCTCTTCGCCTGGGAATTCCGCTGATCATATAGCAGCAGTCGGAGTGAGGGCACGTTCTCGGAGAGTTCCTGGGAATCGGATATTAATTTTTGATGGGTGATGATTGCAAATGCGGTGCAATTGCTGGCGATATACCAGAGTTTTTCTTTTTTGGTGGTGGGATTGACGACGACAAATGCTCCGCCGGCCAGCAAGACACCATAGATTGATACACAAAGCGCCAGACTATTGGTCATATAGAGGACAACGCGATCGCCTTTCTGTAAACCCTTTTGCAGCAGATAGGCGGCCAGGCGGTGGCTTTTATCGTGCAATTCGCTATAGGTCAGAACACCTTCGTCGGTTTTGACTGCGACCTTTTGCGGATGGACACTCACCTGGTGGATAAAAGCATCATGCAACAGCATTGATAAACCCTTTCATGCGCTGACTGGTTCGGCAGTTCGAAAATCGATGAGATGTGCTCTGTTTTTCGGATGGCAACAAACAGCCGGTTTGGAGAATCGCTCGACAAGCATGGTGGTGGTCACTAAAGCCATCAGGGCCATTTCTTCTCTGGCAGACAGTGAGCGTTCAGGATCCAGGGCTTTTTTTCGCAAAAACTCGACTTTATGGATATCGAATAGGCCGTTTTGCTGCAATCGTTCGGGTTGGGTCCAAAAGTCAAATAGAGTCCGCTGGCAGCGAATGGCAGCCTTGATCGGTGCCCGGTAGGGTTGTTTACGGCGTTTGATAATCGGTTCGGGCAAATAAGAGGCAAAGGCTTTTTTTAGGATATATTTTTCCTGCAGACCGAACAATTTCAAAGTCGGATGTAGATGCAGGGCAAAGTCGATTATCCGCGGATCGAGGAAAGGATATCTGCCTTCAACGCCGTGGCTCATCAGCATCCGATCGCCTTGCGAGGACAAAAGGTAGCCATTCAGAAATATGACCACTTCCAAATAGTGCGCCCGGCTTAAGGGGTCGAGTCGGCGCAAATCGTTCTCCAAATCGCGCGGCAGATGGATAAGTGGATCGTGGTCGTTGAATTCCGCCAGATCTGGATGCAGGAATTGGCCAATGAAACGGCTGTTGTTCCAGCGAATGCGATGCGAACAATAAGGATCTGCCCTATCCATCGGATTCCGGGAAAAGAAATCCTCCCAATAGTGCTGTCCGCGGTTGTTTTTTTCGTCGATATAGGTGTACAGGCGTTGAAACAGCTGTTTGCGACGCTGGGATGCGGGCTGGCGTTCGCAAAAAAGCCGCAGTTTGGTCTCCTTGTAGATGTTGTAGCCGCTGAAAAATTCATCGGCTCCTTCACCGGTCAGTACGACTTTAAACCCGGATTCACGCACTGCCCTGGAGAGCAAGAACAAAGGGGTCGGAGCACTGCGCAATATGGGTTTCTCGCAATGCCAGACCACCTCTTCCAGATTGGCGAGGATATCTGCATTGCCGCTTTTAAAAAAAGTGTGATCCGTGTCGAGGAAAGATGAGGCGAGTTCTTGGTACATTTTTTCGTCATAATGTTCATCTTCGAAACCAATCGAGAATGTGTGCAATTTGCCGTTGGCTTTGCAGATCAAAGCGGTAATGATCGAAGAATCAAGCCCGCCGCTCAAATAAGCACCGACAGGGACATCAGAACGCAAACGGATGGTGACCGCGTCAGCCAGCAAGGTTTCCAGTTTGGCAGCAGCCTCCTTGGTGTCGCGCAGGGTGTCATCAGGATGATGCGGAAACCGCAACTGCCAGTACCGTTTGATTTGTTTGTGGCCGGACTGCAGATCCAAAAAGCAACCAGCGGGCAATTCGTTGAACTGCGTAAAAGGAGTTTGTCCTGGAATGGGGCACCATAAAGTAAAGGTTTGGATCAGGCCGTATAGATTGAGGGTCGGACGTTCTGCCAGAGCTGTGCTCAGAGCTTTCATCTCCGAGGCGAAGATCAAGCGATCGTCATCGTCGCTGTAGAAAAGCGGGCAGATGCCCACTGCATCGCGAGCCAGCAGCAATCGTTGTTGCCGACTGTCCCATATGGCAAATGCGAATTGTCCGTTGAGCTGATCGAACAGGTGCTCCTGGTGTTCTTCATACAGGTGCAAAATGACCTCGTTGTCCGATTGAGTTCGGAAACGATGTCCCTTTTTGCACAGTTTTTGGCGAAGCTCTACATAGTTAAAGATCTCACCATTGCAGACCAACCACACGGTCTGGTCTTCATTGCTCATCGGCTGATGTCCGCCTGCCGGATCGATTATGCTCAAACGGGTATGCCCGAGAATAACGCGGTCGTCGAGGTAAATCCCTTGACCATCTGGACCGCGATGACCGATGCTCTGCAACATTTGTTGCACAAGGTCGAGATGTCGACAGACATCGGGCTCGGGGTGTTTAAAAAAATGTCCAACAATACCACACATAGTGTTCCTTTGATTCCTGCTGATTTTCCCGCGGTCGCTTAACTGGCCACCAGCACCTTGGTTGAAGCAACGGGTTTGGGCCGTGTGCGGCGCAGGCGTTTTTCGTTGGTTCTCATGGCGGTGGTTGGGAATTCTGGAATGATTTCATTGAGCTTTTGCACAATCGCTTTTTGGTCGCCGCGACGGGCCATAAACTCGAGATCAATAATATGGCTGTCCAAAACTGCGGGGTTTTGTTTGGCTTTTTGAATGATCCGGCGGACGAGTGGATGGGATGTTGCCAGCGAGATCTCATTCTGGCTGACCAGCTCTTCATAGATTTTTTCGCCGGGGCGCAAACCCGTATAGACGATTTTGATGTCATTGCCGGGTTTCATGCCCGCCTGTTTGATCATTTCTCGCGCCAAATCCTCGATGCGGATCAGTTTTCCCATTTCCAGGATATAGATGTCGCCAGAACTGCCCATAATCACCGCCTGCAGGATCAGGTTGACAGCTTCTGGAATACTCATAAAATAGCGTTGTACTCTGGAATCGGTCACGGTGATTGGCCCGCCTGAACGGATCTGCTCAAGGAAAAGCGGCACCACGCTGCCATGGCTGTTGAGCACATTGCCGAAACGAACAGTGATAAAATTTGTTCTGCTTTTTTGTGCCAAACTTTGCAAGAACATTTCCGCAACGCGTTTGGTTGCTCCCATTACGCTGGTGGGATTGACGGCCTTGTCGGTGGAGATGAAAACAAAATAGCCGACTCGATAGTGGTGGCTGGCCAGAGCGATGATTTTCGTGCCCTGGATGTTGTTTTTGACCGCTTCGTCGGCATTTGATTCGCCAAACGGAACGTGTTTTTGTGCTGCCGCATGAAAGACAATATCAGGTTTGCGAGTTTTAAAAATCATCGCCATCTTTCTTCGATCCAGGATGTCACCCAGGAGATAAAAGATTTTTGTGACTCGACTGTCGCTGTACTTGCCCAGTTCACAGCCCAATTCGTAGAGATAATTCTCGCTTCTGTCGATAAGGATCATTTGGGCCGGTGCGTAACCTGCAATCTGGCGGCACAACTCAGCGCCGATCGATCCACCCGCGCCGGTAACCACGACGCGTTTGTTGTGAATAAAGGAGCGGATAGCTGTGAGGTCCAGGTGAATGGTATCGCGTCCCAAAAGATCGGAGATATCGACATTGCGAATCTTTGCCAGCTGGATTTTGCCGCTGACCAGATCGGAAACAGCTGGTATCATTCGATACTTGACCTGGGCCTTGTCGCAATAATTGAGAATCGATCGCATCTCTGTTGAGCTGATTTTGCTGACTGCGATCAGCACCTCATCCACACGCAGGGTCTGCACCAGATCTGGAATCTCCGCCCGGTTGCCCAAAACGCGATACCCATGAATGTGGAGACCCTGTTTTTTGGGATCATCGTCGATAAATCCCACAATTTTGTAGAGGTGGCCATTCTTTGCCAGATCCCGAACCGCCATCTCTCCGACATCCCCGGCGCCGACGATCAGAATATTGATATGCGGCGTATAGCTGGATGCGGTCGGTCTTTCGCTCAAGAGGCGAAGCAAACACCGCAGACCGCCCATAGCCATGATCAATATAATGCTGTCGATGATAAAGATCGAACGCGAATGCCCCCCCAAACCGAAGTAAAAAACACCGATGATAATCGCACCACTGCTGAGCAACACCGCCTGCAAAATCTGCATCACATCTCTGATGCTCAAATATTTATAGAGCGTGCGATAGAGTTTGAAATACAAAAACGCCAGAGCGCGAAAGCCAAGCACGATGCTCAAGCTCTGCAGCATGGTTTGAAATTCGGCTTCTGGAATGGACCAGTCAAACCGCAGACAATAGGCGAGGATGTAGGAGCAGGATGCCAAAACCATGTCCCAAAAAAACAAGGTCGGCCAGGGATTTTTTCCTATCAATGAATTGGGCTTGATCGTACCGATGACCGTCTCCTTAATCCCCAGGACCAGAAGGCGAAAGTCGGTGCTAAGGCTACAGTTGTCGATATAGTTCAGATCCACTTTAAGCTTGTCCGGCAGGATGTAGCGAATATAAAAGTCCTGAGCATCTTGAACATCGGAAGGCAGCATCTCTTCCTCATTGCGGCCGATAATTTGTGCCGGCCCGACCATTCCCGGCCTGACCGTCAGAATCCTTTTTTGCTCGGTCGTGTAATGCGACACAATTTCTGGCAACTCCGGGCGCGGGCCGATAAGGCTCATTTCGCCCTTGAGTACGTTCCATAATTGCGGCAACTCGTCAATTTTGGTCAGCCGCAACAGCCGGCCGAATGCCGTATTGCGAGGATCACCTCCAATGCTGATGCCACCATTTTTATCTGCATCGACGACCATGGTTCGGAACTTGATGATCTTGAATAAATTGCCATCTTTGCCCACCCGCTTTTGGGTAAAAAAGATCGGTCCGGGCGAAAAAATTTTGTTACCCACAGCGGTCAAAACAAAAAAAGGCGACAAGAAAAACAGTCCTGATGCAGAAAAGACAATATCAACCAGTCTTTTGAACATAATCAGCCTTGTTTTTTAAATTCCGGTTTTGGTGGTTGCTGAGCCAAGTCCGCACTACCCTTGCCACGCGTTCGACTTGAGTTGGTTCGAGATCTGGATAAAGCGGCAATGACAGCGCAGAAATATAGGTTTTTTCCGCCTGCGGAAAGTCTCCCCATTGATGGCCGAAGCGCTTCCGATAATAGGGATGGAGGTGCAAGGGAATAAAATGCACACTTGTACCGATGTCCATTCTAGCCAACGCGTCGATCAACCGATTTCTTTCCGCCGGCAGCTCGCTCGACTGCAGCCGAATGACGAACAGGTGCCAGGCATGCCGTGAATCTTGCGGATGAGGGGGTAAAAGTATCTCTTGTGTACCAGCAAATGCCTTCATATAGAGCTGTGCCAGTTTTTGGCGTTTGCTTTGCAACCGGTGAAACTTGGCCAATTGGACCTGACCAAGGGCGGCTGCCAGATCGGTCATGTTGTACTTAAACCCGGGCTCGCAGATCTCATAGTACCAGTTGCCGGCTTTCGAATAGCGTTTCCAGGCATCATGGCTCAGACCGTGCAAGCTCAACGATCTGATCTTTTCCGCGATCCTGTGGTCCGCAGTGGTGACCATGCCGCCTTCGCCAGTGGTCAAATTCTTGGTGGCATAGAAACTGAAAGCCGTGGCATGTGACAAGGTCCCTATCGGTTTGTTGTGATAAGCGGCACCAAGCGCATGCGCGGCGTCTTCGATGACCACCAGATTGTGCCGTTTTGCAAGGTCGAGTATTTGATCCATCCGACAAGGTTCCCCGGCAAAATGAACCGGGATGATCGCTTTGGTTCGATTTGTGATGGCAACCTGGATTTTCTCCGGGTCGATGTTAAAGCCATCTGGCAGAATGTCGACAAATATCGGTCTTGCTCCCACATGCAGGATGACTTCACCGGTGGCGGCAAACGTATAAGGTGTGGTGATCACTTCATCTCCCGGCCCGATTCCGTAAGCCACCAAACTGAGATGCAAAGCTGCGGTGCAAGAATTGACGGCGACGGCATAGGGCACATCGAGATATCGCGCAAATTGAGTTTCGAATTCGCGTGTTTTGGGTCCGGTGGTCAACCATTTGGATTCGAGCGTGTGGACGATCGCGGCCACCTCATCTTCATCGATTGCCGGAACGTTAAAGGGAATTCGCTGGTTTTCTACTTCGAATGTGCTGTTGAGCATGGTTTGCTTTCTCAATGTTTTGGCGTTTTATTTGGATTCGTTGCCAACAGAAAACAACCCGATTCCTTGGTAAAACAAACCAACCAAAGCTCTACAAAATCCCGCATTAATCGTGATTGGTCGGTGAATAATTGTAGCGATAGTACCTCTGTTGATAGTAATAGGGCAACACTTGATTCCGATCGTTCAAAACCACGCCAACAAGTGGGCAGCCGGATTCGGTAAGGACGTCGATGGCGCGTTTGATGACGGTGCGTGGAGTCTTGCCGGCTTTTACCACCATGAGGATACCGTCGACGACCTCGGCCAGGCGAAGGGCATCGCTGACAGGGATGATGGGCGGCCCATCAATCAGAATCAGTTTGTAGTACAGGCGAATGTGGTTGATCAACTCTTTGGTTTCGTTGAGCTGCAACAATTGAAAGGGTTTGTCTTCATACCTCCCGGCGGTGATCAGATGCAGGTTGCGAAAAGCGGTTTTATGGATGACCTCTGTCAACCGCTTTTTGTTTAGCAAAATGTCCGCCAGTCCGCCGTCACGGCTCAATCCGAATCTTTTATGCAGCTGCGGCTTGCGCAAATCCCCATCGATGAGGACAAAATAGTCGGAGGAGGAGAGCGTCCCGGTTATCGCCAGATAAGAGGCCACTGTTGTTTTCCCCTCTCCTTCTGTCGCGCTGGTTACCATAAGCACTTTTTTATGTTCGCCAAAGTCGCGAGCCGCCAGTTTGCTCAAAAGTTGATAAAAGTCGGAAAAGCAGGGCGAATTTTCATTGAATTGATAGATGCTGTTGTTAAGCGCTCTCTCGTTCATCACCACTCCCTTTTTAATTTTTGACCGAATAAGTCCTTGTACCCTTTGGACAGGTCAGCTAAAAGATTATCAACACAAAGATCATCAGGGTTAGCAGTGCAGTGATCAAAATGGCCATCTCTTTGATCCATTTTCTCTGCTTTGTGGGCATCTTTATTTTCGGTATTGTTGCCAGAACAGGAACGCGGAGATATTCAACCACTTCTTCCGGGTACTTGATCGATAGATCGATGGATTCGAGCCCGACGAGAATTCCCAGTCCCAACAGACCGCCCAGAAAAGCTGCTATCATCATGATCCGCTTGCGATTAGGCTTGATTCGCTCGAGCGGTCGTTGCGGCGGCGCGAGAATTTGATAGCGCATCTTGGCTTCTCTCAGCTGCGCGGACTCGCGTATTTCGGTGCCCTGCATCTGCTGCGACAACAGCTCGTAAATATCGCGATTGGTGTTGATCTCGCGCAGCAATCGCTCGCGCAAGACCTGCTGCGAAGGTTCATTCTTGATCGTTTCGTTGTGGGCATTGAGAATCATACCAAAACTTTCGAGTGTTTCGTTGATGATGGCTAATTCGATCTCCAATTTTTCCAGTTTAATCAGTTGCGCACGGATTTCGGAACTTAATTGTGCGCTGTACTTGTTTATCGATGACTCTATTTTTTCATGCAATTCTTTTTTCAAACGACCGATCTCTTCGTTTAGCTGTACCACTTCAAGGTCGCGCCAGGTGAATTGGCGATACAACATGCAAACATTTTCCGTTCTGCTGAGCAATCTGGTTCGAATTCCTGCTATTGCACGATCAAGGTCGCGCCTGAAAGCGACAGGCGCAGCAGCTGTTGCGTTTTTTAATGTCTCTATTTCGTCGGTGGTGCTTTTTTTCTCGATTTGGGTGGCCAGAACAATGGATTGTATTTCTGCGGTTTTTTCAGCACTCAACTGGCTGTTGTCGATTCCACTGCGGGTCATGCCGCTGTTAAAAGTCCGAAGCCGGTTTTCCGCTTCAATCATCCGCTGTCGATATATGGAGAGCAGTTCATGGCTTAACGAACTGGCGGCGTTGACCGATTGCAGCTGGCGTTTCTGGGTCTCATCGATGGCCATCTGGGTGATTAAAGAGCAAAGCTGATAGGCTTGCTCAGGAGTTTTGCCCCGTGCGCGTATTTCAAAGGTGTTGTAACTGGTGGATCGTGCACCAATGCGCTTTTGCAGATGCTCGATATAGAGCTGTTGCATAAGTTCATTTCTCGGCATATGGGGATATTGCGCTTGGAGATCCTCGCTCTGCTGGATCATCTTGGCGTCCATCTCGATATCAAGGCTGTCGTAAACCAGCAACAAAAAGTCGTTGCTGGTGATCAACCGGCGGAGAAATTCGATCTCCTGCAGCTGCGGCACACTGGGGACAAAACGCAAATTTGATCCGGAGAGGAGGTCGGTGTCCAGAACCATCATCGAGGTCCGTGATTCGTATTCTGGATCGATTGTGAAGGCCAAAAATAAACCGATGCAGATCGAAAGTCCAAGAGCCAAGGCCGGGATGTACCATTTTTTGCGTATCATTTGCATCCAGATTTGCAAGTCTTTGGTGCTGCTTGTGGGAAGCATTGGCAATTCCTTCACTTTTATCGATCTGCCCATGTGTCATAGACTGCAGCAGTAACCACTGCCGCTGCGGCGATCATGAATAGGTCCCAGACAAAACTTTCGCGAATTGTGAGCTTGCGCGGTACAAAGATGGTGTCGCCTCCTTGTACCAGAAATAGGTTGGGAACAGAGCCCTTGATGTAGCGATCGACATCCACATGGGTGACGGTCGAATAAGCGCCGATTTTGCGGATCACCCGTATCTGGCTCAAACGCGCTTGCGGGGTCGGACCTCCGGCAGTGATCAGTGCCTCCAGCAAATTCAGCGTTTTGTTAAAAGTGTGGACCCCTGGCGTGCCTACCTGGCCATAGATGAACAGGACGTTTTCTTGATTCTGTACCGCATTCATGCCAGGCGCCACCGAGGACCCAATGATTTCCGGCACATAGATATTGTCCCCAGGCAATAGCGCTGGCAAGGTGTGCACAGAGTTGCGCCGCAAAGCATCGGCCAGATCGATGCTTTGGGCCAGCGTCCCGTTTTCGCTGGTCCGTATCAATAAAATCCCGCCGAGGTTGGCATCTGATGTCGGACCGCCAGCCTCCATAAGCAAATCCCACAGCCCAGGTAATGTGGAAAAACTGTATTTGCCGGGGTTTTGTACCTTGCCCATGATATAGACTTTGCGACTGCCATACTCTTTGACGGTGACTGTTGCGCTGGTGATTCTTCGATTGAACAGCGATACCCGGTCGATGATCTCTTCCGCCAACTGATCGGCTGTCAATCCTGCTGCCCTCAGTGTGCCACCCACTGAAAGCACGATTGTGCTGTCCATCGCCACCAGAGTGGTCACATTCATCTCCTGGTCTTGCCAGAACGCGATGCTCAGCAGATCTCCTGGACCGATGATATAATTCTTGGGGGTTTGGGCGGTAACTGTCACCATAAATCCCAGGAGCAAACATGCACAAACCATGTGAAGTTCAAGTCGTTTCACAACCGAGCTCCTCTGTAAAGGAATTAAGGAAGCGTCTGACCGCTGACCAGATTGCTTCCGGTGTTCGAGCCTTGAGAATCATATACAAAAATTTGATAATAATAAACTTTGGCACTGGCCAATCCCTGATCGGTGAAACTGTTGGTGTCCTGGATATTGATGATCGTTACGGGCGCCTGGGCTGTATCGATGATTGGCGTTGTTGAGCGAAAGAGACGATAAGAATCAAAATCGCTGTCGCGGTTGCGGCTCCACACCAGTTGCAGAGATTTGGCCACTGTAGCCACCGGCGCTGCCAATTGAACGGCTTGTGGCGGCTGATTGGCCGGGGTAACCACAGACTGAATGTTGGACCCTGTCGCCACCCCCCGCTCATTGAAAAGGTAAAGGCGATAATAATAGGTCGTTTCGCACTTGAGATCGGTGTCGAGATAAAAACTCACCCTGCGATCGTTTGTGTAAAAAATCGGCACGGTTGCGGTGAGAGCGGGCGTCGTCGAGCGTACCAATCGATAGGAGGCGAAATCGGTGCTCGTTGCGGTTTGCCACGAGATGGCAACCTCAGCTGCCTCAGTCAGAACAGGGGTGTACAGCTCAAGACTCTGTGGCGGATAAAAATCCGGCAATTGGACTCTGACGATGTTGCTGGCGGAGGAGAGCCCCTGCTGGTCGCTTACCAGGACACGATAATAATAATCGATCTTGGGTTCTAGCAGTGAGTCCAGACAGGCGGTCTGTGTCTGTTCGGTGCAAATGCGAACCAGGGTTGCGTTTTTTTTCAACAATGGATCGGTCGAGCGATAGAGCCGGTAATTGAGAAAATCGCCATCCTGGCAAATGGTCCAGGCCAATTGCACGGCACCCTCTTTTCCTTGCACGGGTTCAGGAGTGAAGAGTTCTACCGGTGTGGGCAGTGAGCGAATTGTCAAGGTCTTGTTGGCCTGTACATTTTCTGCAACATTCCCAAGGCGATCGGTGAATTTGCCGATGATGGCGGCATTTTGCACATCCAGATAGGGCGGGATGACATAATCGAGAGTGTAGGTGCCGTCATCGGCAAGTTCATCTCCTTGAGTGGCATCGTCAAATAAACGCTTGTTGAGGATGAGGTTGCCGATATCGAATGAAGCGGTTCCATAAGGTTCGCCGGCAACCAGGGTAACTCTGAGGGTGTCGCCGGCAAGCATATAATCGGTTTCGATTGCAATCCGGAAGGAGGAGATGGCCGCATGAGAGTCCAGGATGATGTCATCATGAATTCCTGTCGTGCTTTGATTGCCGTCTGCGTCGCGAAAGATGACATAGATGCGTTTGTTGCCATCCCCTTGCGATAATGTCCATTGTTTTGTGCTAACGAAAGGCAACCACGAAGCGCCATGTGGCAGAGTATCGTTTTCGATCTGCATCAACTGCGCTCCAGCCGGACCGATGATATTCAAATTGGCATCGGCTGTTTTTGCGAATTCAGCACCGTTGTTGATAGAAATCGAATAGACCCCCGGTGTGGCGACGATTTCTGCGGAGGGCGGTCCCTCGTATTGATCACTGTTGACAGCAGTGATACAATACGTGTAGGGCATGCCATTTCGCACCTCTGTATCGATAAACACCAGGGAGTCACAATGGCTTAAAAGTGCCATCTCCGTCAACAAAGTGTCGCGGCGATATATGTTGAAAGCTGCACTTTCTTGCAGCGAGCGATAGGACCAGGAAAGAAAAACGGTGTTGTCGGCCACTTGCGCTGTTATTCCCAGCGGTGCTTGGGGATAGACCGTGGGGTGGACAGAAACCGGGTCGTCAAAGTCTTTTCCGCAGCTCGAAACGATAAGGAAAAGACACACAGAGATCGTGCAGATCGAAAAATGGCGGATTTTCTTGCCAGTATGTAGGGTAAAAGGAGCCTTTTGGCAACCATGGGTGCCGGTACACTTTTGGTGCGATTTCATGCTTCTCCCTTCTCCATTGGCCAGGCAAGCTTTTTAAAAATTCCAGACCAAACCGAACGTCGTTGTCGGCCCATCATATCCCCATGTTTGGGTAAACGGAACAAACTCGATTTCCCGTTTGTGTTGGGGAAAAAACAAAACAGCGTCTAAAAGATTATAGGCATAGATCACTGCTGCTGTTGCGATGAGCGCTTGCCGCAGGTCAAAAGCCTTGTTCAAACCATCATGCGCTGCGACGACTTGTTGCCAAGCTGCCGGTTCCGAGGCAAAACTTTTACTTTTCTGCAGATACTCAGCTGTTCGGAGTTCGTATTTATCTTGTTTCTCGCTATACTGCCAATGTGACCATCCGGCGGCCAGAATAGCAAGCATCTGGGCAGAGGTGAAGATCCGGCTCTTCAACGGTTGTTGCGAATAAGCCTGACCCCATCCAGTGAAGACCAGCGAGCGCACAAAGGCTTTTGAGCGCCGCAAGGGGTGGAGGGAGATGTTGATGGAGTCGATTGGGGCATTGCCAAATTGTACATCCATCTTCCAGCGCTCATAGCCGATTTTTTCGGCCATCAGCCGGTAATTGCCGGTGATGTCATGCGGAAAACGGCAGGGTGTCTTGCCGATGATTTCGCCTTCCAGATAGACGGTCGCGCCGACCGGTTGGCTGGAGATAGCAAATCCATTGGCATACGGGCGGTTTGGATCGGTTTGAGCCCCGACCGATGCGGTGCTACCGATCAACAGAGCCCATATCAACAAGTTCTTTTTCACATTTTTCCCCTCTCTCAGGGTGCCCCACGTCAAACCGCGCGAATTTTGGCCAATGGTTGCGAAATGCGATGAAAAAAGTTGGAAAAATTGGACAAATCAATTATATTTAAAATAAAACAGCCTTCTAGAGGAATGAAGATTCCACTGGATTGCTGCCACGAGCTACCAGGACAAAGACTTGGCCGAGTCCCCTGGTAGCTTTTTTTTGCGTATTTGAGTTAGATATAGGCGCAGTTCATGCTCTGTTGCTCATGGACAAACTGTTCTGCGGCATCGACAACTTTTTCTATTTCTTCCACATTCAGTGGTTTCAACGCATAATAGAAAATTCCCAATTCAGCAATTTCACCGATGGTGTGTTCCGAGTTATCCTCGGAAAAAATGATGATCGGCAAACGCGGCCGGATTCTGCGGATGATGTTGATCAATTCCAAATTCGAGTTGTTTGCCAATTCGAAATCGAGGATAAAATAGGCGACTTCTTGGGTCAGCACCTTGAGTATAGAGTGCAATTTTGATTTGGTGATATAAAGATTGCAATCTCGTTTCACCAAAATCTGGCCCAGAAGACTGATGATCCCAGGGTCCTCGGTGGCGACGACGACAGAAGATTTCATCCAGACCTCATAAATTTAGTGCGATCGTTATCAACGATTCATGGGCCGACCGGCTATGGTGAAATCCGGCAGTCAAACGAGGGACAGAAATCCCTCGATCGGCAATCACTTGTTCAGCCTATCGCGATCCGATGAAGCCTGATTTTTTTCGTCAATGAAAACCTGGTTGCGCAGCCTAAAGATGCCTATCCTATGAGGAGAGGTAGAAGAATAAAACGCGTTGTCTGCATTTGGTAAAGCAGAAAACGTGCCAAATATTACAGCAAGGCATTTTGGTGATTTAAAAACATATAAAACAATTATATATAAGCCGTGCGACTGTTGATCGGTTTTCAGGTGCTCTGAGCGGTGGATGTACAGTTTTTTGTACAATTGCGGGGAATAGAATACTAATCACTTAATTTTCAATCAGATCGGTGGTGTTTGCAGATTTGAGCAGTTGGAATACAGGCCTTTTTATCTGGTGCCTCCAATTTGCAAGTTGTCAGTTTTGATGATTTTATAGATGGTGCTGCGGCTTACTTTGGCCTCTTTGGCCATTTGTGAAATGTTGCCGTCATATTTTTTGCTTAACGATGCGAAATATCGGGCACAAAATGTCTGCAAGTATCTCTGTTTGGCCTTTTTAAAACTGAGCGCTTCAACTTTCTCGACGATCGGGCTTGTATTAAGCAGAATAGTTTCCGGGAGATCTTGCGGATTGATGATCTCTTTGTCGCTGACAGAAACCAACCGCTCTGCGATATTCTGCAATTCGCGGACATTCCCTGGCCAGACGTAGATTTGCAGCACTTTCATGGCTTCTGCGGAGATTTTGAGTGATTTAAGCTTATAAATGCGGCAATATTTGTTGAGGAAAAATGAAAGGAGGAAGGGGATATCCTCTTTGCGTTCACGCAAAGGCGGCAAGACGATCGGCACCACATGCAGGCGATAAAAAAGGTCTTGGCGCAGCCGGTTTTGTTTGACCGCCAATTCCGGATTTCTGTTTGCGGCTGAAATGATCCGGATATCGACACGGATCATTTTTTGTCCGCCGATTCGGCGAAACTGGCGCTCCTGAATGACGCGCAGCAATTTGGCTTGCAGTGACATATCCAGTTCAGTGATCTCATCGAGGAACAGCGTGCCGCCGTTTGCCAACTCGATCAGACCAGGTTTGCATTGTACCGCGCCGGTGAATGCCCCCTTTTCATAGCCGAACAATTCGCTCTCGAGCAAGCTGCTTGGCAAGGCCACACAATCGAGCGGAATAAAGGGATTGTTGCGCCGCTCACTCAAGTGATGGATGGTTTTGGCGACCAGCTCTTTGCCGGTTCCGGATTCACCAGAGATAAAGACATTGGCATTGGTGCGCGAGACTTTGATCAGGAGATGGTTGAACTTTTTCAGCGAGGGGGGATAACCCAGATCGTTTTCAATTTCAAAAAAATGAGCCGTTTCTCTTGCCAGGGCGGCATAGGGAAAAGCGTGAATCAAGTGTTCGGAGCTGGCCACCATGTCGCAGAGCTTTTCCCGTGTCAGCGGCAATTCGATATAATCATAAGCGCCGCATTTGATCGCCTTGACCGCTAGAGCGACATTTGAACGGTTTGCCATGAAAATGACTGGCGTATGGGGATTCCATTCCCGGGTAAAGTTCAACACCTCAAAACCATCTTCATCCGGCAGATCGATTTGAGTAAAGATAAGATCCGGCTTGAGTTTCTCGATCGCCTTTTTTGCATTGACTCCACATTCGACAACAATGCACTCGATGCCCAATTCCTTGAGCCATTGTTGTGCTTCGGTGGAAACCTCACGCTTTTGATGCGCAAACAGGATGCCCGACATTGCTTTTTCCTACTCTCAGCAATGCGATTTCGATCGCGCGGCACAATATGCAAAACCCTTGTTGACAAACGAATCTTTTGGCCTTACGGTCGAAATGATCATGTGCTGCAAATGGCCAACCAGATGCTTGGATCAACAACTTTTTTTCTGGAGGTGAAAAATATGGTGTCGCAGTTCGAATCGTCTCCGAGCCTATCCTAAGGCACCAGGGCTGGTCTGCAATCGCGGTTCAGTGAAAAGTTTCGGCGGGTTTCTTTTATTCCCCAGCAATCGTTTGTGGGATGGATCCATTGTTGTCTGCGACAACATTATAAAGATAATATGAAAACTTGCGCAAAACAAGTAAAAACGACAAAAAGATTAAAAAAAAGAGAGCCTTAGTCGTTAGATATAATTTCTTTGCGCCTCGATAAATGAATGCGACTCATTTGTCCATGCCGCCACCTTTATCCAGTTCCGTGCCCGCCGGAACGGCCATCCGCACTGTCACATCCCGAACAAGCGCCGGCAATTCAACCCCGTCTGGCAACAGGCGAAAAGTCGATCCTTCCACCTCGATCACCATGCCTTTATCCAGGTTTGATGAAATGCGCAAATTCAAACTATACCCACCCATGCGCAGATTGCACTTAATCTCTCCCAGCTCGGTGAGCAAGCGCGGTCGGATTTGCACGCCCGCAGGATTCGTCCGGATGCCCAGGATCTGATACACCAACAGCAGCAGGGTTTCGGCAAAAGTCCATGGAGTAAAACCGACTTGCGGGCAAGGGGGAATCGGTCGTTTGCCATAAAATTCGAAAAAGGTACCGGATTCGGCTCCGGGCAACCTCTCCAGCCAACGCAACACACGCCAGACCGCTGCAGGTTGGTTGGCCTGGCACAAGGCGCGGGCGATGAACAAACTCGCAAATGGCCATGGCCCGGGCGAGTCAGGTTCGCTGTCGATATGATAACGGCCATAGCCCCCACCAGACCATCGCTGGTTCCACAACTTTTCCAAATCCGCAAATGTCTCCCGGGCCAACAGATCCTGAGGGTCGATCTCCTCCCAGGCGATCAGCAAAGCAGCTGAACTGTCCGGATTGAGCGGATGGGGTATCGGTTGAGACAGGGGAACTCCCGGCGGTAAAATATCAATCGACTCCGGCTGCAAGTTGTGCTGTACCTCGCCATCCAATCCTTTTCTTTTGACCAACCTGCCCCTGTCGATCATGCCATAACGCGGATGCTGGAGAATGGTGGTTTTCAAGTCCTGAGCTCGTTTTTGCCACCGCTTCGCTGTCTCCTCATGACCAAGTCGTGTGGCGAGTTCAGATGCACAGCGCAGGCCGCGGCTCACCCACATCTGATACATCAGTTCAAAACCGTCCTCGACGCCGTGCAACGCCGAACGCTCCCAATATTCACGGCGGTTGTGCAGCATCCCGCTTTCCTGGTGGACGAATTCAGGGCGGAAGGGAAAATCTGCCACTCGTTCGATGGTTGGCCAATTATCCTTCAGCAACGAAAGGTCGCCGGTCCAGTTCGTGTACAGCGCTGTTGCCGTGAGCAGTTCGCCGTTTTGATCCAGCTCGACGTCTGCTGCCTCTCGGCGCTGGCCGGAATCGATGGTGTCGCCTTCCGGGCTGACCGCGTGAGTCAACAGCCGCTGCAGCAACACCCGGGCGCGCTCAAATTGCCCCGCAAGAACCAATCCCATCGCAATAAACGATTGATCCCGCACCCATTCAAGGTTGTATTGCCAAATGCTCGCGTCCAACCGACCATTGGCGGCCATGTTGCTGGTGATTTGAACGGCTGCCGATCTAAAGAGATGATTGATAAAGTCATTGTCTGATTGGAATGACGTTGTTTTTTCCCAATACGCCGTTGTTGGCGCGGAGATGTGCAATTGATCGGTTAGTTCGATCTCCACCTTATCGGCAGTCAACAGGTATTGAAAACCCAGGGTGGTCATCGCGCCGGGTGCCAAGTCCACCGAGCTGTTGATCATTTTTCCGGGTACACCGGTCTTGATGCACAAGCCGAATTGGTCCTTCGACCGGTTGCAGAGGGTCACCCGCCGCACCAGACGAGCCTGCACCAGATCAGGACAATAAAACTCTTCCTCGACGTGCAAAGTTCGGGTTTTCCAACGCACCTGTACAACCGGCACCCTGATCTCTTTTTTCCAACAGCTGTCGATGCTCGATCTCTGCAGAGATTGTTTTTTGCCATTGCAGTCAAGCTGCAGCGCTGTCGCTGCAATGCCGCGCCGCGGATCAAATGTCAAGGAGTTTTGTTTGCGCCCAAAGACTTCCGGATTCATAATCAGCAAACCGACGGGAGTGCCGATTTTCCCCCGGCATATCTGCACCCCGGCCTGGATGTGGCCATTGCCAAGGAAAAAATAATGCGCACCATCCAAATTTGTTTTGGCATCCGCCACACTGCGGCGGAGATCCTCGTTATAACAAAGTTCAGCAGAATCCATAGTTGTGTTCCAGTCGAGTATTGGATTTGATTATCAGTTTGCAGCCTGCGCGTGCGGGGTGATTAGCGTGAAAGTATTGGTATTTGCAGAGTATCGCCTTGTCGCCTCAGATCTACAACCAACAACGGATATCGACACTGCGCATGCCTGCTCGTCGCGCAGCTTCCAATCCCAGATCACCGTCTTCGAATACCAGGCATGCTTTGCAGGGCACTTGCAGACGTCTTGCCGCTTCAACAAAGGTGTCGGGCGCTGGTTTGTGGTTGGCAACATCTTTTGCCGTCACGATTGCTGAAAAACAGCCACCAAGGCCGATCAGTTCGATGGTTTTTTCGACTATTTCTAGATATCCACCGCTTGCCACTGCGAGCGGCAATAGACCTGCATATTTCCTGACGATTTCAACTACCGGTTCGATGGGTTTGGCTTGCGGCATAAGTTGCAGGTAACGGCGAATCTTTTCCTGCACAAGCTCGGCGGTTTGCACAGTCACGTGGCTGCGTTCGGCCAACAGCCGTACCAATTCTTTGCCCGGCACTCCCGCCAGCTGGTAAAAGAGTTCTTCCGGAAATTCGATGCGATAGGGTGTTAAAGTTTCCACCCAGGCCTGGTAATGCAGGGGCATATTGTCGACCAATGTGCCATCGCAGTCGAAGATCAATCCTTTGATCGAGTCATCGATCGAGATTCTGCAGTTCTGTTTCACGCCAGTCGTCTTTTCTGTTTAAGTGGATTCTATCCGGTGAAACCGCTCGAGCGAAAAGCTGGAGGACCTTGTCCTATTTGGTGCCGAACAGCCTATCCCCGGCATCACCGAGCCCCGGCAAGATATAGCCATGATCGTTGAGCTGGTCATCCAGGGCTGCAGTATAGATCGGCACATCGGGATGGGCGCGGCGCAGGACCTGCACACCTTCGGGAGCCGCGACCATGCAGACGAATTTGATGTCTTTGGCACCTGCTTTTTTGACCAGGGTTACGGCTTTTGCTCCGGAACCGCCGGTTGCCAACATCGGGTCAGCGATGATGACATCGGTTTCCGGCAGGTTGGTGGGCAATTTGACATAATATTCTACCGGTTTGAGCGTCTTTTCGTCCCGATAGAGGCCGATGTGGCCAACGCGGGCGTTGGAGACCAACTCCAGCAATCCATCGACCATGCCCAGACCGGCCCGTAAAATCAGCACCAGCGAGATTTCGCGTGCCAAAATATGGCCTTTGGTTTTGACCAATGGCGTTTCGATTTCGATCTCTTGCAAAGGATAATCCTTCATCACTTCATAAAGCATGAATCCGGTCAATTCTTTGGTCAAACGGCGAAAATCCATGTGATCGGTTTTTTTATCGCGCAAAAGAGTCAATTTATGCTGGATGAGGGGGTGCTGAATGATGTTTAATCCATTCATATCATCTTCCTGTGCTGGTGTTATACCAAAAGGTTTTTGGCAATCATTTTCTCTTGGCAATCTGGATTGATTCAGAGCCAGAGCGCCTTTGTGCTTGTGATTTTATTTGCCGACGGATGTTGTCAATGATAGCGATTCTTGCTCACAAAGGCAAAGAAAAAGCAGCAGATTGGCTTTTTAGATCGATAAAATTGCTTCATGGCAGCAGAATGATTTTGTGGAGCAATTCTCTGCTGCCGACTTGCAGCCCGCTCCAATCCGGATTTTGCGCTGCTACCAGTGCCACTACCCCCGCCGCCACAGGCGCTGCCATGGATGTCCCGGTGGCATAACCCTAGCCACTGCGGTCTATGGTGCTGAGCAGATTGATGCCCGCAGCAGCCACCACGACTGCCCCCAGCGCAGTGGCTTGCTCGATTGCCCACTTTTCATATTCTGACGGTGAACTGATGGCTCCCCAACTGCAATTGATGACTTGTGCTCCATTCGCAGCGGCATAGAGAATGCCGGCCAATCCGTGTAAAATCGATCGATCGCTGGTGGGCGAGGAACCGTTGATAATCCTCAATTTGGCATTCCAGCTGCTGCCAGAGACGCCGATGCGGTTGTGGCTTACTGCAGAGGCAAGCCCGGCGACGTGGGTGCCGTGATAGCCGTTTACCGGCTGGTTGGGCAAGGGCGATGGATCGCCGCTGTCGTTGGCAAAGTTCCACCCATGAATGTCGTCGATAAAGCCGTTTTGGTCATCGTCGAGGCCGTTGTCTGGGATCTCGCCGGGATTATACCAAAGATTGGCCTGCAGATCCGGGTGCGTCAGTTCAGTGCCGCCGTCGACAATGGCGATTACCACATTACCCTGTTCGGCCTTGGCGATATCCCATGCCTGCGGGGCCGAGATCTGCGCGAGGTGGATTTGCTGCGGGAACAGAGAATCGTTTGGAATCGCAACCAGCGGATAAAGACGTCGCGGTTCGGCGATCTCGATATCGGGCAAGCTGTGCAATAGCGAAGCCAAATCTCGGGGATCTCGGTTGTCTGCATAATGCAAGATCCGCCAGTCAGAAGCACCCGGCACGAGGAAACGATCCGGGAAGACGGGTTCGATCCTGGTGATTGAATAGCGCTTCTGGATCGATTGCAGAGCCGCAGGGACAAACGCCTTTTTTAGCGTTCCGGAGCGAAGCTTGACCATGACCTGTTGCGGAACGATTTGCTGCTGCAAATCATGGCCTGGTTTTGTCTTTTCAAATGGAACGTTATCCGCAACTGGTTTTCCAACAGCAAGCAAAATAAGGAGCAGGGTGTAAACAAATCGCATGGGTGTAATCTCGAACAAACTGGGTTCGATTGCCTTCGAATGCAAAACGCCAAAAATCAAATTCAGATCAACATAACACTTTTATGGCTGCCATGCAAGCAAAGACGATCGAAAGAGGGAAGCGAAGGCTGGCAGATTTGGCTTGGTGGAACGAAGATTGTCTGACGCGGTTGGCCGCCGTTATTCGTAGCGCAGGGCATCAACCGGATCGATATGTGCGGCTTTCCGGGCAGGGAAATAACCGGCGATGAGTCCGATGGCGCCGAGCACCGATGCTGCCACCAACACCACGGCTGAATCCATCAGCGGTCGACTCAGAAATTGCATGGCGCCTTGGTCGGCCGGCAGCAACCAAATCAGTGCAATCAATGCTTTGGCCAGCAGCATTCCGGACAGACCACCAAGGGCGGAAAAGAGCAGGGACTCAAAAATGACTTGGCCCATGATATCCCGTCTTTTGGCGCCGACCGCACGTTTGACGCCGATTTCCTGCGTGCGTTCTTTGACCACGACGTACATAATATTTGCCACTCCGACGCCGGCGACGACCAATGTCATGATGCCCAGACTGCCAAGAAAAACCGTGATGCCCAAAAAGACTTTGTCCTGTTGTTTGATGAACTCGTCGTAATCCCAGATCTGCAAGGTCTTTTCATCCTCGGGATCGAAGCGATATTTCTTTCCCAGAATGCGATACAGTTCTCGCTTGATCCTGGCCGAATAGTGATCGCTCTGGGGTTTGATCGCGATGGAGTGCAAATAACGATTGCCATAAATACTCTGAAAAGTGGAAAAGGGAATGATTGCCCGGCGGGTATCGGGTCCATTGTTCATCGAGGTCTGCATTTTGGGTCCCATGATCCCCACGACTTTAAAGGGCACTCCATCGATATCGACTCGATCACCAATCGGCTGGTCGTTGCCGAACAATTCCCGGGTAATTTCGCAACCCAAAAACACCACCCGACGTCTTTCGTGTACATCGAGGTCATTGAGAAAGCGGCCGCCGCCGGTCGGGTACATTCGGCGCATGGCTTCAAAACTGGGATAAACGCCTTCCATATATGTTAAAGCGGTTTTATTTCCCCGCCGCAGCTGAGCATCCCAGCGGCCGATTTGTGGGCTGATCATGGCGATTTCCGGAATGGCCATCCTGAGCCGGTCGACATCTTCTTCGACCAGGTTAATCGAGCGGCCGACCGGCAGTCCCTGATACTTGCGGCTGGTCTGTCCGCCGTTGAGAACAATCACCCGATCGGCGGCGTTGAGCAAACCTTCCTGCATGCGGAATTGAAGACCGGCTCCAAATGCCATGAGCAGGATGACTGTTAAAGTCCCCCAGGTGATGGCAAAAACGGTCAAAAAAGCGCGGAGTTTTTGCCGACGGATATCCTGTATAAATTCGCGCAACAACATGGTCCAGCGCATGTTGAACTCTCCCAAATTTCCCCCAAGACCCCGGCAAATCGACTGTCTATTTCGAATAGCGGAGCGAGTCGATGATCTCACTGTTGGCGGCTTTACGCGCCGGGAAAAACCCCACCAACAGTCCGATCGAGCTCAGCAAGGCAACGGCAGCCAATGCGATTGGCCAGGACAACTTTGGATCGCCAACAAAATCTTCAAAGGGCAGCAGGCCAATCGCTTTGATCAAAAGAAAAGACAGGATAATGCCAATGGCTGCACCTGTCAGAACGATCAACAAGGATTCCATCAGAAATTGCAATAGAATCGCTTGCCGGGTCGCTCCGACCGCTCTGCGGATACCGATTTCTTTTGTTCGCTCTTGTACGGCAACATACATCATGTTGGCCAGTCCGATGCCTCCGACCATCAAAGTCATGGCACCGATGAGCGCCATGAACAAATTGAATCCCAGGGTGAAATAAAAGATGAATTTGTCCATCTCCGAAGTATCCCAAATCGAAAAAGCCTGGTCATCGCGGGGATCGAATTTGTATTTTTTCCCCAACACCTGGTACAATTGTTTTTTGGTCGCTTCAGTCAGATTGGGATCGTGCATTTTATAGACAAGGTTGCTCAAATGGGTGTGACCATACAAGGATTGAAAGGTCGTAGACGGGATGAAAACGCTTTCTTCATCGCGCATGCCATAGGAATAGTTTTGTACTTTTTTCTTCAACACCCCGATGATCAGAAAAGGGGAATCCTGTATAAAAATGGTTTTACCAACAGCAGGATCTTGTTCGCCGAAGAGGAAATTTTTCAGCTTGTCCCCGATAAAGGCAATGCGGCGCCGCTCTTTCAGATCCAGATTGTCTATCCATCGCCCGCCGGGTTGTGGGATTTGATGGCGCATCTCGCCATAGGCAACATCGACTCCCCCGATATTGGCATTGAAAACCTTGTCGTCCTTTCTGATCGGCACACTCCAGCGCCGGTATTCGGGAGTAATGGTGGCGATATTGGCAATTTCTTTTTGTAAAAGCGCAGCGTCTTCTTCGCGAAACTGGATCACCCGGCCGCGGGTAAATCCTTCGAACGGCATGCCCGTACGACCGCCGAACAGAATGACAAGGCCTTCTCCCATGCCGTGCATGTTTTTGCTCATTGCCCCTTTTAAGCCAAAGCCAAAAGCCAACAGAACCACCAGGCTGATGGTCCCCCATACAAGGCCGAACAAGGTCATAAGGGTTCGTGTTTTGTATTGCTGCAGGCAGGACCGGATCTCATGAATCGTGTCGATCAATAAGGTCAATTGGCAAAAATCCTCTATCCAAGTGTTTTGGGGACGAGCTGTTGTGCACCAACAAATGATCAGATGATTTCTTTAACCTCTTTTTCCAAAACTTCTTGTCCTTCCTGCAAACCGGACAAGATTTCAATTTGAATGGCATCGCTCAGTCCGATTTCGATGGACTGCTCTTTGGCTAATCCGTCTTTATCGGCCAGGCGGACAAAAGCCGAATCATGGCGAAAGGTAACCATCCGCTCCGGCAGGGTGAGCACGCTGTCCTTTTTGGCGATGATGATATGGGCGTTGGCGGAAAAGCCGGCGCGCAACACCGCATCGCCTGTGTCGTCGATTTGGATTTTTATCGGAAAGACGGTAATGTTGTTTTCTTTTTGTGCTTTCAGCGAAATCAGCTCGACGGTGCCCTTGATCAGCTTGCCCGGCAAGGCGCCGATCTGCAATTCGGCCGGCATGCCCTCGTGAATTTTGCCCACATCGATCTCGTCGATGGTACCTGAAAAAACAAGCTGTTGCATGTCTGCCATTTTCATCAGTTCGGTTCCGGCTTGATACGAGGTCAAGGGAACGACGGGGTCACCGACATTGACAGATCTTTCGAGAATCGTGCCGCTGATCGGCGCTTTGATCACGCTTTCGATCTGGGTGCCGGCGATGCGGACTTTTCCCCGCTCCAATAGATCCAGCCGTTCGGCAGCGATTCGATGTTTGATCACCGACTCTTCACATTGGGTGCGAAGATTTTCAAAGTGTTGGTCCGAGATCAGACCTTGTTCCTGCAGCTGGCGCTGGCGGTCAAGCTCGCGCTTGAGGTTTGCCAATTCGATGCTTCTCATTTCGACTTCGCGCTTGGCCTCGGCCAGCTCCAGCGGGGTTGGATCTGGTTTGACTTCGAGCAGGGCAGCGCCTTGCTGGACACGATCGCCGACTTCGACATACAGTTTGCCCACCACACCGGAAATCTTTGACTTGATCGCTATCTCGTCAATGGGTTCAATTGAACCAATGGCCAGCGCCTTTTGCACAATGGTCGCCCGCTGCACTTTGACCGACGCAGGTCCGGTTTTTTCAGATCTGTTGTTTTTTACCTGGGTGAGGATGATAGTGAGCAAAACCAACAGCAATGCGATTGCCACCAATGTCCACCGTTTTTTGTTCATCTTGGCCATGCAGACGGATCCTCCTTTGTTCTTCTGTTGCATGATACGCGGTGGAAAAGACTTTGTTACACTTTCGACCGTCAAGGGTAAATGTTTTTTCAAGCAGGAATTTCAGAACCACAGAGGCAAAACAAGTAAAAGCTCCTGCGGCGCTGGTGATGGCCGCAGGAGCAATGTGGGCTGATTTAGGCGAGGGCTTCCAAAATTTTTAAAACATGTTTGTAGAAAATGTTCACCGATTCGATGTGCACGCGTTCATCTGGAGAATGGGGGTGTTTCAGGGTAGGACCAATGGAAATCATATCCATGCCCGGAAATTTTTCCCCGATCAGCCCGCACTCAAGACCGGCATGGATGGCTTCATATTTGGCCGTTTTGCCGGTTACTTGCTTGTAGGTGTTAAGGGCGACTTTGAGCACATCAGATTCGAGATTGGGCATCCAACCCGGATAACCATCAGGTTGGTCAATGGTCGCGGGTGCCATGCCGGCGATCGCTGCGAGCTTGTCGCGAGTCGCTTTCAAAGCAGCCATATTGGAGCTTCGGCTGCTGAGATGAATCCGAATTTCATTGTTCACGCATTTGACCGATGCAACGTTGTTGGAGGTTTCGACCAGGCCTTTAATGCTGCGGCTCATCGCCAATGGGCCGTGCGGCAACGCAAAAAGCAAAGCCATCAGCTTGTTCTGAACCGTGCCGGGCATGACTTTGGGCACATCGCCTTTGACCGCTTTAACCGAAATTTGGATGTTCTGTTCTACTGGATTGAACTCGATTTGAATGTCCTTGCTCGCTTTGCTGATCCATTTCTTGACGGCATTCACTCGTTGCTTGTCCAACACGATGCGGACTTTGGCTTCGCGCGGGATGGCGTTGTGTTTATCGCCGCCTTCCAAACAGGCCAGTTCGAAAGGCACAATCTGACTCATCTGGTAGAGCAGGCGGTTAAGGATTTTCAAGGCGTTGCCGCGGCCTTCCTGGATATCGATTCCAGAGTGGCCACCGCGCAAACCGCTGATTTGAATCTCCAGGACCGTATCGCCTTTCGCTTTCTGAAAGCGGACCGGCAAATGGATGTGTGAATCCGCACCGCCGGCACAGCCGATGGAAAAAACGCCGAGATCTTCGCTGTCCAGGTTGATCAGCGTACGACCGGTCAGCCATTTCTTGGAAAGGTTCATTGCACCGACCAGACCGCGCTCTTCGTCAATCGTAAAGATGGCTTCGATCGGTCCGTGCACCAGGGATTTGTCCTCAAGAATCGCCAGCGCTGCGGCAACCCCGACACCATTGTCTGCTCCAAGAGTGGTGCCATCGGCTTTCAGCCACTCGCCGTCGATCACCACCTCGATTGGATCCTTGTCGAAATCGAACTTTTTGTTCGAATTTTTTTCGCATACCATATCCAGATGGCCCTGCAAGATAACCACCGGCGCTTTCTCATGGCCTGCAGAACCGGGTTTGCGGATCAAGATATTGCCAACTTTATCCTTTTGATAACTCAGGCCAAGTTTTTTTGCCACCGAAATCACATATTCACCGATCTTTTCTTCTTTTCCCGAAGCACGGGGAATTTTGCGGATTTCGTCAAAGTATTTCCACAAGAGCTTGGGTTTGAGGTTCTGCAACACGGACATGATCACCTCCTGAAAAAAATTGCCGGGTTTCGCCCGATACGAAACAACAATTGAATGAACAATTCAATATACAGCACCCAGTACAAAATCGCAAGCACAGTCTTTAGACCCGGATCCGGCGCCGAATCTCTTAAAAAATCAATCTGATAGCAATGCACAGAGGGTGACAAGTGCCTAATTCACAACCGCATAAAGAACGAGAGATTGAATGTTTTTTGATTTGGTTAACACCGAACCTGGGCTTGGAACCGGAGTCTGACCAAATGAATCGCTTTTCTCAACTCAGCTGGATTCGATGTCCCGGCCGGATTCAAAGGTGCCTCGATCGCGGTTCTTTCTCACACCTGGCAAAGGGTGGACCTGACAGTGCATGGAAATATAAACCCCGGGAGAGAGCAAAAAAGCCACCGCCAACGCTTCAGTAAAATTCTGCAAAGCATCCGAATCTTCAAAGCCAAAAGGTTTCATCGCTCCGGTCATCACCACAGGTACAGCCAACTCAGGCAGATGATCATACAGATATTGCGCCGTGATGGCCATGGTATCGGTTCCGTGCAAAATAATGATCGGCAAGCGGTCTGCCAAAGCATTTTCCAACGCCAGCAAGATCATTTGTCTGTCCTTGTCTGTCATATCGAGCGAATCTTTGCAGAAAAGATCGCGATGCAGGACTTCCAGATCTGGAAGTCGGAGCCGCTTGAGCAGTTTAAAGAGAACCGAGCCACGGTTGCTCAGAGTGCCGCTTACCTCATCATAACTTTTTTCGATGGTGCCGCCGGTGGTGATGACGATCAGTTTGCGTTTCATGCAACTCTCTTGAATGGTTGGTGGTTTGGCTTCCGGTGATTTGTTGTGGAGTCACGCTTTTGTGTTTTAACGTAACTTTCTGATTATATTGACACGACACCATTCCCATGCAACTTAAATTTAACAAAAAAGGAAAAACTTGCAATTGTTCTTTTTTCTGTATCTAACTCACGGTATGAAAGTTACCGAAAATTCTGGGCGAATCAATAGAGGATTTGGCTCTTGTTCTTGCTGCCTGCCAGGCATGGTTTATTTCCCTTGCTGTATTCGAGCGAAACTCCGAGGCCGCATTTTTGACACTTGGTTGTTAAATACAAGATTTTACTTGACAAATACCGTCTTTTTGCTTAGTTTGTTAAAGCAAACCGAATTGAAAGCTCGTTTCAATTCGGTTTGCCTTTTTTTATCCATTCGCATCTGCTCAGATGAGCAGTTTCTCCAAAGTCATATTTGGCAACACAGCGGTCATCAATGTTTTCACTTTTCTATTTTTTTACGACTCTGCTTTCGGGCAGAATCAAGCGATAACCAACAGGAGCAAATGGAAATGAAGCCGGTCTATATTTCTCAGGAACAGCACGATAAACTGCATGCTGAACTTCATCAATTAAAGTATACAGAGCGACCCCAAATCATCTCGGCTATTGCCGAGGCTCGCGAACACGGGGATTTGCGCGAAAATGCGGAATATGCGGCCGCCAAAGAAAAGCAAGTTTTGGTGGAGAGGAAAATCAATCGATTGGAAGAAATGTTGTCACGGTCGCGAGTCATCGAAAGCGATCAGATTTCTTTCGATCGGGTGCATGTCGGACGGAAAGTCAAACTCGTCGACATCGAAAGGAATGAAGAGATCGTTTACGAAGTGGTGCCATCGGCTGAATTTTTGAGCAACGATCTGGAAGCGGTATCCGTCGACTCGCTGGTCGGCAAAGCGTTGGTCGGCAAAGCGATCGGCGAAATTGTGGAAATTAAAGTGCCTGTCGGAATTTTGCGATATCGGGTCACCGAGATCAGCTAAACAGCCCATTGATTTGGATGAATGGGTCAAAGGTTCTTGTTGAAGCGCAGTTTTTTGGTAGCTCTTGTTTTGTGCACTGCTATAATAAATTCATCTTTGCCCGCAGAGCGACAATCCCTCTTATTCTTCCGATTTGTTTGTAAGCAAGGACATCAACTTCTTTGAAAGTTATGCCTTACGCAAGTTCAGCAAAATGGCATTCCACGCGAGCGGCACAACATGCGTTGCTGTCAGACCGCTCGCGCCATTTGCCGTACAGGCGGGCGGGGAAAGTCCGCCCTTCTTGCTCACCCTGGTGCAATCTGCCGCAAGCGCAGCCAGCGGTTAAAACAATTAATCAATTGCGGTCAAATGGTTGAACAAATTAATCTTGCATTTTGGTAGACTTGATGTTATATTTTATGTCATTGCTGTTGCTCCGCCAGCGCAGGCAGTTCTCTCTGGTCGATTGATTGCTTTCGGATGCGTACCCCAGCAAAACATTTTGATTTGATGGAAAATTACCGAAATTTACTGGGCTATTGTCACCTTCATTCGCTGACATTCCTCCTCAGGATGCCGGTGATTTTCGGTTGTTGGCGTTGATCATTTATCGATGGATTTGCTGACTGTGCTGAGAAGATGGCGTGGAATAATCGCTTTGGCCAGACCTCTGAATGTGTTGATTGCAGCGCTTTCCATCGCAGTCGCAGCATTGATCAGCGGTGGCGGTTCATCGGAGTCGATCATACTGGCTTGTTTGGCTGGCGCTTTGATTACGGTCGCGGCGAATGCGATCAATGATTATTTTGATATCGAAATCGATCGTATCAACAAGCCCCATCGTCCTCTGGTCATCGGCATGATCTCCAGGCAGACAGCGCTGGTCGTTGCCAGCGGCGCCGCCCTGACCGGCCTGTTGTGCAGTTTTTTGCTCAGCCGGGTGAATGGCATGATGGCTGCAGGGGCTGTTGTAAGTCTCTATTTCTATAGTGCCCGTCTCAAAGGTACAGTTCTGCTCGGCAATCTGTTGGTCAGTTTGTTTACCGGGCTGGCTTTTTTATTCGGCAGTGCGGCTGTCGGCCGTTTCAAAGCGGGTTTGCCGCCGGCCATTTTTGCTTTTTTGATGCATTTGGGGCGAGAAATTATCAAAGATATGCAGGATGTGCCTGGCGACCGCCAGCAGCTGGCTGCCACTCTGCCGGTTCGCTATGGGATGTTGCCGGCGAAAGTGATCGCCACACTGGTTTTTATCGTGCTGATCATTACCACCTGGCTGCCTTATCATTGGCATTGGTATGGAAAGTGGTACTTTGCATTGGTGGTTGCAGGCATCTACCCGATTCTGTTCTATTCTGTATGCAGTTTGTGGCATCGTTCTGACGAAAAAAATCTCGGCCGCATCAGCGGGCTATTAAAAGCGGATATGGTCGTTGGATTGTTGGCGATCTTTTTGGGAAAGTGGCAGTAAAACGGGATAAAGCAAGATGCGCGCCTTGATTCAGCGGGTATCTGAGGCCTCGGTTGAGGTCGAAGGACGGACGATCGGCAAAATTGGCAAGGGCCTGGTCATCCTTGTCGGCATACACCGCCACGATCCACAAGAAGCAGCCGACTATTTGGCTGAAAAAATTGTGAATTTGCGCATTTTTCAAGATAACGACGACAAGCTCAATCTTTCGGCTCTCGATGTTGGGGCCGAGCTTTTGGTGATCTCACAGTTTACTCTTTATGCCGACTGCCGTCGCGGGCGTCGCCCTTCTTTTATCGATGCGGCGCCGCCAGAGTATTCGCAACCCTATTTCGAGCGTTTTATCCGCCTTTTACAGCGCTCGGGTTTGCATATCGAACAAGGCCAATTCGGCGCGACCATGCAGGTCAAAATCTTTAACGATGGCCCGGTAACCTTGATGCTGGACAGTGCTGAGAAAATTCCGCAGCCGTGAAGGTAATCGACGAAATGACAGGCTGCCGCCTGGTGCTGGCATCCCAGTCGCCGCGAAGAGCCGAATTGCTGCGACAGGCCGGTTTCCGATTTGAAATTCACCCCACTTTTGTCGATGAAGGCCTGTTGACGGAAAATGATCCGGTGCAACACGTCGCCTCTTTGGCTTTGTTGAAAGCCCGGGCGATAGCGGAGCAATACGACCAGGCTGTGATCATCGGCGCGGATACAGTGGTGGTGCTCGATGGTTCTATTTTGGGCAAGCCGGCAACCGTCGATGAAGCAACAGCCATGCTGCACCGTTTGAGCGGCCGCACTCACGAAGTCTATACTGGTTTTGCCTTGCTGCAAAAACCCGGAAATCGTGCAGTCGTCGAGCATGAACGCACAATTGTCCATTTTGCTGAACTGCAATCAGATGAAATTAAAGCCTACGTGGCGACCGGAGAGGCGATGGACAAGGCAGGTGGCTATGGTATTCAGGGACGAGCCGCTCTGTTTATCGACCGAATCGAAGGATGTTATTTCAATGTGGTTGGTTTTCCCTTGCACAAATTCTATATCACATTAAGAGACTTTGTCATCAGGCAGGACAGATAGGCAACCCAATAGAATGGCATACTATGAACACAGACCGGCAACGTATTGTAGATGAATGTAAAGCAATCGGCAAGGAACTCGCTCAGCGCCGAGAAGCCAAGAGGCTAAGCCTGGAACAAGTTTCAGCCAAGACCAAAATCTCTGTGCGTTTTCTCAAGAGCATGGAGGCTGGCGATTTTTCTTTTCTGCCGATGACTTATTCTCAGGCGTTTTTAAAAACCGTATCTCTGCTTCTCGGACTTGATCCCGGCGTAATGGCCGAGAGGCTGTTGTCTGCGCAAACCCCGACACAACCGACCAAGCCAAGCAAATCGGTCAAAGCGACCAAACGCCGGCTTCCATCCATGAATAAACCCATTGTTTGGGGAGTCGCCGGCCTGGCGATTGTTGTTCTTTTGTTGCCGTTGTTCAAGCCAAAGACAAGAAATGCAGACCATTCGCTCCATTTCCCAACAACATCTCCATCGGCACCCACAGCAGTGACAGTTGAACCACCTGTCGCGGCCAAGGCAGAGCAGAAAATATCGATGCACAGCAAACCTGCTCCGATCAAACGCAGCGTGATCCTGTTGGAAGCGACGGCAGTTGAGACGACCTGGGTAAGGGTGGTCTACCGGGATTCGTTGGTCGATGATGCCATTTTTTATCCAGGTGATTTTCGCGTCTGGTCCAGCGAAACACCGCTTTACCTCAAGATCGGCAACGCTGCCGGCCTGCGGCTTAAAATGAATGAACAGGAATTGGGCGTTCCGGGTCGGGCAGGTCGGATTACCAATATCCGTATCGATGCTACCGGCATGGCGGCTATATCGCCGCAGGATTTTCCAAACAGATAGACAAGAATATGTTGGTTGATCGGACAATACAAAAAATCTATTTTCTGGCGATTTGCGGTACCGCGATGGCGCCCCTGGCGGTTATGCTCCATCAAAAAGGGTACAAGGTTTGGGGTGTTGATGACGATGTCTACCCGCCCATGAGCAATTTTCTGCAGGAGAATCACATTCCTGTACACATTGGTTACAATCCGGCTCATCTGGACGATAGCCCGGATCTGGTGGTGGTGGGCAATGCGATCTCGCGGGGGAATCCGGAAATTGAAGAAATCCTGAACCGTCGGATCTCGATCATTTCTCTTCCCGATGCCATTCGCGAATTTTTGATCCGTGATCATCGATCCATCGTTGTCACCGGCACGCATGGCAAGACAACCACGACAGCGTTGTTGGCGTGGATTTTTCAGGTTGCCGAACGCAAACCTAACTTTTTAGCCGGCGGGTTGTTGGCCAATTTCGGCAAAGGATTTCAATTGGCCGGTGGAACAGATGTGATTTTGGAAGGGGATGAATACGATTCGGCATATTTCGATAAAGTGGCCAAGTTTCTGCGCTACCAACCGGAAATCGGCGTGATCAACCATGTGGAATACGATCACGCTGACATTTATAACTCTTTTGCCGAGGTGGAAACGGCTTTCAAGCGATTTGTCAATCTGATTCCCGGCAACGGTTTGTTGGTTGCCTGTTCCGATTTTCCCACGGTGCGCGCAGTGATCGCTCGACCATTTTGTCCGGTGCAGACTTTTGGCTTGACCGATGCGACAGCTGATTGGCGTGCAGAGGAAATTCGTTTTGCCGAGGATCAGACTTTTTTTCGGGTGCTGCTGCACGGCAAGCCACAGTGTGAAGTTAGCATGGTTCTGCCCGGCGAGTACAATGTGCGCAATGCATTGGCGGCCATCGCCGTTTCCCGCCATGTGCAAATCGATTGGGATGCCATCCGCCGCGCGTTTGCTTCTTTTCGGGGTGTCAAGAGGCGGATGGAGCTGAAAGGTCAAATCGGCGATATCCGTATATATGATGATTTTGGGCACCATCCAACCGCCATCCGCGAAACACTGCAGGGATTTAAAAAACATCATCCTGCCACTCGCGTGTGGGCTCTTTTTGAGCCGCGCACAGCCACAACGAGGCGCAATGTTTTTCAGAAAGAGCTGGCCGATGCGCTGGGGCTTGCCAACCGCGTTCTGATTGCGCCGGTTCATCGCCCGGATAAAGCACCAGTCGAACAGACGCTGTCGTGCGATAGGCTGGTCAACGACCTGTTGGCGCTCCAGGTGTTTGCGCAGTGTTGTGAATCACCGGATGCCATGGTTGACTTGCTATGCAAGGAATGCCGTCCAGGTGACGCGATTATCACATTCAGCAATGGGCCATTTGGAGGTATTCACCAAAAGCTGCTCGATCGATTGCCTGGCACGGCAACCGGTCGCACCGATAGATCCATTGCTCAAGTTTGAAGGAGAAGAGCGCATTGATGCAAAAACCGCGACGCAGTTTTCACCGCCCATCCAACTCAGGCGACAGCAAAATCGACGCGCTGATTCGCAAGATTTCTGATGAATTGGTCGATTCGATCGATCCAATTTCTCTGCCCAGTTTGAATGCTTTCGAGCGCAAATTGATTCACCGTCATTTTGATCGCAATGCCGATATTGCGACTCGCACCTACCGCAACGGAGAAAACCACGAAATGCGCATTTACCCTGTGGGCAATCTGCGACGCTATGCACAGCAAAAAGCAGAGCAGGCGATCCGCACCGGTGAACGGGTGGTTTTACCCCACATGAACGATTATGAGCGCTTTATCGTTCATGATGCATTGAAGGATCTTACCTCTGTCAAGTCCGCCAGCTATGGCGAAGGTGAAAATCGGCACATTGAAATTGAGCCCGATTTGTTCGGCCGGGGATTGAAACGCATTATCAAAAAGATCCGGCTTTTCTGATTGCAGGTCACGCGCGGTGAAATGATCCAGTCAAAATGACGGCGTCTGCCCCAACGACAAGGCTGGGGTCAAGACTCTTCGTTTTTCACCACCGAATCTTTGTTTAGCGGTCTGTCTCGCCCAGAAGGTGATCATCCATCTCTGGGCTATTTTTTCACTTTTCTTGATCTGTGGTCGACTTGGAAGCCTGCGTCCAGCTGTTGGGCGTATTGGCATTTCAATCTGGGGTGCCGATTTGGTTAAAAAAGTATTGCTTGTTGTTCAGGGAGAAGGCCGCGGCCATTTGACCCAGGCGCTCACCTGTCAGGATATTTTGCAGTCGCAGGGCTATCAAATCGTCCACGTGCTCATCGGCACCAGCCGCCAACGCCAGATCCCAGATTTTTTTTTGACCAAGATAAGCGCGCCGATAAGCTGTTATCGCAGCCCGAACTATATCCGCGATAAACAGGATCGCGCCATCTGTTTGGGCAAGAGTATTTTGTTTGGCGCCTGGCGAATTCCTCTTTACTTGTGGGAATTGCATCGTTTCCAGCAAATCGTACGACATGTTCAGCCGGACTTGATCATCAACTTTTATGAGGTTCTCGCAGCTCTCTATGCCGTTGTCTGCCGCCCCCGCGTTCCCATGGTGGCTGTCGGTCATCAATTTCTCTTGCTGCATCCTCAATTCAAGCCACCGACGGGAAATCGGATGATGCTGTTGCTGGCGCGTTTCTGGACTCATCTGACCGCCCTCGGCGCGCATAAAGTGTTGGCGCTCTCTTTTTATCCACTGCCGCCGGCAAAAGGCGGGCGTTTGATCGTCATGCCTCCTTTGATCCGGCAGGAGATTTTGCAGCAAACGGGCCAACCGGCCGAAGATTTTGTCCTGGTCTACCTGCTCAACTCTGGCTATTGTGTCGACGTTCTCGAGTGGCATCGCCGTTCTCCTCAACTGCGGATCAAATGCTTTTGCGACCAACCTCCCGAGTCTCTGCAAATTCCTGCAAATGGCGCCGTCGGCTTTTACCCGCTGCAAGGTGACGGTTTTTGTCGTGCACTCGCCGCTTGTCGATTTCTGGTCGCCACCGCCGGTTTCGAGACGCTTTGTGAGGCTGCGTATTTACAGAAACCGATTCTTGTGCTGCCTGTCGGCAATCACTTCGATCAGGAGATCAACGCCTGGGATTTGGCGGTTAATGCCCGTTTCGGCACCGCAGTTACCATCTCTGCTGTGGTTGACACACTCAACCACCTGCCTGCCCCTCAGGAGGCGAAGGCCGATTTTCAGGAATGGGTTTTACAAAGTCGGCGTTTGCTTCTGCAACAGCTCCAACCCCTCGCGCAAGGCAATCGAATTTCTGTGTAGATCAATCGCGCCGGTTGCTCAGCTGCATATCCACACAAAAATTCGAGTTGCGGAAAAGCAACCGCAGCGGCAACCGCTCTGTGCCGGCGTCCAACCAGATATCGAGCTGGGTATCGCTTCTGGAGATTCGATTGGTCAGCAAATCGGTTTTCCATTCTCGATGCACAATGGTCATGGCCGGTTCGAAAACGAACCGCAAATGCCAGGCGCTGCCTTGCTTGTGTTTTTCGTTGGTCATCCGTCCAGAGAGAAGCCAGACGTGGCTTTCGATGTCCAGAAGAACGGCAAGCGAATCGCCGTTTTGCAGAGGTTGTCGACGTAGATAGGGCAGGAGAGAAAAAAGGGTTTGACAACCGGGGACAATTGGCCACTGGTGGCCGTGATCACTGATCGCGCTGCCAGCATGGTGGTCGTAGTCTATACAGAAATGTTGATAGATGTTTTTTTGCGCGATCCGTTTCTCACTGCGCACCGGCAGAAAAGATGTGGTATCGATCCACGTTTCGTATTGGTTGTGAATGGGGAAGAGCATATCCGCCACGCCCCGCGTCCAGACAGCGGCAGTGATGTGCAGGGAGTGTGAAGGCGAGTCCGTATAGGAAGTGCGGATTGTCGCTGTTGCGTTGCGCAAAGAACCCAACTGCAGATCGAATTCGAGAGTCTCGATTGCAGCTGCGGGCAAATCGCGCGTTTGCCCGTTCACCATAGAAAACAATAACACTAGAATGCAAACCGTTATTCTCATGGTGCCTTTTTCATTTTTATGATTTTTTTGAGGTTGCCGAAAAGTTCGCCTGCTGAGTGAGGATGAATCAACAAATAGCGCTGTGTATAGCAGGTGGTCCAGCAGCCGGCACAATCGCGATAGCGCTGCAAGAGATCGCGGTAGGCCTGCCCCCGGAAAATTTCCTCGAGAGTCTGGGTAAAGAGATTGCCGATCGGGCCTCCCCAGCAGAGGTGGACATCGGCATTTTCCATGATCGTCAGACGCGTCATCAGCGCCGGAGCGGCGACAAAGGGGCAAGGCGTTGTTCGTTCGCCAAGCAAAAAAGGCCGGATGCCAAGGATAAACGAATTGAGATTGAGAATGTCCGGATTGCCATCGAGGAATTCCAACAATTGCACCAAACGCGGTTCGTCGATCAACGCCAGTTCGTCGTCCTCCCGGGTGGTTTCGGTCAGGTGGTGATATAGACCGATGGTCGATTTCCAGCCGATCTTTTTGGCTTTTGTAATCAGCTCTGGTACTTGATCGAGATTGAGGCGATTCAGCACAATGTTGGCATAGAGCAGAGAACGGGAAGAACCGCGCATGGCGGAGATCATTGCCATGTGATCGAGAACTCGTTCGGCAAAATGATCCACGCCGCGCAGATTGTCGCCGATTGCACCCAGGCCGTCCAGAGATGTCTGAATGTTGATGTTCTGTTCCAGACAGAAGCGGGCAATTTCGCGAAGGTGCTCGGTTTGGTTGATCAAACCGGTAACCAGATTCGTTGCGGTCGGGAAGATCCGCCGAGATTCTTCAAGGATTGGAATCAGGTCCGGAACCAGGGTGGCTTCACCCCCGGAGATAAAACCGATATGGGCACCATAGGAGCAGAGTTTGGCCCCGATCTCTTTAAAAGAGGCAAGCGAAAGTGATGCGGGTTCGGTCTGGCGTTCATAAACCTGGCATTGCCGACAGCGTTGCGAGCAAAGGCGGGTCAATCGTATTTCGGTGCTCGAGTTGATCGGCATCCTGTGCAGGGCGTGTGCAGCCGCTTTGGACCATCTGCTTGTTTTTATCATCGATCAAGGCCTACCGAAAAAGAATGATCCAATCGTTTCGTTGGTTCGTCAGGGGATTGCCCGGTGCTGGCGATCTTTCCACTGAAATTTTCCCACCGTTCCCAACAAACCGACAAAGACAATATAAGGGATTTGCGCGAAGAACCAGAGGGGAAATTCGCATAATAAATCGCGGCGATCGAACATGGAAACGGCTTTGAGGGCCAGCAACCCTTCCAGCGAAGCCTTGATTGCCATCACCGCCAGCCAAAAGCCAAGAGAATTGCCGGTGCAAAGCGATGCGATCGGGAAAAAGAGCACAGCCGTATTGAGCGACCAAGCCAGCACAAGGTAGAGGAAAAAAACAAGGTTAAGCGAGAATTGAGCGGTGCTGTTGGATGCCCAGCGCTTGCGCTGATTTACCAAAGATTTCAGGGTCGGTTGCGGTCGCGAAGAAGCAAAAGCTTCCGGATGTTGGGCAAAGACAATTTTCCAATCGGTATATTTGCGGATCAATTGCATGAGCAGGACATCATCGCCGGAGATGCGATGAGCGACACGGCTATAGCCGCCGACTTGTTCGAAAGCAGTCCGCCGATAGGCCATGTTTTGTCCGGAGGCGGCAAGGGGCATTCCGATGTGCGTTGATGCGACCGCAACACTCATGAGCTCAACAAAATCAAAAGCCTGCAGGCGCTCGATGCGGTTGAGTTTTTCGCCTTTGCGGCCAAACTGCGAAAAGCCTATGACAAAACCGGTTGTGGGTTGAAAGTAACTCATCATGGTCTCGATCCATCGCGGTCCGACTCGACAATCGGCATCTGTGGTAAGGATGAATTCTCCTGAACTCTGTTGAATCGCCCGCGAAAGCGCAAATTTTTTCGGGCTGACGCCTTTAGGCGGCGAGGGCACCTGGATAAGGATGATGTGTTTATGGAGGCTGGCATACTTTTGGACAATGGCAGCGGTTTGATCGGAAGAGTTGTCGTCTGCCACCAGGATTTCCAACCGACTGGCAGGGAAAGATTGCCTGCAGAGATCTTGCAGCAAGTTGTCAATCGACCTTTCTTCATTTCGTGCAGCAATAACAATCGATACTTTACCAGTTGGAGGTTTTCCAGCTGCCTGTCGAAACCGCAACCCATAAAAAACGATCAGAATCGTGATTGTGTAAAACAGCAGCAAAATGAGAATGGCCATCTGCAAGGCGATCAAATGGAGACTCCTGTTTTGGCACGGTTTTGTTTGGCAAAGCGTTCTTCTTTCCAGTTAAAATGCCAGAATTGTCCCAGCGCACCAAAGATGACAACGTAAAAAGGGTGCAGGATAGCGGCGACAGGGAAAACGGCCAGGCAGCGTAGGCGCCGCATTTGATGGGAAAACGGGATCAGAAGGGCCAATTCGCCGGCCGACTTGATCAGCAAGACAGCAAGGGGTTCTATGGCTGCTGCATGTCCGAAAAAGGCTTTTACCAGCATTACGGCCATGAGGACATTATAGAGATAGGTCATGACCAGAAGGCCGATTTTTTTTGCTGAGTAGTGAAAGCCTTTGGATGCATGGCGCAACCGCTGATGGAAAAAGCTGTGCCAGTTTTGCAATAGCCGAGTCGGAACAACCGCTTCGGCATCCAATGCATAGGCAAAATGAGTGTGTCCAAAGCGGATGGCCTGCGAAAGAAAGAGATCGTCATCGCCGGAAACGAATTGATCTATACCTGTGTAGCCGCCGATCCGATCGTACAAGTTTTTTCGATAGGCAAGATTGCGGCCGTTACAGGTAGCCGGTGCACGCCAGCCGGTGCTGCCAGCGCTCAAGGCGGCCAGGGAGAGCGCATCCAAAGCCAACAAGCGATGGCCAAGGGAGGCAAGTGATGGTTTTTCCATCGGCGAAAATCCAATCACCATCTCAATGCCCGGGGCAAAATAGCGGATAAGAGAGGAAAGCCATCGCGGTCCAGGTTGGCAATCTGCGTCGGTGAAAACCAGCACTTCACCGGTTGCATGCGCGATGGCTTGCTGCAGAGCGTTTTTTTTAGGCGAAGCGACTTGTTCTCGGCCGACAACCGTTATTGACCGGAGATCGAGATCCGGATGGAGAGCGCCAAAGCGGCTGATTTCGCCAGCCGTCCCGTCGCTCGACCCGTCGTCTGCAATGATGATTTCGAAGCGCTTGCGCGGATAATTTTGCGCCGCCAATGCCTGCAGCAGAAGGGGGATATTTTTTTCCTCGTTGCGCGCGGCCACCACAACCGAAAGACGCGGCTGCAGAGAAGAAAGAGGCTTGGGCAGTCTGGACAAACCGACAGACAATATTACCAAGATCAGCGCATAGAGAATGCTCAGAATCAACAAATTGAAAGATCCTTGAATAGTGGTGGGCGTCCCGGTGTGCTAATAATTCAGCATCAGTTCAAAGCGAACCAGGTGATCGGTCGTATTCCATCCGGCCTGGCGTTGGGCATTATCCGTCCAGACGGCGCTGTAACCCAGCGCTAAAAAAATATCGCGACGCACCTGCTCGGTTGCTTTGAATCCCGCGATTTGCTTGTTTTCAACGGTTCCGTGCAAAAAGTGTTTTCGCGTGCCGCTCTCTGGCTGTGAAACGGTATCGGCCTGCCCGGGACCCTTTCGCTGTCGTTCCAGGAAGGCTTCCAAACGGAAATCTCTCCCCACTTGATAGCCGGCGCATACGTACCATGAATCGGCATTTGGTCCAAGCCAATGGCCGATGATTTTGTCATAGTGGGTGTAGATATTGATGCTGTCATAATGGCTGTAGACAAAAGGTTCGATGCGCGCATATTCACAAGTCAGGTCAAGATTCTGCACTCCCAGCGGAGCGCTCAACATGCCTCCCAACAAGAACGCGAACTTGTTGCCGTAAAACCGCAGCAAGGGTTCGGTGCTGGTCATATCGTCGATGAACCATTCACCATAAAGCCGCACCCCGGGGCGCGCGAAAAGAGTAAAATCGATGCTGAGCGAATTGTTGTCGTGGTCACCCAGATGATGCTCGGCGATATGGTAGAGCATAAGCGGGTTGAGATAGGCCAGTTCAATGTCACGGTTGCCATAGATGACGGTTTCTGCAGCGCCAATATAGAGATTGTTTGAGAGACAAAAATCGACACGATGGCCGGCGAGATATTTGGCTCCCAGGCTGCTCTGTAAAAAAGCATGCACGCTGTTGAATTGAAAACGTTTGAAACGGGTTGAAAGAGCGATTTTGGCTGCCGGAGGCATATTGGAGGAAACCGCCAGGTGCCCGTGCTGGCCGGGCCCCCAACGAAGTGCGTCTTGACCCGCTTTAATCCGCAGCCACGGCTTTTCCCAGATCAAATAAGCTACTGCTCGATCTTGAAAGATGTTGGGGCCGGAAACCACAACCGGAGAACCTTGTGAGGTATCGAAATTTTCATCCTCATCCTGTACTTCAACATTGCCCCGCGTCAAGGCATTGCGTGCATCGGCGTACACGCCGAGCGCGTTTCCCAAGTGTCCGCGCAGAATACCGCCGATCATCGTCTCAGAAAGAAGTTGATCCGGGTCGTATTGGCCGCCGCGATTGATGATCAGCGATTGCTTCGCCAATAGATCGAGGTACAGCTGACCGTTTTCTTCCTCGACTCGCAGAAAGTGGCGTTCGCGCCCGGACTCTTTGCCGGTTTGTGGCTGTTCATCGTGGAAATCAATGAGCAGTTGGTTGAGCAGCCGCTCATCAGATGTGCTCAGGGAGTGGTGCCGGGCATGGTGTTGCTGGATTTGTGCGAGAATGGCTGCAAAGTCGCGGCGCGAAATCGGCTGGGTGCGCATGGCCAGACTGGAAAACCAGCCATTGGTCTCCGCCCGTTCGAGAAAGCGATATCCCCAGTAGTCCGCAGGGACATCGACCGATTGCGCAATGAGAGCAGCGGGTGCCACCAACAGCAAAACTGCGGCGATGACAGCCCAACACCAAGCCTGGGCGTTTTTTTCAGCGAGAAAGAAAGTTTTTTGGCGATCATGCATAAATTTTATGGATTTTTAATCCGGGAATCAATCGATTCCATCTCATGAATGGGTTTTTGCTTTGCTGCACTATCAACAGTGTGCCATCGTCAGATGGAGCACTGTTTCTGCAATATATTAAAATTTGCCAGGACGTCAAATCGATTTTTCCGCAGATCACCGGCAAGGAAGTCTAGGAGAATAATTTTTATCAGTTTGGTGGGTACAGTACCGGTTATTTTTGTGCGAGCTTGCCGGCCATTGAGTGATCCGGTTCTGGTATCGAGAGGGATGGGATTGGTTTTGCGGGATGGTTTTTTGCATCGATCCGGCCATGGCGATAGCGCCTGTCTTTCCATTCAAAGCTCCCCACCAGCGCTCCCCAGAGTGCGATGGCAGGCAAATAGATGGCTTGCACAAGTTCGGCAGTTAAAAAAGCGCTCAAACGAAAAGTCGTGCCAAATTTGCGCGCCACAACCCGTAAAAGAGTATAATCGGCAACCATCTTGCCCACAACCAAAGCCGCTCTGGCTGCGGTGGGTTGTGCGATCAGCATTATCAGCGACGACAAGTAGCACAACATGAGAACGAAAAGGACGAACAGCACCGCCTGCACTGATTCTTTGTAAACACCGCTTTTTGATGCCCAGCGAACTCGCTGCTGAAAGAAGGCTTTCCATCCGGTGCAGCTGCGGGTGGTCACAATGGTTTCGCTGCTATCGGAGAAGCCGATGCGCCACCTTCCCTGTTGATGCAATTTTTGCAGCAGCAGATCATCATCGCCGCTGGCCAGGCAGTCAATTCCCTGGAAACCGCCAATTTGATCATAGGCTTGGCGGCGATAGGCAAAATTTGCCCCATTGGCCAGAATTGGATATCCCAGGGCGATACAAGCCGCTCCAACCAGCGAATAGGACATCGAATCGAGTTCTTCCACCCGACTCAGCAACGTGCCGTTTGCTGGCACATGCACCCAGGATGCAACTGCGCCGATCTCGGCTGAAAATGCGGCGGCCATGCAGCGCAACCAGTTTTTTGAAAACCGACAATCGGCATCGGTGGTGATGATCAAGTCGCCGACGCTATGCTCGATGCCGAGTTGGATGGCGCGTTTTTTCGGTGAGCCGTTGAATGCGGCGTTCGTTGTTTTGCGCACCAGTTGAAAGTTGGGGTGATCGCGGCACCATTGTTCGACTTGCTCTGCGGTGCCGTCCGATGATTCATCATCGATCACGGTGACCTCATAGAGCTCTTTGGGATAAGTCTGTTGCGCCAGACTGGCAAGGCAGGCGGCGATATGGTTTTGCTCGTTGCGAACCGGCAAAATGACCGACAGCCTGGGCAATTCGGCTCCCGCAGGTGACATCAATCGTTTCAATCCGGCGTGCATCGCGGCGATGAAGATCGAATAGAGCAACAAAACAGTTAAATAGATGGCATCCAAACCGATTTCCGCTATTCGTTTGAGGTTACACCGACCCGACTTTGCAGAAGGATTGCCAGTCCGGTGAGGGCGGGCACAAGCAGATTGATTAGAAATAGAAAAACAGATGCATTAAAAGCGGCTGCTGGTTCAATGTTGTAGTTGCGGCAAAAGAAGACCGCCGCGCTTTCGCGAATGCCGAGATCACCGATGGCGATCGGCAGCATACTTTTGCTGAAAAGAGTCGCGGCAGCGATGCGATAGGCGGTGAAGATCGCAAGATCGCTAAAAGCCCGCAGCAAGAGCACAAATTGGCTCAAATAAACCAGAGCGTGCAACAAACTGAGCAGCAAGACTCCCCTTGCTTGTGCAGCAGTGAACTGGCGAAACGCTCGTGACAAACCTTGCCACCGGGAATGACGCCCAAGTCCGGCGAACCCTTTGCTCCATCTGGACCAGCTCTGCGGATGCAACAACAGAACCAAAATGCAAAGGGCGGCAGAGATGAGAAGCGCGTTGAGCAACAAGGTCCACCCGGCAGGCCAGGGTGAAAGGATCGAGATTACCGCCGATGCGCCCAGAAGAGTGATGACCAGCAATCCGTAGAGTTTATCGAGAACAACAAGGCCGACCGCGCTGGAGCGATCAACTGAATCGACAAACAATCCTCGGCCATATTCACCAATCCTTCCTGGGGTAATAAACCCGAGAGTGAAGCCGACGAGCAGAGACCGGAGAGCTTGTCTGCGATCTCTTTGCCCCTGCGAGTGTAAAAGCAAAGACCATCTGGCGTATTGCAAATAGATGTTGAGAAAAAGCAGCAAAAATGCCGCAGCGATGCAGTTTTGGCGGGCAATCAGCAGGGCGCGGTAGATCTCCTCAGGGTGGATGTGATGGAGCAACAACGCCATCACCAATAGCGCAATTGCTGTTTTAACCAGCAAAAGAATGCGTTGGGCGGCTCGCGGTTTGCATCGATTACACGGTTGTGAATCAATCACCTGCGGTCGGAAAACTGATAACAATCGATTTGATTGCGCGAAATGCATTGCGGCCTGTGTGCCTGGACCGTTAATGTGGATGGATCGCTTGGTTCGGTACCTGTTCAGAAAGATACGGTTTAAAAATGGAAAGAGAAATAAAAAAGTCAGGAGCAGCGGCGGTCGGCGCGGGCGATGACGAACCAACTGGGGCATAGCCAGGTGTTTAGGGTGTCCGGGTGATTGTGCAAAAGTGCGGCGAGTGGTCTATCAATGCCGATTTGATGCATTTTTGCCGCGATGGAAAGATGCCAGGGATGATTCCATAAACTCGATGGATTTTGCATCGCATAGTCGAATGCTTCGCGTTGCAGCAAACGCCAGGAAAATCCGGTTGTTGTCAACAATCTATGCAGGCTTTGCAGGCTGAGCAGTTGAGGAAAGTCAGTTTTTTGTGGCGGACGCCAATGCAGAAGATCAGCGACCACTTTTTTGACCGCAGGTCGCGGCAAGAGCGCGACAAGCGGCAGGCTGTAGTGCGGATCAGCGAGCCAATTGAGCACCGATAGACGATTGGGAGTGCATAGATATAACCACCCGCCGTCTCTTAGGACCGATCGGAGCGCTTTGAGTGCATTTCGGGGATCGTTCAGATGCTCCAGAGTATCCTGCAAAATTGCTGCATCATAGGTATGGGCATGGCGGGAAAAGTCATAGTCATCCAACCGAAAGGCGTTGAGAGTGCCGCCGATGTGACTGCCGGCATTTTTTAACGCGGCGATTTGCACCTCATCGAGATCGACTGCATCGACACGAGCGCCGGCATTGGCCAGCACAGTTGCTGTGCCACCTTCACCGCAGCCGTAATCGAGAATTCTCGCACCATCTATGGCCAGGCGCGACTGCAGCAGATGGCAGACCATCTGCCCTCTTTGCCGGGCATTGCTTTTGTAGATCTGCCATTTACGGTTGTTGATTTCAAGTTGGAGTGCTGACATTCGAGTCATCCGATTTCCATCGAACCCGACCAAAGAACGATTTTGGTGCGGCGAGCAAATGAACGAGCGGAAAACCAATTTCCCAGAGCAACCATCCTCTCAAGCTCAATCGACTGCCGAGCAAACGGCAAAAGACAGAGATGGCGATCACATCGATTAGAGCTTTTATCGGCAACAGAATAAAAAGATGGATGTTGCCGCCAAGGCCATATAATCCCGCTCCGATCAGCAAGAGGTTGCACAGATGAAATACGGCATAGTTGAATTGGGAAAAGCGCGAGTATTTCTTTCCCGCTGAGAGATGGCGTTGCTTTTGCGCCAAGAACTTGCCGATCGTTGCAGGACCTGTGGCAGGGATATGACTGGCTGGTGTAAAGGCATAGACCAGCTTGCCTTTACCCGATTTGGCGATCTTTTGCAGAATAAAATCGTCATCGCCTGACAGGGTATCAGGCGTTGCAGCAAAACCGCCGATTTGGCAAAATTCTTGTCGCCGATAGGCGAGGTTTCGGCCGGTGCAGGTGACGCCAAAATTCCAGCTGATCGTGCCGGCTGCGACAAAAGCGGATGCCAGACTGTCGGTGACAAGAAAATCACTCCACCACGTCGAGGTGTGGCTTTGTTGTGGAGAATAACCCGCGATAAGAACGGTTTGCGGATGCATGTGTTCAGCAAGCGCTTGCAGCCAGCTTGCAGGGGGAGTGGTGTCAGCGTCTGTCAACGCGATCCACTCACCGCGGGCGGATTGAATTCCCAGCGCCAAGGCCGACTTTTTTCGGCTTTTGCCGCGGTTTGCCTGGTTCTCCAGGACGGTCAAGCGATTGGGATGGCAACGAGCTATCTCCTGGGCGCGGCTGAGCGTCAGGTCAGTCGAACCGTCATCCACCAAGATGATTTCAAAGCGGCTGACGTCATATTTTTGCTGGAGCAAGGCGGTTAAAAAGCGCTCGATCTCAGATTGGTGATTGTGCGCAGCGACGACAACCGAAACAAATGGGCGGTTATCGACGTTATAGTGAGTGATTCTGTATTTGGCAATCACCATCCCCACCAGCAATACCGTGGGGTAGAGAAGATAGATCGACACTAGGATTGTACCTGCGATCAACATGGGTGCGGCTCGGGGCTCTTCCACTGGTCAGTGTTTGGTGGTAAAGTAGAAAATCGCTGACAAAGAAACAAGCGTCAGATTTACAGTTGATCTGTTATTTTGGCGATCATAAGCGAGGGCTTGACAATTTGAGCCATTTGCAGTCACACAAATCAAATCGATAACGATCGCTGTCATCGAAGGTTCAAATATATTGACATTTTTTAAAAAAATTGTTAAATTATTTGATTTCATAAATTTCTGATAACTTTTCGGTCACATGGATGATTTGGTTTCGTTTTGGATTCTGTTAAAACAGAATCAAAATAGGAGTCCAGTATGGATAAAAAGGTAAAAAAATCGTTTTCATTTACTCGCTATCTCGTGTTTACTCTCTTTTTTGTTTTGGTGATAGCGATTGTCGCAGCGGCATTGCGCCATATGTACAACAAACAAAATGCTTTTCGCATTGCACAAATGGAAAAAATGATCTATGACCTGCAGAGCTCCATTCAGGTTGACAGTATCCGTCAGTATCAGATTCAAAAGATCATGGCGATTATCAATCAATACAACACCAGCTTGCCGCACCACAAAAAATATGAGATTGCCGAAGAGATTTTCCGGATGAGCGAGAAATATCCGACTCTCAACGTGGATCTGCTCTGTGCGACAATTACCCATGAAACAGGTGGAACCTGGGATACAGAGGCAGTCTCGCCCGCCGGGGCCATGGGATTGATGCAGGTCATGCCGACAACCGGGATGTTTGTCGCCACATACGAAGACCTGACCTGGAGTTCGCCGGAAGAGATCCTCTTCAATCCGATCTACAATATTCGGATCGGCAGCCGTTATCTCGCCTCATTAATCGAGATGTACGATGTTGAAGGGGGACTGGCAGCCTACAATGGCGGCGAGCGCCGTGCAGCGCTTTGGCTGGGCAGCGGCAAAGCTTATGGTGTATTGGCTGGCGAAACCCAGAACTATATTCCAGCCGTGAAGCGGTTGTATGAGGAATTCCAATCCTTTACCATGTAGATTCAGGCATGGCAGCAAGGAGCCGATGTCGAAATGGATGTTTGCGCCCGACCACAAGCCGGGCGTTTTCTTTTTGCTTAATTGCCGGAAGAACAACCAGGCCATAGCAAAACAAGAGCCGGAGAGTTACCGCTCCGCTGATCCCGATCGTTGACCGACAAAGAGATGTGGAACGCCGAAGGTTAGCGAACGGCAAGCTGTTTTGATAAATCCGGCTTTTCTCATCAGTTCGATGATATCCCCGGCGGGCGGAAAATTTGCAATCGAATCGCCCAAATACGCATAGGCTATGGCATGCTGCGAAAACAGAGCAGCAATCGTTGGGATTAGGCGGCGAAGATAAAAGGAAAACATGGTTTTTTGCCATTTTTTTTGCGGCAAAGCCATTTCCAGAATGAGCAATTTCCCGCCAGGCTTTAACACCCGATAGAACTCGTGCAAAACAGATGGTCGATCCGCCATGTTGCGAAGTCCGAAGGCGACAGAGACGACATCCACCGATCCATCGACGGCCGGCAGATGCATTGCGTCCGCCAGAACAAAGCGGATGTGCTCTGTGGCACCCATTCTGTCAACCTTTTTCTGCCCCAGGCGGATCATTTCCGCGACAAAATCAACCGCCAAAGCCAGGGAGTCGGGGTGCTGACGGACGGCTTCCAGAGCCAGATCAGCGGTGCCGGTGGCGACATCCATCCAGACCGAGCCTTGCGGCGGTTGAATCTGCTTAACCGCCAGCCGTCTCCAGGCACGGTCACGCCCAAAACTCAAAAAGTGGTTTAAAAAATCATAGCGCGGCACAATCTTGGGGAAGAGGTGCATCACCAATTCCCTGTGCTGTGTCGCGTTCAAGTCGGCGACAGAGGCATAGCGCATTTGGCGGGCAGTTGTTGTCGGCAAAGTTCTATCCGCTGGTTGGTTTTTTGCTGTTGTGTTGGGGTTCTGTTCTGCCGAAGAATCTATGAATTGTTTTTTTCAATTACACCTTTTTTATGCATCACCTGGCTGCCGACCGCCATCTTTTTTTGTTGCCAGATGGTATAAAAAGAGTCGATTTGTTATTTTATTTTTCCCGACGATTGCCTATATTGCAGCGGAAAAACCCCATGAACCGCTCACTTGACATCGAGCCGAGGATGGTCGATTATTTTGCATTGATTCAACAGATCATCGATCCAACGAGTCTTGCCTATCGCATCTACATTCCACATGTTGTTTTGGTAACCCACAAAGCGCTGGCCATCGCCAGACGATGCGATATCCAAGCAGAAGAGTTGCGTTTTATCGAGGAAGGTGCCATGCTCCACGATATTGGCATGATTGCTGTTTTTGCGCCGGAAATCGGCTGCAGCGGCAAATTGCCTTATTTGTGCCATGGCATCGAAGGGCGGAGATTGCTGGAACAGGCCGGATTGCCAATGCATGCTTTGGTATGTGAACGCCATCTCGGCGTCGGCTTGACTCGCGAGGAGATTCGCACCCGTCAGATGCCATTGCCAGATCGCGAAATGGTGCCGCAAACCCGAGCCGAGGAGATCATCTGTTTGGCTGATCTTTTCTTCAGCAAGACACCGGACAAGCTTTGGCGGGAAAAATCGCTGGCAAAGATCAGGAAAACCGTTGACGGTTATGGTCAGCGGCAGCGCCAGGTGTTGGAGACGTGGATCGGCAAATATCACCTGGAAGAGAAACGCGGGAAAAAGTCATCGAAATGGTGATCGACGGTTTCCTGGATTTGCACGCTTTTCAACCGGCGGAAGTCAAATCGCTCATCCCCGATTATCGGTGTGAATGCCAACCACGCGGAATCGTGCAGATACGGATCGTGCACGGCAAGGGGAGTGGTTCTCTGCGCAATCTGGTGCACAAAGTGTTGGACCGTTTGCCGATGGTAAAGTCTTATGAATATGCGCCGGAAGGCAATTGGGGGGTAACGCCCAGATTCGGTGCTTCGCACAGAATCCGGGTGACAAGTGTCGTGCTTTTTCCTGTGGCATAAAGGGCCGCATCGTTACGGTTCTTCAAAGAAGGCTGGTGAAGCCAAAGTCAGTGTGAGGTCTTGCCGATTATGAAGTTGCTTGAAAAGCAGTCATTGCCTTTTTTGCGTGCGATCATCCTGTGGTTTGCGCTCTCGTCCTGTTTTGGGTCAACTGCGGCGTCGACGCTGCGCTATTCGCTCCAGCATATTGACCACGATACGGTATTCGCCCATTGCATTGATTTGAGCGGAGAATGGCAACTCGTGGGTGAAAATGGCACCGCCGCCAAAATTTTCTTGCCACAATTCTTGAGTGGGCAAGCGTACGAGCGCTACCACCATCAATTCAAATTGGCTCATACCGAAGATCGGGATCTTTTTTTGCTGTTCGAACGCATGGATTCGCCGTTTTCTGTCTATATCGATGAAAAATTCGTTGGCGGTGGCAACGGCAATGGCTTGCCAGCCTCCCTGCCGGTTCCGGCTGAATTGCTCGGTACGGATAGCAGCCACCATTTGATGTTGGAAGTGGACTCGCGTTTGCAGGCACACCATTCTCTGCCTTTGCAGGTTCGTATGCGCGGATTGCCTGTGCGGGGCAAAGGGATTTATCGCACCATGAAGCTTTTTGCGCTGCGCAAGCCCTATCTGGCCGCTGTTGAATTGCGGTTGCCGGCAAACAACGCCGATGACTGGCAGGTGCGTCTGATCTGGAAAAGCGATCGACCAATCACCGTCGATCAACGCTGTTATGCCGCCATCGATGAGATCCAAACGGCAAAGACTGTTTGGCAGAGCTTTTTGCCGATCCGAGTGACAGGCGACACAACTGAAATTGTGATATCGAGAACCAAACTGCAGACCTGGACACCGAGCAATCCGCATCGCTATCGTTTGCGCGTCGAATTGAGGCGGGATGGCTCCGGGATCTACGCAGGCGAAGTGGTTTTTGCTCAACGAGATACCGGCAACTTGGTTTTTAAAGACAATTGGATCGGGTTGCAGGCGATACAATGGGTTGAGGATCTGGGTGTCAAGCAGGCGCCCGCAGATTCGGCGCTTTCCAGGTTTACCCGCGACATGATGCGGATTCGTTCTCTGGGTGGTAATGCCGTCCACCCCTTTGCGGATATACCGTCAAGCCGGATGGTCGAGGTTTGCGATGAACTCGGGCTGGCGATTTTGCCCGAATTGCCGTTGCAAGATGTACCGACATTAATTTTGCTGCGCCAGGATTTCCAAAAGAGAGTCGAACAGGCGCTCTTGTCGATGATCGTGGCTTTCCGGCACCACCCGTCAATTTGCGCCTGGGGAGTGGGTGAGGGGTTGGCTGTTGATGATCCGCAGGTTGCAGAGTGGTTAAGCCGCTTGTGCGATCAAGCCGCAACTATCGATTCGCGGCCACTTTTTCTCGGCGTGCAGAAAATGCCGTCTCAAACCGATGAACGGCTGATCTATTTGGTTTCAATCGACCAGATTTCGCCGGGTGCGACTCAATGGGTCAAGCTCGAACAGCCGTTGCGGGGTGATGGCAAAACCGATGAGCATTCTGTTGCCATCGACCAGGCTTTGTGTTTGACCCATGAACTGCTTTTATTGCGGACACATGAATCAGCTCGCGGGTTGGTAATCGGCCCACTGCGCGATTGGCGAGGCGATCTGCCCCATCTTCTCTGGGGCCCGACCGTCGACAACAACCTCTTTCGAGCCGGATTGTTCGACCAGCATGATCATCCAAGACCGGCGGCCAACGTGTGTGAAGCCCATTATCGCCAACAAAAGTATCCGACGCTGATTGTGACGGAGGGAGAAAAAGATGAACCCATCCTCTTTGTTTTAATCGGCTTGTTCGCCCTGGTTTTGTTTCTGCTTTTGCTTAAAAACGATCGGCGGTATCGCGAATACCTCCGTCGGATTTTTCTTTTTCCGCATGGTTTTTATATCGACTTGATGGAAAACCGGCAAGTCAATTTCCCGCTGACTTTGATCACGGGCGTGATCAATTTTCTTTTGCCGGCATTGATCATCGCCAGCGCGGCATTTTATGCTCGCTCGCAACCGCTTTTCGATCATTTTTTATCCTGGTTGTTTAAAGATCCAGATGTCAAGTACCGTATGATCTGGTTGATATGGAATCCTCAATACTTAATCCCGTTGCTGACTATCGGAATGCTTTCGCTGGCCATTTTACAGTCGCTTCTGATCAAGTTTATCGTTGTTCTCCAACGGCGGTCGATCCGATTGCGGCAAATCGTGGCTTTCTGTCTGTGGTTGCCATCGAATCTTCTTTTTCTCTTTCCATTGTCGATAGCTGTGTTTCGCACTTTGGAACGTCAGAATTTGCACCTGGCAGTGGCGATTGCCATCATTCTGGTTCTGCTCTGGCTGTTCTTGCGAATGCTGCGCGGATTGCGGGTAATGCTGCAATACTCGGTCGGTCAGATGTTTTTGTTGCTTCTTTTTCTCGGCGCAGCCGTGGCGGTTTTGGGCATGTTGCTCGAGCGCAATTCTTCGTTTATTTCATACATCAAGTATTTTTTCAGCTGATGAGGCCGGCAACTTTTAACCATTTCCGAATCTCTTCCGCGGACAAGTGGCTGACAAGTGGATTTTGGCTTGCAGCTACAGCAATTTATTGCTTGATTTTAGGATGCCCAAATTGTATTTTAACAAGTTTACTGCGAAATGAATCAGAACTTCAACCGAATAGGGGCCTGTGTATCTTTCAGAATTGAACATTGTCGGTTTCAAGTCTTTCGCCAAAAAAGTCAATGTGGTATTTAAAGACGGTATTACCGGTATCGTCGGGCCCAATGGCTGTGGAAAGAGCAACGTTGTCGATGCCATTCGCTGGGTCATGGGTGAACAACGCAGCGGTGTGCTGCGCAGCGAACGCATGGAAAACGTCATTTTCAACGGATCTGCCAGCGCCAAGCCCGTTGGCATGGCGGAGGTATCTCTAAAGATTGAAAACACGAAAAACCTGCTGCCGGTTGAATATTCTGAAGTGTTGATCACGCGGCGACTTTTCCGTTCCGGCGAAAGCCAGTATTTGATCAATGGCAACCAAGTCCGCTTAAAGGACATTCTCGATCTGTTTATGGATACAGGGTTGGGCCCTGGCACCTATTCTGTGATCGAGTTGCCGCAGGTGGAACAGATCTTGAACGGTAAGGATGAAGAGCGCCGGAAAATCTTTGAAGAGGCTGCCGGCATCACCAAATACAAGTTGCGTCTCAAAGCCACCTTTCGCAAGCTGGAAGCCACCGAAAAGGATCTTTTGCGCATCGAAGACATCATGTCTGAGGTGGAAAAGTCCGTTAGATCGCTGCGGCGTCAGGTCAGCCGAGCCGAGCATTATCAAGAGATGACTCGTGAGCTAAAAGAGATCGAAATCAAACTGGCGACGCATGATTACACAGAGATCATGCGAGAGCTGGAGCCTCTGGCAACAAAACTCGAGTTTTTACAAGATGAACGGGAGAAAGCCGCCAGCACTCTGGCGCTTTCCGATGCCGACTATGAAGGCAATCGTTTGAAATTGTTGGAGCTGGAACTGCAGATCACTGAAGAGCAAAAAGTCCACAATGGGATTGAAAAAGAGATCCAGAAATACAGCGAACGCATTCTCATCAACAAAGAACGGTTGCGCTCTCTGGAAGAAAACCGTTCCCGCTATAACGCCGAGGAAAAGAATTTTGTCGCCCGGCTGGCCATTCTAAAATCCGATTTCTCAGAAGCCGAGCTCAAGAGAAGTGATGCAGAAGCCCGTCTGGCGGAAAAACGGGCAGAATATCAGAAGCGATTCACCGCCTATCAGGAAATTAAAGAGCAATTCGATCAGACTCGCCAGCAAGCCAAAGAAACAGAGATTGGGATTTTGCGCATTACTGAAGAGGTCAGCCGCAAACAAAACGAAGGGGAACGGCTCAAAGCCAATGAGGAAAATCTGAGCAGTCGTCTGGCGGAACTGGAAAGAGAAGAAGAGCAATATGTCGAGCGCTATCGTCAGGTCATCGACCGGTTGACCTTGGTTCGCGAACAAGAAGAAAAGCTTGCGCAGCAGATTGAGGAGAAACGCCGGCGTTTGAACCGCAGGCGTCAAGAAGAAGAGGAGAGTCGGCGTTCATTTGAAGGGCTGCAAAAGGCCTATTTACAGGATCAAAACCGCGCTGAGGTTTTAAAGAATCAGGCAGCGATGATCAAGCGGCTGATCGAGAACTTTGAGGATTATCCGGCAGGTGTGCGCCATCTCGCTACCATGCGGGAAAATGGTTTTGCCAATTTTGGGCCGATTGCCAACATTCTGCGCATCCGCCACGAATATGGCGCCGCCATTGCTGCCGCCTTGAGCGAAGCGGCGACTTTTCTTGTCGTCGATACTCCTGAACGCGCTTTTCAAGGTATCGAACTGCTGAAGCAGGACAAAAAAGGCGTGGTCTCGTTTTTGCCTGTTCAACAGATCCGTGTTTCCCCAAAACGAGAAGAAATTGTCCAAGATCTTGGAGTTGTCGGTTGGGCCGACGAACTCGTCCATTTCGACCCCGTCTACCAGCCGGTGGTGCGGGCGTTGTTGGGCAATTATCTGGTGGTGCAGGATTTTCAGACAGCACAGCGCCTTTTCAAGTCTCTGCAGGAAAAACAGGTCAATGTGGTAACCCTGGCGGGCGAGCTCTTCAGCAGTTGGGGCATGATTCGTGGCGGCAGCCAAAGCAAGAGACAATCTGAATTTATCGGCCGACAGGAACAATTGCAAGCTTTGGAACGTGAGATAAATGACATAGAAGTCTTGGCCGAGAAGCGCCGACGAAGCATGTCAGAAGTCGAGCAGGCTGCCCATGCGGCCAAAATCGATTCTGAAGAATTAGAGAATGCCATTCGCGCCCTGGATGAATCTTTGAGCGCCATCCGGGTCGAATTGGGGCGCCTCAACTATGAAGATCAATCGTTGACCGAATCGCGGGAAAAGCAGCAATTGGAACGGGAACGGTTGATCAAAGAGCTCACCCAGGTCGGCCAGGTCTTGCAGGAACAGAGTTTCAACGCTGAAGATCTCCATCTCCGCCGGCAAAAGTTGGGTGAACAAGCACAGATTTTTGCCGACCAGGTACGTGCGCTGGAGAAGGAAGTCAATGACTTTGCTGAACAAGTGCAAGCAGTCAATGTCGAGGTCGCAACGTTACAGAGTCACTTCGACAGCCTGCACCGCGAGCGCGATTCTTTGCAGCGCCAGGTGATGGAAAGCGAATCATTGCTGGAAAACCGCACACAAGAAGCCCTTCGCGCCGCAGATGAGGTGACAGAACTGACTGAATTGAACACAGAATACAGCCGGTTGGTGGCAGAAAATCAGGAAAAGTTGCGCAAGGTGCAAGAAAAGCTTGAGGTTTTGCAGCAAGAAGAACACAAAGTCAATACCCTGTTGGCTGAAAAAGAAAAAATGATTCGCTCGGGTCGCAGCAAGACGGAAGAGTTGGGAAATGTGGTTCATTCCAATGAATTGCGCTTGTCAGAGTTAAAATTGCGCGCTGAAAACCTCAAAACCCGCATCATGGATGAATACCATGTCGAACTCCAATCCGCGGCAACAGCTGAAGATCTGGACGTCGAGACGATGCGGCAGACCGTGGATTCCTATCGAGAACGCATCGAAAGTTTTGGCCCGGTCAATCTGCTGGCACTTAAGGAATACGAACAGGAAAAAGAGCGTTTCGATTTTTTGCTGGGGCAAAAAAACGATTTGATCAGCGCACGCAAAGATCTCACCGACACCATTGAGATCATCAATGCAACAGCACGGAAAAAATTTCTCGAAACTTTTGAGCAAATTCAAAAGAATTTCACCACGGTCTTTCGCTCCTTTTTCGAGGGAGGCCGCGCCAGTCTGGTGCTGGGGGGCGATAAAGACCCACTCGAATCGGATATTGACATCTATGCCACTCCAGGCGGCAAGCGCCTCAGTGCATTGACCCTTTTATCCGGCGGAGAAAAGTCGTTGACCGCAATTTCATTGCTTTTTGCCATCTATCTGGTCAAACCGAGTCCGATGTGCATTTTTGATGAAGTGGACGCTCCTCTGGATGATCAAAACGTACAGCGTTTTACCAATGCCTTAAAGAATTTTTCCGATCAAACCCAGTTTATTGTTGTCACGCACAACAAGTTAACCATGCGTGCCGCGAATCAGCTCTATGGGGTGACAACCGAAGAAGAGGGCGTCTCAAAAATTGTTTCGGTTCGTTTCGAGAGAGAAGAAAATGAGCGTGCCGAATCTAATTTGGTTCCGGCAGAGAGCTAGAGGTCCAATCCACAGATCCCGCAATCGAGCCAAAAAGAACCACATTGTCACTATACCGGCAGATGGCAGCAAACGGTCATTCAGCCGCCCTGCCGAGCTCAGCGAAATCGCGCACAACAAAAGGATAACAAAGGTTTTGCAAACAAGATCCACCAAAGAGACGATTTGTTTACGTTGTTAACGAAAACTGATTCTTTGATAGCCGGGCGAACCGCCCAAATATTTTTTTATGGATTCGGTGTTTTGCACCGAGACGAGTTATAATTCATGGAGGCATTGCAATGATGTGGCAAGTGAAGCGATTAGCAACCATTGGCGTCCTGTTGTCGATTATGCTGGTCCTGGGCACAGCATTTTCTCAACCGACAGGCCCTCAATTCAGTGCGGATTACAACCGATTCAGCTTTTCGTCTGATAGTACCTTTTTTGAATTCTATGTCTCTTTGCAGCGGTCGTCCTTGACTTATCTGCCGGTTGATTCTGTCTTTCGCGCTCAGTTCACTGTTAAGGCTGAAATTATGGCCGAGGATTCTCTCGTTGACACAAAAATCTGGACCAGTTTTAACGATGTTGACAAACTGGAATCCATCACCGTTGGGCAATCGATGGCCCTCATCAACTCCTTTCTTCTGCCTGATGGTATTTTCAAGGTTCGTTTGACCGTGATCGATGACAACAGCAAACAAGAAAATACCATCGAGTTTGCAGCCCAACTCCTGGCGTTTGACGGAGACTCGCTCCTGGTCAGCGATATCGAATTGGCATCGAACATCACCCGCGATTCTTTGACCACGCCATATACGAAAAACGGTTACTCTATTTTGCCACATCCGACGGCGCTGTATGGCATCGGTTTGCCGGTACTCTATGCTTATTCGGAAATCTATCATCTCAAAGCTGATCCCAGCCAATCGCCCTCCTCTTATAGCGTGCAGTACCAGATCTACGATGCAGATGGCAAGCTGCAAAAAGAATGGGCTCCGCGTGTTCGGCCAAAGCCAGGCAAATCAGCAGTTGAAGTCAATGCCCTCAATGTGGTGACCTTGCTCTCCGGGGCATATAGTCTGGTGATGAATGTTGAAGATCAATTGAGCGGTGAAAAAGCACAATCCACCCGCCGTTTTTATGTTTACCGTGAGGAAGATTATGCCGAGGGCGGTGCACGCTTTGAAAAGAAAGAGGAGGTAAGCGGTGCAGGCAGCCCAGGAGTGGATGCCGGCCGCTACGATACGATGAGCAAAGATGAATTGGATACTGAATTCGACTTTTCTCGCTATATCACTTCCAAAGAGGAACGCCAAACCTGGAAACGGATCAAGAATGTTGAGGGCAAACGAGAATTTTTGAAAAAGTTTTGGGCTGATCGCGACCAGACACCAGGCACACCCGTCAACGAATATAAAATTGAATATATGCGTCGACTGCAAACCGCCAACGAAGAATTCAAAGGCACATTCAAGAACGGTTGGCAGACCGATAGGGGACGGGTTATCATGGTCTATGGTTTTCCGGATGAACGCGAGCGTTTCCCGTTCAGCACCGATACACGCGCTTATGAAGTCTGGCACTATTACTCCGTCCAGGGAGGAGTCAATTTCATCTTCGTCGATCGTCGCGGAATGGGTGACCTCGAATTGGTCCACTCTACCGCCCGGGGAGAAATCTACGATAGCGAATGGTCCCGCTTCCTGACAGCTTCAGGTGGCGCATCGAGTGTTGGTACCATGTATGATTGATCATCTCTGACCGCTTTGCCGAAATTGTGCTCAGGCGCAGCTGTAATCCAGCTGCGCCTTTTTTATTATCTATGGCACTTTATTTGTATGTTCAGTCAGGCGGAATCGCGACATAATAAAACTCAAGCGTAAATTGCCGCATTTGGGTCGCTCCTGCATCGATCACATGGGACGTAGAGGCAACAGTGTGAGCTTTGCGGGGCAATTCGGGTGGTCTATATGATTCGCGAAAGAATCAACTGGCCAGGGTTGCTGCTTTTCACCCTTTTGTTGGCCACATCTGTTCTGCCGGCCGATCTGCGCGTGCGCACCATCGTGACGCGCAATGACAAAAGCATCGACGGCAAATTGGAAATGGCACTGCAGGTCCAACAGGATGAGCAGGGTTCTGCTATTCGCTATCTCCATTCGTTTACTTGCGATATTCGATATGATCCATCGATTTTACAGCCGTTGCCTCGGGAAGAAGGGATTCGCTGGTCTGCTCCGGATTCTCTTTTTTATCAAAATGTTTTCCGGCAAGCCGACGGAACTGCGCGGATTGCCCTTTTCGCCCGTCCCAACCTCACCCCGAAGACCTTTAAAGAGATGTCCAACGGTTGGTGGCAGGTGGGCAAGGATTGGTGCACGATTGCTATCCTTGGATGGCGTATTAAAAACACGATGGATACGGCCGTGCCCATGAAAACGTCAACTCTGTCTGCTGCTTATTTTCGCGATAATGCCGACGCAAGACCACTTGCTGCCTATTGGCCAACTGCGGCACAAGGGACCGACACCCTGCACCTGGCTCCGACCATCACCGACAGCCTGGAGTGCCGGCTGTTGCTGGTGCAAAACGACTTGCGGCTGGACGGCAAATTGCGCGCTGATTTTCAGTTGCGCATTCTCAAAGGCGAAACGCCGCGAACGTTGCAGGGTATCATCGCGGACATTTTTTTTAGTTCAGAACTAGGCATGCCCCAGGAAACCCCGTTTTTTCTGCTGAATACCATTCTTGCGGAACAGTACGATGTCGCTATGGTTGCCAACCCGAATTTTTACCATCTTGCTCTGCAAGGGAAGAGTATAGGTGAAACGGCTCGGCAAGGTTTTTTTGTTACCAGTGAATGGCAGACCCTTGTGACGCTGGAGTGGGAGATCGGTTCCAGCCCCTACGCCTCTCTGTCGATAGACGAGGCATCCCTGGAGGCCGCCTATTACAATTACCTTGCCAATCAACCGGATCGGGGCTTTACGCCCTGGCATCTGCTCTCGCACGATTTGGGATACGTGCCGCTGATAAGCGAACAGGCGCCGCCGCTGATGGTGCGGGCCTTGGTTTCTCGCAGCGAACAGTTGCAGAGCAATAAAGTCGATCTCGTGTTGCAGCTCAAATTGGGTTCAACCGACACGCTGCGAACTCTGCAAGCCTTTTGCTGCGATATAATTGGCCAGGGGAATCTTTCTGCAAGCCTTGCCGATCCGGCAGTAGAGTGGGGATTGGATCTCCAAGACGGTTATCGCTGCAACCTGGAAAACAAGGGCGCTTTTTATCACATCGAAACTCATGCCGATGGAATCGGCGCCGGGCTAGCCCCTGGATGGAATGTCTTGCGGGAATGGCAGACCCTGGTCCGGCTCACCATGCGCGGTGAAGCCGTCAATCGGATCATGTTTACTCTTGACAGCCGCTCTATCAAGGCGGCTTATTTTGAAAATCCCGGCAATCAGCCCTTTGGTGGTTGGGCGGATTGGCTGGTTGAAAATTTAAACGTTGAGTCGGAGATTAATGCAATTGAACTGACCCATTTCACCGCTTTGCGGCAAAACGATCACGTGGTGTTGAGTTGGCTCACGCAGTCTGAAACACAGAATCTTGGTTTTAACATCTATCGCAGCACTGATGAACAAGGCTATTTTTTGCGCTTGAATAAAGAGTTGATTCCCGGTGCAATGAACAGCCAGGCCGTGCAAAATTATCGTTTTGTTGACGCGGATATTGCGGCTGGCAATGTCTATTACTACAAGATATCCGATATCGATGTCGGCGGCAACGAAACCTTTCACGGACCGGTTGCTGTTGTCGTTTCGACACCCGAGAGCCATCGCCTTTTGCCGGTTTACCCGAACCCGTTCAACGACCAGGTGGCGATCGAATTTGAGCTCAGCCAGACCAGCAAAATCGAGGTGATGATTTATGATTTGCACGGTCAGCAGGTCAAGCAATTGGCTGATGAAGTACAAACATCCGGCTATCATCGGTTGGCATGGGATGCGACCGACGATTCGGGTAAGCGAGTCGCCAGCGGTATCTATTTTGTCCAGTTTATCGCCGATGACTTTCGTCTAATACAAAAAATGCAATATATTCGCTGAAACATCGAGCCCCCCTGCTGTAACCCGCCCGGTCTATGCTGTGGCAGAAAAGTAATTGGAATTTTTCTCAATTGCCGCACTGTTTGACAGGTTACTTGAATTGTTCAACTTCAATGGCGTCCGATTGATGCACATCTGTTCACCGTGCCTGCTTTAAATCCGAATCAGAAACCATCATATCGGGCTCGTCAACCGGATACTGGTGATCAAGATTCGATTACATAAAGGAGAAGGATTATGGGAACCGAAGTTAAACTGGAAGTTGGCCACGAGGCGCCTCGTTTTTCATTGCCGGCCAGCGATGGCTCGACTGTATCGCTGAACGACTATTTGGGTAAAAAACGGATTGTCCTCTATTTTTACCCCAAAGACGATACTCCCGGCTGCACCAAAGAAGCTTGTTCATTTCGCGATTGGCGAAAGGAGATAGAAAAACACGACGCGGTGGTGTTTGGCCTCAGCGCGGATTCTCTCAAATCGCACGAAAAATTCGTCAACAAATATCAGCTCAATTTTCCACTGCTTTCGGATGTGGATCATCAGGTGGCAGAGGCATACGGTGCCTGGGGCGAAAAGGCCATGTACGGCAAAAAATACTTTGGAATGATCCGAAAAACCTTTATTATTGGCAAAGACGGCAAAATCCTTTATGCCAATCATAAGGTGCAAGCCGACGGCCATGCTGAAGAAATTCTTGCAGTGCTGGAGAAATTATAGGACCACATGGCTGCCGGCTCGTATTGATGGATGATTGAAATCGCGTATGGACGGACCAGGCTGTCCGTCGATCTTCCTGCTGCCATCAGCTGGCAGCCATTACAAACTCCAGCGGTTGAACCCGAAGAGTCGGAATCTGCCCTTCTCGAAAAGGCAATCGAATCGTTAATGCAGCAATTGGCAGCTCGTCCACTGCATCGAGGAGATCGTCTGCTGCTTGTTGTGCCCGATCATACCCGCAAATGCCGTCTTTCCGAATGGCTGCCTTTATTGCTGGACGAGCTCTCTCGCCGCTTCCAACCTGTGGTTGAAATCCTGATCGCCAATGGATCGCATCGTCTGCAACCCGAATCAGTGGTAGCTGATTTGGTCGGCGATGCGGTTTATCGACGAGTGAGGGTAACTCAACACGATGCATTTTGCCAATCTGAAATGCGTTTCGTCGGTGCAACCGACGCCGGCACCCCGATCTGGCTCAACCGGCGCGTCCTGGAAGCCGATTGTGTGGTGACGATCGGCGGCGTCTTGTTTCATTACTTTGCCGGTTATGGTGGTGGTCCCAAAATGCTCTTGCCCGGGGTGGCGGGTTTTGAGACCATTAGGCTGAACCACCGTCGGACCATCGATTTTTCTCGCAAAGAGATGGCCCAAAACTGCCGCGAGGGAGAGATCGCAGCCAATCCCGTCTATCGGGATCTGGTGCAGGTGCTCGATTTTGTTCCGCATGTTCTTTCTCTGCAGCTCGTGCTCGATGCCGATGGCAGAATCCATTTCGCCCAGGCAGGACCGGTCGTCGCCAGTCAAGAACAGGCCATCCGCAAAGTGCAACAACTCTATCGCATTCCTCTGCAAGAACAAGCCGATGTTGTCTTGGCCAGCGCTGGAGGTTTTCCGGGTGACGTCAATCTGATTCAATCTCATAAGGCAATTCACCATGCCTATCGTGCGGTTCGCCCGGGAGGAATCCTGGTGGTTTATGCCGAATGTGCTGAAGGTATCGGATCATCGACCTTTATGCCGTATTTTTCTCACGATTCGTCAGCGGCAATTGTTGAGGCGTTGTTGTCCGATTATCAACTCAACGGCCATACCGCTTTGTCGCTAAAACGCAAAACCGAGACCGTCCGCCTTTTTCTGGTCTCCTCCTTGCCGGCTGAACAAGTGCGCCGGATCGGCATGATTCCGCTCAAGCCCACAGATTCGCTTTGGCAAGAGGTGGTCTTTCAGGCTCCCGCAAAGGGGCTGATTTTTCCTCAGGCGGCCTATTATTTGCCCATCTGTGAAAATTGCGCTTTGGTCTCCTGAACAGGCGATGAATCGAGCGAGCTGCGTTTTGCCGAACCATCTGATCAGTAGCACGCATGTTGATAATTATCCAAAGAATCGATCCCATTCTGAAGATCACTCGAAAGGAAAACAATGACCGATAGCAAAAGAAAAACAAGCGGCTTGGGCTCTTTCCCAGGTGTCTTTTGGGTTGCCAATGTCATGGAATTGTTCGAGAGGGCAGCTTACTATGGCATGAATTCAGTATTGGCTGTCTATCTGACCAATGAGGTGGCAAAAGGCGGATTGGGATTTACCGAACAATCAGCGGGTTTTTTGCAGAGCCTGGTTTATGCCTTCACCTATATTTTGCCGATTCTTGGTGGAGCTCTGGCTGACCGTTATGGCTATCGCAAAATGTTGCTGATCGCCTTTTCGTTTTTAACTGCCGGCTATTTTCTCACGGGCCATGTCACCACCTATGGAATCGTGTTTGCCAGTCTTTTGATCATGGCAACCGGATCCGGATTGTTCAAGCCGATCATCTCCGGCACGATCGCGCGTTCGACCCATGAGGAAAATTCGGGATTTGGCTTTGGTATTTATTACTGGATGATCAACCTCGGTGCCTTTCTTGCACCGCTGTTGGTCAGCTATCTCAAGGGTTTTTCGTGGAGCTATATCTTTACGGCCTCGAGCTTATATTGCGCTCTCATGCTGCTGCCTACCGTGTTTCTTTACAAGGATCCGCCTAAACCGGAGAGCAGCAAGAGCCTCAAACAGGTTTTAAGCGGTGCAGCGTTGGTTTTGGGCGATGCGCGTTTCATGTTGATGATTTTTGTCTACTCTTGTTTCTGGATTCTCTATTTCCAAAATTTTGGCTCCGTGTTGTGGTTTTTACGGGATTTTATCGATAAAACCCCGGTCGACCGGGCTATTGCACCCATCGCTGCATTCCTCAGCGATTTTCTACACATCAGAATTTCATTCCATTTTGATGTCGAACATGTGACAGTTATCAATGCCGGTACGATCATTTTGTTGCAAGTGCTGGTAAGTCGTGCGGTCAAAAAGATCCAACCCTTGCCGACCATGGTTATTGGAATCGCCATCGGTTCTTTGGGTTTTCTCTGTTTGGCCTTTGCAAACAATGCCTGGATTTTTATCCTCGGAATCGCCGTTTTTTCCATCGGCGAAATGACCGCGCATCCCAAATACTACAGCTATATCGGTCTGGTGGCGCCGGCCGATAAAAAAGCTGTATATATGGGATACGCTTTTCTTTATGGCGTGATCGGCAGTCTCATCGGCAGCAACATCGGCGCGGTGATGTACGAAAGGATGCTGAAACCCCTGATCGGACAGAGCGATATTTCTGGTGAGGTTCGGCAGTTTTGGCTGATTTTTGCCATCTTGGGCGTCTTTGCTATGGCTGCTCTGGTGGTGTTCAACCGGTTTTTTAGCCAAGACACACCTGCCACAAATCGCCATGCACGTCGAATTATGATCGCGGTCTATTCTGTATTGCTGATTTTGGGTGCATGGTTTTTTTATCAAGGATCGTTGGCTGCAGATACCGTCCAATACAAGACCCTGGTGCAATCGATTATCATGCTGTTGATCGGCAGCGGCGGGTTGATGATCAGTTTCGCAAAAAAATAAGGGGGACAGTTGGTTGGGCTGGCTGAAACTCCAAGTTTCAGCCAGTTCTATGGATGAGCGGTTTCTTGCAGCAGCTTGGCTTTTAAAGCTTCTCCCCATTGCGCAATAAACGCCCAATCACGGGTATCGATGCTTCCCTGGTCCGGCAGGCCGCTTTTTAACAATACTTTTTTCATGAGCGATTGCATGACCGGATTCAATCGATCAAAATCGATCCTCCCGCCAAACGCCTCGATGCTCAGAGGCTGAATATCCGGATACTTTTCGATAATTTGCTGAATCGCTTCGTGTTTAACCTTTTCTCTTCCCTCTCGGCAGTTTGCCGACAAGCAGACCACGAATAATGCCACTTTTTTATCGATCAACTCGCGGTGATGAATGGTAAAAAAATCCCTCACGTTTGCGGTGGGGCGATCCGCGCGAACGGATGTGCCTACGACTATAGCGTCGAATTCTTTAAGATCACCAATTTGATCGATTGGCAGGATTTCGACTTTGATTTTTTCCGGTTCCGCCAAAATATCGGCCAACTTTTCCGCAATCTCCTTGGTTGTGCCAAATCCACTGCTGTACGCCATCAAAACTTTCATCAGACACTTCCTTTGTTCACATCAAACAATGACCGGTTTTCATATACCCCCTGGGCAAGATTCTCGAGAAAGGTTTTTCCAATGGAAATAACAAACAAATCGGGTAAAAAAATCCATCTGGATACTGTAAATGTTGTGTCTGGGGGATCTTTTTTTTACATTGACTATACCGGTCATGCACCCTGTCTTGATATTGAAGGCTGAATCAGGCGACCAGCAATTGCTCAACTCCGCACGAGCCAAATCAACAGCGCGCGAAATGGCTGACGATTTTCAGCGCGATAAAAAGTCGGATGGCTTGCGGCTAAATGGAGAGCGGCCAGATCGATTGTCATAAAAAGCAGGTGAGCGATGCCCACGAATACCAATTTGCGCAAATTGACCTTCGAGGAGCTGCAAGCCGCGCGTACCGTTGTCCGTCTTCCACTTGTGGCTTTGCTCGATGATGTGCGCAGCTTGCACAATGTTGGATCGATCTTTCGCACCGCAGACGGTGCAGGTGTGGAGTCGCTGTTGTTGTGTGGAATTACCGGCACACCGCCGCGTGCGGAAATCCGCAAGACCAGCTTGGGTGCTGAAGAGTCGGTTCCCTGGCGCTATGAAGCGCATGCGTTGCAGGCCGTCGAACGATTGCGCCGACAAGGATATCAGATCGTCGCTCTCGAACAGACGACCGGCAGTGTTGACTTTCGCCGTGCCGAGCTGTCTTTTCCTCTCTGTCTTATCGTCGGTCACGAATTCACCGGTATCTCTGATTCATTGATCGCTGCCAGCGACATGGCCGTCGATATTCCCATGCGGGGGATCAAACAGTCACTCAATGTTGCGGTGGCGTTTGGTGTGGTGGTTTATGAATTCGCTTCCCGCTGGATGGCCTTGCAGAACATGGTGCGCTAATTGGCAGCGACAAACGGCAAGAGCAAAGGTTCGCCGAACGATGGATTCCCTGTTCCAGGAGATCAATTATGAAAGCATTCGCCCGATTTAAACAGCTCGGCGCCTATCAAAAGCGAGGTATTGTCTATGGGATGGTTGGTGTAATCGGCATGGGTGCAGAGCTGTTGTTGCGGCCGTCTCCCCGCTTGTTGGTCATGTTGCTGTGGGCGGGTTTGATCGGTATCGCCGCTTTGGTTTATTTTCTGATTCAGGAACCGGACAAGTGAATAAACAAAGATGTTTGGTTCTCCTGGTTTTTTTCTGTTTTGTCGTGCATTTATCTCGCAGCCGCGCCGACACAGACGATCGCCTGGCCGGCATGGATGTGTTGCACTATGAAATTTTTCTCGATCTCGAATTCACCCGCCAATTCCTGACCGGATGCGTTGAAGTGCGGTTTTTGCCGCCGCTGGATCCCAATCTGCCGATCGCTTTCGATTTGCTCGATCTTACAGTCGACTCGGTTCGGGTCGAAAATCAAAAGATACCCTTTTATCGCAGTCAGACGCGAATTGAGCTGGCGCGCTCTGCACTTGCCGGTGATACTTTGTCAGCCTGTATCTACTACAGCGGAAATCCGGGCAACAGCGGCAGAGGCGGCTTTTTTTGGCGACAAGGTTATGCCTACACCATCGGTGAGGCGATCAATCTGAACGATCCATCGGCGCTGAAATTCTGGTTGCCCGCCAATGACCGGCCTGATGACAAAGCGACCTGTGCAATCGAGTTGAGAGTTCCGGTCGGCTGCCGCGCCGTTGCCAACGGCTCGCTTGTCTCTGTCGTTCAACAATCTTCTCATACCGTCTATCGTTGGCATGAAAAACACCCGATCGCCCCTTACTTGATCGCTGTTGCCGCCGGGCCCTTTGTGATGCTGGCCGAAAAAATGGTCTCCTGCAACGGCGACACTTTACCGCTGACTTGTTATGTTTTTCCGGACGCCGTCGAGAAAGCGCGCGCCAATTGGCTGGGTGTTTTACCCCCAATGGTGCAGTTTCTCGAATCTCGTTTTGGCCCCTATCCGTTTACCGGGTATGCGATGGTGCAGCTCCCTGACTTTGGCGGTGCCATGGAGCATCAACAGATTTCGTTTTTTTCGGCGTCTCTGTTGACCGACGACAACCGTTATGAATCTATCGTGCTGCACGAGTTGGCGCATCAATGGTGGGGGGATTGGGTCACCTTGAGCGACTGGAAAGAAATCTGGCTCAATGAAGGTTTTGCTTCCTACTGTGAGATCCTCTATATCGAAGCGATGTATGGCGACAGCGCCCGGAACGCAGCGCTGGACCAGTTTTCAACTGCTTATTTTGATGAAACCAGCAGGCGCGGTCATTTCTCAATCTATGCACCTGTCTACGCCTGGGGCGGGACGGTTTACAAAAAAGGCGCATGGATTCTCCATATGTTGCGCCGGCGTTTGGGCGACCAGGTGTTTTTTGCGGCCATGAATGGGTATGGACAGCGTTTTGCTTATCGCAACAGCACAATCAGGGGTTTTCAGACTGTGGTTGAAGAGATCAGCGGCGAGAATCTCGAGGTTTTTTTTCAAGAGTGGATCTACGGTTCAGGTTATCCGCAACTCCGTTTTGCGTGGTCGTTTAACCCTCTCCCATATGAAGGCTATAAAATTGAATTGACGGTCAAGCAAGTGCAAACGCAAACTGTTTTTCATCAGCCAGTTCCAGTTGGCTGGACTGCAGAAACAGATACTCTGATGGACCGGTTTGATTTGCAGGGATTGGAAACCGTCCACAGCGTGACCTGGCACCGCGCACCGCACAAGTTGTTGATCGACCCCGATCGTGACCTGTTGAAAAAGGCGGCAGTGGTGAGTGCACCTCTGCCGGATGGAGTGGTATCCGATGACCTCTATCTGAGCCAAAACCATCCCAACCCGTATGTCTGGAGTTATGCCGACAAGACCCGTATCGGCTTGCAAATCCCTGCAGCCCAGACGCCGGCAAAGGTTGTCCTGCAATTGTTTGACATCAGCGGCAGACGGGTGCGAATCCTCCTGCAGAAAACGCTTGCACCCGGATACTACCAGGTCGAATGGGATGGTCGTGACGATCTGGGGGGATTGCTTCCTTCCGGTACTTATTTTTACCAGTTGACAGTGGCAGGGAAAAGTCGTGCCCGAAAACTCGCGCTGATCCATTAAGCGGCGTCTGGTGCTAATTGATAAGCAAGAGTTTACCTCGCATCCAATTTGCCGGATTGGCTTCACCTTTTTTGCGCAAGACATAAAAATAGGGCCCGCTGGTAAACGATCGCGCCGATTCTGCCGGACCGGTCCAATCAAAATGATTCGTACCCGGGCCGAAATCCTGCTGCGCTTGATGGACGATTTGTCCGTTGATGTTGATGATTTGCAGTTCTATTGTGGTTGGTTCTGCCACCGAGAAACGGATGGTGACCGGCCCATGGCTGGGATTGGGCGAGGCGTGCGTTTCGCCAGCTGCCACGATTAAGTTTACTTCAACGACAGGTGAAAAGGTGCTGGTGCCGTCGAGATCGATTTGCCGCAAACGGTAGCGATACCATCCCTTCTGCACCGGTTGGTCGACGATTCGATAGGAGTTGTGGTTTTGGGTTGTGCCGTGGCCGTGACAAAATCCGATGACGCTAAAGTCGGAAAGAATCTCAGCCCGCTGGATTTCGAACCCGTAATTGTTGCTTTCGCTTAGGGTTTCCCATTCCAGCACAATTGAAAAGCCCTGTTGCACGGCATGAAATGACGACAACTCTACGGGCGTATTATGACCACAAGCCTCTTCCAGGGCATAAAAAACGAGATCCTGGTTGAAATGGGGGGTGGTAAAGCTCTTCCATCCCGCTGTCGAAAAATGACGCGTTTCTGTTTCGGTTACAAACTCACCTGTTTTGGGATCATAATACCGGCAGGCATAATTGCCTGGCTGGAAGTAGATGCGAAAGTCCACCTGGGAGGAATTTTGCTGGGTGTAGAGGTAGGCGACTGCTTCTTTGCCACTTTGCTGACAAAGCCAGACAGAGGCCTGTCCGCCATCGATCAGTTCGTCTGCCGGCTCGAGCCGGTTCGGTTGATGCAAGTTCTGCACAAATCTCGCGTGATGCGAGAGATATTCAGTGATGCGATTGGGAACTTGGCGAATATCGGTCCAGCAAACATCAGCAACACCCGCATTGCCAGCGGTGAAAAGCCCCCAGAATTGCGCGCGAAACCAGTCGTATTCTTGCTCCGGGCTGTCGCCGTCATAGGGCCTGATTTCGTTCCAGATCAACGGCTTGCCGTTGGCGTAACCATTGGGATCGGTCAGGGTTTTGTTGTGCGTATATTCCCACTGGTCGGTGGTGGCTTTGTAACTGCCATGCGGAAAGGTAAGATCACAGGGATAAGGTCCGGTGTACATTTCAGAAGCACCAACCAGCAAATCATAGGGATCGTATTCGCGCATCCAAGGCAGATAAGCTTTGGTGGCCTCCAGAGCCGAGACTTTAAAGCGCTGTGCTTCATTCCATAACTCCCAATGCAGGTGGCCATAGGCCGCATAGCGGCTGATAGTGTAGCGCAGATAAAACCTGGTGGCCTCGATATAGGTCTTGGGATTCCAGGGTTCGAGCAAAAGATCATAGACGCCATTGGGCGGATAGGGTTCGGCCCAATCAGCTTCCTCCTTGCGTTTGCCCCAACTGTCGAATAGGTTGAGCTGAATATTGATGCCGACTTTTTGCGCTTCCAACACAATCTGATCGAGATAAGCGAAAAATTCGAGATTCATGCTCTGCAGATCATAATTCAACGGCAGCACCGATATTTTGATCAACACCCCGTTCAGCCCCAGGGCTGCAATTTCTGCCAGATATCTCTTAACATGCGGCAAATACTCGGAGTTGTTCAATCGCTCCGGATAGCTCAGGTCTTGCAGATCAGCAGAGCCAAACGGCCGCATAAAACAGAGATATTTGCCGCCCAGCCAATAGAGCGGCGTGCCGTCTTCAAACCGCAGTTTATGCGGATTGTCCGGATCGATGCGCAGATGACCGTGCAAAAAAGAATTCTCTTGTGTTGAACAGGTAAAATGGCCATCTCCGCTGGCACCGGCAAAACTCCAGCTAAAGTCCCATCGACCGATCTCCCTGGCTGCTGCTCGAATTCGCCATAACTGTTGCCCTTCCGTGTCGACCCCGTAGTAGAAACCAGACAAGGCAAGCTTTTTACCAGTCGGAGAGGTCAGCTGCAGGAGCGGAGAATCGAACTGAAAGGGCTGGCTGACGTTCGCTTCGATGGTAAATTCGACTTCAGCCACTTCATATAGGGGAATGGGATTGCGGACCAACCGGCAGGTGGCTGCTGGAAAACAAAAACCGGGGAATATGGCGATGATGCTGCAAAATGGTACAATTGTCTTTAACATGGAACACCTGATGCTCAACGGTTGACACGCAAAAGCGATCTTTGCTTGTACCATCGATTAAATGCAAGGAATATGCCAGTTACAGCCAGAAGGCGACGATGGGTAAAAAAAAGGCGACGAAACCTCGGTTTCATCGCCTTGGCAAGGTCGGCGCAGTTTTAAATATTGCCTTCGTACCAGTGGATGAGCCCCATTTCAAGAGGATGGATGTTTTCCTTGTGAGCAGGCAACACCCGGTACGAATAACCATGTTGTCCGGAATCGTTGCAGGTGATTTGCGCGTTGTAGAGATGCTTGTTCGCGGACATTTTTTTAACCAGTTCCATTTCGATGACTTGACCGTTTTCGATTTCGCCCTCAGGATTGATCGGGCCAAAGTAAACCTGCACAGACAGATCCTCAGGTGCTAGACCATCAATATCGACGGTGGCTTTTAGATTAAAAACGGAACCGACTTTTTGTTCCGGGAGTTGATCCGACTCGACTTGTACAATTTTGACCTTGTGCCAGTTGTTGCGGACGAGATTTTTCCAGGTCAGCAAAGAACGGCTGGCGGCCATATCGTTTTCAGTGAGTCGCTTCCAGCGTTCGGCGGCCGGATAATAGTAATTGCGAAAATAGTCCTCGACCATTCGATGGGTGTTGAAAGCCGGAGCGATTGCCTGGATGCTGTTTTTCATCATGGCGATCCACTCGACCGGCGTATCGTTCGAATTGCGGGAATAAAACCGCGGCACGACTTCTTGTTCCAGCAGATAAAAGAGCGATTCGGTTTCGACGGCATCCTGTTCTTCGAGATCGTCATAGATTTCACCCCGGCCGATCGCCCAACCGATCGTGCTTTGGTAGGCTTCATCCCACCAGCCATCGCGAATGCTGAGATTGAGCACACCGTTGGCGCCGGCTTTCATTCCGCTGGTTCCGCTGGCCTCACGCGGTCGTCGCGGTGTATTCAGCCATACGTCAACGCCGCTGACCAGATGAGCAGCGACATTCATGTCATAATCTTCGAGAAAAACGATTTTGTTGCGCAGATCGCTGTGGCGAATCGTGGTAACGATATCGCGGATGATCGTTTTTCCGACATTGTCGCGCGGATGAGCTTTGCCGGCAAAAAGGATCTGCACGGGACACTCGCTATTGTTGACCAGCCGTTTGAGCCGCTCCAGGTCTTTGAACAACAAGAAGGCGCGCTTGTATTGCGCAAAGCGGCGCGCGAAACCGATGGTCAGGAATGTGGGGTTAAGCACATTGTTGGCTGCTTCGATATCGCTGTTGTTGGCATCCGAATTGATCAGCTGTTCCTTCAAACGCTTGCGGGCAAATGCCACCAGCTGTTCGCGACGCCGCTCATGTGCTCTCCACAGTTCTTCGTCTGGGATGTTGTTGATTCTCTCCCATACACTTTTATCGCTTGGGTTGCTGGACCAGCGCGGACCCAGATACAAATCGAATAAAGCCGCCACATCATCCGAAATCCACGTCCGAATGTGCACCCCGTTGGTGACATGGCCGATCGGCACTTCGCTTTCCGGAGCCTCTGGCCACAGGTAGTGCCACATGCTGCGCGCGACCTGCCCATGCAGAGCGCTCACACCGTTATAGTGGCTGGACATGTTGATGGCAAAGATTGCCATGTTGAATTTGCCCTTGGTCTGCTCTCGGTTAACCCCACCTAAAGCATGAAGTTCTTGCTGGCTGATTTTCAGCGAATCATAATAGGCGCCGAGATAATGATCGACCATCGGCGGATCAAATTCGTCGATGCCTGCGGGAACCGGGGTGTGGCTGGTAAAGACGTTGCTGCCGCGAGTCGCTTCATGCGCTTCGACAAAACTCAATCCTTTTTCCAGCATCAGCAAGCGCGCGCGTTCCAAGGCCATGAATGCGGAATGGCCTTCGTTCATGTGGCAGACTTCCGGGTGAATGCCAAGAGCGTCCAATGCGCGGATACCGCCGATGCCGAGAAGTATCTCTTGCCGGATTCGTTTATCTGAATCACCGCCATAGAGCTGGTCGGTTATTTTTTGATCGTCTGGCTGATTCTGTGGCACATTGCTGTCGAGCAGATAAAGAGATATGCGGCCGACTTGCACTTTCCAGATTTGTGCATAGACTGTTCGGCCGGGAAAATTGAGCGAAATCATCAGCGGTTCTTCGGTCTCTTTGACTGTGACCACTTCGATCGGCAGATCGTGAAAATTCACCCGCGGGTACATCTCTTGTTGCCAACCATCAGTGGAAAGATATTGATGAAAGTATCCCTCCTGATATAAAAGGCCGATGCCGATCAATGGCAAACCCAAATCAGAGGCCGATTTCAAGTGATCTCCTGACAGAATTCCCAAACCGCCGGAGTAAATCGGCATCGCCGGAGTCATGCCGTATTCCATGGAAAAATAAGCGATATGAAAACTGCCTTTTTTAGCAAAATTTTCTTGATACCAGGTCTTCTGCGCCAGGTAACTTTCCAGATTCTCGCGGGCTCGGTTCAAATTGGACAAATAGCCTTCATCCTTGGCGCGTATTTCCAGGCGGCTCTGTTCAAGCTTGTTGAGCAATTCCACCGGATTTTGTCCCACCGCCTCCCACAGATTGCGATCCAGGCGGCGAAACAATTGCCGCATGTCAGGATCCCAACTCCAATAAAGATTACCGGCGAGCAACTCCAGGTTTTTCAAATTCTCCGGCAGGTTGGGTATCACTTTATAAGTTTTGATTGTTTTCATGGCAAACTCATTTTATGGATGAAGTGCATTTGTCCTCCGTGATTCAGGGGGAGGAGAATATAATCAGAGGGAAGGATGCTACCGGTCGGTAGCCCGCTAAAAACGGATTGGTGGAAAACAATTGGTGTTCAATCGTCGCCACAGCGATCGAGTAGCCATTCTGCCCAGTAGAATAAAAGATGCCGAATGATACATTTCCTGCATGTGCAGTTAACAGACTGCACGAACCAATTGATGGATGCAATCCTTGGTTAATCGACAGACTGTTGTTCCGGCTCCCCTTAACTTAGCCGCATCTGTTGCTTTGATCAAAGAAGGCAAAGCACCTGCTCGATATAATATAAAAAAAATGGCTGGGATGCAACCGAAAATTTGGCTGCACACGGGGAACTGAATTCGGCTGAATCGAAAGATTGCATCGTGCTGTCGAAAAGCCAAAATCGCCGGCGGTTGCTGTGCAACGGCTGGCACATTAATTGCTTTTTCCTGCTCGACAGCTCTTGTCCTTTATCAGGCGGAAGATCTGGTTTTTTCTTTTTACTATTACTGGACTTAAGATAAATTAATACAATAAATTGGAATGACCAATACGCCCATTTTGGCAATTGACGGCGAAGGGAGGTGGTGTCGTTCAGCGAAATCTGTTTCGAACTGAGCGGTTGTATCAAAAAGTTACACCCTGATTCCCATCACTCGCTCGGCATCTGTTCTGCTATGGTCTTTGACCAATGCTTTTGAATATGCGCATGTACAAAAGATTCGGAGGGTAGAATGAAGCATGTAAAGAAAAATCCCCTGTTGGCCACCATCCTTCTGGGGGTCCTTTTGGTTGTGCAACAAGGATTTCCTGCCGCCGGGGATTCTTTGATTGTTACCAGCGGCTACGGCCAACCCGGCTCATCAGGCCAGACAGTGGATATTATTCTTAAAAACACGACGATCATTCGCGGTATGATCTTTAATCTTTATGATACCGCCAATTCGATCGAAGTGACGGATGTGCAGGCCACTGCGGGCTATGCCGCCAATTTTCAACCCCACTTTACCACAACCCCAAGCGGGGCGGTTAAGATCCTGTTCATGTCCTATGGCACTCCCTTATTTAAGTATTTGGTAACCGGCCGCAACAGCATCATGACCGTCACTTTCAATGTCAAACCCGATGCTGTCGGCGGCAGCCAGGCAACGATTACCATCGACAGCCTGGTGGTTGCCAAAACAGCGACGACGCCCGAGTCCTATGTGATCAAGAACGGCAGTTTTTGGCTAGGCAATAAGGGCGATGTGCTCTACAACGGCGCGGTGGATCTGTTCGACGTCTTGCGCATGATCAATATCGTCCTCAACCGCCAGCCTGCGGCAACACTCTACGAGCGCTGGGCGGGTGACCTCGATGGCAGCGGTGGAATCGATATTCTCGATATCCTCGAGGCGTTGGATTTGGCTCTTCTCAACACAGCCACTGCAGATGGAAACGGCGGACAAAAAAGCGCACAAAAATCAGCTGCCGGCAACGTCCGCTTTGATTTGACGACCATTCCGGCTGGCATAACGGGAAAGTTTGATCTGCCTGTTCAGATGACCAATTCGACGCCGGTGAGCGGTGTGCAATTGTCCTTCCGTGTCCCGTCTGCTGCGCTTGAGTTGGGACAGGCTGAAGTCAGCGCCAATCACTCAGGCACTGTCATGCGCTCGCGGCAAAACGGCGATCGCTATGATTTGATCGTGTGCAGTGTCGATGGCCAACCGATCGCAATGGGCAGAGAGGAGCTTTTGCGAATCCCGGTCCGTGTCAATGGCCATTTGAATCAAGAACTGGCCTTGGAACTGCTGTCGGCAAAGGCCGCTGATGCAGAGGGAGCGGCGTTGATGGCCGTGCTGGGATCTGAGATGCCACTGGCTGGTGGGGTACCGCAATCCTTCAAGCTTTATCCCAACACTCCCAATCCGTTCAACATGTCCACCTCGATTGTCTACGATGTCCCGACGACTGCTAACGGCTCTGTCCAGGTTAAGTTGGCGATTTACAACACCCAGGGGCAATTGGTTCGCGTGCTGGAAGATTGTGAAAGAACAGCCGGACAATATACAGCGCGTTGGGATGGCCTCAACTCACAGGGCAAGACGGTCTCGTCCGGTGTCTATTTCTATCAACTCCAGGCGGGCGATATTGTGCTGAGCAGCAAGCTTGCCGTGATGAAATAAAAAGTGGATGCAGTGATAAATGATGAGGACAATCATATGAAGTGGAAATGTATTTTGACGGTTATCATGACTGTCTTCCTTGCCAGCGGCCTGCAAGCCGTGTCGGCGCAAGGGCTGACAGATGAATTCGACCGGCCCTCCTTGGGCGGCAACTGGGCGGCACATCCGGCATTCGCCATCGACGCCGGCACATTGGTCAACACGTCGACCAATGCAACCACAGGTGTGGAAAATTGGAGCTTTTTGGCCACTTTTATCGGTGCGGCCAATCCGGTTGAAGCGTCGATGGTCTTTTCAGCGACCAAGTCCACTGCCGAAGGCGTCAATGGTGCCGGAATCGCTATGTATCTCAACGCGCCGTCCGCGACGGCTTCCGGTTATTTGATCTATCGCCGCTACGGTACCATCTATCTCTATTCGATGGTTAATGGCGCAATGGGCAGCAAACTCAATGAGACCGCCACCAGCGCAACACAGCCTGCGCCGGGTGATCGCGTAACGGTTACTCCCCGAAAACTGGCAGACGCCACCTATTTCGATTATAAAGTCAACGGTGTTTTGCAGGGCACTGTCAAGGATGTCAACAAAACCTATGGTGCCGGAACGACCTATGCTGGCGTGGTGCTGTACAGCAATTATGCGAACAAAAACAATATCGAGTCCTTTAACATTCGCGCACCTTTTATCAATGTCACCTATCCAGTCGGCGGCGAAGTGATTCCGGGCGGTACATCGAGAACGATCACATGGACGTCCGAAGAAGTGACGGAAAATGTCGATATCTCGATTTCGTACGACAGCGGTGGTACATGGACACCTATCGTCACCAATGTGTCCAATTCCGGCACTTACAGCTGGACCTTCCCGGATCAAGATCACACCACCTGCCGTATCAAGGTTGCCAAAACCGGTGCCAGCATGCCGGCGGGCATCAGCCCGGCTGATTTTACCATCGAACAGCAAACTCCAACCCTCCAGGTTCTCAGCCCGAACGGGGGTGAACAGTGGATTATCGGCACCACCCAGCGCATCACCTGGCGAAAAACCGGCAGCATCGATGTGGTCGACATCTATTATACCGATGACAACGGCATCACTCGAACGTTGATCCAGGGATCGGTGCCGGCTGACCAGGGCTATTTCGACTGGCCTCTGCCGACCAATCTCTATTCCGATCAGATGAAAGTCATCGTTGAGAAAAATGTCCTCGACCAGCGCTACTTTGACGAAAGCGACAACGTTTTTTCGATCCAGGCGTTGGTGCACGTCTATGTGCAAAATGCCAGCGGTGAACCCGGCACCTCCGACAATATCGTGCGCATTGGTATGGACAACAAAATCAACGTCTGGGCGTTGACCTTCCGCGTTACCGACAGTTCCGGCAAGTTGTCGGTACCGTTTCTCCCAAGCACGACGAACCTCAAGATCAGTCCGGTCGGCCGCGCCAAACAGTTGACCGTTGCCTCGACCCAGGGAACCGGCTACGTATCCATCGGCATCGTCAACATGACCGGGGTGATTTCGACCGGCACCGGTCCGATTATCGAGATCTATTACGACATCGCCAATGACCCTGGTCTCATCGGCACGACAATACCACTTAGCCTCTCTGCGGTGCTGATCGCCGACATCAACGGCCAACCGGTGCTGGGTCGGCTGACCAACGGCGTTTTTTCTTTTGTCAAAGCCGGAGATCTGGTTTCTCCTTTTGGAACGGTTGATGATCTGGACATCGCCAAGATGATCGATATCGCTCTCGGCAAAGTGGCGCCCGACGATTTTCTCCTCAGCGGCGACATGGACAACGACGGCGACATCGATATCTTCGATGTGCTGCAGGTCTATGATCTCCGTTATCCAACCATCATCTAGTTCCAGTATTTGCCTATTTTGCACTCGGGACGGGAGACCATCCCGTCCCGAGTGGTGTTTTGGTCTCAATCACAGGTTGGTTGTCATGAAAAAATGGTTTATTCTGCTTGTTGCCGTGATCAGTCTGACAGTGATGAGTTCCGTGGATGCGGTGACCTTGTCTGTGGACTCGGGAAGCGGCAAGTTGGGCACCGGCCAACATCAGATCTCGATTCACCTGACGAACGACATGCCTGTTCGCGGCATCCAATTGAAAATGGCAGACATCCCCGATTTTCTCACAGCAGACTCGGTGGTTATCACCAGCCGCACGCAAGATTTTTCTGTCAGTTTTTCGGATACATTGGGATTTTTGACCATTCTGCTCTATTCATGGAATCTCGCGACCATTCCGCCAGGCGATGGCGAAGTGTTAACCATCTTTTACAGCATTCCCGAATCCGTCCGCGAAGAAACCGTCAACATCGTCATTTTTGAAGAGGATCTTAAAGTTGTGGGCGTTGTGGATGGCGAGAATGTTCCCCAACCGGTTGAGATCCAGAATGGCACTTTTCTGATCACCGGCATGGCAGAAGCCGGCAGTACCCCGCCGCATCGCTATGCGTTGGAACAGAACTACCCCAATCCCTTCAATCCAACCACGCGCATCCCTTTTCAACTGGCCCGGTCCGGCCACGTGAGGATCGAAATATTCAATGCTCTTGGCCAAAGCACGGCGCTTCTGCAAGACAATTATCTGCCGGCCGGCAGTCATGCGGTTCAATGGGATGGTCGGAGCAATGAGGGCGAATTGGTGCCCGGGGGACTCTATTTTTATCGTCTGCAGACAGAGGGCTACCGGCAAACCCGATCGCTTTTGTTGCTCAAGTAGCTCCGGGTTGGATCGAGCGGTGCACTGATTTTAGCGCGGTATGTTGAGAAGCACTTTTTGTACCTCGATGAATTCAGGGGATTGGCCGCGCAAATCCCCTTTGCTCGGTATGAGCGCCAGATGCATCCGGATACGCTTCAACCGATTTGTGGCTGAAGGATGGGTGCGGTTGAGCAAATCCGTTTTTTCGATACTGGTCAACTGGACATGGATTGCCTGCTCGAGCAGATTGACCAATCCGACCGGATGATAATCCGCTTTCCAGGCATACTCGAGCGCCTTTTCGTCCGCCAGATACTCCCATTCTGGTGGGTAATCCAAGATGGTGCCGCTGGAATAGAGACTGCCGATGATCTGCGCGGCGATTTCAGGATTGTCGCCGACGATGCTCTGGGCGGCAAAGGCAAAGGCGTATTTTTCGCTCAGGCGGCCTACTGCATGCCGATGCGCGATATGGGCAATCTCGTGGGCGATTACCGCAGCGACTTGCTCCAGGCTGGTGCATTGTTCCAGCAAACCGCGAAAGAGAAAAATATAACCACCGGGAAGAGAAAAATGGTTGAAATCGGGTTCATTGACAAGGTAAACCCGATAGGTCAAACCATCCCAGTCTGATACCCTGCCGAGTTCGCCGGCCAGGCTGTCGAGAAAAGCGATGATCTGCTGGTTGCGGATCAGGCGAAATTGGCTATGCGCCTGGCTGGCCAGCTGTTGGCCGAGGCGCATCTCCTCATCAAACGAAACAAATGTCAACGTGTTCTTCTTGCGTTGGCCGCCGGCACAAGCCAGCAGCACCAACACAATCACACCCACCCATAACAGCCAAACCTGCCGATTTTTTTTCATGACTGAATTTCCTTAATTCCCTGATCTCTGCTCGCCGATCATGTTTAGCAAATCTTCTTCGCTGAGAATCGGCACGCCGAGTTCGCGGGCTTTTTCCGCTTTGGATCCCGGATTTTCGCCGACTATCACATAATCGGTTTTACGGCTGACCGATGCGGCTGCACGACCGCCCAGTTCTTCGATGCGCTGCTCAATTTCTTGCCGTGAATAATGGGCCAATGTACCGGTAACGACAAAGGTTTTCCCTGCCAATTTGTCCCCCCGTTTTTTTTCCATGCTTTGGAATTGCACTCCGCCGGCTTTGAGCCGCACAATCAGCTGCCGGTTTTCCGCCTGCGCAAAAAAGGTGACCACGCTGTCAGCCACCTGGGGGCCGATTTCATGGATTGCCAGGAGTTCTTCAACAGAGCTTTGCATGATGGAGTCGAGGTTGCCCATCGCATCGACCAAAACCCGGGAGATGTGTTCGCCGACGAATCGGATGCCGAGCGCGAACAACAATCGGTCGAGCGGCCGCTGGCGGCTGGCGGCGATGGCTGCCAGCAGTTTTTCAGCTGATTTATCGGCCATGCGCTCCAATTCGATCAACTGATTTTTTTCGAGGAAAAACAGATCAGCGATCGATTGGACAACCCCTTTCTCCACCAGCTGATCGATCAATTTTTCACCCATTCCCTCGATATCCATGCCCCCTTTGCTGGCAAAGTGCAAGATACGCTCTTTCAGCTGGGCAGGGCAGGAAAGATTAACGCATCGCCAGGCGACCTCCCCCGGCGATTGGATGGTGTGACTGCCGCAAGCCGGGCATCGATCCGGCAGGATGTAGGGAATTTCGCTGCCGTCGCGGCGTTCGCGGATGACCCTGACGATTTTCGGAATGACATCGCCGGCGCGTTGAATGACCACCCAATCGCCGATGCGCACATCCAGCCGGTCGACTTCATCCTGATTGTGCAAGGTGGATCGCGAAACCGTCACCCCGCCGATGCGAACCGGATCTAAAACAGCAACCGGTGTGAGTACTCCGGTTCTGCCGACCTGGGCGATGATGTTTTCGACCCGGGTGATTTCTTCGCGTGCAGGGAATTTATAAGCAATCGCCCAGCGCGGACTGCGCGAACGGATGCCCATGCGTTCCTGCTTGGCAAGATCGTTGACCTTGACGACGATGCCGTCGATCTCATAACCCAGTGTATCGCGCTGTTCCATCATATCGCGGTGATAAGCGATGACTGCTTCAATGCCTGTGCAGATTTTTGCCAATGGATTGGTTTTAAAACCCAATATCGCAAACCATTGCAGGAGTTGATTGTGGGTTTGCGGCAGCGGAGCCGAACAGACCCCGATTCCATAGGGATAGAAATCAAGGCGGCGTCCGGCGGTTATGGTCGAATCGAGCTGGCGCAGCGACCCTGCGGCGGCATTGCGCGGGTTGGCAAAGGGTGGTTCGCCTTCTTCCAGACGAGATTGGTTCAATCGCCTGAATTCGCGCAACGGCATGATCGCCTCGCCGCGCACTTCCAACCGTTCTGGGATAGCCGCAGCGGTGGTGCGCAATCTGAGCGGTATCGAAGCGATGGTTTTAAGATTGCGGGTGATCTCCTCGCCGTATATGCCGTCGCCACGGGTGGCACCGATGGTCAAAAGGCCTTTTTCATAGATCAATTCCACTGCCAAACCATCCAGCTTGACTTCACAGAGATACTCGATCTCCTCTGTGGTGTCGAGCAGTCTGCGAGTGCGTTGGTTGAATTCGCGCATTTCTGCTTCATCGAGCGAATTGTCCAGGCTTAACATCGGGAGGGTGTGCTGCATGGATGCGAAAACCTGCAGCGGCGGCGCACCAACGCGCTGCGACGGAGAATCCGGGGTTATCCATTCCGGATGCTGGTTTTCGATGGCGATCAGCTCGCGCAGCAAACGATCGTATTCGGCGTCGGTGATCTCTGGATCATCGAGAACATAATAGCGGTAATTGTGATGCTCTAGCACTTGTCGCAGTTGCTCGAGCTGTTGCTTCAAGTTCTCATTCATCCCGTTTGCCTCGGCACAACCGATTGCGGATTATGGAGGATTGCTGCTGAAAAAAATGGGCTTTAATTTTGTCTATCAAGCCGAATCCTGTGGTATCTGCATCTCTTGCAGCAACCAATTGGCTTGGGAAAATTTTGCCATCAGCCAAAGGATATAGCGGATATCGACACAAATCGACCGCGACAGATCGCTGTCGAAACGATAGTCCGCCACTATGCTTTCATAATTTCCATCGAACAACAACCCGATCAGTTTCCCTTCGCCATTTAAAACCGGGCTGCCGCTGTTGCCGCCGGTGGTGTCCAGTGTGGTGAGCAGGTTGACGTGCATTTTCTTGCTGACCGGATCGCGATAGTTGGCAAAGCTTTCAGATTGGACAAGTTCGAGCAATTTCTGCGGCGCATCAAAGGGGTCGGTGCCGGTGTATTTTTGCAGAATGCCGTCAGTGGTCGTAAACGCGCTGTAGGCAACCGCATCGCGGGGAGAATACCCCTTGATCGTGCCGTAGGTGAGGCGTTTGGTGCCGTTGGCATCCGGGTAGAAAGGTCCCGGTTGCTCGGTTCGCGCGAGTTGGAGGTATTGCCGTCGAAGCTCATCGAGCCGGGCGTCGAACAGCCGCTCTTTTTCCTGCAGAGGTTTGTATTGCTTGTAGAGGCCAACGGCGAGTTTCAGCAACGGATCGGGTGAACGTTGCAATTGCTCGGCACTCATGTCGAAAAGGTTAAGCCAGCTCGACAAATCGGTAAAAATAGTCTGCGCATAGAGCTTTTGGGCAGTGATCTCAAAATCAGGTGCGGATCCAGCTGCTCCGTTGTACGCCAGCGCTTGCAACCATTCTTGATTCTGGCCGGTGGTCAGTTCGGCGGCCTTCTCATAAAAGAAAACCAGGGTTCGCCGATCGGTGTCGGGATTGTAATTGCGAAAGCGATGGCGCAGCCGCTCTTTGTAATTCGCCATGTCGCGGTCCATATAGCCGGGTTTGCGCTCAGCTTCTGGTTTTTCTCTTTCTTCCGCCCAACGCAGTGCTGTCTGAGCAACGCTCAGGAGCTGATTGTAGCGCGTCAGCCAGGAAAGTGCAGTGTATTTGGCTGCGATGGAGTTGAACTCTTGGTACTGCTCGTTGAGTTCCTGCAGCAATTTCGCTTGTGGCGATTTGGATCCATATTTCTGCAGCCAAGCTGACTCCATGGCCTGTTTTTCTGCAGACAGCCGGGTTCTGAGCAGACCGTCCAGTTGTCCGCGGCTATTTTTAAGCGAATTGTTCAATGAGCTGACCAGACTTGCGACCTGGATTGCGGCATGCGAATCGGCAGCAGCCACTTTTTCGAGCAATTCGATATAATCACTCATCATGTGGATCCGCCATGGGTAGTAGCTGTTCTGCCGATAGTCGATATCGCTGGCACAAAGATAGCGACCGGTTGATCCTGGGTAGCCGATCACCATGCAAAAATCGTTTTCCTGATATCCTTCAGACGAGATGGTCAGCCAGGTGGTTGGACGGTAGGGGATATTGTGGTCAGCCGGGTCTGCGGGACGCCCATCCGGCCCCACATAAGCGCGCAGGAAAGTATAGTCACCGGTGTGGCGAGGCCACTCAAAATTATCGATATCGCCACCGAAAACGCCGATGGTTTGCGGCGGTGCATAGACCAGACGGACATCGCGGATCTCCATTGAGCGATAGAGAATCGAACGCTCACCGGCGTACATATCGACAATTCTGACGTCGATCGTCGAATCTTTCTTCTCCTCTGCGAGGATCAGGGTGTTTTTATTCGCATCGATGATTTTTCGCCGCTCTTCAGCCGCCATACCGGCCGAGGTGCCAACGGCAACTCTTGTGGTCACGTCCTCGAAAGAGAGCAAGACATAGACTCGGGTTCCATGAGTCGGCAGTTCTTGTTGTATCGATTCGGCGAGGAATCCGGTTTCGAGAAGATTGTGTTCCGGCGAGCTGTTGCGCTGCAATGCTCCCTCGGCACAGTGATGATTGGTGATGATCAATCCCATTGGCGATACGAATGAAGCTGTGCATCCGCCCAGGCTGACCACTGCTTGCGAAATCCCGCCGTCCTGAGGATTCCAAAGTGCTGTGGCCGGCAGGCTGCAACCGTGTTTTTCGAGGTGCAATTCAGCGATTTGATCGAGCAGGAACATCCCCTCTTCCGCATCAGCGGCTTGCCACGCCATTAGAACGAGGAGAAAAAGAAGAAGCATCAAATTTTTGCCATTCATCGCGATTCCCTTCTGCTGCAATAGATACCAATACGAAAAATCCGGCTGTGGTCAATGTGTGAGCACCTGGATGAAAAATTATCGCAATCCCAGCATCGCTTTGAGTACGTAGAGCGCGATACGGGGATTCTCTTTCAGCCTGCGAACGCAATATGCGTACCAGTGTTTGCCGAATGGCACGTAGACGCGCAGACGATGCCCGGCTGCGACGATGATGTCGCGCAGTTGCTCATCGACGCCCAGAAGCATTTGAAATTCGTATTGATTTTTCTCGAGTCCGAGCTGGTGGATGAGGCGCAATCCATGCCAGACCACTTTTTCGTCATGGGTGGCGATGCCGACATAGGATCCCTTCCGCAGAGCCGTCTCGATCAACAGGGCAAAATTGTCGTTAACCGTCTGCGGATCCTTGAAGGCGATGGATCTCGGTTCAATATAGATACCTTTACAAAGGCGGAAATTGGTCTTGTTTGCCGACAATCTTTCGACGTCTGCCAGGCTACGGCGCAAATAGGCTTGGAGGACAATGCCGACATTGTCGAATTCGCTTTGCAACCGCAAAAAAACAGCGATGGTTTTATCGGTGACACTCGAGTCTTCCATGTCGACACGAACAAAGGTTTGGGTCTCCGCTGCTTTGGTGACAATTTTTTTGACATTGGTATAGCAAAACTCCGGATCGATATTTAATCCGAGCTGGGTCAATTTGACCGATATATTGCTGGAGAGATTTTCCTTTTGAATGGTGTCGAGAACGATCAGATACTCATGCACAGCATCCTCACATTCCGCCGTGGCTTTGGCGCTTTCGCCGAGAACATCGAGGGTCGCCTCAATACCTTTTGCGTTAAGGGATTTTACGGTTCGGATCGCATCTTCGAGTCGTGGACCGGCAACATAAGGTTTGGCAAAAATTCGAACGAGCGGTTTGGGAATGAGTGGAAGAAACCAAACGACCAACATGTTGAACAGACGCATGGCTATTCCTTTCGCATGGCAAGGTTTGGCGGTAAAGGGATGAGTTGGATTTTGCTGGTTATGGCAACAACAAGCAGATCGACGGGCGGGAGAGATCTGGCGAACGGCAAATTGTACCGCCGCAGCGCAGAGAACAACCGCAACTGTTTGCTAGACGAGCCGGTGAACGCTGGGCGCTGGGGGTTATGAGTGCAAGTCAACAAGGTCATGCAATTGGATTGAATTATGATGGTTGTGCAAAATGGTTACTGAACCGAATAAAAATATATTATTTAATAGCCATTGTCAAGAACAAACTCGGCCGCGTAAGGCTGTCGCAATGGCGAGTCAGATCGCATGGTTGTTGCCATGTCGAATTTAATGCCATCATTGGAGCGTAAAATTTTGTTCAGCTTGTCAATTGCCATAATTTTGCTCACAGGCAAAGGAGGCGTGCTCGTTGGGAGAAACTTTATGTTGATTTTTACACTTACCCGGAGTATATTATTTTGTTTTATTATGCCAAAAGGAGGATGCCCTTACATATGGGCAAGGTGATCGCAATCGCCAACCAAAAAGGCGGCGTGGGAAAGACGACGACTTCAGTCAATTTGGCAGCCTGTCTGGCTGTGGCTGAATATCCGACATTGTTGATCGATATGGATCCACAAGCCAACAGCACCAGCGGACTTGGAATCAACAGCAACGATCTGAACCAAACAATTTACAATGCGATCATCGAGGAGCAGGATGTCGGCAATCTTATCCTCGACACCGAACTCAAATATCTCAAGCTGCTGCCGTCATCGATCAATCTGGTCGGTGCCGAGGTGGAATTGGTATCCGTGATTTCCCGCGAATACCGTCTGTCGCAGGCTTTGACCCATATTCGCGATCAATATAAATTTCTTTTGATCGATTGTCCTCCTTCGCTGGGTTTGTTGACCATCAACGCCTTGACTGCCTCGGACTCGGTTTTGATACCGATCCAATGTGAATATTATGCGTTGGAAGGTTTGGGGCAACTGCTAAACACAATCCGGCTGGTGCAAAAGCATCTCAATCCCGATTTGGCGGTCGAAGGGGTGTTGCTGACGATGTTTGACGCCCGGTTGAATCTATCCCGGCAGGTGGCGGAAGATGTGCGCCGCTATTTCGACGGCCGTGTTTTCGAAGTGGTGATCAATCGAAACGTTCGACTGAGTGAGGCACCGAGCTTCGGCAAGCCGATTATCCTGTATGATGCGGTATCCGCCGGATCGGAAAATTACATGAGCCTGGCTGAGGAAATTATCCGAAATGGCGAACAAGAAAGCGCTGGGAAGAGGACTTAGAGCGCTCTTGCCGGATGCTCCATTGACGCAACCGGGAGAGGCCGCAACAGCGCAAACAGGCAGAATTGCCTCGATTCCGGTGCGCAAGATTGCTCCCAATCCTTTTCAGCCGCGAGAAGTATTTGATCCCGAGATGTTGGCCGAACTGCGCAAGTCGATTGCAGAGAAGGGCATCGTGCAGCCGGTCACTGTTCGCCAGGTTGATGATGGCTATCAACTGATCTCCGGTGAACGCCGTTTGCGGGCGGTGCGCGAGCTTGGACACGCAGAGATACCCGCCTATATCATCGAGATCACTAGCGATGAAGAGATGCTCGAGCTCTCGATTATCGAGAATATTCATCGCGAGAATTTGAATGCCATTGAAATTGCCCGAGGTTATCGGAGGTTGATCGACGAGTGCAACCTCACGCAAGAGGCGGTCGCTGACAAAGTCGGGAAAGATCGAACCACCGTAACCAACTTCCTGCGCCTTCTTAAACTGCCGCGACGAATACAGTCGAGCTTGCAGATCGATGAATTGAGCATGGGGCACGCCCGTGCATTGTTGTCATTGGCAACCAGCGAAGAACAAATCGCGGTTTGGGAAAAGATCGTCAAGCAAAAGCTCTCGGTTCGCCAGGTCGAAGAGCTGACGCGTCGACTGCAAAAGGAACAAAATCAAACCAACCCGGCTCCCTCGCGGCGCTCTCACTATTTGGAGGATGCCGAGAATCGGCTGCGGACTCATTTGACCACGCAAGTGCGGATCAAAGCCAGGGCCAAGGGTGGAGCGATTGAAATCGTCTATTTTTCTGATGATGAGCTCGATCGCTTGATCCATATGATCTGCGATGACCGCGAGAGCTGACACAAATGGCCAATAAAAAAAAGAAATATCAAAACGGTTTTCAGATTCTTTTAATTCCTGACGATCAGAGCGAACCCAAAGCGATCACGATACCGGCGAATCGCACCAAATTGGCAAAAATCATCGCCGTCGCTTTGGCGGTGCATGTGGTTGTTGGATTTTTTACTTACTGGCGGGCTGCTCAGTTGCATTATCGCAATCGCAATTTGACGGTCTTGAATGATCAGCTGAACGAAAACAATCAAAAGGTCTACGAACTGCTGGCTGCGTTTGAAGAGCTCGAAGCATCGCAAGGCAAAATTCGCTCGGCGCTGGGGCTGGCCAGCACGGATTCGGTACACGTGGACAGCGTAAAACCCCAGCGAAATATCGAAATTTACACCGACTTTCTGCCTGCAGTCGTCTCACCCTACCAGGTAACAGAACGGGAGCAGCAAGTCAGTATTGAAGATAAGCTCGGATTTTTACAGCGCTCAACTGCATCCATACACGATTATCTCAAAAGCGTCCCCACCTTTCTGCCGGTGGAGGGGATTCTGACCAGCGATTACGATGATTATCGACACATGGATCGCGGGCAACACCGCGGCATCGATATCGCTGCTCCGCGCGGCTCTTTTATCCGCGCTGCCGCCGATGGCATTGTGGTTTTTGCCGGTTGGACACCAGATTTGGGCGATCTCATCATTCTCTATCACGGCGATGGTTTTTTCTCCTACTATGGCCACAACCAGCGGCTGTTGTATAAACGCAGCGCCCTGGTCAAAAAGGGTGAGCCAATCGCCTTTCTCGGCAATACCGGCCAGAGTTCGGCCCCCCATCTCCATTTCGAAATTTGGAAAGATGGTGTTCCACAGGATCCAAAAGAATTTATTCTGGCTTTTTCCAAGCCAGGCAAATTTTCTTCTTGAAGAGAAAAACACAATTGGGAATTGCACAAGATGTTCGGAAAACAGGAGATGAAGAATACGGAAAAGACAGGTGAACTCAACACTCTGCTGGGAAAAGGGTCGATTTTTGAGGGTAACATCAAAGTCGAACATGGACTGCGAGTGGACGGACAGGTCGTTGGGGATATCGTGACCAGCGATACTCTGGTGATCGGCAAAGATGGCTCCGTCAAGGGCAATGTCAAAGCCCGAAATTTGGTCCTCGGTGGTACCATCTCCGGCACGGCTCAGGTGTCAGGCAAAATCGTCCTGGAAAGCAAAGCTGTATTTCGCGGTGAGATGAATACAGCGAGATTGATCATCGATGAGGGCGCTTTGTTCGAGGGGAAATGCTCGATGCCAGCTGAAGACGGCAAAAGAGCTGACGCAGCACCGGCGGCTGTCAAGGGACAGAGCCAATAAGCCTTGCTAACTGATACCCGTTGCCAAGGGTTGGTCCGTTTGTTGAGGTCTTTATTTCATCACCGCGCTTTTCCGGGACGAAACCGGTGGCTGGTCGGCATCAGGCGATTGATCATCGCGCATTTGATATTGGGCATAGGGGGAACGCCAAATGTTTTTTCACTTTTCTGTAAGGCCTGTTGCTGGCGCAAAGCGGAACGTCTGGCGCTGATCTCAAGCCGTGGCGATGGTGTTCCTTCACAAGTCAATTAATTACTTGACATAGTGGAAAAAACTTTATATTATTTTGTGACTGGATCTGGTGCTGTTACTGGGGTACCTTTTACTGTCCATGCGTGATGAGGTTGTTTTATGACCAGAAGGCGTGCTTTGTGTTCAACCGGCCGAATATCGATTGCACTGCTCTTGCTGGCGGCTGCCTGTGTTATTCAGCCTTTGTTCGCACAACCAGATCTGCAATCTGTACAAGACAAAACCGAAATTTCCTTCGAAGAAAAACTCCGTTATTATCTCGATCAAAACACCCGCGATTTCGTTGAAGAGTTGTTGGCGCGCGAGGTCCAGCTGCTGCAGTTGGTCAATGTCATGCAGCGAGAATTGCTGTTGCGCGGTGAAGCCGGATTGCCAGCTTTTCAGGAGGTAACCTCTCAACGCGATCATCTTGTGTCTTCCTACGGATCCGAACTGGTTTCTCTCTTGAACATATTTGATGACCTGAATCGTTTGCAGCGGATCGCCGAATATGGTGGTGAGCTGCGGGCATTACAAGTGATCAACGATACCCGGGATAACATTAAAGCGTCGATCGATGATCGCAAAATTTATAAAAAAGGAATCTATTCGCCTGAGCGTGTGGGCGGAATGGTCGACGATTATACCGCCGAGCTCGACACTCTGCTTGGCATGTACGACACGTTGGAATTCCTCAAAGTCCAGGCTCGAGCTGACAACAATGCAGCGGCGCTGCAACAGATTGCTGAGCAACAAGCCGCCCTCGTTCGTGTGTTCAGTTCCTGGGGTGGGCTCGGACCTCTGAACGAAGAAGATTATATCCGCTATCAAATCGAGACAGAAAAGATCCAACGGGTCGTCGGCAACATCGATAAAACCCTGCCGCCTGGTGAAGTCAATCCCGAGAATGAGTTGATTCAGATCAAGCAGCGGCTCATGACCCAGCTGGATGGATCGGTTTTTGATCTTTTATCACGCTCAGGATATGACCGCACCTTTTATCCCACTCTTTCCACCTATATCGATAGTTGGAAAGATGAGAGAATGGTTGACGTTTTAACCCGTTTGGCTGAGTATCAGGCGATTCGAAAAAAGCTGCTGGCCGCCGGCAACACCACGGAAAGCGAGCGAATTTTTGCCGATCACGTCAAAAGCGCGATGCTCAACTATGCCGATGGATTTTATTTGACCGCCGAATATCAGCTTCTCGATGTCATGGAAACATGGCCCAAACGGGATGATTTTTTTACTTCTCTCAATTACTATATTGCTGAAGCGCGTTATCATCGACAGGCCCTCGACGGAGCACGATATTATTACCTGCAGGTGCTGAATGATCCACAACCGTCGATCTATCACGCCGAATCGTTGGTCAGATTGATGCAATATGCAAACGATTTTGAAGGCACTTTAGATTTTATGAATTATTATGATCGCTTTTTGGCAATCGATTCGGTTGCTACCCCTCAATTGATCGACTATGCCCATTATCTGGCGGCGAACCGCCATTTTGACAGCGCCCAGTTTCACCGTGCGCGTGAAATCCTGCAGCTCATCGGACCGGGCAGCGAATTCTACCCGCCGGCCCAACTCCTGCTCAGTGTGGTCCATCTTAATTTGGATGAGCTTGCATCAGCTGTGCCAATACTCGAGATGCTCAGCGACAAAGTCAATTATCCGTGGACGAACCTGAACACCGCCTATATTCGCAACACGGCGCTGGTTCGCTTGGGAATGATCCATTACCAAAACGGTGAGTTCTACAAAGCGCAAAGCGCTTTTGACGCCGTCTCACAGGGCTATCAGGGCCTGGACAAAGCCTTGCTGGGGCAGGCGTGGATCGCTCTTGAGCAAGGCGATTATGACCGAACCATCGAAAAGAGTCACGCGCTTTTGCGAAATTATCTGGCCTCCAATTTTACCTATGAAGCGCTGGTCATGTCTGCCCACTGTCAGCGTCTTCTCGGTCAACCGGATGCCGCCCTGCACGCATATCGCTATGTGGTTCGTGCACGCCATCACCTCGATGTGCAACAGGATTTCGACCGCGAACGCATGGGCGCTCTTGAGCAGATTCGCGAACTTGGACAGCTCGAAAAAGACGCTCTGGAAACCCGACGCGAGGATCTCTTCGCTGCCATCTCGAATGTTCGCGGTGAGTTAAACGAATTTCTGCTGCAAGTACAGGAAAAAAGCGATACCGGCAATCTGCTTCTGCAAGATTATTTTGATGAGCGAATGGATCTTTTGCGCCACATCGATCAAGTCGATGAGATTCTCGAATGGGCTGAGAAGGAGAACCGCCCCGATATTACCGCCAAGGCCATGCAACAACGCGCTCGTTTGATCCGGGTTCTGGAGACTTTTCAAGCCGATCAAGATGTTGTCAATACGGCTTATCTGGTCGATTTTCCGTTGGTCGCCAAGGAAGGAAGCATGGCGTATAGGCGGGAAAACTTGGCCTCAACCTATCGCGATCTGGAGCTGGAAAAACGACGTCTCGAGATTCATTTCGATGAAATAGAAATTTTACAGACACAAGCAACCAGCAAAGTAGACTTTTCCGCTCGGGTCGATTTGGAATTGCTGGAAAAAGATCTGGTCCGTCTGCAGGACCGCTTGAGCGCATTTCGCAAATGGATGACTCAGGCTGTGCCAGACGCTCCGGCGTCTGATTTGGATCGCTGGAGCGATTTTTCCGGTTTCGAAATCGCAGATATCATCTATCAAACGCGCAAGGAAAAACTCGATCAAATCACCAACTATACCGGCCAAATCCAGACCATCGAGAACATCTATCGCGCGCGAAAACAAGCGATCGAAGACCGATTGCAGATTTTTGAGGCCGAGGTCGAGGCCCTGCAACAGCTGTGGCTTGCCAGAAAGATTGCTCTCGAACAACAAGAAAAACAGACATATTTCGATAAACAGTATTTCGATATTCGGGAGAGAGAGGAAGAGGACTGGGAAGGCCGTCTTCGCGAATTGATCGAACGCTGAGTGCTGACCAGGTTCAGCAAGAGCCCTATCTCCTCCTTGTCGCTCCACAGTGCGGTATTAGCGGTGATTTGAACGGTCAATCAGGATTGTCCCGATGAATCCAACTCGAACAGTGGTTGCACTTTTTTGCGGGCTGCTTTTTTTTACCGGGTTCAGCGCCCAGGCGCAAGAACCTCGGCAATTTGTGCCCAAACTTCAATCTCTGTCGTTGACCGATTCGGTGATCCAGGCTTTTAGCATCGAGGAGTTGGAAAGATTTCGCTCCTACTATTCTCGTGAGCGTGAACGGCTCAAATGGGAACGCGAAGAATTGCGCAAGCAGGGGATTCGCGATGCCGAGCTTTTCCTCAGTCGCAATCCGCGCACAAAGGTTGGCGATAAGATTCTGATGCGTCTGGCAGAGCTTTACTACGAACAAGCGCAAGAAGAGTTTGCGCAACGAATGCAGGAATACGACCGACTCTATTCGTTATATGAGCGCGAGCAAATTGCTGAACCCCCGGCTGAGCCCAAACAGGATTTTTCTCAGGCTTTGCTCGCCTATGAAACTGTAGTTACCAGATATCAGCAGAGCGATCTGGTCGACGACGCTCTGTACAATATCGGCGTCTTGTTTGAGGACTCTGAAATCGCCGACAGCGCAACAACCATCTACGAACGCATTATTCACGACTATCCGCAATCCAATCTCATGCCTGATGTGCTCATGCGTTTGGGTGAGTACCATTTCAATCCGCCGCGCAATCAGCTCTACGAAGCGATTGACTATTACAACCGAATTTTGGTTTATAAAGAAAGCCCGCGCTATGACGAAGCGCTTTATCGCTTGGGGTGGTCATATTATCGTCTGAGCGAATACGACAAAGCCATCTCTTATTTCACTGTTTTGGCCGACGACATCCATGCCAATGTTCCACATGATCCGCTGCAAAAATATACCAACCCTTCGCTCATGGATGAAGCGGTCGAATATATCGGCCTCAGCTTTTTGGAAAGAGGCGGGCCACAGGCTGCCGCCGACTATCTGCGATCAATCGGCGACCGCGATTACGGCGCCGCAATACTGCAGCGAATCGGCGATGCTTACATGCGGGAAAAAGAAGACTATGCTTTAGCTATCCGGGCATATGAGTTGTTTGTTGAACTCTATCCCATGCATCCGGGTGCGCCCTCTGTGCAGAGCAATATCATCCAGTGTCAACGGCGAATGGGCGAAGATGCGCTGGCTTTCCTGTCCCGAGATCTTTTGTTCACCCGCTATAGCCAGGAATCGGCTTGGTGGGAAGCCAATATCGACAAACAAACCCGCGAACAGGCCTATCTGCTCACCGAAAGCGCCTTGCGAGACAATGTCACCTTTTTGTTCAACAATGCCCAAGAAAACGAACGACTCGATCTCTACAACCAGGCTGTTGTCCAAAGCCGTCGTTATCTTGGCGCCTTTCCCAATGACTCGAGCGCCGCGTTGATTCATTGGAATATGGCATTGATGCTCGACACCAAGCTCAATCGCAGGATCGAGGCTTTCGACGAATATTTGAAAATTTCCGATAAATATTGGAACAGCAAATATCAGCGCTTTGCCGCGAAAAACGCAGTGGCGTTGTCCCGTGAAGCTGCCGAAGATACTTTGGCCCAATTGGCGAAACAGTTCGAGGAACAAAAACAACCGACGGTCAGCGATCTTGCCAGCGAGGCGGAGGCGACCGGCCAGGCCAAAATCAATTTCCGCGAACGGATGCAGCTGCTGGAAACCCCCTTGTCCGTCGAGGAAGAGCGTCTTGCGCAAGCCTACGACAACTATATCAAATTGTTTCCCCATGATGAAGAGACACCGCTGTTTCTCGCCAACGCGGGCGCATTGTTCTATCGCCATAACCAGTTCAAGAATGCCTTGAAATACTTTAAAACCCTTTTGCGCCATTTCCCGACTTCAGAACAAGTCAATCATGCGCGATTCGCCATTCTGGAAAGCTATTTTGGCAAAGCTGATTTTCGCAGTTCGGAAATTATCGCCAGAAAAATCCTCCTGGATCAGGATGCTTCTCCTGAGCTCATGTCGCGCGCCAACCGCCGATTGGCCGAATCGATCTTTTTGAATGCCGAGATGTTGGCAGAGTCAGCTCTGCACTTTGAGGCGGGTAACGAATACCGCCGCATGGTCAAAGAAGCCCCACAGAGTTCCTTTGCTGATTTGGCTCTGTTCAATGCTGGCCTCGAGTACGACAAGGCTGGTGAATATATGCGGGCGATTGAGACCTATCTTTTGTTGTTGGCAACTCGACCCAGTTCAGGGTACGTCTATGATGCACAAAACAATTTGGCGTTTGATTACGTCGAGTTGCGCGATTATCGCAATGCGGCTTTGACATATGAGCGTCTGGCTACCATTCATCCGGAAGAGAGCAAAGCGCGTGATGCCCTTTACAACGCAAGTTTTTATTTTGCCCGTGCTGAAAACTGGCAGGATGCCGTCAAGGTTAACCGCTTGTTTCTGCAACGCTTTCCTCTTGATGAGGAAGCTCCGAAACTTTCTTTTGAAATCGCCGGATTTTTTCGCCAGCTTGGCGATCTCGATCAATCGCACCAGGCTTATGCCGACTTTATCGACCGGTTTCCTTCTCACCCGCGCACCATTGAGGCGTACTTTAAACGAGGTGATTACCATCGCAATCGCCAGCAGTCCAACGCTGCGATCGCCGAATACCAGAAGGCTTTGCTCAAAAACCGCGAACGCGTCGAAAGCGGCATGGCAAGCAACGATTTTTATGCCGGCGAAGCGGAATTCGCTCTGGCAATGGTCAAATATCAGGAATATGACCAAATTGACTTCCGACTGCCCGTCGACAAGATCGAAATCAACAAAGAACGCAAAAAGAATTTGCTGCTCGAAATTGTCAGACACCTGAGCAATTGCACCTCTTACGGAACGAATCGAATTTACGAAGCGACTTTTACCATTGGATTGGCTTACCAGGAGTTTGCTCAAACCTGGTCTGAACAAGATATCGCCATCGATGAGCCTATCCGTCGAATCGTCGCGCAAAAAGAAGTCAACGATGCTTCACGGGTGCTTTACAATCGCAGCGCTGACGCATATCGCAGCGGTATTCAGGCGCTTAACCGACTACAAGATGCGTACCAAACCGCCCTGCTGGAGGAAATTAAAGAGAGCCAAAGCCTGCCGATCGATACTCTGGCTGTGACAGCTCAGGATACCGTTCTCCAAGCCATCGACAGCTGGTTGGGACGCAGCAAAGAACAGCTCTCGAAGGTTAATTATGAAATGGCCGAGATCTTGCTCAAATCAGCAAAGGCCGTGGCCCAAGCTCCGATTCCCTCTGGGCTGGGCGATTTCACTGCACTGGTCTATCAGAAACAGGTCATCGATTCGGTTGTTGCGCCAATGATCCAGGAAACCCTGATTGGCTATCAAAATTGCCTGAATGAAGCGGATTCCCTGCAGATTGAATCGCAATGGGTGCAGTTGGCTTTGGAAAAGCTCATGTCGACCAAACATCTTGCCGCCCTTTATTACACCGATCTCTCTAACCAGGGGTTCGATTTGATCGGTAAAAAGCTGCAAAAATATGGTGATCTTGTTTTCGGTTCCGGAACCTTGGATGATCATTTTTACGATATGCAATTGCTGGCTGATGATGTGACCAACTCGACAAACTTAACTTTAGCGACGATCAACAACAGCCTTGACAAATACGGAGAAGCCATTCACCTGGCAGAAACCATGGCTGTCGAAGATCGTTTTGTTGTCAGCAGCCGTGATTCCATGATGTTCACCGCCTATCGCTCGGCATTGGCCGCTGATTCTCTGAGCCGTATAGCAAAAAAATGGGCGAATCAAGCGCGCGAAGGCTTTTTGCGCACTGAATCGCCGTTGCTGGAGGAAGGTCTGTTTACGTTCAACAGCAACTATTTTGCGCTGCGGGATTTGCAGCGCGAAATACTCCAGACTGGCTATGCGATGGCGCAAAATTTCAATATTCGCAACCTTTATTCGCAGAATTTAACTTTACAGCTGGTCCGGTTCGATCCGGAAAAATTTGCCGGATTGATCGATTTGACCATCTCTTCCTTCTCTTTCTACACCGACAGCAGTTGGAGAGCCGGTACCGAATATGTTGAGGGTTGGGCTCTGCCACAGTTCGACGACAGCGGCTGGCAACAAGCTGCAGTTGTTGCTCCAGGCGATGCCTCATCTTGGCCAACCATCTGGACCTATGTCGAGCGAGATTCTGTTCTCACTGTCGACGTGGATTCAGTCACCATTTTGAGTATTCGCAAACCTGCAGCCGATGCGTTTTATCGCAAATCAATCGCTGTGCAAGGACTGCCAGTCGACTGCGCCATATCGCTTGTTCCGCATGCCAACATCAATGTCTACTTTAACGGTGATCTGGTAAAAAAAATAACCAATGCAACTTCAAATGAAACTTTTGTGACTGTCGATGTCTCTGAGCTTTTGGTGGATGGCAACAACCTGCTCGCCGTTGAGGTCAAAAGCCAAGAAGCAGAGTCCGGATTTTTATCAGCAAAAATCGATGTTCGCAGTTTGCCGGATTGGGCTCAACGCGTCAAAATGTTGAACCCCGAAATGGCGGGGGAACAAGCACAGCAAGAGATGATGATCGAACGAGGGCGAATCCCATAAAACAGGAAAAGGAGTGCGATCGTGCCAAAACAGAGTGTTCTACTAATCTGTCTCATGTTTGGCGCCATATGGGCACAACAAACGGCGCCGCCGGATACTGCTCAAACCGTGCCGGCGGTGATCTCCGCTGTTTCGCGGTCCAGCGAATACGATGAACAAGTGTTGCAGACGATTAATATCGAGGCGATCATCGAAAAGCCCAGTGTCACCTTTGTGCCCAAAAGAGCGGAAACCGCAGTCGGGACATTACCGTTGGAACGCCGTTCCTTTCTTAATGAAATGCGCCAAAAGCCTGAAACGGTTTTGGATTATGGGCAAGAGCTGGAAGGGGGCAAACGAATCAAAAAACTCAAAAAACTTCTTGCTAAAGAGGACAAATAAAAATATATTTTTTTGTAAAAATGTCTTGGGTATCAGTTGCCGCTGCGTGAATGCAAACGTGGATTTGGTCCCAAGAATGATGTTGTACCTATAACCGAATCAAAGGACGATTTGTTGTAGGACACAGCTGATCGTCAGGCTGATGGGTAACGGTGGTTTTGCTTTTGGTGTCACTGAGAAAGGGAGGTTTGAATGTCGGAACTCTTGAGAAATTTCAGTCCAGATGTTGCAGGTTGGCAGTTTATGTGGATCTTGCTCATTCCTGCCGTTTTTGCCGTTGCCATTGCCGTGGAACGATTTATCTACATATTGATTAAAAGCGATATCAATGCCAGCAAATTTATGCAAGAGATACACAAACTGATCAAGGCGAACAAGGCCTCTGATGCCCTTGAGCTTTGTCAGAGCGCTGGTGATCGGGCTTTGCCCAAAGTGATCGGCTCTGGTTTGCGCGCAGTGGTGAAAAAGGACTCTGATGCCGATTTCCGCACGATCCAAAACTCGGTCGATGAGGGAATGCTGGAAGTCATACCCAAGCTTGAACAGCGCACCCATTATCTCGCCATGCTGGCCAATGTGGCAACTTTAATCGGTCTGATGGGCACGATTTATGGCCTGATTCTCGCTTTTCGCGCTGTTTCTGCTCCTGGCATCGACCCGACTGAAAAAGCAAGGCTTTTGGCCGCAGGTATTTCAACTGCCATGAATACGACTCTGGCGGGTTTACTGATCGCTGTACCTTCTACGCTTTTCTATAGTTACCTGCAGAGCAGGACAAAAAAAATCATCGATGAAATTGATGAGCATTCGGTTAAATTGATCAACCTTCTGACCGGGAATCGTTGAGTATGGCCTATCAACCTTCCAAACGCAGCAGTCACACCCCTCAACCTGTTGAAATCAATATGTTTCCAATGATGAACTTGATGGTGGTGCTGATTCCGTTGCTTCTGTCGACCGCTACTGCAATTCAGATCGGCATCATCGAGCTGAACTTGCCGCAAGCGGCTGGAGGCGCGACCGCTGGAATGCAATTGCCCAAAGAATCGCGACAGAACATCGACTTGACGGTCACGATCACTTCAGAAGGGATCTATCTGTCGAGCGCGCAGGCAATTTTGCACAATCCCGTTTCCGGGGGACCGACCATTCCCAAGAACGAGGATGGCAGTTATAACTTTAGCCGGTTAAACGAGATGCTGGTCGATATCAAGACCAAAATTGCCGGCGGTCCGCTGGACACCAAACGAATTATCATGCAAGCAGAAGGCGATATAGGCTACCAGATTCTGGTGAGCGCGATGGATGCAGCACGCTCGTTCAAAATCGATGATATCGACCATGAGCTTTTTCCCGAGGTATCGATCAGCGCCGGGATATTGTAAGCCTATTGTTTGTTAAAGGAATCTCGCAATGGCATTCATACCGTCACGAATAAAAAAGCACGACACCAGCCCCAGAGGCGTGAGTCTCAATTTGACCTCGATGATGGACATGTTTACAATTATCCTGGTCTTCATGCTCAAAACCTATTCGACTGAAGGACAACTCATTCAGCCTTCACAAAATTTGACTCTGCCCTCGTCGACGGTTAAAAATCCTCCGGAAATCGCCTTGGATGTAGTGGTCTCAAAGGAATGGATCATGGTCAACAACCAACCGGTTGCCAACGTCAGTGAAGTGGTGCAGCAACCAGGCTTGATCATCGAGCCTTTGAGTAGAGAATTGCAGCGCTATGCTTCTGAATCTCGACGGATGGAAGAGATGTATGGAGTCAAGTTTTCGGGCAAAGTCACCATCCAGGGCGATAAAGAGCTTCCTTTTCGAACCTTGATCAAGGTTATGGCAACTTGTGGTCGTTCCGAATATCCCAACATGAGATTGGTCGTCTACCAAAAGGAGGCCTGAGTTAGGCTGCGAGGCCCAGAACAAGGGATTGTGTTGCCTTCGTCATTCATGCGCCATCTCAAACTCATGAGACTCAACTCGAACGACGCAGGCAGGAGTGATTTACAAGTGCTTGGTACGGAGGTGTACTATTTCTGCTTTTGCCCTATCACCTGAATTTAAGAAGCGGCCGTTTGAAGATCTGGATCGGACGTTTCTGATTATTTTAGCGATTTCCTTTTTTATGCATTTCGCGACGGTGCTCTATTTTGTCTTTAACCCTCTGCCTGCCGCCAGCTCTGTAGACAAGGAGGCGATCAAGCGCGTTCAGGCAGACTATGCCGAAGCTGTGCTTGAAACGACTCCTTCTGACTTTATCGGCAACATGTTGACATTGCCGCAGGCCGTCCAGAAAGAGCTCGAAAGCTTTGTTCCTTCCAGCGGCACGTCGAGAACCGCACCGTCATCTTCCATACTGCCGCCAAAAGGCGACGGCTCCACTGCAGCGAGCAGCGCCAGTGGTCCAGGTGGTTCTGGTACAGCCAGCAGAGGGGTTGGAACTGGCGGTGGTACTTCAACGGCGGGTGATCCCAATGTTGCCAACCAGGGACTGTTGGGAATTCTCACCAGCCCCAGCGGCGATCGGGTCGATGGAACGCTACAAGATGTTCTCGGCCAAGGCGGAGTCGCTGAACAGGACTATGACAAAGCCATGCGCAATATGGATCGACTCGCTTCCAGAGGGCAAGCGACTTCTGGTGGTGGGGGCAGCGCCGAGGGTACATCGGGCAGCGGTGGAATGGGACGTCAAGCGATTACCAGCGGGCGGAGAACCGAAGGTGGCAGTCTGGATGGAGTGGTTACCGGCCTTGGCAGCGCTGAAACCGCAGCTTTTACCAGGACATCTGACTTTGACGTATCGCCTTTGGCGCCGTTGAGCGACGAAGGGCAAGAAATTCAACCCTCTGGCGGTCGTTTGGCCGGACGCGACATCAACGAGGTCTCATCGATTGTCTACGCCCACAGCGCCGCGATTCAATATTGCTATGAACGGGAACTCAAGCGTTTTCCAAATCTTAAAGGAAAAGTGGTCGTCCGATTTACTATAACCCCTGAAGGAAAAGTGATTAATCCTCACATCATTTCGTCCACACTCAAGAGCGAGAGCGTCGAACGCTGCATCCTGTCGCGTGTCAGCCGGTGGGACGATTTTGGACAGATCGATACCGAGATGGGCAACGCGACCTTCCGCCAAGTCTATACTTTTGGTTTTTAATCCATTTTGATCTATTTTGCTATCTGATGGTTGCGAGCGCTGACCTTGGTGCAGCGCACCGGCTTTTTGTGTCTGCTCGCCATTTGGATCAGCCATATTTGTCTTCAGATGCATCAAGCAAAGATATTAGCATGAACCAAAGGAAATGTCTATGAAATGGAAACGAACACACACGTGTGGTGATCTGCGCAGCAGTGACATTGGCAAGAAAGCTGTTTTGATGGGTTGGGTTGAAAAACGCCGCGATCATGGTGGTTTGATTTTTATCGATTTGCGCGATCGCTATGGCATCACCCAGATTCGTATCGATCCCGCGTGCAAAGTGTATGAAGACGCGAAAAAACTCCGTTCTGAATACGTGGCTGGATTTCAAGGCCGAGTCGAACGCCGGCCAGACAATATGGAGAATAAAAATCTATCCACCGGCGAAGTAGAGTTGGTCGCTGAAGATATCGATCTGATGAGCATAGCCCAAACCCCGCCATTTCAGATCTCTGGCAAGATCTCTTCTTCAGAAGATTTGCGTTTAAAGTACCGCTATCTGGATCTGCGCAATCGCAACATGCAGCGCAATCTGATGATACGTCACCAGACCGCACAGCTCGTGCGCAACTACTTTAGCGAAAATGGCTTTATCGAAATCGAAACACCGTTTTTGATGAAGAGCACTCCCGAAGGCGCTCGCGATTTTCTCGTTCCCAGTCGGGTATGGAACGGTCGATTTTATGCTTTGCCGCAATCTCCACAGACCTACAAACAGCTGTTGATGATGTCGGGATTTGATCGCTATTTTCAGATTGTGCGCTGCTTTCGGGATGAAGATTTGCGCGCCGACCGTCAACCGGAATTCACCCAAATCGACGTTGAAATGTCATTTATCGACGAAGAGGATATTTTTGCCATTGTCGAGCGGTTGGTACAGAAAATTTTTACCGAGATCATCGGTGTCCAGTTGAACTTGCCCTTTCAACGCCTCAGCTATGAAGAGGCGATGATGAACTACGGTTCAGACAAACCCGATTTGCGCTTTGGCGCAAAAATTCACAATCTCTCTGCGCTGGCGAAAGAGAGCGATTTTCAAATTTTTCGCCAAACCATCGAAAGCGGGGGGCTGGTTGCCGGCATCTGTGCAAAAGGTTGTGCCGCCTATTCGCGAAAGCAAATCGATTCTCTGACAGAACAAGCGAAAAGTTTCGGCGCCAAAGGTCTGGTCGCCATAAAAATCAAGGACAGCGATTGGGAAAGCACCCTGAACAAATACTTTGGCGATGCGCAACGTCAGGCCATCATTGGAGAATTGGCAGCAAGTGACGGTGACCTGATCCTCATCGTCGCCGATCAACAGGATATCGTTCTTGATACCCTTGGACAGCTGCGGCTCGCGCTGGCGCGAGAAGAAAATTGGGTCCCATCGGATCGCTACGAATTTACCTGGATTGTCGACTTTCCATTGTTCGAATACAGCAAGGAAGAACAGCGCTATGTTGCCCGTCACCACCCATTCACTTCACCCAACCTGGCAGATCTGGACAAGCTGCAAGCGCATCCCCAGGATGTCCATGCGCGAGCCTATGACCTGGTCTTGAATGGCAGCGAGATTGCTGGTGGCAGCATTCGAATCTCAGATGAAAAAATTCAAAGCAAAATGTTTCAGGTTTTGGGCATTTCCCATCAAGAAGCGCATGACAAATTTGGCTATTTGCTCGAGGCATTGACCTATGGCACTCCACCGCATGGAGGAATTGCTTTTGGATTCGATCGTCTGGTGATGGTTTTGACCGATTCGTCATCCATCCGCGAGGTGATCGCTTTTCCCAAAACAGCCAGCGCCATGTCGTTGATGGACGGCGCACCGGCACAGGTGAGCGAAAGACAACTGCAAGAACTCGGGTTGCAGTTTGTGCAGGAACTTCACAAGCCAAGCAGCGAAAATGCGGAATAAGGATAACCATTATTTGGTTGCATATCAATGGTTAGTAAAGATGCCGGAGAAGAGTCTTTTAATATATGAATTATTACTTGACTCTTAACCTATTTTTCACTAACATATTTAAAGTGCGAATGTGTTTAAAACATGCTGTTTAGAATGAAGCATCTAGTACATTAATCTCGCAGTCCTTGAAAGGAGGTGTACAATTGATGACAAAGGCGATCCGGATTATTGTGACCCTCTCGTTGGTTGCCCTGATGGCATCGGTTTTCATGACGGGATGTAGCAAGCATCCGAACCAGGAGCAACTGCAGCTGTTGGAGGAAACCAAACAAGCCGCATTAGCAGCTGAACAAGAACTTGCGGATTGTGAAAAAGCCCAGGCTGAAGTTAAGAGTCAACTCGCTGACAAGAAACAGGAATTGACGAACGTTCAGCAAGAACAATCCGATGTAATCAGTCGTCTTGCGGCCATGGGACAATAACGATCTAACCCCAAATCATTGGAGGGAAGGTGATGAGTTTGTCTATACGAAATGTATTTCGCCTTGCGCTTCTGCTTTCCTTCTCATTGATCTTTGGTGCTTCTGTTTCCCTGGCCCAAGAGAAGATGAGTATGGAAGATTATAACGCTCAATTGGCGCAATGGCAAGGGCGTGAAACTGTAGCCAAACAGGCACTCGACGCTTGTGCCAAAGCCAGCGAAGAAGTGAAGAAAGAAATTGAGGCAATGCAAGGCCAAGTCGATGAGACCTGGAAGGCGATCTATGAAGAGATCGGCGTCGATGCCGATGCGGTCGATGCCTATCGCCAGAGCTTGAAAGATTTGGATGCTCAGGTTGCCGGTCTTTTGGCTCTTTCCCCAGAAGAGCTTTTCAAGAAACGCGAAGAGATTAAAGATGCAGAGGCCAAACTGGCAGCGCTGAAACAGAATCCCATCTTTGCGCTGACCGAGATGCAAAATCTGGTTGCCGGGATTGAGGGCAAATTGACGCAGATCAAAAACAAAATGCCCAAGGCGATTTATGATGAGTATTCCGTTGTTGTGGGCGACTATCTGTGGAAAATCTCCGGCAAACGAGATATCTATGCAGATCCGATGCAATGGATGCGCATCTATAGCTACAACAAAGATCAAATCAAGGATCCCGATCTGATCTATCCGCAACAGATTCTCAAGATTCAACGCGAAGTCGGTCCGGATGAATACCTCGTGCAGAAAGGTGATTTTCTGTCCAAGATTGCCGGGAATGCCGATGTTTTGGGCGACCCAGGCAGTTGGGCAAAGATCTATGAAAGGAACAAGGACGTTATTGGTGGCAATGCCAATATGATCTTTCCTTATACGGTTCTGGTTATTCCGGCCAACTGATCGCAAGGGGCGAGACGGGATGATTTGGATTTGAAGTAATGTCGATCCCGCGATCGCTCAAGCGTTGATCAAATTGCAACTCTCGGTCTCTTGCGGGCCGAGAGTTTTTTTATTTTTTTACCTGATCGCCTTCACGGTTGGCCAAAGAGGGCGATGTTTTGCGATGATTTGTCGAGATCAACAGTCGATTGAGGTGACGAAAAAATTGGCAGATGAAAAACGTATCCAACTGCGTGGAATTGATCCGATCGCCTTTTATGGCTTGCAGGATGAAAATTTGCGCATTCTTGAACATCTCTTTGAAATCAAACTGATCGGCCGGGGTCAGGATTTGATCTTGCGCGGCGATGAAAAGCTGGTCGAGCAAGCGGAACGAGTGATTTCCGAATTGATCTATATGTTGAACAAGAACGGATCGCTTGCGCCTGATGATATCGAAACGGTTTTTCGACTCAGCCAACAACCAGATCGCAAGGCTGAGGAACACGACCTGAATTCGATTGTTCTCTATACCAAAGGCGGAACAATCAAACCGAAAACTCCTGGCCAAATCGCCTATTTTCAATCGACAAAAAAGAATGACATTGTCGTCGCTATCGGTCCGGCCGGAACCGGCAAGACCTACCTGGCGGTGGCGGTTTCAGTTGCGCATTTGCGCGATCATCAAGTGGATCGCATCGTCCTCTGCCGTCCTGCTGTGGAAGCCGGCGAAAATCTGGGATTTTTGCCCGGAGATTTTCGCGAAAAAATCGATCCATATTTGCGGCCTCTCTATGATGCCTTGCACGAAATGGTTCCTCTGGATAAATTGAAACGGTTTGTGGAAACTCGGGTGATCGAAATCGTCCCGCTTGCCTATATGCGCGGCCGCACCCTGCACAACAGTTTTGTGATTTTAGACGAAGCCCAAAATACAACTACTGCGCAGATGAAAATGTTTTTGACCCGATTGGGAGCCAATTCCAAAGCCATCATCACCGGCGACATCACCCAAATCGATTTACCGGGAAACACCGAGTCTGGGCTGGTCCAGATCCAGCATATCTTGAAAAATATCGATGGGATCGATTTTGTCTATTTGACCGATAAAGACGCGGTGCGCCACCATTTGGTCAGGAAAATCATCCGTGCATATGAAAAGTATGCCAAAAGCGATGAATCGGACACTACCGAGGTGGAATGAGACCTTTGCGAGCAAAATCCGTCAAACGATTTCCTGAGGCCGTGAAAAACACGAGCAAACAGAACCCCTTTCGTTTTCAAGAGTATCGCAAGCAAATTGCCGGCGTTTTTATCTTGGCGTTTATCATCACTTTTCTGTTTCCGCGCGGCAGGTCGTTTCAATTTGCAGATCTCAAGGAGGGCCGGGTCTATGTCGGTCCCGAAATAATTGCTCCTTTTACTTTTCCTATCAACAAAAGCTCCGAAGAGTATGAAGCGGATCGCCGTCGCGCACATGACAGCGTTCCACCTGTTTTTGTTGTTTCCGACAGTGTCGTGCAACACCAAAAAGATTCCATGGTCGGCGTAATCGGCCAAATCGACAAGCTGTTGCGTTCGCCTGAGACGACGACGCAGGATATGCAAGTCCTGATGCGCGAGTCAGGTGTTGTCATCTCCGATGAAGCGATTCTGCTTGTTTTATTCGGATTTCCAGAGAAGGTCGAACGCGCCGCAGATACTGCCACTCAGGCGATTGTGCAAAAACGGTTGGCGGCTTTTGAAGATATTGCCCAGGCGGCCCTGGTCAGCTTGCGCGAAATCTACAAGGCCGGAGTGTTGAATGTGGAAAAAAACATTTTTTCCCCCACTATTACCAAGCTCTCCATAAGCCGCAAACAGGACGGCGGGGTCGAAGAGCTCGAGGAGATCAATTATTATCAGAGTGTCCCAGAAGCGCAGAACACTCTGCTGGAGTTGTTGCGCAAGAGCGATCTGCGCGAAGAACATAAAATAAAAGTTGCCTATCAAATTGCTGTAAATTTTCTCCAGCCCAATGTGTTTTACGCTCAGGATGAACACCAGAAACGAATCGAGGATGCCGTTGCCATCGTTCCTCTCGCCAAAGACCAGGTGTTGGCCGGCGAACGAATCATCGATGGCCATCAGCGCATCACCCAACAGCATATCGAAAAACTCAATTCCTTCGCCGTTGCCAAAGCCGAACGCGGTGAAGTCTCCTATTTTTGGAAACGTTTGTTGCCGGCGGTCGGCAAATTCTTTTTAACCCTTTTAATTCTCAGTATTCTGGTTATCTATCTCTGGCGGGCACGGCGGAGCATCATTTTTGACACCAAGAGAATGTTGTTGATCGCGCTGATTATCCTGTTGATGTCTCTATTCACTTTTATCGTCAATCGTTTTGATCTGTCTGCCTATCTGATTCCGGTCGCCATGGCGGCGGTTATTGTCACCATTTTTTTCGATGCCGATGTGGGACTGGTCACAGCGGTTGTGTTGAGCTTGTTGGTCGGCGCCATGCGTGGCAACGAGTACGCGATCTCGTTGATCTCCATCTTTGCCTCAACCATCGTCATTCTGACTGTCAGCAAAGTGCGGACAAGAAATTGGGTTCTCCACGCGATGGCCGCCACCATTGGAGCCTATTTGTTGGCCAATACCGTGCACGATGTGGTTAGCTACCTCTCCTTTTCGGATATGGCGAAAAACTGGCTTTTTGGAATCATCAATGGATTCTTTACACCCATCTTTGCCTATGGCTTGGTCGTCATCTTTGAATTTATCTTCGATCTGACCACCGACATGACCTTGCTTGAACTCTCGGATCTGAATCAACCTTTGTTGCGCCAACTGGCCATGCGAGCACCCGGCACCTATCACCACAGCATTGTGGTCGGAAATCTTGCTGAAGCCGCGGCTGAAGCGATCGGCGGCAATGCACTCTTGGCCCGCGTTGGGTCCTATTATCATGATATCGGCAAAATTGAAAAACCGGAATACTTTATCGAAAACCAAAACAAAGGCCACAATCCACAGGAAAAATTGACGCCAACCATGAGCTCGTTGATTCTCCTGAATCATGTGCGCAAAGGGGCTGAAATGGCCCATTCCCATGGGTTGCCAAAAGAGATCGACGATTTTATCAATCAACACCACGGCACCAGCTTGATGAACTATTTTTATCAAAAAGCTCTAGAACAGAATGATGGCGCAAATGTTTCGCAAAATGAATTTCGCTATCCCGGTCCAAAACCGCATAGCAAAGAGACAGCAATTGTTATGCTCGCTGATGCTATCGAGGCGACCTCTCGAACCTTGAAGGATCCAAGCCCCAGCCGGATCAAAAATATGGTGGAAAGTTTTATCGATGAGCGGTTCAAAAGCGGAGAACTGGACGAATCTCCTTTGACTCTCCAGGATCTCACCAAAATATCCGAAGCTTTTCAAAAAATACTCAATGGCATTTTTCACAGCCGTATCGATTATCCCTCCAGCAATGGGGAAAGCAGTGAAAAGAAAGAAAAGAGTTCTTAATCTGACTCTTGAAAGCAGCTTTGGCTTCGACGCTCTCGACATCGCAACACTAAAACAAATGGTTGGCGCCATTCTCGATCGCGAAAATTTCTTTCAAGATTGTTTATTAACTATTATATTTATAGATGATGTTTATATGATCGATTTACATCGCCGCTATCTGCAGACAGACGAAAATACGGATGTGATGGCTTTTGATTTAAGCGAATCCGCCGATAGGCTCGAAGGTGAAGTCTATATCAATGTGATGCAAGCCAAGCGGCAGGCACTTGAATTCAAGGCCAATCATCGTGACGAACTGCTTCGGTTGGTTGCCCATGGTACGCTGCATTTGCTCGGCTATGACGATCAAAACGAGGCCCAACAGAAGATCATGGCTGCCTTGGAAAATCAAGCCATCGACGATGCCCATCTCCAACGGCCAAAGCAAACAGACAAGCTTGGCTGATCCTGGTTTTTGGCTTAATAATGGAGGTTAATCCCTTTTGGAACCCGATCCATCCCTATTTCTCTTGCTGATTCCTTTCTTGCTTCTATTGTCGGCTCTTTTTTCGGCCACTGAAACAGCTTTTTTTTCCTTGAACAGCTTGATGATTGATAAGCTTGCTGCTCGAATGGACAAGAAAAGCAAGCGTGTCGCCAGACTGCTATCCAGCCCACGCAAACTCTTGATCGCGATCTTGATCGGCAACACATTGGTCAATGTTACTGTTTCATCACTTGCTGCTCTGCTGGTGACCCATTGGGCTAGGATCAATCGCTTTGATCCTCATATTGCGATGGTGGTCAATATTGTTTTGGTTACTTTTTTGATCCTTCTGCTCAGTGAGATCTCTCCGAAAATTTTGGCGGCCAAAAAACCGGAATCCCTGGCTCTGTATCTTGTTCCTTTTGTGACTTTGATCTATTTTCTGTTTTTGCCCTTCTCAATACTGATCGACAAGGGCATGAATTGGTTGATCGGGATTCTAAAAATCAGAGAGAGAGAAGAAGACAAACTGTTGCAGTCCAGCGAAATCAATGCACTGCTGGAACTTGGACAGGAGCAAGGTGAACTCGAAGCCGATGAAAAAGAGATGATCCATTCGATATTCGAGTTTGGCGATACCATTGTACGAGAAATAATGATTCCGCGAACCGACATGGTTTGTGTGTCCAATGACACCTCAACAGATGATCTGATTTTGCTGATCAAAGAAAAAGGACATACGCGGATTCCTGTTTATGAAGAAACGATCGATCAGATCCGCGGGATTATCAACGCCAAAGATCTGCTGCCATCGGTATTGAACAAGCGCAACAACATCAATCTGATTCGCCTGGCCCGTCCTGCCTTGTTCGTGCCAGAGAGCAAAAAGATCGATGACCTTCTGCGCCTCTTTCAAAAGGAGCGGCAGCACATGGCAATTGTCGTCGATGAATATGGCGGTACAGCTGGATTGGTCACTTTGGAAGACGTGCTGGAAGAGATTGTTGGTGAAATTCGCGATGAATATGACCAAGAGGTGGCTCTCCATAAACAATTGGATGAAAACACCTATCTGGTGGATGCAAAAATTGATATTTATACATTGAACGAATTGCTCGGAGTTGCGATACCGGAAAAAGATGAATACGACACCCTGGGGGGATTTATATTTGAATTAACAGGCGCTGTTCCACAAGAGGATGAAGTGATCACCTATGAGAAACTCGAAATGGTGACCGTAAAGGTCGAAAGAAACAGAATTGTCAAAGTAAAAATAAGAAGAATCGATCCAGCTATCGAATTCAAGGAACAGAAAACCTGATCGAACAACCTCAGGTCGCGAGTTGAGTTAGGAGGGCAGAGATGTTAACGTTGAATTTCACTTTTCGGGATTTGTTTCGCGCTCCGCGTTTGGCTCTGAGTTTACAGCGCATGTGGATTCAGCTGGTCGGGTTGGGCATCGGTTTTGTGATCTATCTCGTACTGATGTATGCAGGCTATGCTGTCAGCGGATATTCATTGGCTAACCTTTGGCAGCAGTTTGGCTTTGGGATCTGCATTTTTTCGACCGGCTTATCGGTGAATTGGTACTCGTGGACGTTTTTTATCCTCGGTCATCTGGTTTTGCTGATCGCATTTCTGATCTCCAGCACCGCTGTTGCGCGGGCCGTCTATATGAGCGCAAAAGGCAACCATTTTTATTCATGGCGTGAGGCCTATAACTTTGCTTTCCACAAGGCTGGTTCGGTTATTTTTACTCCTGTTTCTCTGGCGATCCTGCTCGGTTTGATGCTCTTGGGTGGTTTGTTGCTCGGATTTTTGGGACGGATTCCTTATGTCGGTGAATTCGGCATTGCTCTAACGATCGTTTTTTGGTTCGTTGGCGCATTGCTCGTGCTCTTTTTTGCTTTAGCCCTGTTTGTCTCCTTTTTCCTGGTTCCTGCGATTGTTGCCACGACCGATGAAGATGCCTTTGAGGCAATTTTTCAAACGTTTTCTCTTGTTTGGTCGCAACCTTGGCGCTTGTTGATTTTTTCGGTCGTCAATTGCATACTCGCGCTTTTCAGTTTGCTGGTCTTTGCCGCGATTGCCAAAAAAGCATTGGTTTGGATGAATGGCCTGTTCGCATTTTCAATGGGCAAGGACTATGTCCATCTCGCCAACAACGCCCAGGCTTTGCTGCAAAACTGGTTGCTTTCTGTCCAACCGCTTGTAGAACGGTTGCTCGGAAATCTTCATCCATGGTTCTTCTTTGCCCGGCCACATCATGCGGTTGCTGCCGCTGAACTCAGCGGTTCATCAGTTGCTTTTTCTTCCTATTTTTTTGCGTTCGGTCTGCTGTTTATCCTGGCATGGATCCTTTCGTACGGATTGGTCACCTTTACAGTCGGACAAACCCTGACATACCTGGTCATGCGCAAACATAAAGATGGCGAAAATCTCCTGGAGCGCAAGGATCGCGAAGAAGAGACAGAGGAGCCGGAATCCGACGAAGACAAAGCCGGCGAAACGAGTGAAAAAGCACCATCGAATGAGGTTTGATTTTTTGATTTGTCTGCCTCACTCTTGCATCAACAACAATCCGGGTTCCGTTTTCTTTTTTTCGATTTTTTTACGCAATTTCCCCGAATGAGAGTATTTATCTCATGAAAAATGGCAGTATCAGATATTGGGATCCTGGAAAAGGCTATGGGTTTATTGCAACCGATGAAGGTGACGAGCTCTTTTTGCATGTCTCAGAACTCGAGGCCACACTTGCACCCAATGCAATCTGTGCTGGATTGCGCGTGCGTTTTGATATTCGCGGCGAGTTGCGAGGTGACAAAGCGATTCGTGTTCGCAAGGCGTAAACCAAATTGATCGACACTGCCAAAACGGAAAAAAGAACCCCAACAAGGACGAGAAGGGATCGCTTTTAGCACGGAACCCGTGGTTGGAATTGAGGATTAGAAATGGCAGAAGTATTCGTCAAAATAAAAGACGAGCAATTGGGGCCTTATTCGGTAACCGATCTGGAAAAAATGGTTCAAAGTGGTCAGTTTAAAAGCGATGACCTGATTTTTAATGAAGATTTACAAGAATGGATCCACGCGCAAGACCACAAGGAATATCGAACGCTTTTTGCACCTGAACAACAACCCGAGTCCAAGCGAATCGTTTTTGCTGTCGGTGGAGGTAAAGGCGGAGTCGGCAAGACCGTGATCACCGCCTCGCTGGGTGTGGGTCTTGCCAGCCTTGGTCATCAAGTTGTGTTGGTCGATGCGGATTTGGGTGGTGCCAATCTGCATACCTGTATGGGCATTCTCGAACCTAAATATACTTTTTACCATTTTTATACTCTGCAACGGGAAACTCTGTCGGACATTATGATCGACACCCCGGTCGAGAATTTGAAAATGATCAGCGGCAGTTGTGGAACACTTGGCCTGGCAAATCCCCGGTATGCGCAGAAGCAGCGATTCATCTCACACCTTAAAAAAGTCAATGCAGATTACATATTGCTGGATTTGGGTGCAGGTTCGTCGCACAATACCATCGATTTCTTCCTGGCGGCAGATGAACACATTGTCATAGCTGCGCCTGAGCCGACCTCGATTCAGGAAGCTTTTAATTTTATCAAGATTGCGATTTTTCGCAAATTCCACCGTCTAATGCAAGGCAAACCGGAAATATTGGCTCTGCTGATGAGCGATATGTCTGGTGACCCAAGTCGAATGAATACGACTCTGCCACAATTGTACAACCAAATCAAGCAGATCGATAAAGATGCGGCTGATATTGTTGAAAATCTGTTCGACACTTTTCATCCCCGATTGATTCTCAATATGGTGCACAGCAGTGACGAGGTCAAGGAAGGTGTGGCGCTGAAAACTGCCGTCTCCGAGCTCCTTGGTTTGCAGATGGAGTTTTTGGGCGTTATCGAATATGACGATAGCGTCCGTTTTTCAGTCAAGGAACTCAAACCTTTCATGATCAGCAACCCGCGCTCAAAAGCGGCGCGAAGTCTGGCCAAACTGATTTCTGTCGGCTTGCTCAAGAAAACCGGTTGGCAAGGTTTTCGCGAAAGACGCAAATTGATACAACAGGCAACAGACGATGCACAGTCTTACCCCACCAATCAACTCAAAGAAAGCGATGTGATTTGTTCAGTCAATTGCTTTTATTGGGGTGATTGCGATTTCCAAAATGGGGGATATCCCTGTCCTGTGCGGCGGTTGGATCCAATCTTTAAAAAATAGTCATTCTCTACACGACACCACTCATTTTGATCGGATTGGTTGTGCAGATTTGTGATGCCGACTTTGCACGGCTCGGCCTTTCGCGGCAAAGGCCGATTAACCGACCGCGCAATGGCCAATCTTTGTTTTTTGCAGTCGCCGATCGCTTTCCCATCCCCAAAACCGCCAGCCGCGTCCCCCTTTCTTGTCCAATCAGATCTTTTCCCCCGATCCTGGCGGATGCAAAGGGAATTGCCAATCCGAACTGGACGAGTGGGCAGCTGTTTTCGGGTTGTGATGTATTGGCTTTGTCGACAATTGTTGGCGATTTGGCAAATAAAAAGACAATGCGCCGCTACAACCCAACAAAACAATCCCAGGCGATGTTAAAAATGTTGAATATTTATGGCCGAGTTCGGCGTTAAAGGTGACAGAAGGTTAAAAGAAAACATGTTGGGTCCAACGGTTCAAAAATCGCGAGGAAATGATTGTCATGTCTTTACATGTTATCCAAGTCATCCGCGAGCTGACCGATACCGGCCAACAGGCCAGACGAATGCCTCATGTGGTATTTTGTCGGAACGTCAGCAATTCAATGTGGGAACCGAATACCGATATCCTGGAAAGTGAAGATGCAGTCTTGATCCGTTTGGAACTGGCCGGGGTTGATCCAGATGACCTTTGCGTGAAGCTAAAAAACGGCCAATTGCTCATCAATGGCGAACGCAAGGAATGCCGACCATCGCAGACTGTTTGGTTCCATCAATTGGAATTGCGGTATGGCCCTTTTTGTAAAATGATACCGATTCCTGATAATCTGGAACATAATCCAATCCAGGCTTGTTTTAAGCAAGGCGTACTGGAAATAGAGATTTCGAAAAAAACCAAAGCGATTGAAATTCCGATTACGCAATAGCACAGCCGATAAATCATGAGTTGCGGGGATGGTACAGAAGTGTTTCTTGGAGAAATAAATGGATGAACTATCAGGTGCTTTTGAGGCCAATGACATCCGCGAAAAGATTCCGAATGAATTGCCGATATTGCCCTTGCGAGATACAGTGGTTTTCCCCAATATCGTCACCCCCCTGGTGGTGGCCAGGGACAAATCCGTCAATCTGATCAATCAGGTCATATCAGGCAATCGGATGTTGGGGCTGGTTGCACAACGCCAGGCAGAAGTTGAGGATCCCAACGCCGAAGATCTCTATCCGGTCGGTGTCGCGGCGATCATTTTGCGCATGCTCAAATTCCCGGATGGATCGTTGCGGGTGCTGGTCCAGGGTTTGTCTCGGGTGCGATTGAGCAAGGTAATCCAGACCGAACCGTTTTTCGTGGCCCAAATCGATCTTTTGCATGAAGAGTTGAAGCAATCGACTGAAATCGAAGCTCTAAAACGCAACCTGGTCATTCAATTTCAAAAGATAGTCTCTCTGGTTCCGCAGTTGCCGGATGAGCTGCAGGTCGTGGTGGTCAATACCAATGATCCGGGGAAATTGGCTGATTTGATCGCGACCAACTTGACCCTCTCGATTGTCGAGAAACAACAGATACTCGAACTCTTGGATGTGCGCAAGCGGCTGGAAAAATTGACCCTCTATCTCAATCGAGAACTGCAGGTTCTCGAAATGGGATCCAAGATTCAGGATAAAGTTCAGACCGAGTTGGGTAAAAATCAACGCGAATATTTTCTGCGCGAGCAGCTGCGCGCGATTCAAAAAGAGCTGGGCGTCGGCGATGATCGATCGGCTGAAATCGAAGAACTGCGGCAGAAAATCATCACCACAAACATGCCCGAGCAGGTGGAAGCCGAAGCTCTGCGCGAGTTGGATCGGTTGGCCAAAATGCAACCCGGGGCAGCTGAATATACAGTCTCTCGTACCTATATCGATTGGATGATTGCTCTCCCATGGTCGATATCGACGGTCGATAATCTGGATATTGAACGCGCTCGTCAGATTCTCGATGAAGATCATTACAATCTCAAAATGGTTAAGGAGCGCATTCTCGAATATTTGGCGGTTCGCCGACTCAAGAAGGACACCAAAGGGCCGATTCTTTGTTTTGTCGGGCCTCCTGGAGTGGGGAAAACCTCGCTTGGGCAATCCATTGCCCGTGCTATGAACCGGAAATTTGTCCGCATTTCTCTGGGCGGTGTGCATGACGAAGCTGAAATTCGCGGCCATCGGCGGACCTATATCGGTGCGCTGCCTGGTCGCATCATTCAAAGCCTCAAGGTCGCGGGCAGCAACAACCCGGTCTTTATGCTTGATGAAGTGGATAAAATTGGGCAAGATTTTCGCGGTGACCCATCTTCCGCTCTTCTCGAAGTGCTCGATCCGCAACAAAACTTTTCTTTTTCCGATCATTATCTCGATGTGCAGTTCGATCTCTCTCGGGTTATGTTCATCACCACTGCGAACGTTTTGCATACGATTCCAAGCGCCTTGCGGGATCGACTCGAAGTGCTGGAATTGCCGGGCTATATCGAAGATGATAAGGTCGAGATTGCGATCAAGTATCTAATCCCCCGGCAAATCGAAGAGAATGGCCTGAAGCGCAAACACATTCGATTCAACCGGCCGGTGATCCGCGCCATCATTCAAAGCTATACGCGCGAAGCCGGCGTTCGAAATCTCGAACGGCAGATCGCCGCAATCTGCCGCAAAGTTGCACGCGACGTGGCGGCAGGTGATACGAGCCTGCACAAGATCGACAAACAAAACTTGCGTGATTTTTTAGGCCCGGCCAAGTACTACTCAGAGATCGCCGAGCAGAGAGATGAACCCGGTATTGTCACCGGGCTCGCGTGGACACCTACTGGCGGTGACATTCTGTTTGTCGAGGCCACTCAGATGAAAGGCAACAAAGGATTGATGCTCACCGGCCAACTCGGCGATGTGATGAAAGAGTCTGTACAGGCAGCTCTGTCTTTTATTCGCACCAACGCCGAAAACCTGGGAATCAATCCGGCTTTTTTTGAGCAGCTCGATGTGCATGTTCATGTGCCGGCCGGCGCAATTCCCAAGGACGGCCCTTCGGCTGGGGTCACCATGGCAACCGCTCTCTATTCGCTATTTACCCAAAGACCGGTTCGCCACGATATCGCAATGACCGGCGAAATCACCTTGCGCGGCAAGGTCTTACCGGTTGGTGGCATCAAAGAAAAAGTCCTCGCAGCGCGGCGCTCAGGGATCAACAAGATTGTCATGCCGGAAAAAAATCGCGACGATCTCGAGGAAGTGCCGGAAAATGCCAAAAAGAATATGACCTTTTATTTTGTCGAACATCTCAACGAGGTTTTCAACCTGGCGGTCAGAAAACGTTCGCTGAAAAAGGAATAAAATTAGAACCCGCAATCGAAATCATGAAAATGAGCTGGAAAATCGGCGATTTGCGCGACAAGTTGGACAAGATCGGACAAGGACATTTGTTGAATTTCTGGGGCGAATTGACTTGCCCGCAAAGAAAAGAGTTGACCCGACAAATTGTCGGACTTGACGAAAACTTGATTCCTCAGCTCAGCGAATTGGTCCGGGGAACAGTCAACTCATCCTCTCAGGACAAAAGCAACTTGCGCCCGGCCGATACTCTTCTGCTGCAAGATCTGCAGCGCGATGAGTTGCGCAAAAAACAGGCATTGCAGTCTGGCGAAGAGGCGCTGACCCAGGGAAAGGTTGCCGTTGTGGTGGTGGCAGGCGGTCAAGGTACCCGCCTCGGTTCTATACGTCCGAAAGGACTTTTCCCGATCGGCCCAATAACCAAACGCAGCCTCTTTCAGTATCATGTCGAGAAAATCCGCGCCCTTGAAATGCGGTATGGTCACGTGATTCCCTTTTGTATCATGACCAGTGAGGCGACCGATCGGGAAACACGAAAGTTTTTTCAGAAAAACAAATGCTTTGGCAAGGATGAAAGTTCGATTTATTTTTTTGTCCAGGGAACGTTGCCGACTTTTTCTCCTGACGGTAAGATTCTGCTGGAAAAGAAATGGCGGATCAGCTGCTCTCCTGATGGACATGGCGGTATTCTAAACGCCCTAAATCACCATGGAGTTCTCACATCGATGGCGGAGCAAGGGATCGAATGCTTGTATTATTTTCAGGTCGACAATGTGTTGACTCAGATTGCTGATCCCCTCTATCTCGGTTTGCATCGACAAGCAGGGGCGGATATTTCAGCAAAAACAATCGCCAAACGCGATCCGTTTGAAAATTTGGGCAATATCGGCACCCTTGACGGGCGCTATTGTGTGATCGAATATTCGGAATTGTCCGAACAACAAAAAACACGGCGCCGATCCGATGGACGGCTGGTTTTTGAGCAGGGAAGTATTGCCCTGCATGTTTTTCGCGTCTCCTTTTTGCAATCGCTGATCGATGGCAATCGCCGGCTTCCCTACCATCTGGCGTTTAAAAAAATTTCCTGTGTGGATGAATCGGGTCGTGCAGTGGAACCGACACAACCCAATGGTTACAAGATCGAGCAATTCATTTTCGACGCTTTCCATTTCGCTGAAAAGGTTATGGTTGTCGAAACCGACCGAAAAAAGGAATTCAGCCCGATCAAGAATGCCGACGGCAACGATTCGCCAATTACCGCCAGGCGGGATCTTACCAATTTTTTCGCCTCTTGGCTGCATGACTGCGGTGTCGATCTCCCATTTGACAAAAACGGCAATAGCCGTGTCCCGGTGGAGATCAGTCCTCTGTTCGCTGACCGCCCTGATATGCTGTGCAAAAAAATTGCTCGGCCTCTGCCGAGCAAAGATTATCTATTCGAATGAACAGCAGATTGGCTATCTTGGCAACGTGTATTTTGTTTTGAGCATCTATGGCCAAATTAAAGAACAAACAACGCGGGTTTAGACGAAAAAGTTTGCGGATCCTATTCAGGATCGGTTTTGGTCTGATTTTAGCCGTGGTGTTGTTTTTTTTGGCGCTGTTTCTGGTTGTTCATATCTTTCTCCCGCCGGAACAGGTCAAAGAAATTGCGATCAAAACCGTAAATCAGGAATTGGGCAAAAATCTATCCATCGGACAGGCCTCTCTGAATCTGTTTAAGGGTTTCCAACTCCAGGATATCGTTCTCACCTCGCCTGATTCTGTTGCCGGAATCGATACTTTTCCAGTTCAATCAGCCTCAATCCGCCGCATCAGCATGAACTATTCATTGCTCGGCCTTTTAAAAAAACAATTTGTTCTGCAGAGTCTTGTGATTGATGATCCCGAATTAGTCTTGGAATTCGATTCAGATCTTGCTGATGAGCAGATTTCTTCCATGGATTCGGTGACGCTGCAAGGATCGGAGAACATTGTTCTGCCGATAAAAATCCATTTAAATGAGATCTCGATTCGCAATGGGAAAGTCGACGTTACTGCCCGCGGTCAAAACGGTCATTCTCAGCTTCAGCTGGATCATATCACCCTGGATCTAAACGATATTCATCTGCCGCACGGCGCGCTGATTTCTGATTCAACGGATCTGCGCGGGAAATTGCATCTTTCCGCTGATGCTTCACGCCTGTTTTTGCTGCACCATGTGCAGTCCCCTGCTATGCAGACGCTGCTGCTGCATAGCCAGGTCAACAGCAAAATCGAGGTGGATATCAATAGGGTGCAAGACATCGGCGTTGCTTTGCAATTGGATCTGCAGCAAACCGATTTTTCTTTCCAGAATGCAACCCATCAAATCGATGCTTTATCGCCTTATACCTTGCATCTGGATCTGAAAGGCGAAGCGAATCTTTTGGATACGCTTGTGAATGTGCAAAGTGCCGCTTTTCTAGTCGACCGGGTAACCTGGTTGCAGCTCGAAGCCAAACTGGCACAACAGAGCTCTGGTTTGTCGTTCGATGGCCGGGTTATCGAAAGCCGAATCCCTTTTACACAGCTCGATGGCTTGAGCCGAGATTTTTTGCCGGCAGGATGGGCGGTTGTTTGGCATGATCAAAAGGGTGAGCTCTCTTTGCAGGACACCTGGTTCCGTGGGACCCTTTCTAAAACTGAAATGAAACCAGTTGTCGAATTTCAAACCAACTTCAAGTGTAAAAACCTCGGTGCAACGATAAACCAGGGCGAATATGAAATCGAACAGCTGAACATTTCTGCATTGGTGAATGGAAGATTGAACGACAACGGGGTGAACCAAATCTCCGCCGATGCACAGATGTCATTGGATTCTCTGTCTGCAGTGATGCAGAACAACTTTGTTCTCTTCAGCGGTCCCTTGCATCTGCAGGTCCATGCAAAGCTGGATTCAGCCAATCTGCCAACTCTGTTGTCGGTTGAATGGACAGCCGAAAATTTGCTCAACGCGCAGGCCAACGCCAAAATCGACCTGTCCGGCGATCGCTTCGAGGATCTTGCCGGTACTGCAAATGTATCGGTGAGCCGTCTGCAAACTCAAGTGCTGCCGAACATGCCGCTCTCCACAGTGCTAAATGCCAATCTCGAAATTGATGTTCATTCCCTGCATCAAATCGATGGCGCCCTGACCATTCACAGTGATTCCCTGTTTTACTATCAAAAAGAAACCTATGGATTTCCGCCGCTCACTTTTACTGGCCGTTGGCAAGGGGATATCGATCTGCTGGCGCAGAGTTTCCGCATCGATTCCCTGCAATTGCAGTTGAACGATATTCTCTACGCAATGGCCTTTGCGAGCCTCTCAGACGATCAGATCCAGGTCCAGGTTTCACAGTTGGAAATCAGGCATCAGCCTCTCTATCGGATGGTGCCGCGCGAAATTCGAGACCAGCTGTATGATCTGCGCCTCGGTGGATCAACTCGCCTGCAAGCGACTGCCAGCGGCAGTAAAAAGGATTCACTTCTGACATATCGAATGGACGGAAAAATTCGCACAGTGGATATGCGCATCGACTACCCAAGCAAGGGCCTGGTTTTCGATGGAATTCATCTCGATCTCGATCTGCGTTCCCGATCAGACCAATTGTATCGTCTTGCAGCCGCATTGACAATCGATGAAATTCTTGTTGACCTCAAACAAAAGATGCGATATCTGGATAACCATTTTTCTTTTAACCTAGAGTCACGCGATGGATCTGAATTTCAGCTGAACGATGGCCAACTCGAATTGCCAGATCTTTGTGCCACAGGTCGTTTCGCCGCCATTTTGGATGATTTGCCCACAAATCCGCAATTCAGCGGCCAGTTGGAGCTGGATCAAGTCATGCCGGACACGATAGTTTTGGCGGACCTGGTAGGATTGCGCGGTGACCAGCGCTTATCCGCCAATTTCAGCGGAGATCAGTTCACGATTCATCTACGGACCTTTTATGACGCTGAGCATTTGGATGTCTCCTTGCCAGGCGAAATCCGCGTGCGCGATATCAATGCCCACCTTGATCTCGAACAGAGCGTTGATTTGCATGCTGGAAAATTGATCATGAGGAATGAATCGCCGATCCTTACTCCCTCAAATGCCGCTCTCGACTATACGATTCTGCGGGACTATTACCGAGCTTCAGTGAAAAAACGCTCCACCCTTTCTGTTGGCGCAATCGAGGCAGCCGGTTATGCGGTGAGCAATGTGAACGCCGAAATGTACCTTGGGGAAGGGTGGGTAGAGATACCATTTCTGCAAGCACAGAGCTATGGGGGGACGATCCTCAGCCGTTTTGCTGTTGATTTGGCTGCTGGTGACCTGCGCAATGCAAACTACACCATCTCGGCGCATTTCAATGAGGTCAATTCCGAACTGCTGCTGCCGGCAGACAACAAAGAACAAGGCCGCGGCATCATCAATGGCAATTTGACCCTGGATGGAAAAGGTCTTGATCCGCAGCATGAAATGATGGTCGGCGGTTATTTCTATATCACGGAAATCGGACCACGGGTGGTCTCCAACTTGTTGCGAGCTTTGGACCCTCGCGGAACCGATACGGGCGTCAGTTTGACCCAACAATTGATCGGGTTGGGATTCAAACCCAGTTTGGTCAGCTTTTTGATCCGCCATGGCTATTTTTATCCAGCGATCTATTTTGACCAACCCTGGTACTTTCCGGTTCGTCTGAGCGAAGGAAAAGTCGAACTGTCGCGAGTGCCGGTTCAGTTTTTCCTGCAAACAGCTCTCCAACCACCAGGACAAATGGTAAAGAGATGAGGCTGAGATGACGAAAAACAGAATATCGATTCTCTTGCAATGCGGATTGACCATGCTTCTTTTCGCTTGCAGCATCAAGGCTCCACAAATCGTGGTAACCGGCGAAAAAACCGCTCTCGAAAATCAGGCGATCGGCCAGTTTCAACATCTTGCTGATGAAAACAGTGTCATTGCTTCAACCCGTTCCATCGATCCTCTTCCTGCAAAAGAAACTGTTGGCAATTCCCTCGATGCCGTTTCCAGCCAAAGATTTCGTCGCGACGAAATCAACGAACTCAAGCACGAAAAGGTAGCGGGTGAAGGCAATGATGGATATTTGGCCATTTTGCCAAACGATCGCTATCGCCAGGAATCTGCTTATCGTGAAAGAGTCGATCGTTTGGTACAGGATGAAAATTTAGACCGCCGGACGATCTACAACCAATTGCTGCTCTTTTCCACAACAGCCGAGGCGGCGAGCGACTCCATCGCCCGTGTGAAATTGGCAAAAATGAACGCCGATGATTCCGAACCCGGGGTCATGATTCAAAAGCCCAACGGCGAATGGGTTGAAAAGGACCGCCAGTAGTGCAAAAGCCGACCAACTACAATCGCGATTGTTCGAGAGGGTTTCTTGCCGGCAGAAACCGTTTGCTGACCACTGTGCTGATTTTGTGGCTCTTTGCTTTTGCGTTATCGGTCCCCGCCCCAGCCGCGCTGCTTGCTGGACTGCAGGTAACCACTCACCCTGACATCGACTTGTCCCCCAGAGTTTCACCGGACGGCAAATGGGTAGCTTATGTCAACCGACAGGCTGCCAATTACGATATTTGGGTGACCAATGTCAAAGGCGGGCGATCCTATCAGATTACCTTCAATAAAGCCGATGATCTCTACCCGACTTGGGGGCCGGACAGCCGAACCCTTGTTTTTGTCTCACAACGCAGTGACGCCGCTGGCGATATTTATCTTCTCAAATTGCGCGAGGCCGGCGACCAGCTGATTCCAAAAGGTCAACCCGAGCAGATCACCACCTACCGCGGTTATGACAGCTATCCGACCATGTCACCGGACGGCAAAAAAATCGCCTGGGTGTCAGACCGTTCTGGCCAAGACGAAATCTGGTTTTTCAATTACAATACCGGAAAAACTCTCCAATTGACCTACCTCGGGGGAACGCATCCGGTGTGGAGCCCGCTGCAGGATCTGATCGCGTTTTCCTCTTTCCGCGGTCCAGCCGGCAATCAGGGCGATATCTATATCATCCACCTCAAGGGATCACGTCCTACGCCCGCGGATGCCCCGGTCAGCGACGATAGAGAATACCCGACCTATCGATTGACCCATGGTCAGGCTCTCGACGGCTTTCCAAGTTGGTCTTCGGATGCAACTGCTGTGGTATTTTTGCGCTATGACACCGATACCAACAGCGACGGCACAGTCAGCCCGGCTGATAGAGGGGTGATCTGGCTTGCTGCGGTGAACCGAACTCCCCAGGCTGTCACCCACCAAGATTCTTTGTCGCCGGATTTGCGCCGTTCTTTTAACCTGCGGATGGTCAAAAACGCTTATCCTCTCGCCTGGTCTGTTGCACAACAAATCCAACCTTGGGGCGGAAGCGATGGGCGTGTCTATTACTCTTCTGATGAACAGGGTAATTTTGATGTTTGGTCTATCCCCATACATGGCAGAGTGCCCCGCGCGGATTCCCATGAAGAACAATTTTCAGTTGCGCAAGATGTCAGGTTGCCGGCTGCGCTTTCACGGGACGTCCTGGGCCCGCTTTTTCTCGCTATCGACGCAGAGTCGCTGAGCACCGACGAACAAAAACAATTGTGGGATCGTGCCCTGGCTTTTCGTCGGGTTATCGATTTTCATGGCCTCAATCATGCGCTTGCGGTTAACGCCCTTTATGAAGAAAGCGTTTGTCTGTTGTTGCTCGGCCATTACGAAGAGGCGTCGAGCGGTTTGCAGATGACTTTGCAGCGCTCTGGCAACAATCGCTCGATTGCCGCGTATGCCGAGTTGGCGCTTTTGCGCATCCGTACGCTCGGTGCCGACGAACAAAAACGCAATTCGCTGTTGCGCCAGGGATTGGCCTCTATTTCGCGAACTTTTGCCGATCAAGAAAGACCTTCAGCAGAAGCCCGCATTGCAATCGGTGAACTCTACCGAAGCGAAGGCCAAATGGATGATGCGCGCAAGTATTACAGCGCGGTATGTGCGAATTTCCCCCAATTGCGGGGTCATTGTGCCGAAAGTCTTTTTCGCATCGCGCAATCGCTGCAACAGCAGGGCGGGCGCCAGACAACTATCGAGGCTTATCGCCGTGTGCTGAAAGAATATCCTGACCAGGATCAGTGGGCCAAAGCCGCACGGCAAGCGATATTGGCTTTTTGGGTCGACAGCGACCAGCCTGTGCCAGAGCAACAAAAGAAATTGCGCGCATTGATCCAAACCTACCCCAATGACACCCTGTTGGTGGCAAGAGCACGGCTGCAATTGGCTGATTTGACCTTTCAGCAGCACGCGTTTGATCAAGCCCTGACCGCTTATCGCTCTATCGAACAAGATTTCCCTGGCTACGAGGAGTCCTTGATCGCCCAGATCGCTCAGGCACAGTGCCTGTTCAAATTGAACAAAACGGATCAGGGCTATGAACATCTGATAAAGGTCATCGACAGCAACAAATCAGCAAGGCTGGCTTTTGCCGAGCAAGCAAGAACAGCTCTTGTTCAGTCGCTCCTTGCAGCTGCTGACGAGTTCAAAGCTTTGCAGGAATTCGACCTCGCCCGAGCACGCTATCAGCGGGCGATCGAAGTGGATCCACATTGTTTGCACGGTCACCGAGGATATATCGAATCTTCATATCGGTTGTACCAGATCGACCAGATCGTTGCAGAGTATCGCAGAATCGCGGCCGCTAACAGCAGAGACAATGTTCTGATCTATGCCCTTGGTCTGGCGTTGTCCTATCAGGCAACTGCAAAGGCTGAATTGGGCGGCGATCCGGATGGCTTTAACCCCAAGCTTTTGGCCGAATCGAGCGCGACCATCGCCAGGGCACTTTCTTTCGATTATGCCCTCGTCGAAGGATACCTGACCATCGCCTATAACTATGAGATGATGGAGCACTACCTTACGCAGCAAGAATCCAAGCCTAAATCCATTTTATCCCGTTTGTATGAAAGCATTGTTGCTCCACCGCTTTCTCTCTATCGAACCATCACCTTCTATCGTGCAGGAAAACCGCCGCGCTATGCTGAACGCGCCATTCACGAGTTGACCAAAGCGCTGGCCTTGAACGATGAGAGAAAGAATCCCACTCTCGAAGCGACCATAGCCTTGAACCTGGCCAATAATTATTACCAACTTGGAGAATATGGTCTGGAAAGGGCTTATGAATATTATCTGGTCAAACTGAAATACGATTCGACATTTATCGATCGACGTCGTGAAGCTCTGGTCTATGAACGGCTGGGGCATGCATCTCTGATTGCCGAAGACTACCAGCTCGGGCCACGGTATCTGCAGCACGCCATCGACCTCTATCGCGATCTCGAAATGGAAGATGAACACTATATATGCACGAAAAGGCTGGCGCTGCTTTATCAGGACTCCAATCAACCGCTGCAAGCGATCAACTGTTTTTCTCAGGCGGCTGAGTTTGAAGAAAAACATCGGTTCTTCAATGAACAGATGATGAGCTTGCGCAGCATCGCCTACAACTATTTGCTCGCTGGAAAAGTCAATTCAGCCATCGATTCCGCACAGCGCGCATTGGATTTGATCGATTCCGGCCATGTGCAAAATGTTGATTATAAACCCAAGCGCATCAAACTCGGTTTTCTCGGCTTGTACGCGCCGCTGCCCTTTATCGATTTGACGCCGGCCGGGGCAGCCAGTGTAAATGGCTTTTCGACCCGCGATGAACGCGCGCTGATCTATTCTATTTTGGGTTCGAGTTACCGCGAGTTAAAGACCTATGCGGCTGCAATCGATTATATGCAGAAAAAATTACAGCTCAACGACAAAAACCAGGACCCCCAGGTGCGGGCGACGTTTTTCAATAACCTGGGATATCTCCATTTTCTCGACGGCAATTTTTCGCAAGCCCGCATCAATTTCGAAAGATCTTTGTCTTTATGCAAAGAGAACAAACTCAACTACGGTTGGATCACCAATTGTGTCAATCTGTGCCGCCTGATCCAAAGTGAAAAGAACCAGCGCTGGCTCGACAGCCGGTCAGATGCGTCATGGATTACTTATGAAATGGAGGCGGTTGCAGAACTACGGGAGGCCATCGGAGCCATTCAAGGGATGATTGGGCTTCAGGAAGAGGTCGTGCGCGCTCAGCTGGAGTTGGGTGAACTCCTTTTGACAGCCGCACAAGACAAGATTTTGCAGTCAGCTTCCGGCGATTTGGCACCGGCACAACGCGCTCTGCAACAATTCACCGACGCAAGACAGGTGGTGCAACAGGCGCTGACCACAAGTTTGCGTCGAGGCATGAGCCGCGAAGAATGCACGGCAAATTTTACCCTCGGCCGCATCTCCGGTGCGATCGGTGACCTTCCCGAAGCCTATCAACTTTTTCTGCGTAGCCGATGGCTGGCGCTTAATTATGGCTATTTTGATATTTTATGGCGGGTCGATTGTTTTCTTGGTGATTTGATCGACCAAATCGGTTGGCAGCAGCAGAAGGAACTCGGCATATCCGTTCATCCGCTTGAATACTATGCCGAAGCTATCGAGGTCCTCGAAACACAAGCAGTTGAAGCTGACGGTCTGTTGGGTGTCGAACTTAGGCAAACCCGAAAAACGCCCTTTTTCCGCGAGGCACAATACCTCTGGGAAATGGGGTTGGATGACAGCGCTTTGGATGCCATAGAACGACTGCATCAGAGCCGGTTTCGCGATTTGCTGTTCGCCACAGATCTGCAACTTGCGGATAAACGCAGTGATGAATTGTTGCAGACAGCGCGCAATCAACAAAATGAGATCCATCGCTTGCAGCTAAAAATTTTGCAAACCGAGCTGGTCACGAAAAATCGTGCGGAACTGCGGCAAGAGCTGAACAATCAACTCGATACCTTTGAAAAGCTTATGGCGGTGATGCGCCGTGACGCACCGCGCTTGGAATCCTTGCTGAGCAAAACACCAACATCGGTTGCGACCGTGCAGCAACTTCTCGACCCCGGCGACGCGGTGCTCTGCTTTTATGACCTCGAACGTCTTATGCTGAGCTGGCTCGTTACAGCCGATGAAGTGATAGCTCGGCCGCTCTCATTGAGCCGTCGACAGATCGAAGAAGCGTTTGCAGCCGACGACGCTCAGTCACAGCAATCGCTGCGTGAACTTTTTGCCCCTGTTTTGCAGCGATCTAAAGTGCAACAACTGGTGTTGATCCCGGATCCTGCATTTTTGCTCTACCCGTGGACAAACATATGGCGGCAAGCCGATAGTCTGCATCGGCCCCTCTTTCTGCTTTCAAGCCTGTCTTCCTTGCAAGCTTCCATGGAAAATCGCAAACAAGCGGGGAAGCATATCTATATCACCAGCCAGACCATGGCTGACCGCATCGCTTCTCTTGGCTATACACCCTATCTGCCAGTGCAAAACCCCGACCAGAACAGTTTTGTCGATCAACTTGAGTATCTGCGCAATGCCGACATTTTTCATCTCTCCTTGCAAACCGAGTGGAATGTTCTAAATCCCACAGTGAGCAAACTGGGCTTTTTTATTCGCAATTCACTGCCCGCTGTATTCGAACCGACGGCATTTTTATCCTTTCGCTCCAATGCTGGCTTGGCAGTTTTGCAATTTGAGCAATCGCCTGTCGCATTAAAGGCAGCCGATGCATTTTTGTTGCTCGAGAGGGCACTTTATTTTAGCGGTGTCAGCGGCCTGCTGGTCGTTCCGCAAGCCGGCAAGGAAGCAGATGAATTTTTATATCACTTCTATCAGGCATATCAGGATCTTCCACCTGCTCAGGCTTTTGATCAAGCAGTCGAACAAAGAGGTGTTGGTATCGGGCAATTGTACGGTTTTTTCTCATCTCGACAACAAGAGTTGGAGAGATTGTCCACCAGCCAAATATTGTCCGCTCTGGAAAGAGCTGAACAGCTGAGCCGAGAACATAGATGGAACGAGGCGGTCATTGTCTTTGAACAGGCGCTGGCCAATGAGGAAACGACACCGGAACAGCAGGTTGGCATTTTGAACGGCTTGCGCAAGGCTGCAATCATCAGCCGCAACTGGCGGACCGCTGTCGAAAGTCAAAATGCCTTGCTGCAGCGAGCGCAACAATCGCATAACCGCGCGGCCATTGCATCGGCATGGATGAGCCTGGCTGTTCTTCACCGCTCCCATGGCGATGCTGCCGCAGCTAAAGCAGCGGAAGAGAAGTATCGCCAGTTCGCCGTTCGCTATGGATTGCATTCAAAAGCCGGAGAAGCCTATTTTAATCTCGCCCAAACAGCGGATTGTGACCGCGATGGCAGCCTGGCGGTTGAGTGGTTTGAACAAGCACAGTCCCGCTTTCGTGCAAGCGGCGACCGCCATGGCGTGTTGCGATGTCAGATAGAGTTGGCGCGCATCGCTATGGAAAGATATCACGACTCTGAAATCGCAATCGATCCCTTGACCGTTGCACTAAAAGAATCTGCGGTTTTAAAAGATACGTCGATGCAAGTGCGCGCGCTGCGGTTGCGAGCGCAGGCAAATGAGAATCTCGGCAATCTCCATGCTGCTCTCACCGATAGACAAAACGCTTTGCTGCTGCTGGAGAAAAAGAGTTTGCCGGATCAATTGGCCGCCACCTATTTCGACCTGGCGCATCAGCATTACAAGATGAAGGATATTCGCGTCGACTATCTGCAGAAAGCGTTGCAGTTGGGTGATGAAAACATTCAACTCAAAGCCGAATTTTTATTTGCCAAGATCGATCTTCAGCAACACGACTACGTCAGCGCAGCCGAACGGGTTCGAGCTCTGCGCCAACGTCTGTCCGGCTTTGGAACGGGCGATTTGTCCGAACTGGAGGCCCAGATTCAGCTTCGCCAAGGTTTTGTCCAACAGGCACTCTTGAGCCTTCAACGAGCGGTTGACGCTGATTCAATTGCCGGCGCTGATCGCTTTGATCGCCTCGTCAATCTCGCGTGTTTGGCCAAATCGCTTTCGGATTTAAAAACAGCGAGTCAAGCAGCTAACTTTTGCCAGGAACGGGCCCGGATTACTCAGGATCCGCTCCAGAACTTGATCGCTGATTTCGTCGTCCTCCATGTTGAGGAAAAAAATCGCGATCCTCACCAAACGGCGCAAGAGTGGCGAAGAGTGGCTGAGCAGGCAACTGCTCTTTGGATACCCGAAATCGCCTGGCGCAGCAAACTCAAAACAGCTTTGTCTCTGTCCGGTTCAGGCGTTGCCACTGCCGATCTTTATGATCAAGCCTTTTCTCTTCTCGAATCCTCTGAGGAAGCTTTGCCGGCTCTTTGGATCCTGCGCGAATTGGAGCCCGCTGAGAAATTGCTCCATCAAAGGATCGGCGAATTGATCAGCCGCAATGAAATGAAATTGGCTTGGACGCTCAGCGACCGAGCGATGGCAATCGGCTTCAAGCACCAGCTCGGCAGCCGGCCTTTTGTGTTTGCCGATTCCCTGGCGGCAAAAAGTTGGCAAACTCTGATCCAAGCACAACAGTCTTTCAATCGCATGCAGTTCCAAATCCTTCAGAATGTTTCCCGCAACAGCAATCTCCTGCCGTCAGACCGCGAGTCGACCGCGCTCGTTCAGCAGAGACAAAAAGTCGATCAAGCCGGCCGCGATTTTTCTCGCCAGCAGCCTGCTTGGGCGGAACTGGGTGGCGGCGCTTCACCTGACGTGGCCATGCTGCAAGAACACCTTCCCGAGCGAACGGTGCTTTTGAAACTCGATGCCTTGCAGGATGATGTGTTCGTTTGGGCTTTGGCCAAGCCATCTATCCGCGGAGTCTGGCTGCGGTTTGCTCCAGGAGAACGCGACTCGCTGTTGTTGGAACTCGGTCGCAAGCTGGACCATCAGGAAAATGTAGACAGCGACCTGACCGATTGGTCGGCCAGGTTGTTGCAGCCCCTGAATTTGCAATGGGAAGAATTCGATCAGCTGTTGGTGGTAACGAATGGATCACTTGCCAACCTGCCCCTGACTGCGCTGCCGCTTCCTGCCGGGCCGTCACTGGGCGAACGATTGGCCATTAACTATTATACCAGTTTGCCGCTTTTGTTCGAACGCCTCGTTGCTTCCGAAGGATCGACTGCAGAAATCGGTGAACAACCGATGGTTCTGCTCATCGATAATACCATTCAGCTATCGGCTGATGCGATGCGCAATCGTTACCAGGTACAGGCGATCGCCGCCATCGAGAACCACTATCCAGTCGTCGAGATTCGGTCGCAGGATGATTTCTCTTTGCCGGAGATAAAAGGAGCTTTTTATTTGTCCTGGAATACCGTGTCAGGCGACAAGTTCAATCCATTTTTAAGTGTCGTTCCGCTCCCGGGTCCTTCCGGAGAGGTTGGTCTATCCGCCTATGAGGCAATCAGGCAGGGATCAGCGGCGCCTGTTGTGGTTTTGCCTGCTGCCGATGGAATCGGTGGGTTTGCTCAATCGGTGTGGTTGCGCTCACTCGCTGCTGGAGGTGTTGCTTCGTTGATCCTGGGCGAAAAATCGAATGATCCGATGTCATCCTATATTTTTGCCAAGCGATTTTTCCAGTTTTTGGCAGAAGGAAATTCTGCCGCTCAAGCATGTATGCGGGCTCAGCGCATCATCCGCCTGGATGTGAATGGCCATCCGAGCGAATGGAGCCGCTTTAGGGTATGGAATTCTTCAATCTAGAATAATCGTTTCTCGCTCTCCATCTCTGGTGCCGTGTGATTGAGGAGAGAATATGAAAAAGACGATCGCAATGGTTTTGGCCGGCGGTCGTGTGGATGAATTGAGCGTCTTCACCATCCACCGCCCCAAGTCTGCTATGCCTTTTGGCGGCCTCTATCGCATCATCGATTTTCCCCTGAGCAACTTGATGAACTCCGGGATCGAACGAGTCGGTATCCTGTCGCAGTATCGATCTGATTCGTTGATCAACCATATCGGCTCCGGCGCCAGCTGGGATATGGTCGGCAGCCAACGCGGCATCAGCCTTTTGCCGCCGATGAAAGGCACAAGGAGTTCGGATTGGTATACCGGTACCGCCGATGCGGTTTATCAGAATCTCGAATTTATAAACCGCAACGATTCGGATTATGTTCTCATTCTTTCCGGCGATCATATCTATCAAATGGATTACCAAAAGCTTATTCAATTTCACGAAGAGCAAAAAGCGCAGATTTCGCTGGCTTTCGTGCAGATGAACGAACCTTCACTTGATCGTTTTGGGCAAGGCGTCATCGACAACACCTCAAAGTACGGTGGTCGACTGCTGCACTATGTCGAAAAACCGAATGAGACGATCTCAGATTGGGTCTCGATGACGATTTATTTGTTCAACCGCCGGGTGCTCAATCAGGTGCTTGAAAGCGAAATGAAGCGCGGATGCGATCACTTTGGCCGCGATCTCTTTCCCCATATCCTCGATCGCTACCATATCGTCGGCTATAAATTCAGAGGCTACTGGGGATATTCCCGCACCATCGAGGAGTATTGGCAAGCAAATATGGAGCTGTTGACTGAATCCTCTCCTCTGCAAATCGAACAATGGAATGTGCGCACCAATTTGTTCAATGAAAACCTGCATGAACGCGCGCCATCATTGGTCGGTTCTTCCGCTCTGCTGTTGAATTCACTGGTTTATAATGGCTGTATCATCGAGGGCTCAGTGGAGAACAGCATTTTATTTCCAGGTGTGCGGATTGGCGCCGGAAGCACGGTGCGTGATTCCATTTTGATGTACGACACCGTGGTACATTCGGGTGCCGTGGTCGATAAAACGATCACCGATGTGGAGGTTGAAATCGGCGAAGGCGCACATGTAGGCCGAACGGCAAATGGCAGCCAGGTCGCGGATGGAAGTGCATCCTCTCCCGACATCACCATTATCGGCAGAAATAGCCGGGTTCCTTCCCATTATCACATCGGTTCGGGCTGTGTGATTTATCCCAATAAAGTCGAAACGGATTTTCCGAGTCAGTCCATGCCAGCTAAAAGGATTTTGCAATGAGGCGAACTGTTGCGTTTTTATTGGCAGGAGGGATGGGCAGCCGATTGAATATTCTCGGCTGGTTGCGTGCCAAACCAGCTGTGCCGTTCGGCGGCAACTATCGCATCATCGATTTTACCCTGAGTAACATCATGCACTCGCAGATCAATGCGGTTGGCATTTTGACTCAATATCGCCCCCACTCCCTGATGGATCATATCGGCGATGGATCTGCCTGGGATCTGATCGGCCGGACCCGGACGGCGACGATTCTCCCGCCGTCTACCGGCATCAAGGATCAGGATTGGTACCGGGGCACCGCGGACTCGGTGGCGCAAAATATGAATTTTGCTGAAAAATACAACGCCGAACGCATCCTGGTTCTCTCCGGAGATCACATCTACAAGATGGACTATACTCCCATGGTCGAATTCCATAAGAAAAAAAAGGCTCTGGTCACCATCGCTATGATGCAGGTGCCCTGGGAAGATACCCATCACTTTGGTATCGGCATTGTTGATGAAAAAAACCGCATCATCGATTGGGAAGAGAAACCCAAAAAAGCGCGCAACAATCTGGCCTCAATGGGTATCTATGTTTTTGATATCGACTTTTTGCGCTCTGCTTTGGAAGTTCGCTCCGGACACGATTTTGGCAAACACATCATCCCTGCCGCACTCGACAACCAACGAGTTTTCGCATTCCGTTTTCAGGGCTATTGGGCGGACGTCGGCACTCTGCACTCCTATTGGCAGACCAGTATGGATATCCTTGACAGCCGCTCAGGCTTACATCTGCAACAGTGGAAAGTCCATACCAATATGCAAGAGCGCGGCATGATTGGTGATCGTCCGCCTTTTCGGGTGGGTAAAACTGCACTTATTCGCAATTCGCTGATTTCCAATGGCTGTGTGGTCGAGGGGACGGTGATCAATTCCATTTTGTCGCCTGGTGTTCATATCAAAAAACAGACGTGTGTACACGATTCCATTTTGATGCAGGATTGCCTGGCGGAGCACGGAGCTTGCCTGTACTCGGTCATTGCTGATAAACGCAGCCGGATAGGTGCACATGCGCAGATCGGTGTGGGCGACTCTCATATCCCAAACCGCCAATTTCCGGATCATCTGTTTTCCGGCTTAACAGTTATCGGCAAAGAAGCTGCCCTGCCAGATAATATCGTTGTGGGAAAAAACTCGATTGTTGAGCCACAGGTCAAACCAGACTGTGCAACCCAGGAAATCTATTCAGAAGGCAGCACCATCGCCAATCATGCATAGACCCATTCGGCAGTGTCTCATCGTCAGGCGGGGCATTGCTGAGACCCATTTTATTGTGAGAACGAAAATGAAAAACCTGCTGCTGTCGATTTTTTGTTGCCTCATGATCTGGACCGTTGCCCCCGCAGACTCTGACCTGGTCGTTTCTGTTTCACCGAAAGGAGAACTGCTGAATCTGAACGATGCCGGGGCTATTGTGGTCACTTTTCGCGAAGCCATGGTGCCTCTCTCCATCGCTCCGGAAGGCAAGGGAGATGGACCGCTGCAAATCGATCCGCCTGTCGATGGCAAGTTTCGCTGGTTGGGAACCCGCACCCTCTCCTTTACCCCGGCCGACACCTTGCCCTATGCATCACAGTTTGTGGTCACCGTGCCGGCAGGCGTGCGTTCACTGTCAGGCAATCGGTTGCAGAAGCCAGTTCAGTGGAGCTTTACCACTCCAAGGCCGCGGTTGCTAGCCAGCCACCCGGAGGATCGCTTTTCCCATGTGGAACCTGATCAGACTTTTTTGCTCCGATTTGATCAACCGATGGATCCACGGCGGGTCGGCAAATCTATTGCGTTGGTCGATCAGGAAAAAAACACTTCGCTGCCCCTGGAGTTTCAACGGCCGCGGAGGGAAACCATTGCCGATATGTGGTCTATGGGAGAGGATACAACGCGGATTCTTCAGGTCAGGCCTGTGAAGGCTTTGACCCTCGCTCGCAGGTACGTGCTGAAGATTAACCAGGGTCTTCTGAGCGGTGAGGGCGACCTCGGCAGCACAAAATCGACCGCATTGCAGTATGAAACCTACAGCCCTTTGCGTTACCTCGGATGGTCTTCCAGAAAAGATACTCCGGATGCCATTGTTGATCCGACTTCAGGAATCGTGTTCAAGTTCAACAATCCTGTTCGGCCTGCCGACCTGGTTGACAGACTGCGTTTTGTTCCTGCTGTCGAGATCCCGGACTATTATCGCGATCGGGATTGGGGTCAGAATGAAATATTTCTCGCCGTTGATTTGCAGCCGGACACTCTGTACCGTGTGCAGATCGATGCCGACATGATCGATATCTTTGGCAATCGGCTCGCAGTTGCACAAACCGATTCGTTTCGTACCGATTCTTATCCCGAACGGGTGACGATAAGCAGTGGCCCTGGAGTTTTGGAAGCCCTGGGGGACAGGCGCTTTCCGGTTTTTTTCGTCAACAAATCCATGGTCCGGCTGAAAATGGGGCATGTTCCCAAAGACAAGCTGATCGAGTTGCTGACGAGCGAAAAATCGATTTTTTCTGCAAAAACACAAGTGCCGGAGGAGTGGTTTCTAATAGACCGACCATGGAGAAACGACGCTCCGCATAACAAAAGAGCCATTTCCGCGTTGCAAGTCGATTGGTTGTTGGCAAAGCAACCATTCGGGCTTGTCCTGGCTGAAATCAGCGACGCAGCCGACAAACATTCTGCCCAACGTCTCCTGCTGCAAGTTACCAATCTCGGTATTTCCGCCAAATTTTCACCGCATAACAATGCCATTTGGGTGACCCGGCTTGATAACACTCAACCGGTGGTCGATGCAAAGGTAGAGATTCGCGATGATCAGAATCGCCTTCTCTGGCAAGGCACGACCGATAAATCAGGTCTGGTTGAGACTCCAGGTTGGAAAACGCTCAGCCTCATGGCTGAGAATGAATGGAGTCGACCGCGACAATGGATTTTTGTGAGCCACCAGGGCGATTTTGCCTATACTGCATCGGATTGGGGAACCGGTATCTTTCCGTATCGCTTCGGCATCGATTATGAATGGAATCCGCAGCCGGACTTTTGCCAGGGATTGATGTTTACCGATCGTGGTCTCTATCGCGCCGGGGAGGCCGTCTTTATCAAGGGAATCGTGCGCCAGAAAAAAGTTGACTCCTGGGTTGTCCCGGCAGCAAAACCAATCCGTTTGTCGATTCGCGACAGTCAGGGCGAAACTGTGCAGATGCCCAAGGTCAATCTTTCCAGGTGGGGCTCGTTCGATGCAAAAATTCAACTGAACAACAACGCCCGTCTGGGATATTATTGGGTTGCGGCTGAAACGCTCGCCACCCCAAGTGACACCTCTTCATGGCGTGAATTTCTTTGGTCCAATTTTCAAGTGGAAGCCTTTCGCTCCGCCGAATTCAAAGTCTCCGCACATGTTCCAGCGAAAAATTATGTGCTCGGCGACAGCCTGCGCGCCGATTTTCTTGCTTCCTATCTTTTTGGTGCACCTATGGCCGCTCAACCGATATCTTATCGCTTTTTGTTGACCCGCGGGTCCTTTTCTCCCGAGAGCTTTGCGGATTATCAGTTCGGTCCGCTGGGCTGGGGACCTGGCGAGCAAAGCGAGTTGACCAGCACCGTGATCTTGCAAGGAAATGGCCGTCTCGACTCCCTGGGCCGATATCAGTCGGCGACCCTGCTCAGCGCTTTGAAATGCGACTTTCCGCTGCAGCTGTTCGTGTCTGCTGATGTCGAAGGACCAAACCAGCAAGTGATCGGCACAGTTGAACAAGTCCAGGTCCATCCGGCATCGTTTTATATCGGGCTGAAGCAAAGCGAGTTTTTTATTGCCCACAACCGACCGGTGCAATGCCAAGTGATGACCATCCAGCCGGACGGCAAACGAATCTCCGGCAAATCGGTCTCTTTGCAGCTGATCCGCCGCGAATGGCATGCGGTGCGCAAGGCCGGTATCGGAGGTCGTTATCAATGGCTCAACAAAACGGTTGATGTGCAAGTGGATTCGGCTGTCGTCACCACCAAACAGCAAGATGTCGAACAGGCCTTTTCCCCTGAACGCGCAGGTCTCTATTTTATTCGCGCCGATGCTGTCGATGAACGCGGCAATCGGACTTCCAGCGATGTTAGCTTTTATGTTTCAGGAGGTGACTATGTGCCCTGGGAACGCAGCGATGACGACCGGATGGATTTGATCGCCGACCGAAAACTCTATGCTCCGGGTGAGGTCGCCTCAATCATGGTCAAATCTCCGTTCGAGAGCGCTCAAGCTCTGGTCACGGTTGAGCGAGAAAAAATTCTGGCGCAAAAAATTCTGACTCTGGAGGGCAGCACACCGACCATCACTCTGCCGATCGAGGAGGGCTTTCTGCCCAACGTTTTTGTCTCGGTTATTCTGCTTAAGGGCCGCAGTGCGGATCAGATGTTTAGCGACGAGGGTCAGGATGTCGGCAAACCTGCCTTTAAAATTGGCTATGTCAATCTGCCGGTTAGCCCGGAGAGCAAAAGGTTGCAGGTGCAAATCGAGCCGGAAAAAGAAAGCTATCAGCCCGGCGATTCCGTGGCTGTGGTTATCCGGGTAAGGGATAAGCGCGGGGCACCGGTAGATGCCGAAGTCGCTTTTTCTGCAGCGGATGCCGGAGTTCTCAGTTTGATTGGCTATCGTCTGCCGGATCCTTTTGATGCGTTTTATGGTATGCGTCCGCTTTCGGTGCAGACCTCCGAAACCCGCCTTCACATTGTCGAACAGCGCAACTATGGCGAAAAAGGCGAAAATCGCGGCGGGGGCGGCGCTGATCAAGGTTTTTCGGGTGCCGGATTGCGCCGGGATTTTGTCGCTTCAGCATACTGGAACCCATCGGTGAAAACCGGGTCGGATGGTCACGCAAGGGTATCGTTTGTCGCTCCGGATAACCTGACGACTTTTGCTCTGATGGCGGCGGCGCACAGCCGCGATCACCGCTTTGGCCGGGGAGAGGCTGAGTTTCGCACCAGCAAGCCTTTGTTGATGCAGCTTGCCATGCCGCGGTTTCTGCGAGCCGGCGATCGCTGTGAAGCTGGGGTGGTCGTGTTCAACTACACCGGCAAGCAAGGGATCATCACTGTCGAGGCCGAGGCTGAAAACCTGGTGATCCATAGCCAGCGACAGCAACAGTTTTCCCTGGCGCCGGGCGAGAACCGACAGGTCTTCTTTAACGTTTCGGCTCAAAACCTGGGTGACGCCACGATGCGATTTTTCTGCCGTCTGGGTGAATCGCAAGATGCCGTGGAAAACAAGATTCAGGTGCTCGAATCGCGGCGCTCAGAAACCGTTGCCTTATTTCAGCGCACCGAGGAATCGCGGCAGGAAAAAATCAATGTACCGGACAGCATATTTGCCGATTTATCAACTATCACTGTGACAGCCTCGGCCAGCGCCTTGAGCCGTATCAGCGGCCCCTTGTCCTATCTGGCAAACTATCCCTATGAATGCCTAGAACAACAGGTGTCTCGCCAGTTACCGTTGATTGTGGCCGGTGACTTGTTGCGGGAATTCGAGTTGTTGCCAAACGACTATCGACGAGCAATACAGGAATGGCTGGACAACCTGGCGCTTTTTCAATCCGGTGATGGTGGCATGCGGTTTTGGCAGGACGGCGACCGTTCATCTCCGTTTGTATCGGTCTATACCGCTTATGCAATGACCCGAGCCGCTGAAAAAGGATTCCAGATACCGAATCAAGTGCTGCAAAATTTGCTGGATTATATCCGCGATGTGCTGACCGAGCGCATCGATCGACAGATCTATCCCTATGACCATCTGGCCTGGAAAAGCACCGAGCTTTTTGCTCTCTATGTCCTGACCCTGAACGGTCGACCCGACGCCGGGTATGTAGAGCGTTTCTACCCGATGCGCCAAAGCTTGCCGCTCCTCGGCCGTGCCTATCTGTTAAAAATAGTGCACATCATGAATCCAAAGGATAGCCGCGTTGAGGTGCTGCGCCAGGAAATCGTCAATTCGGTGCGTGTCTCTCCCACCACAGCCTATTTCGCCGATGATGAGATCGGCCAGATGGATTGGATTTATCATTCAAATGTGCGGTCTACCGCATTGATCCTGCAGACACTTGTGGAAATCGGAACGGATTTTCCTCTCTATGAACAAGTGATCACCTGGCTGATGGAACAACAACAAAACGGCCATTGGGCCACCACCCAAGAAAATGTCTATGCATTGGATGCGATGGCCGCTTATTATCAGCGTTTTGAAAAAACCCCACCAAATTTTACCACTCGTATCCGCATCGCCGGCCAGACTCTAATCGATCAGCTTTTCGACCGGCGGCGGCAAGCTTTGATGCAGAGCCGATTGCCGTTGGCCAAACTGGCAGGAAAATCGATCGATGCCAACATCGACAAGCAAGGCGCTGGTTCTCTCTACTATAGCCTTCGAATGACCACCTATCCACGCCAAGCGGTTGAACCGCGCGATGAGGGTCTGATGGTATTGAAAGCGATGACCCCGGTTCCAGCGGCTAACCGCGAATTTCAGCTTGGCGATTTGGTGCAGGTCGAACTGACCGTTGTCGCTGGTCAGGAACGTCGATATGTCGTGGTGCAAGACCCATTGCCCGCCGGCCTTGAGGCTATCCAGCTTTCATTTGCCACCACAGATCAGGCCGCCCGCGATGCCGCTGATGATGCAGGCACCAATGCCTATGTGTTTGAACATGTGGAAATGCATTCCGATCGGGTACTGATCTTTGCTGACCGCTTGCCGGCTGGAGTGCATCGCTATACCTATTTTGCCCGTGCAACCAGCAGAGGCACCTTTTCAATGCCGGAAACCACTACCGAAGAAATGTACCACCCGGAGATCTATGGCCGATCGACAAACAAAACCATCGTAATTCACTAGATCTGTTTTAGAGCGGATGAATGACTCCTGATGAGATGCAAAACAGCCAACACCTGATTCTATTGGTGCCTGAAGGTAAAAACAAAGAACGGCTGGATAAATTTTTAACCCAACAATTGCCGTCGGTCACCCGCTCCAAAATTCAAAAACTGATTGAAGCTGGTCATGTCACGATTGACGGTCAGGGGGTCAAGTCGAATCATCTGGTGCGGCCGGGGGAAGAACTGTGTGTCCATTTTCCACGGCCGGCCAAATCGACTGTTGAAGGGGAGAACATCCCCCTGAACATCGTTTATGAGGACGATGATCTGCTGGTGGTCAATAAATCGGCAGGACGAGTTGTCCACCCGGCCTTTGGCAACATGTCAGGTACTTTGGTCAATGCTTTGATCTATCACTGCTGCGAACTGTCCAGGCTGGGTGGTGAAACACGCCCCGGCCTCATCCACCGCCTGGATAAAGATACCTCGGGATTGTTGGTTGTCGCCAAGACCGATCCGGTTCACGCCGCATTGGCACGTCAATTATCCGACCGCCTGATCAAACGCGAATACCGTGCCCTTGTCTGGGGACATTTGCGACAGAAAAAGGGCACCATATCAGCCGCAATGGCCCGCCATCATCGCGAGCGCACGCGCATGGTGGTCAACCCTGCCGGCAAAACGGCGGTTACCCATTATGAAGTTTTACAAGAATTCGATTTTATGAGTTTTGTCCGTCTCAATCTGGAGACCGGCCGCACTCATCAGATCCGGGTTCATATGTCATCGATCGGCCATCCTGTATTTGCCGATGCGACATATGGCGGCCGCTCCAAACAGTTGGCCGGGCTGAACCAGAGCCGTACTCAGCTTGGCCTGGCACTGTTAAAAAAATACGATCGCCAAATGCTGCATGCCAAAACTTTGACTTTTTTTCATCCGGTGCGGCGTGAAAACATGACTTTTGATTCACCCTTGCCAGATGATATGCAAGCGCTTTTGGCTGACCTTGCCGCCGACGTCGATCGCTGAGCTGTCGAACGATCGAAAGACGGAAGGCAACAATTTCTGGTCTCTGTTTGTCATGGAAAGGAAAGAAATCATGAATTTTACCTTGCGATTGTTGAGAGGTGCGATTATCCTGTCGTTTTTGCTGGGCCCGCGAACAGCCTTGTCGGATGACCGCGTTCAGTTGGAAGAAACTTTTCGCATCGATCGCGATCAGCTGGTAGTAGATATTGATGTGGATGGCGCACAGGTCCGTATAAACAAAAACGAAAAGAGCGATGAACTTTTTTTCCGCGTCGTCTACAACAAAACAGTTTGCGATGCACAAGTCGAGTTCGATGAAAAAGAAAACCGTTTGTCGATACAAATCGATCATGATCACTGGCAACTGATCGAAAATAACGATGAAAAAAAATACGCCGATATCGAAATTCGGCTGCCGAAAAAACCGCAAATTGATGTTTTCAGCAAGATCAAAGCCGGCGAACTGGATTGCGACCTCGGCGATTTGCGAATCACCAATCTTGAAGTCTACAGCATTGCCGGCCGAGTTAACCTCGATTTTTCTCAACCCAATCGCGCACAGATGGAAAATCTCGATGTCAATGTTCAAGTGGGTGAGGTTAAATTGCACCATCTTGGCAATGCGAATTTCAAACAAGCCGACATCAACGGCGGCATGGGTTCACTGCTGGCCAATTTCGACGGCGAATATCGCGATCCTTGCATGGCGCACATCGATCTCGATGTAGGCGAAACGACATTGGTTCTGCCTGCGGCTATCGGTGTCAAGCTTAAAGTTGCCAAGTCTTTATTTCTATCCCAGTTCGAATATCCTTCAGATCTGATCCAGAAAGGCAGTTACTATTACTCCAGCAATTATTCTGACAGCGGCCGATCGATCTATCTGGTGATTTCCCTGGGTGTGGGGAAGTTGGCTGTGCAGATGGCCCCCTAAAAGGCAGCCGACCAATGTTTTCAATTCTAATACCGACTGGCGGGCTGGTTCTGCTGTTGGCGTACTTTGGGTGGGAAAAAGCGCGCCATGAACGCCATCTGAACCGCATTCCTTTGCGAATACTGGTAACGGGCACGCGCGGCAAATCTTCCATTACCCGTCTGATCAGCGCCGGTCTGCGGGCAGGGGATATCCGCACAACCGCAAAGACGAGCGGCAGTGCCACCTGTTATATTCATCCCGACGGACGCGAAACCGTTGTCGCGCGAAAGACGCGCGCCGATTTGCGCGAACAGTTGGCAGTCATCAGACAGGCCTCCAGAGAAGGCGCCGAAGCCCTGGTGATCGAAGGGATGTCCTTGCGCCCACAATTGCAGCGCGTCGAATCGCAGCAAATCATTAAACCCCACATCACGGTATTGGCCAGGATTGGTCCCGACCATCTCGATATCATGGGACCTGATCCGGAAAGTGTTGCGGCTGTTTATGGCGATTCTCTTTGCTCCGCCTCCCACGTTTTTGCATTAACTGACAATTATCAGTCCATTGTTCAGAAAGCTTGTGAAAAAGCGACTGCATCCCTGATTCTCGTCAGACCACAAGAGTCGATACCGGCAGAATCGACAACCTGTGTGTACATCGAACACCCGGACAATTACGCTCTTGCGCTCGCTGTATGTCGCTGTGTCGGACTTGACGAGGAACAGGCGCTAAAAGGATTCACAGATGCACAACCTGATAGCGGAGCGCTGCGGATTGTTCACGCTGCCGTCTCTGGACTGAAGATTTCCTATATCCATGCTTTTGCAGCCAATGATCCGCAGTCGATCGCCAAGATCTGGAATTTGCCTGCAGTCGAATTTTTGCATCGCAACCACCCGACTGTCGTATTGGTCAACACGAGAGCCGATCGCGCCGATCGCACCCGACAAATGGCCGAACTGCTCAACCACACCATTGCCGCCGACCTGATCTTGCTGGCGGGCAATGACAGCAACCGCTTGCTTCGCCATTTGCGGCAAGATCTGCGTCCCAATGCCAACTCGCTGTTTTTGCAGACTCTTGAACAGCTTGTTCAGGTGCTGAAACCACTCGGCCATGATGTCTGTCTGTTCGGGATGGGCAACATTGAAGGTGTCGGCCATCAATTGTTGGGGTGGCTGGCTGAAAAGAACGAACCGTCTGCAGAAGCAACGAGGTCAGCAATTTAGAGGCGACCTCGGTCACGGCAGCACGCCATCCTGTAAGTGTTTGCAGTAAGGCGAAATTTTTGTTGCATATTTATCAATAAAATGCTAATTTCACGTCTGTCATGAGGGCGTAGCTCAGCTGGTAGAGCAGCGGCCTTTTAAGCCGTCGGTCGTGGGTTCGATTCCCGCCGCCCTCACCCATCAGCGCCCATAGCTCAATTGGCAGAGCAACTGACTCTTAATCAGTAGGTTCAAGGTTCGATTCCTTGTGGGCGCACGATGCTGGGCATCTCCGATGCCCAGGAGTGAGGTTCGATTTTCTGTCAGTACTGCCGCAGCAGTGTAAAATGCTGCAGCCGCGTCAATCAAAATTAGGGATTTTTTCACTCTGCGCATCAGCGACAACCGCTTTTTGCCATCATCGATCGATTTGCAGACACTCTTTTCTGGTTTTCCTCTGTTGTCGATTTCTGATCTAACTCATCTGCACTTTGACGCAAAATATCTGGAACATGAATGGGCACCAGCTTCGACATTGAAGCATCGATTATCCTGCCATCTTATCGGCAGAAAGCAGTGATTTTCGATGCCCTCGAATCCGTTTACAAGCAAGAAATCGATTGTTCCTTTGAAGTAATCGTGGTGGAATCGTCCGGCGACGATACCGCGGAATTGGTGCAGCAGCGTTTTCCGCAGGTCAGGGTGATTGAGTTGCCGCAGCGGGCGTTTCCCGGCACAGCGCGGAACGCCGGCATTCAGACAGCTAAAGGCCGCTATTTGGCTTTTACAGATACCGACTGTATCGTCGATAAAAAATGGCTGTCATCCCTGCTGGAAGCACATCGACAAGGATTTCGCATTGTGGGCGGAATGGTGCGCAATGGCACACCTCACAATCTGATCGGCACTCTGGATTACTTGTTGGAATTCAGTGACTTGATCACCCCTTATCCCACCAAGGACAAGTCGCATTTCGGAACCTGCAACGTCTCTTTTGATCGAGATGTATTCGATCAACACGGCCTTTTTGCTGATCAGATCAAAGGCAGCGACAGCATCTATACGCGTTTGCTGATTTCCAAAGGGGAGAAGCTCTTTCACCAGCCCTCTGCCATCATCTGGCATCGCAACAGAACCCGCTTGCGCAAGATATTCCGCAACCAATTCGAACTGGGCACCGGCGCGGCGATCAATCGGTATAAATATGATTTACAGGGGAAAGCTTTTGTCCGTTATCCCATCCTGATTCCGCTGTTGCCGATTGTCAAATACACAGCAATTGCCTGGCGCCTGCTGCGCAACCGGTTCGTGGAATTTATCAAATTTTTGTTGCTCTCGCCACTGGCCCTGGCTGTATTGGTCGTCTATGCAGCAGGGTTTGCCAAGGGTAGAAAAGCGATTGTATCCGGGCAGGCATAAAAAAAAAGCTGTAATTCCGGGCAGGGGTGGAATTACAGCTTTTCCAACGGTGGGATAACACCAGTGAGTGACTGGGTATCACAAAAAGGATAGTTACTTTTTTTGTAAAAGTCAAGTTAAATTTAAGAGTTAGGGCTTTTCACGCTTTTTGCGGGATCTGAGGATTCGGCAAGATTTAACCATTTCTCAAGATCATCATTCGCGGTAGCGATTGGTGATCGGCATCCGCCGATCTTTGCCATAAGCTCGCGGTGTGATTTTAATCCCCGGAGGTGCTTGCCGGCGTTTGTATTCACTGTTGTACACCCACCGAACAATTTTACGCACGATATCTCTGTCAAATCCTCGTTCGACAATTTCCTGAATGCTTTTTTCATTTACCACATAGAGCTCGAGAATCGCATCCAAAACATCATAAGGGGGCAAAGAGTCCTGGTCGGTCTGGTCGGGGCGCAATTCAGCTGAAGGCGGTTTGTTGAGTGTCGCCTCCGGAATCAGATCGTATCCAGCAATGCGGTTGCGATATCGGCACAAGCGATAGACCATGGTTTTAAACACATCCTTGAGCGGCATCAAGGCGCCTACCATGTCGCCATAAAGGGTGGAATAACCCACGCTGGTTTCGCTCTTGTTGCCGGTCGCCATGATCAACCAGGAAAACTTGTTGGAGAGCGCCATCAACAGATTGCCGCGAATCCTTGCCTGCAAATTTTCTTCAGTCACATCGCTGGGCAGATCTTGAAATAGCGGTTTTAATTGCGCCAAGGTCTCATCAAATGTGGTTTGGATCGGCAGGATGTGGAAGGCGATGCCGAGATTTTTTGCCAATTGTTCTGCATCGACGATGCTGCCGTGGGAGGAATATTGCGAGGGCATACCGATCCCGACGACATGATCCGGCCCCAGCGCGTCGCTTGCCAAAGCGGCGACCAGCGCGGAGTCAACCCCGCCGCTTAAGCCAAGCGCGACGTCTTTGAATCCATTTTTACCAACATAGTCGCGGATCCCGAGACAAAGAGCTCGATAGATTTGCTCTTCGACATCCGCTTCGGTCTGTGGTTTGTTTTCAGTAAGATCGATATGTTTTTCGCGAATCGATTGTCGCATTTGCACATAGGAAAATTGACCAAAGGGCGAAAAGAAACTTTTGCTGCGGCTTTCGCGATCCGACTGCTGCTGTCGCCATTGCCGCAAGGCGTCGATGTCGATATCGGCAACAATAAAATCCTCAGCAAAACCAGCACCGGCGGCCAGTACGCTGCCGTTCGGGTGGACAATCAAACTGTGGCCGTCAAAGATCAGTTCGTCCTGTCCACCGATCAAGTTGACATACGCCACCGCTGCACCGGTAAATTGCGCTCGTTTGCGCAACAGCTCAAGGCGCTCCTTTTCCTTGTGCACATAATACGGCGATGCAGACAGATTGAGCAACAGATCGGCTCCACCAAGAAGCGCTTCGGCTTCGGTGACATTGTTGTCGATCCAGATGTCCTCGCAAATATTCAAGCCGATGCGCACACCGCTTAAATCGAGTATCAATGGCCGCGAACCGGCTTCAAAATAACGCTCCTCATCGAAAACGCTATAGTTGGGCAAATTGATTTTGTGATAGGTGTCGACCAGACGGCCTTCGGTGATGACCGCCGCGGAATTGTGCAGGGCGGCGTGATCGAGATCGACATGGCCTAGGATGCAGATAAGACCCTGTACCCGCCGAGCAATGTCACTGACCAGACGGTCTTGATCCGCGACAAACTGCTGGCGCAGCAACAGATCTTCCGGCGGGTATCCGGTGATCGCCAGCTCAGGAAAGGCGATCAAATCGCATTCCTGATCTTTTGCCCTCTCGATGGCAGCGAGAATCCGCTGCCGATTGCCTTCGAGATCTCCCACTGTGCAGTTGATTTGCCCCAAGGCGATGCGTAAAGGATCCATGGTTCCGCTCGATTTCTGGTTCACGACAACTCATCCGCCGGCTGATCATGTGCATGAGCACTGAACCGTTCGCAGCAGATTCGGATGAGCTTTAATGCGCTGAAATATATCGGTTTTTCATGTCAATTACAACGAAAAGCTCGACCGGTGGCGGTTTTGCCGCCATGCCAAGCAGTCATCACGGCCGCGCAGATAAGTGTTTTATCGTCTGCAAACGACCGACTGCGCCTGTATAGTGCCAGATAAAAAGAGCAGATTTTAAAATTGCTTTTTACCGTTTGTCTTTCTATTTTAACCGACGCGGCAAGGACACCCGCAACAATCAACCGCGATAGATCAATTCAGGAGAAAACATGATGCGTTATTTGGTAACCGGAGGCGCTGGTTTTATCGGCAGCAATTTTATTCGCTATTTATTCGATAAATACGGTGATGGTGTTGAGGTGGTCAATGTCGACAAATTGACCTATGCCGGCAATCTCGATAATCTCAAGGATATCAGCGATCGCCCGAATTATCGCTTCATCAAAGGCGATATTTGCAATGCAAAACTGGTCGATTCAGCGATGGCCGGCGTCAACCGAGTCGTCAATTTCGCCGCCGAAAGCCATGTCGACCGGTCGATCGGTGCACCGGATGACTTTATCAAAACCGATATCTACGGCGCATTTGTTCTGCTCGAGGCCGCTCGCCGATTCGGCGTCGAACGGTTTGTGCAGATCAGCACAGATGAAGTGTACGGCAGCATCCTGCGCGGCTCCTTTCGCGAAACCGATATTCTGGAACCCTCGAGCCCCTATTCCGCCTCAAAAGCGGGTGCCGATCGCCTCGCCTATTCCTATTTCAAAACCTATGATCTGCCGGTTATCGTCACGCGCTGTTCCAACAATTATGGACCTTATCAGTATCCGGAAAAATTGATTCCTCTCTTCGTCACGCATGCCATCGAAAACAAGTCTTTGCCGATTTACGGCGATGGCAAAAATGTGCGCGACTGGATTTACGTTCTCGATCATTGCGATGCCATCGATTTTTTGCTAACCCAAGGGCAGATCGGACAGGTCTACAACATCGGCGGCGGCAACGAAAGGACCAATCTGGAGATCACCGATTATATTCTGCGGGCATTGGGCAAACCGGAGAATCTCAAGACGTTCATCGCCGACCGTCCCGGTCACGATCGCCGTTATTCTGTCGATACGGAAAAAATTCGCTCGCTCGGTTGGCAGCCCCGGTACTCTTTTGAAAAAGCCATGCGCGAAACAGTCGATTGGTATGTCAACAACGAATGGTGGTGGAAGAAGCTCAAAACGGGTGAATATCGGGAATTCTACAAAAAAAACTATAAACGCGATTTTTAGCATTGCCAGAGGAGGACGAAGTCAAAGGCGACTGCCATGTTTTATGTGCGCCGATACCACTCTGCGACCTGAAAACCTCAAGCAGCCAAGGATAGTCTGAAATGCTCAAGATTGTCAATGTTGTGGGTGCTCGACCAAACTTTATGAAAATGGCGCCGATCCATCGGCGAATGCAACACTCGAATGAGTTTGCCCCGCTTTTGATTCATACCGGCCAGCATTACGATGACCGGCTGTCGCGCTCATTTTTTCGCGATCTCGGCATGCCTGAACCCGATCGTTATCTAGGTGTCGGGTCGGGTTCCCATGCCGTGCAGACCGCCCAGGTGATGGTCGACATGGAAAAAGTTTTGCTTGAATTTCGCCCGGACTGGGTCGTGGTAGTCGGAGATGTGAATTCGACTCTGGCGGCTGCCTTGGCGGCGGTGAAACTGCACATTCCCATTGCCCATGTCGAAGCCGGATTGCGAAGCGGCGATCGCCAAATGCCTGAAGAGATCAATCGGATCTTGACCGACTCGATCGCCGATCTGCTGTTTGTCACGGAAAAAAGTGGTCTCGATCATCTGTGTGCGGAAGGCCGGCACGGCGCTGGTGTGCATCTGGTCGGCAATGTGATGATCGATTCATTGGTCGAACAGCTTCCTTTCATCGAGCAAGACCCGATTCTCGAATCCATGGGATTGCGTCCCGCATCGTTTGCTCTGTTGACTCTGCATCGTCCATCCAATGTCGATGACCCGCAAGTCTTTGCGGCGATCGTTGAGGCTCTGGATCTATTGCAGCAACAAATCGAACTGGTTTTTCCGATTCATCCGCGAACCGAAAAGATGGCTGGTCAATTCGGTCTGCTTGCAAGGCTGCAAAAAATGAACAACCTGCGATTGCTTCCGCCTCTGGGTTATCTGCCTTTTGTCAGATTGATGAAAAATGCCCGGCTCATGTTGACCGATTCCGGCGGTGTGCAGGAAGAAACGACTTTCTTTGGTGTGCCATGTCTGACTCTGCGCGAAAACACCGAACGGCCGATTACCATCGAAATGGGCACCAACCGCCTGGTCGGATCCAATACAGCAGCCATTGTTGCCGCTTCACAACCCTTTCTCAATGGCGGCACTGCTCAATTCCAAATTCCACCCCTGTGGGATGGTCAAGCCAGCCAGCGAATTGTCGAGATCTTTGCTGCTTTGAACTGAACCCAAAGGCTGTAATGACAACAAAACCGGGCGGGCCAACTGTTTTCCGGCAGGGTGAATCCAACCGCTGTTTTGACAACCAAGTGATGGAATGAACACATGCGCAAGTTCTGTTTATCGCTCCTGATCATGTGGGCGCCAGCTTTTGCCCAGATGCCCTCTACTCTGTCACAACTGAAAGAGCTCCAGGGCACATTGCCTGTAGCTGAAACACCACCCGCAGTACAGGGTCCCATCCTGGAACGCCCGATCGATCCGGCTGAATATGTTCTAGGTCCGGGAGATCGGTTGCAGATCCTGATCGTCGGGCGCACGGATCAGAACATCTCCGCCCTCATCGGGCCTGAAGGCGATATTGTTATCCCATCGGTTGGGCGCATTTTGCTTGCCAATCTTACTCTGCAAGCCGGCCGTGAACGGGTCATCGAACGGTTGCGTGAAGTCTATCGCATCGATCGGATCGACCTATCGCTGAGCGAATTGCGGAAATTCCGCGTCAGCGTCAGCGGTGCGGTTGCCAATCCACAACTGGTGGTCGTGGATGCAGTCAGCCGCTTGACCGATGCTCTGTTGGCCGCTGGCGGGTTGCTCAACAATCCCGAAACCGGTACCGTTTCTGCAACAACGCCGCCGGATCGCCGCCAGCTCAACGTCTCGCAACAACCGCAGGAGATTATCGCCGCGCAGTCGGCCAACAAGCCCGGGCGCTTGTTCGCCTCTCGGCGAAAAATTGCCATCAACAGACACAATGGCCAGGTCCTCTATGCTGATCTGGATAAATTTGACCGCACCGGCGATTTGCAAAGCAACCCGATTTTACTCGATGGCGATCGGATCGTGGTTCCCTACCAGAATCTTCAAGCTGGCAAAGTTGCTGTCGACGGCGCCGTACGGGCACCAGGAGTTTTCGAGTACCTGAGCGGCGATACGGTCGGCGATCTGCTCGCTCTCGGACACGGATTGGCCGCAGATGCGGATACCAGCCACCTGATTTTGGCTCGATTTGTCGGCCGCACAAGCCAGGTGGAACAGATGGTTTTGCCTCTTGGCGATCCGAACAGCGCAACGTACGCCAAGACGCTCGCCATGCCCTTGACCAGCGATGATCGGATCTGGGTGCGTCCGCAGGCCAATTATCATCTTCGCTATCACGTGACGGTAGAGGGCGAAATCGCCAGACCTGGCATTTACGCCATCGATGTCGATCGGCGCTGGTTGTCGCAAATTCTGGAAAATGCCGGCGGCCCAACCGCCAATGCTTGCCTGAACTGCGCCTATCTTCGCCGCCCATCGCTGGGGCAGGGGAACGATCCTGAACTCACCCGCCTGGAGAGGATGCAACCCCAGGGTTTTACCGAAATCGACCGCGAATACTACAAATTTCACATGCGCCAGGGCCAGGGATTGATCCCACTGGATTTACATGCGTTGCTGCAGGGAGGAGATAAGCGCCTAGATTTGCTGCTGCAGGACGGCGATGTGATCGTTTTGCCGGTGGCGGAAAAATCGATTGCGGTCTTTGGCCAGGTCATCAATCCTGGCTATTATCGCTATAACCGCGATTTCTCTGTGCAGGATTACATCAATCTGGCGGGCGGCTACAATTATCGGGCCAATAAAAAGCAAATGCGGGTTATTCGGGACATCGGCGGAGAATGGCTCAAACCCGATAACCGCATGCTGATGCAGGATGGCGATCGGATTTTTGTGCCGGAAAAGGGGCCAAAGCGCGAGTGGTGGGATATCACCAAGGAGGTGATCGCGGTGGCTTCCCAGGTCGCTACCGTGCTCCTCATCGTCTTTACCGCGACAGACGACAGCAGTTCCAACTAGGGAGTGTGCAAAAAGCGAAAAGGCCTGTCCGGCTAGCCGGACAGGCCTTTTTTTCAGGCCAACAGCGGCCGGAGGCTTTGCTGGATTTCGCCGGTGATGTTGATTTCGCCCGCATCGGTCACGAACACATCGATTTCGGTGCGGAAACCGATTTTTTGCTCAGGCAAATAGATGCCGGGCTCGACTGAAAAACAGACGCCCGGCAGGATGCGGCGCTCATCTTTGGTCTCGAGATTGTCGATATTGACTCCGTTGCCATGCACCTGCTCGCCGATGTTGTGTCCGGTGCGATGGGTGAAAGCATCCCCATAACCGGCCTCGACAATGATTTGCCGGCAAATCTCATCAACCTGCCAGCCGAAGACCGGCTCGTTAACGCTAAAGCGCTTGCGCACCAGGTCGACCGCAGCGTCCCTGGCCGTGCGGATGACCTGAAAAATCGTTTCCAATTTATCCGGTATGGTTTTGCCGATATAACCCATCCAGGTGATGTCGTAATAGATGCTGCGCGGCTGCTTCAGTTTTGCCCAGACATCGATCAACAACAGGTCTCCTTCTTGCATCTCCAGCGATGATTCAGCGGTCGGTTCGTAATGGGGATCGGCGGCATGTTCGTTGATCGCCACAATCGGACCGCTGTCCCATTCCAATCCCTCTTCGCGCATCCGCGCCTGCATAAAGCGCTGAATCTCAATCTCGGTCGGCTTTTTCCCGGCTTTGATCTGTTCACCCACCCGTGCGAAAGCCTCATCTTTGATCATTTGGACGATTTTGCCGGCCTGCCGATGGGTCTGCCAGTCCGCCTCGCTGAGATGCGCCTCGAATTGACCAACCAGGTCGGCGCTTGAAACCACCTCGATGCCCCAACTGCGAATCAGCTCCAACGTGCCACCGTCGACCATCGAGACATAGGGAATGGCATTGTTCGGCGAATACTGCATGGCGATTTTTTTGCTGTTGCCGAGCGCCTGGCGCAGCATGGCGTGTTGTTCCTGCCAGGCGAGGTAGATCTGTTTGTCGCCAGGCAGCTGATCACAGCTCCAGGGTTCGATGCGATGCACGATCTTTTGTGCTGTGCCCCGTGCCGGAATAAAGTAATACCAACGCCGGGTCAGGTGGCGCGTTGGGTCCATGCCCAAGATGCGCTGGCCGATCGCATCGCGGCTGCGGAAATCGTAAAACAGCCAGCCGTCAACACCAGCCTGTTGCAGAGCGGATTGAATTTCGACCAGATCCATGGATCATTCTCCTCTGTCCTGAGATGGTGATGATGATGCGACAGAGCGGATGAGGCGCTTGAGCATTCGCTCGATCGAATTGACCGTCTCTGCCAGATCGGCTTGTTTTTTCATGAAACCGAGATCCTGGGCGAGAAGCACCCGATACCGTACCTCTTCGATGCAATTGAGCGCTTGTTGATAGAAATGGATTTTGTTCCTCTTGCCGTGCTTGTTGAAACCTTGTGCAATCTGGATGGGCAGCGGCAGGACCGCTTGTCGCAAACTCTCCGCCAGAGAGGCGAGCTCTCTTTTGGGAAATTTGGCGGTCAGAGAATAAACCTGTTGAACCAGCTCATGGCTCTTTTGCCAGACCACGAGATCGTTCACGCTTTCCACTTTGCGATTTTCCATAGGCAAAGGCCTTTCGGAATTTGGGGGTGTGGGGGGTTGCCAAATGATAGAACTCGATCGGCTGCTGTCGATCTGCTGCAAAATATCGATTTTTGCGCGCAAATGCAAGCAAAGATGGCACAGATAATTGCGCACCCGGCGGAATGGAATCAGCGGGTCAGAACCATCTTGCCGACGGCGTGGTATTTGTTCGCCCTCAGGCTGTAAAAATAGACGCCCGACGAGACCGGTGTACCCAAATCGTTCTCTGCTTTCCACAGCACAGTGTGCATGCCGGCTGTTTGCTCTACATCGATCAGACGCGCGACCCGTTCGCCGCGCAGGTTGAAGATGTCGAGGATCACCCGGCTCTGCTCCGGCAGGCCATAGGAAAGCGTGGTCTGCGGATTGAAGGGATTGGGGTAGTTCTGTTCGAGGAGGTAATCTGCGGGAATAAATGCTCCGGCATCGACCGCCACAGGCCCGTGCACCTGGCGCAGCCCGGTGGCGCTGAGATCTTCCAACTGGTAGCAATAGATGCGATCGTTTTCCACCCGATTGTCGAAAAAGATATAGTCGATCGGTTCGGACGAACGGCCAGCGCCCGGGATCAGGGCGCCGTTGATCTGTATCCACGGACCGCTGTCGCTGCGGAAAAGGTTAAAGCCCAGATTGTCGATTTCGCTTTCGGTGGTCCAAACCAGTTCGATGCCGTGCGCCTGGCGGGTGGCGCTGAAAGAGTTCAGCTGCACCGGCAGCGAACTGTCGTCTTGATCATCGGCGTTCACCGGGTCGTACTTGGCGGTGTTGTCATATTGGTATTGCTGTCCCACCATCAAATCCTCTGCAAAGCTGAGCCCGGCGGTTTGCAGCGGATCGAGAATCTCGATGGCGACACTGAAAAGGCTCTGGGGAGCTGTGGTCAGGGGATTGGCACCTTCTAATGATCCGTCAAAACGGTAATTTGCAGCGACAGAAAATCGGTCGATTGTATTATCAAGAGTATTTATTAATTCATATTTTGGACCTACAATTGGCACTTCTCCTTGCAGCAACACTCCTTTAATTACCGTCACTTTGCTGTTGGCGGCGATGTATTCGCCAAATCCCAGGGTGTTGTAATTGATATAGACCTGGGTGTCGCCGAGAAACGTGCCGTTTTCACTGGCCTGCGCCAGCACATCGAATTCGATCACCTTCGGCGCCGAGCCGGTGACGCGTATATTGCCAAAGGTGAAAGTGATGCCGGTCGCCCAGGTGCAGCCCGCCAGGGCTATCAGCAAAACTGCCATAAAACGGTGGATCGAACGCATACAAAATCCTCTTGTTTTTCGCTTTGCGTGTGTTGCATCTGTTATAAACAGAGGCACCCACCTGTTCAGGGAACCTGGCTCCCTTTGCCGACGTGCCGGCGCCAAAAATCGTTCTTGTCATCGTTCTGCACTTCGGCGTTGAGGTTAAAATCCGCTTCCCGATAACCGCTCAAACCGACCTGCAACCGCCAATAGTCGTTCTTGTCGTCGTTTTGCACCTGACCGTTGTGGTTGGCGTCGCTGCTGATCAGGCCATAGACACCGGATTCGAGCAGCAAGCCGCCGTTTTGGTAAAAGCGCTCCGCCGAATCGCTGAAATCGTAAAATTCGATGGTCGAAGAATTCAAGGCCAGCGGTTGCGCGGACATGACCGCCAGATGGTTGCGATGCGATGCGGCGACATAGTGGTTTCCTGCGTCCACGCCGACCAGACCGAGCTTGAGGGTGCCATCCAGTTCGATGACCCGGCCGTCCTTGCGCAGCAGAAAGGACTGCCGCATCCGCACCAGCGACGGATTTTCGCCATCCCGGAGTTGCACCTCAATCCAGTCGACCACGTCATCTGGCAGCGCCGGGGTTTCTCGCGGCGCCGCCGTGTACGGCGATCGCAGGGGGATCAAACCGCGCTTCTGCAGCACGGTGCGCATGGTGTCGCCGGCGGCGTCGTATGCGCCTTCGAGGATCAGGCACAGCTCGCCGATTACCCATGGCGCGGTTCCGACCAGCGGTGAAAAACTTGACCCGTTTCCCCAACTGTCAAAAACCTGGATGGTAAAGTAATAATTTTTATTGCTCTGCGCCTGCATCTCGAAATTCGTGGCGGTGGTGGCGGCAATCAGGGTTTCTTCATCCGGGATGAACGTCGGCAGGGTGTCGCCATAGATCGCGTAATAGATCGGTGCGCTTTCAGCCTGCCCGGAGGTGTCCTGGGTCACCGCTTGCCAGCTGAGGCGCAATGTGTCGGCCAGCAAGGCCGTCGGCAGGGTGAAAGCGATCCAGAAATAGACCATCGTGAAAAAGGATAAGGAAGCCAAATTGAACATATTTTCTCGTCAGTTTTATCGCGCAGCAAATCGATAATGGCAAGATTTTTCTTAATTTAGATTCTCGAGTCTGATGACAATTCAACCGGACACCAAACCTCCTGTCTACTGTACGAGAAAAACCGTCTGTTTGCGTAAATTTATTCCAAAACAGCGCCTTCGACGAGCGAAAAGGTGCGCGACTGCGGATCGATTTCGGCGCGAATTCCGAGCGGTAAAACCGGCTTATCAGCCACATGGCCTATCGATAGATCGATCAGCACCGGACAATCGAGATCGCCCAGCAAGTCTTCGAGCACCTCTTCGACACTCAGGCTGTTGTAGAATGCGGGCTTGTAATCTGCAGGTTTGCAGCGCGCACAGCGGTCGACCAGAATTCCGGCCGCCTGCTCGAGCTTGCCGGCCTGGCGCAGCTGGCTGAGCATGCGATCGATGCTGTAGGGCTCTTCTCCCACTTCTTCGAGGAACAAAATTTTACCGGCTGTTTCGATTTCATGCGGCGTTCCCAGCGATGCGCAAACCAAAGTTAGGTTGCCGCCAACCAACGGTCCCTGAACGCGTCGGTTGCTTCGCCCGAGAAGCCGAACCACCATATCCGGCGGGTTTTCAATCTGACCGCAGGGTGATGCACTTCCCAGGGTGCGATAGAGATAGCGTTTGGAATAGTCGTTAAAAGTCGACAACGCCACAGCGCCGTGAAACGTCACGATGCCGGCCTGGCGATGGATGGCCAAATGCAGGCTGGTCAGGTCGCTGTATCCGAGAACAATTTTCGGATGTCGCCGAATGAGTTCGTAATCAAGCAGGGGCAGCAGGCGCAATGTCCCATAGCCGCCGCGCAAAGCGACGATCGCCCTGACCTCCGGGTCTTGAAAAAAGCCGTGCAGATCTTGCGCCCGTTCTTCATCGCTGCCGGCCAGATATCCGCGCCGGGAATGGAGGTGGTCGCCCTTTTTGACCCGAAATCCCAGATTTTCCAACGCTCGAATCCCTTCATCCACCTCTCTTGCCTCAAAGACTGGACTGGCCGGAGCGACCAGACCGACGGTGTCTCCTTGCCGCAGAGCTTTTGGTTTGACCACTTCTCGCGCTGCTGCTTTGGCCATGAGCGGTGCGGTCGCACCAGCGATCGCCAAGCCGCCGATAAATTCACGCCGGGAAAAGGTTTGTGAATTCACCTCTACCTCCCTGTGCTTGTGCTGGTTTTTTCCCCCGCAAGGGCTGATTCGTCAGCGGCAAACGCCACTGAACAGCCGATTTGGTGCGGGAACAGAATTCATCTAATCGGGTGCTTTGCTGCTCGCGGTTTATCCGCATGCAGCCAATATCCAGAAAGTCCTTGCGATTGGGGCAACAATTAAATAAATTTTTGCGATTTAACCAACTCTTTTCGAGGCAATAAAATGGATCGTCCGACACCCGGTTCGCGGTCTGAGGGTGAAAAACCGCACTTTCTGATCCCGATTTTACTCATGGTGGGACTGGTGGTTTTGTCGACTTGCGCCAATCAGGGTTTCCCGTCTGGTGGGCCAGTAGACAAAACGCCGCCTGCCGTGGTTCGCACCGTTCCTGAGCAATCGTCGACTCGCGTCCCGCTCTCCACCGATGTCGAGATTACTTTCAGTGAGCGGGTGGATCACAACTCTTGTGTGGCCTCTCTTTTTATCACGCCCTTTCCTGCACAGGGAGTCCACACCTCCTGGCGCGGCAGAACTCTGCGTTTGCGGGTGATCGACGGTTTGCTGCCGGATCGCACCTATGTCGTAACGATCGGCACCACCACCCGCGATTATCGCAACAACGCGCTGCCGCAGAGTTTTACCCTCTCCTTTTCCACCGGCGATCATCTGGATACCGGCGAAATCAGCGGCCGGATATTTTCCGACACGCGGCTTGCCGGCACCCAGCTCTGGGCCTATGACCTTTCCGAAAATCCAGACCCCGATCCCGCTGCCATCAAACCGATCTATATCACCCAGGCCGGTGAAAACGGATTTTTTCGCCTGAGCAATCTGGGGTTGCGGCCTTTTCGGGTTTTTGCGGTCTATGACCGCGAAGCGAATGGCCTTTATGATCCTGAAACCGACGCCCTTGGCGTTCCGCATCGCGACGTTCAACTCGACTCTCTCTGCACGAGTTATGAACATCTCAATTTTCGCGTTGCCCGCCGCGATACAACTCCGCCGGTCCTGTTGAGCGCGATCGCCGCCGACGACCATCATGTCGATGTGCGTTTTTCCGAGCCGTTGAAAATCGACGGCCTCGATCAGATGGATAATTATCATTTGACCTCCGATTCCTCCCGACGATCGGCCACATTGGTGTACGGAGATCTGCGCAATCCCTCTTTTGTCCACCTGGTCGTGGACCAGCCGTTGGCCGAGAAGAGTTGGCGAATTGCCGTGCGCTCGGCACAAGATTTAGCCGGGTTGCCGCTCGATCCGCAGCGCAACTCTGCGGAATTTGTCGGTCGCGCCGTTCCCGACACGATCGGTCCGCGTATTCTGGATGTGCAGCCGCCTGACAGCGCTCGCCTCGTCGATCTGCAAACGCCGATCCGAATCTTGTTTTCTGAAGCGATGCAGCGGGATGGCGTGGAAAGAATCTTTGTCCTTGCCGACTCCAACGCGCAAAGCGTCAAAGGAAGGTTGTCCTGGCAATCTCCGGCGGTTCTGGTTTTTCAATCTGATTCACTGTTGCAAGGCAATATGCGGTATTGCTTAACCGCCCAGGTCGACTCGGTGTTCGACTATTTCGGCAATCCCCTGCAAGACTCGGTTTTTTGCCACGTTTTTTTTACGGTCAACCCTGATACCTTTTCCATCATTTCCGGCACTATCGTTGATGAAGACAGCACCCGTACCGGACCATTTGTGATATCAGCCCAGGAACTCAAGGGCCAGGCGCGCGAGATTCGTGTCGATTCGGCCGGGCCCTACGCCGTCGGCAATCTGTTCCCGGGCGCCTATCGAATTCAGGTTTATCGCGACAGCGATCGCAACGGCGTTTATAGTCTCGGCCAGCACTGGCCGTTTCTGCCTGCAGAGCGTTTTTTTGTCTATGCCGATTCGGTGCAATTGCGTTCCCGCTGGCCCAATGAAGGCAATGAGATTCGGCTGCCTCGATGAACCCCGAGGACCACAATTGATTTTTACAGGATAAGGCTGAACAGAAAGGAGAGCCAAATGAATCGCTTCAATTATCGAGGCGACGAACTGATGTGCGAATCTGTTCCTCTGCAATCGATCGCCGAAGCTGTCGATACGCCGGCCTATGTGTACAGTTGCACCGGCATCCGCGAAAACTACCGCCGGATCGATCGGGCGCTCGAATCTTACCCCCACCTGATCTGCTATGCCTTGAAGGCAAATTCGAATCCGGAAATCTTGCGCGATCTGGCGGCTTTGGGAAGCGGCGCCGATGTGGTCTCGGGCGGAGAATTGAACTTGGCACTGGCAGCGGGTTTTCCGGCAAAGAAAATCGTCTATGCCGGGGTTGGCAAAACCGACGCCGAAATCCGTCTGGCGATCGAAAACAACATTCTGGCTCTCAATGTCGAATCCACCCAGGAACTGGAAGTGGTGGCGGAAATCGCCAGAAAAATGGGATGCACTGCTCCAATCGCCTTGCGCATCAATCCTGATATCGACATAGAAGGACACCCTTATCTGACCACCGGCAAGAGCGCCAACAAATTCGGCATCGAAATCCAGCAGGCCAAAGCGTGTTACCAGTGGGCGGCAAAGCAATCCTCTCTCAAAATTGTCGGTGTTCACTGCCATGTGGGATCGATGATCCGCAAATCCGAGCCCTTTTCCAAGAGCGCTGAAACCCTTGTCCATTTTGTCGCAGACCTCAAGAGTATGGGGATCGAAATGGAACACATCGATCTCGGCGGGGGATTCGGTGTCGACTATCAGACGGTTTTGGCAGACCAGGGTTCTCCCTGGATGCTCGAGCCGGAAGCGGTGATCAAAGAGGTGTTGCCGGTTATCCAGGCGACCGGCTGTGAGCTGCTGTTCGAGCCCGGGCGTTCGATTGTCGGTCCAAACGGCATTTTGCTGACTCGAGTTTTATTTGCCAAGGAAACCAAAGGCAAGCGTTTTGTGGTTGTCGATGCAGCGATGAACGACTTGATCAGGCCGTCTCTTTACGGCGCTCATCATGAGGTAGTGCCCGTCAGACGACGAGCAGGAGAGCAACAGCTGGTCGATGTGGTTGGCCCGATCTGTGAATCCGGCGATTTTTTGGCCAAGGATCGCAATCTGATCGAGCCGCAGCGCGGCGATTTGCTGGCAGTCATGACCGCCGGTGCTTACGGTTACACCCTTGCCTCGAATTACAACAGCCGCAGCCGTGGAGTTGAGGTTGGTGTCGAAGGCGAAGGCTGGCGGATCATCCGCGCCCGAGAAAATTGGATTCAGCCGTCCGTGTGAGCGGCATCGTTAATCGCTTTGTTCGGACCGCGAGTCGTTTCGATTTTTGCTGGCGGTGCCTCCGCTAAAGTCGGTGCCAGAGGTTTGCTCATCGATTCGGCAAACGGCAATGAACAACCAACCACAGCAAGATCATCGCTGCTCCTCCGCTCGTTGGCCAGCATCCATAAAGCTTTTTCTACCGGAAAGGGAAGAATCAGATATTCCACCCGCAATGGTCTCCTTCTGGTTTGAGCCTAGAAATCAGTCGATTCGAATTAAATAAGAGCACTCTCTGCTGACTCTTCACAATCGTTCAATTGAGGCGAACAAACTCGATGCGCCGATTTTTTGCCCGCCCTGCTTCGCTGGCATTGTCGGCGATCGGTTCCTTGGAACCCATACCCACAGCGCTGATGCGATGGCTGTCGATACCTTTGTTGATCAGGTATTTTCGCACAGTTTCAGCTCGCGCCAGGGACAAGGCATCGTTGATCGCATCGCTGCCGCTGCTGTCGGTATGGCCCCGGATTTCGACCAAAAGATCGGGATGCAAATAGAGCGATTCGTAGACCTGATCGAGACGTGCATAGGAATCTGGAGTCAAATCTGCACTGCCGACAGCAAAATTGACACCTTGCAGCACCAACCGTTCACCGCGTGCGGCAAGCGGTGGTGGCACTTCGTCGGGACAGCCATCATCATCGCGGTATTGGTTGTAAGTCTCCGCCTCTTTTTTACATTGATCGAGCAAATCAGCGATGCCGTCGCTGTCATCGTCGAGGTCGGGTTTGCCATCCTCATCCTGAAAACCATCAAAATCTTCGGGTTCATTCGGCGCCTGGTCAAGGTGGTCAGGAATACCGTCCCAATCGTTGTCTGGATCAGGAATTCCGTCATCATCCTCAAAACCATCGCGGTCTTCTGGAATCAGCGGCTCGGCATCGCGTGAATCGGGCACACCGTCTTGATCGTTGTCGTAATCCGGTATTCCATCCTCATCCTGAAAACCGTCGAAATCTTCTGCCTGCAATGGCGCTGCGTCATGCCTGTCGATTATTCCATCACCATCGCTGTCTTTTTGCTTGGTGCCCAGGTAGTTGATTGAAACGCCGAAGCGCAAAATGCGATCATTGATATCGCCTGTTCCAAGGTTATCAAAACGTTGATCGAAAATATGGGAATAACGCAACGATAACCTCGTGCTCCAATGATGTGCCAGGCGATACTCGACCCCGATTCCGGCGTGCATTGTCGCGCTGGTTTTTATGCCGTTGTACAAACTCTGGCCGTAGAAAAAACCATCGCTCAACAGCGCCTCGCCGTTGGTGTAATCGCGCACATCCCACCGCAACAGCCCCATTCCGATGCTGAAAAAAGGGAAAATACGTTTGCCCATAGTGAGATAAAGACGGGTTTCAAGGCTGTTTTCAAACAAAAAAGTTCGCCAGGGGAAAGCCGGATCAGAAGCCATTAGCCACTCATCTTTGCGCGGGGTGACCTTGCAATAATCTCCTTGCCAGGCGATCGCCGCCCAGGGTGCGACAAAAAAGCTCAGCGATAAACCGACTCCGGAGCGCCATGTCGAACCTTTTTCACCGCCCAGCAAACGATTGCCGGTTGCCCCAACTCCGGCTTCCCACCTGATGCCGGGATCGGCGGCAAGCGTGGAACCGATCAGCAGCAAAAAAACGGAAATGAAAATGAAATAGCGATTCATGTTGCGCTCTCCTTGCTCCGCCTGCGACGGTTGCACCTGGATAATTCGTGCCTGGTTTTGGGCAAAGTGAGATCTGTCTTGCTCAGATTGTTGCCATATTTTTTGGTCTGCTGCTTGTGTTGTTGAAGTGGATTTTACCCTGTACTGAAAGTCTAATCATTCTGGATTATTTTGTCAAGCCATTTTATTGTTTTACTTGATTCTCGATCTCTGGATGTTTCGAGCCAGATTCAGTGCTTTGAACCGAATACGGATTTGCGGTTAGGATGCTGTGTTTCCCGCATCGGCCGATAAAAGCCTTGCAAATATGGCGGTTTATTTGTAAAATTCAACAAAAGAGTATCCCTTAAAGCTGTCCAGCGAGGCAGCAAGGGGCAATCTGCAACCCTTCGAGCCTTGCTATCGGAGGGTTTTTTTTGTCAATCGAAAGGTTGAATATGGAGCAAAAAATCAAAGCCAAGATCATCGATGCCGAGGGCGTGCAGCGCACGATCGTTCGCTTGGCGCATGAAGTCATCGAGCGCAATCGCGGTGTCCGCGACATTGTGGTGATCGGTTTGCGCACCCGTGGAGTGGCTATTGGCCGGCGATTGGTGGAAAAGGTCAAAGAGATAGAAAAAACCTCGGTGCCGTTTGGCGTTCTCGATGTGACACTCTACCGCGATGATTTCCGCCGGCGGTTGAAACAGCCGGTGGTGCAGGTTTCTGACATTCCGTTTGACATTGATGAAAAACAGGTCATTTTGGTCGATGATGTCTTGTATACGGGACGCACTTTGCGCGCCGCTTTGGATGCGTTGATGGATCTCGGCAGGCCGGCGAGTGTTCAAGTGGTGGTTTTGGTTGACCGCGGCCACCGTGAAATGCCGATCCGCGCCGATTATGTAGGCAAAAATATACCCACTTCGGTTGGCGAAGAAATCCAGGTTCGCCTGAAAGAAGAGGATGGCGAAGATTGCGTATTGCTCGTTGAAGCACCGGAGGAGGCACTTTAAATGACTCTGCAAAGCCGTCATCTATTGGGTTTGGAAGGAGTCAGCCGGGAAGAAATTACGCTGATTTTGGATACCTCGGAATCTTTTAAAGAGATCCTGCAGCGGCCGATTCCCAAGGTCCCCACCTTGCGCGGTAAAACTGTGGTCAACCTTTTTTTTGAACCTTCAACTCGCACCCGTATCTCTTTTGAACTGGCTGAAAAACGGCTGACCGCAGATACAGTCAATTTTACAACTTCCTCCAGTTCGGTGAAGAAGGGCGAAACCCTCAAGGATACGATCCGCAATATCGAGGCGATGAATATCGACATGGTGGTGGTCCGCCATTCGGCCGCTGGTACACCCCTTTTTCTCACCCGCTGTGTCGATGCCGCGGTGATCAACGCTGGTGATGGGATGCATGAGCATCCGACTCAGGCATTGCTCGATATGCTGACGATCCGCGAGCGGATCGGCAAAATTGCAGGGCTCAAGGTGGCACTCATCGGTGATATCGCGCACAGCCGGGTCGCTGGTTCGAATATCCGTGGTCTGCTCACCATGGGCGCTGAAGTGATGCTTTGCGGTCCCAAGACTCTCATGCCCATGTTTGTTGAGCGATTCGGCGTGCATGTGACCTTCCATCTGGAAGAAGCTTTGGAATGGGCCGATTGTCTCAATGTTTTGCGCATTCAACTGGAGCGACAGGATAAAGGGCTCTTTCCATCGATACGCGAATATCACAAACTTTATGGCATAACCCTGGAACGCCTCGAACAGGCCAAGCGGGATGTGGTGATCTTGCACCCCGGGCCGATCAATCGCGGTGTCGAACTGGACAGCGATGTGGCCGATTCGGATTATTCGGTCATTCTCAACCAGGTGACCAATGGCGTTGCGGTTCGCATGGCTGTTCTCTATTTGCTCAGCGGCGGCAATCCGTCGATCGAATGAGCACGGGCGGCTGCGCCGAACACCAAATCATGAACCCGCCGAAAAGAGCGGTTTCGGCAGAACTCGATCAATAGAGGGATTCCTTAGCGATGAAACCAATCGACCAGTTGTTGATTCGCAATGTCGAGATCATGGATCTTGTCGGCCGTCAGCGGGAAAAGGCCGATGTGGTGATCTGCGGCGATCGTATCGATAAAATAGGGCAAGTCGATTTCGAGACTTTTGCTGGCCAAATAATCGATGCAACCGACCATTTGTTGCTCCCTGGTTTAATCGATATGCACGTTCATCTCCGCGAGCCGGGCCGCGAAGATGAAGAGACGATAGAGAGCGGCTGTGCCGCTGCAATGGCGGGTGGGTTTACGGGCGTCTGCCCGATGCCCAACACCGAACCGTGTTGTGACAATCAGGAGGTGGTGCGGTTTATCAAAAAACACGCCGAAACTCAGCTGGTGGACGTGTTGCCAATTGCCGCCATTACCAAAGGGCGGGCGGGAAATGAAATAACCGAGATGGTCGATCTGGCGCGCAGCGGTGCGGTTGCATTTTCCGATGACGGCAGTCCCGTTCGCAACAATGCAGTGATGCGGCGGGCCATGGAGTATGCTGGAATGGTCGATATGCTGATCATCGACCATTGTGAAGATGCGGATCTGGCTGCCGAGGGTCATATGAATGAGGGAGAAATGTCGACCCGACTCGGGGTTGCCGGTATTCCCAATGCCGCTGAAGAGATCCAGGTCGCCCGTGACATCAGCTTGGCGCGATTGACCGGCTGCCGAGTTCATATCGCCCATATCTCAGCTCGGGAAAGCGTCGAGTTGGTGCGCCGCGCCAAACAAGAGGGCGTGCCGATTTCCTGTGAGGTTACCCCGCATCATCTGCTCTTTTGCGAGCAAGATTTGGTCGATTATGACACCAATCTAAAAATGAACCCTCCTTTGCGAAGCGCCCAAGATATCGCTGCACTTGAAGACGGTTTAAAGGATGGGACGATCGATGTGATTGCCTCGGACCACGCCCCGCATTCGGTCGAAGAGAAAGATGTCGAGTTTGCCGCTGCGCCGTTCGGCGTGATCGGCCTGGAAACCATACTCGGCGTTGTCCTGCACCAGATTGTCGACCGCCAAGTCCTCAGCATGGAAGAGGCTCTTTATCGGTTGTCGATTGCCCCCCGCCGGCTGCTCAAATTGCCTGTTCCGCAGATTCATGCCGGAGAGCCTGCCAATTTCAGCCTCATCAAACCAAAAGATACCTGGATTGTCGATGTTAAAAAAACCCGTTCGCGCAGCCGCAACTCTCCCTACGATGGCATGACTCTGCGCGGTGTTGTGACCGCAGTGGTCAATAAAGGCCTGATCTGGCAGCCGAATTTCTAACCAGCCACTGAACTGTCAAACACAAGTTCCAAAAATATCTTGCATTTTTAGCAAAATTTTTATATGTTCAAAGGCTGTATCCATAAATACCGCATCGATCGCGAAAAATTGCCGAGGCGGTTTTCTGCACTTTAAGCAATATTGTATTTCAGGCGGTGAAAAACCGCAATATTTGCGGGGCAGCGACAAGCGCAGGCGTTTCATGTCGTCACCGCTCTCCGCAAGCAGCGGCGCATCCCAGGTCGACAAATGTTGCTCGATGTCAGTTCGATTGGTGGCGTTGTTGTCGTATTGGAGCAAGGTTTTGGCGTACCGGCCAAGGCCACGGATAAACGAAGGAGAAACAAGTTGAAAACTTTTTCACCCAAACCCAGTGACATTGATCACAAATGGTATGTGATCGACGCGGAAAATCTACCGCTGGGTCGACTGGCGAGCAAGGTCGCACAAATCGTCCGCGGTAAGCATAAAACCATCTGGGTCCCTCATATGGATGTCGGCGATTTTGTGGTGATCATCAATGCGGACAAGATCAGGGTTAGCGGGCGCAAAGCTGAACTCAAAAAATATTACAGCCACAGCGGCTATCCGGGCGGTCTGCATATAACGCGTTATGCGGAGTTGATGGAAAAGATGCCGACATATGTGGTTCGCGAAGCGGTGCGAGGCATGTTGCCCCACAACCGCCTGGGACGCAAGTTGTTGCGCAAGGTCAAGGTGTATGCTTCTTCTGAGCATCCGCATACTGCTCAACAACCAGAAAAAATGGAATTATAATCAAATCATAATATCTCATTGGCTGGGCGGATGGTGCCGCATTTGCCCGGAACCAATCAAGTCAGGTCGATGAATGAGGAGTTCAGATGAAAGGAAATGAGGTTATTGCCACCGGTCGCAGGAAAGATGCAGTCGCCCGTGTTCGTTTGATGCCCGGTTCGGGTCAATTTTCGGTCAATGATCGAGAATTGCTCGATTATTTCAAACGCGATACTTTAAAGATGATCATCGAGCAACCCTTTTCGGTGACCGACACACTCGGAAGTTATGATGTGCGCGCCACTGTCAAAGGCGGCGGTTTAACCGGTCAAGCCGGTGCCCTGCTGCTCGGTATTGCTCGTGCTCTGGTGAAAGCCAACGATTCGCTGCAACCAACGCTGCGCCGCAACGGCTTTTTGACCCGCGATCCGCGCATGGTTGAGCGCAAGAAATACGGCCAAGCCAAGGCGCGCAAACGCTTCCAGTTCTCGAAACGCTGATTTTTAATCACACACATCCTCGCAGGTGTGGGGTGCCCCCAAAAAGGGGTGCGAATAGGCGGGGATGGCGGAACAACCCCAATCAGGAGAATCAACAATGGAAAAGACAACGATCCAGGAACTTTTGCTCGCTGGATGTCATTTCGGCCATGTGACCCGCCGTTGGAATCCCAAGATGAAAAAATTCATCTTTATGGAGCGCAACGGCATCCATATCATCGACCTGAATAAAACTCTGCAAGCGTTGAACACGGCTTTGGATCACCTGACGCTGATCGTCAAAAACGGCGGTCAGGTGTTGTTCGTCGGCACAAAAAAGCAAGCCAAAGATTTGATGCGTGTGGAAGCTGAGCGCTGCGGAATGCCCTTTATCACCGAACGCTGGCTCGGCGGTACCTTGACCAATTTCATCACCATCAAGAAGAGCATCAAACGGCTCAAAAATCTTGAAAAGAAAGCCACAGATGGCACCTATGATAAATTGGCGAAAAAAGAGATTTTGATGATCGAGCGCGAAAAGGAAAAGCTGGAAAAAGTTTTAGGCGGCATCGTCGACATGAACCATCTGCCTTCAGCCCTTTTCCTGGTAGATGCCAAGAAAGAATCGATCGCCATCAATGAAGCGCGACGGCTTGGTATTCCGATTTTCGCCATGCTCGACACCAACAGCGATCCGGATCTCATTGATTTCCCCATTCCAAGCAACGATGATGCTTTCAAGTCGATCAATTTGATCACCCACGCCGTTGCCGATGCGATAATCGAAGGCAAGGCCAGCCGGAGCGAATTTGCCGCTGCCGTGATGGAAGAGGAAGCTGAACCGCCGGTGGAAATCAAGGTCAAGATCAATGAAGAAGAAGAATAGTCCCGCGATCCGCCTCTGGTGAGTTGGTTTTTTTCAAGCAGTCACTGGTGGACAACCCAAGGAGAGAGTTGCATGGCCATTTCGGCAAATGATGTTAAAACCCTGCGCGAACGAACTGGTGCAGGTATGATGGATTGCAAACACGCTTTGCAGGAAAGCAATGGCGACATGGAAAAAGCCATTGACTGGTTGCGCAAAAAAGGTTTACAAAAAGTAGAAAAAAAGGCTGGCCGCGAAACGCGAGAAGGAATCATCCAGCACTATATTCATCCGGGCAGCCGTCTCGGCGTTCTGGTTGAAGTCAACTGCGAAACCGATTTTGTCGCCCGCACCGATGATTTTCAGATCTTTACCAAAGATATCGCCATGCATATTGCGGCGTCCAAGCCGATCGCTGTGACGCGGGAAGAGATCCCGACCAACGTCGTCGATAAAGAACGGGAAATCTACTTTGCTCAGGTCAAGGAACAAGGCAAACCCGACGCAATTGCAGCCAAAATCGTTGATGGCAAACTGGACAAATTTTACCAGGAAAATTGCCTGTTGGAGCAGTCTTTTGTCAAGGATCCGGGCAAAAGCGTCCAGGATTATCTGAACGAGATGATTGCAAAACTCGGCGAAAATATGGTTATTCGAAGATTCGTCCGCTTTCAATTGGGAGATTAAGAGCGGGAATACTCCCGCTCTTTTTTTTTGCGCATGTCTGAACCAGTCTCAAAATCTGTCTCTGCTGTCGGCCCAAAAGCTTCTCCCCCCATCTATCACCGCATTTTGCTCAAACTCAGCGGCGAGGCGCTCATGGGAGATAGCGGAAAGTTGGGCATCGATCCGCCGACCGTTGACCGCATCTGCCAAGAGATCAGCCGGGTGGCACTGTCGGGAGTGCAGATCGGCATTATCGTCGGTGGCGGCAATATTTTCCGCGGTCTATCCGCCAGCGCCCGTGGAATGGATCGCGTCACTGCCGATTATATGGGAATGCTGGCCACGGTCATCAATGCCCTGGCGCTTCAGGATTATCTCGAACGCTACAACATCGAAACGCGGGTGATGACCGCCATCAAGATGGAAGAATTGGCCGAACCGTTTATTCGCCGACGAGCGATCAGCCATCTGCAGAACGGTCGGATCACGATTTTCGGCGCTGGAACCGGCAACCCCTATTTTACCACCGATACCGCGGCCGCTCTGCGGGCGATTGAAATCGAAGCGGATGCCATTCTCAAAGCCACCAAGGTCGATGGTGTCTATGATAAGGATCCGATGAAATATCCCGATGCGATCAAATACGATAGCCTTACTTATATGCAGGTCGTTAAACAGCAGCTCAAAGTCATGGATACCACGGCGGTGACCCTTTGCATGGAAAACAGGTTGCCCATCGTGGTTTACAATCTTAAAATACCCGGCAATCTGGAACGGATTGTTGCTGGTGAAGCCATTGGAACAAAAGTAGGTGGTGAGCCCTATGATTGATGAACTTGAACGGGATGTCAAAAGACGGATGGATTCGGCGATTGACAACATCCGCAGCGAATTGGCCAAATTCCGTACCGGCAAAGCCTCCCCCGCACTGTTGGATTCGATTTCGGTCAATTACTACGGCAACATGACCCCAATCCGCCAGGTGGCCAATGTCAGCGCACCGGAACCGCGTTTGTTGGTGGTCCAACCCTGGGATCGCAGTTTGCTCGGCGAAATCGAGAAAGCGATACTCAAAGCTGATCTCGGTTTGAATCCGACCAACGACGGCATCCTGATCCGCGTTCCCATTCCACAACTGACCGAAGAGCGCCGGCGCGATTTGGTCAAATTGGCCAAAAAGATCGCTGAAGACGCAAAAGTCGCGGTGCGCAATATCCGGCGGGATGCCAACGAAAGATTGAAAAAAGCCGAGAAAAGCAGCGAAATCTCGGAGGATCAGCTGCATACCGAGCAAGAACGCGTGCAGAAATTGACCGATGAGGCCGTGAAAAAGATCGACGAGATTCTCGAGCTCAAAGAAAAAGATATCATGGAAATCTAGCAGTCTGACCGACTGTCGATGATCTGGCCACTATGGCACAATATGATCCGCTGGCCCGATTTTACGATCGGGAATATGCGCAAAAAGAGGATGATCTCGCTTTCTATCTCGAGATTGCTGCACCCAGTAACTGCCAGATCCTGGAAATCGGTGTAGGCACCGGCAGGGTTGCCCTGCCGCTCATACAGGCAGGCCACTCGGTCGTCGGTATCGATTCGTCGCCGTCTATGTTGCAGATCGCCCACCGCAAATTGGCTACTTTGCCGGTCGAAGAACAAGCGCGACTGCACCTGATTTGTCAGCAGATGACCGAGCTGGAACTGTCCAAAGGTTTTCCCCTCTGTATTATTCCCTTTCGTACCTTTCTTCACAACCTCAACCAAAATGACCAGCTGCAAACTCTGCAGCACATCAACCGGCATCTGACTGCAGAAGGTTTGCTGGTCATGGATCTCTTTGTGCCGCTCTATTCGGTTGTTTCCCAATGCGATTGGCGTGATGAATGGGACCAGGCGGATTTGTCGCCTGGCCTGAGATTGGAAACCCAAGTTCAACACGATCCGATTAACCAGTTGTTGTATGTCCGCAATCGCTATTTTCGCAAGCGGCTAAACCGCTGGAAAATCAGCGGTGAAGGTTCCTATACCTACCGCTATGTTTTTCGTTTTGAAATGGAAGCGCTGTTGAAAATCGCCGGTTTTCGCCTTTTAAAGGTCTTTGGCGGTTTTGATCGTTGTCCATATGATTATCAAAGCGGTACGATGATTTTTGTTGCACAAAAGAGCTGATCCCCCAATTGGCCTGTGGTCTGGCAACACTCTCTCAAGCTTCCTTTCCAATCGCGCACCAAACAGACGGATTTTTCCGCGATCTGTTCTTGTTTTTAATTGCAGTGGCTGCCTTGCTCGATCTGGACGCCCATGGACGCGTCGTTGCTGGACCTACCAAAACTCGGATGCCGCTATGCGCCATACCCTTCTTCTGTTGATCACCCTTGCCGCGCTCTCCAGCCTGCATGCGCAAAACATCCGCCGTTCTCTGCCCTTGCAGATGACCTTCCCTTCTTTTGGCGATACCCTGGACGTCGACAAACTGCGCATTTCCGGGTATACCGATCCAAGTGCAAAGGTTACGATTAATCGCGACCAAGTGCGAGTCTATTCCAGCGGCGCTTTTGTCGCTCGTGTCGATCTGCAACTCGGTTGGAATACCATACGGGTACAGGCACGGCTCAGCAACCAAACACGGGATGATTCGCTGCGTATCTATCGACCGGCGCCCATCGAAGCGACTCCGATATTCCCGACCAGCTTCGACAGCCGTTTCTTCTCTCCCGATTCGGATATTTGGCTGTGCGATGGCGATGTCTTGCATGTGCGCTGCAAAGGAAGTCCCGGCGGGCATGCGCGTTTTTCCATCGAGGGATTGATCAAAGATGTTCCCATGGTTGAGACCGAAATGAGTCCCGAATTTCCATGGCCAGGGCTTTATCACGGGCTCGTTCGTCTCGACAACAAAGTGACAGGCAAAAAGCTGCAAATTCACATAGAGCTGAAGGGGATGGATGGACGCACGGTAAAACAGACTCTGCCCAGCCAATTGTATGTGATGTCGGATAAACTTCCTCTGATTGGCCAAACGATTGCGGCAACCGATCTATGGAACGATACGGAACAGGGTATCCGAATGGGCAAGCTGTCGCCTTTTGTCAGGATTCATGTTGTCGGTAAAATCGGCCATCGCTACAAAATCCGACTCAGCCCGTCTCATGTGGGGTACGTGGCCAGCGACCAGGTTCAATTGTTGTCGGCAGGTGAAGCCCTCTCCGACACCTGGATCAATGCCGTCAGAATCGCTTTTGACCGGAAAAAACTGCAGCTGATCTTTGATGCCGGCCGCGCTGTGCCAGCAATCGTTCGGCAAATCGTGGAACCCGCAGGTTTGGATCTCTATCTGTTCAACTCCCGACTGCAAAGCGAGTCTATTGCTTGGCCAAACAGTGAAACCGAATTGAAACATCTGGCAGTCGAGCAAGTTGCCGACGGCGTGGTCAAGATTCATGCTGACCTGACCGATGGTCAACAGTGGGGCTATGGACTTGAATTTGAAGCGAATCGATTGGTTTGGACGATCAAGAGACCACTGCAGCTCGCTCTTTCCGGCGCACGGCCTTTGGAAGGGCTTGTGGTTTGCGTTGATCCCGGTCACGGCGGGGATGAAAATGGTGCAATGGGACCCGCCGGCACCCGGGAAAAAGAGATCAATCTGCGGTTTGCGCAGGTTTTCGCCGAACAATTGACCTCAGCCGGCAGCCGGGTGGTGCTGACCCGCACAGACGATCGCAACCTCGGTTTGCAGGAGCGCATCGATTTTGCTCGGCAAAGCAACAGCGATCTCTTTATTTCGGTTCATCACAATTCCATCGCTGCTTCTATTGATCCGCTGCGAGTGCGCGGCGCCGGTGTCTATTTCTATCAGCCGCAAAGCCAGGCGCTTGCCTGGACTCTCTATCCCTACCTGACCCGCCAGGGGCTCGATTTCTTTGGCCGCTTTCAAACGAGTTTCGCTGTTCTGCGTTTGACGGAGATGCCGGCGATTTTAATCGAGTGTGCCTTCCTATCTCATCCTGAAGAGGAAATTTTGCTCAATGATGACCGCTTCAGCCAGCGCTTGGCTGCCAATTATGTCGAAGGAATCATCGAATTTTTGCGCCAGGCCAAACGCTGATCACTGCTGTTGAAATCGCTCCTGGCGACAGCACCATCCCTTGACGAATGGATATCCGTATCCCGCAAAGCCGAACCAGAAACATAATCAAAGCTCAATTGGCATAGATCTGCAATTTTACCTGTGCCGGTTCATGCAGAGCGAAGGGGAGATTGACTCCCGAGAGGAGTTGAAAAGGATCCGGGAAGGGAGTTTCCAGGTGGGTTGCGACAAAAAATGCAGGGATGAAATTGCCCTGGTTGTTGAAACCAGGCTTGCCGCCGACCTGAGCGGTAATAAAATCTTGTTCTTGATGGTTGCCGAATTCCAGCAACACGATATATTCGCCGATTTCGACATATTTGCCGTTTTTATCCTTGCCGTCCCAATAGACGATATACCGGCCTGGCTCGGCCAGGTATTCGTTCAGCAGTTCGCGCACCAGAGGTTTCTTTTTTTCCTCTGCAAAAGGATTCTTGCAGCCAAATGTGGAAAAGAAAAACACCCCTGTGAGCATGCAGAGGAGCACCGAAGCGCTCCTCTGCAACTGAATTCTTATTCGAGCCATCTTTCAAACCAGGAAAAAATTTCATTCCACCAAAGTTTGGCGTTCTGCGGCTTGGAAATGAAATGGGTTTCGTCCGGGAAATAGACCAAACGGGATGGGACACCCATCCGCTGCAAAGCCGTGAACATCTGAAAACCCTGGGTAACCGGAACACGATAATCATGCTGGCCATGGATGACCAGGGTTGGTGTTCGCAACGAATCGAAATTATCGATATAAAACGACGGCGACCACTCTTGATATAACTCGGGATTGCGATAGGGGGTTCCGCCGAATTCCCATTCCGGGAACCACAGCTCTTCTGTGGCGCCATACATGCTGCGCTGATCGAAAACCCCGGCATGCGAAACCAGGGCTTTGAAGCGGTTGGAGTGGGTGGAAAGCCAATTGGCCATAAAGCCGCCATAGCTGCCGCCGGCGGCGACTATTTGGGTTGTATCGATATACTGAAAATTGGCAGCCAGATAGTCCAAGCCCGCCAACAAATCCTGATAAGGACCCCCGCCCCAGTCGCGGCTGACCGCATCGGTCCATTCCTGGCCATAACCGACCGATCCCCGGAAATTGACCATCGCCACCACATAGCCTGGCGCAGCGAACAAGGTGCTGTTCCAGCGGTAGTGAAAATCGTTGCTCCACATCCCCTGGGGGCCGCCGTGAATCAGGTAAATGAGCGGATAGGTGCGCGTGGCGTCGAAAAAGGGTGGTTTGACCAGCAATCCATGCACGGTTTTGCCGTCAAAGCTGCTAAAATAGAAATCCTCGACCGGCTGACATTCGATCGATTGCATGATCTCGCGGTTTACAAAAGTCAGCTGCTGTAATTTCTTTTTTTGCAAGTCAAATGCAAAGATCTCTGCTGGTTGGTCGATGGCCTGTCGCATCAGAACCAGCATTTTCCCATCCGGGGTGATACACAGATTTGAATAGACTGCATCGGAGATCAGCTCTGCAACATCTCCGGTTTTGCGATCGAGCTTGAAGACCGGTTGGCGGCCTTGTTTGGCGGCAGTAAAATAGATGGCCTGGCCATCCGGCGCCCATAAAGTTTCCTGCGGACTGAACGGAAAAGCAGCTGTTAGAATTTGACGATTTTTACTTTTGAGATTGTAGAGCATCAATCGAAACTGATCAGCTTCAAAACCCGGACACCTCATGGCGCTGTAGAGGATTGATCTGCCGTCCGGGGAAAAAAATGGTTGCACATCGACTGCGCGGTTGGTGGCGGTAAGATTGATGGCTTCGCCGCCGGCTGAGGAAACCATAAAAAGGTCGTTGTTGGTCGATATCGCCACCAGAGTGTCGTGGTTGCTGGCATAGACCAGGTAATCGCCTTGTGGAGAAAAAGCAAAATCCCGTGTGCCCCCCAGAGCCAACGGCGGGCTGTCAAAATCACCAGGCGTCAGATCGCGGATCACTTCGCCTTTTGCGTCACAGAGAAAGATATGTGTGCGTTTTCCTTCTGTCCAGCTGTTCCAGTGGCGGTAGAGCAATTTCTCTGTGACCGTGGCTTTTACCGGCGCATCCGCTTTTTGCCGATCTCGGTCGGCGCTGGCTTGCAGAGTGGCACAGTCGGGGAAAATCCGCGCAGCAAAGGCCAGGTGGTTTCCGTCTGGAGCCCAGATAAAATCATCGATATCAACCGGCGAGTGGGTCAGCTGAGCAGCTTCACCGCCGGAAATCGGCAGAACATGGATCTGTACCGAACCGCTGCGATCTGAAAGAAAGGTCAGAGCCTGGCCGTCCGGTCGCCATACAGGGGAGAAATCCGCTGCAGGATGCGTGGTCAGCGGTCGGGCGTCGTTTCCAGCCAGGGAGACCAGCCAGATATCCGATGAGCTCGAATTCTCTTCCATCGAATAGGACTTGACGGTAAATGCGGCCAGCTTGCCATCCGGGGAAAGCGTGATTTGGCTGAGACGCTGCAGTGCCCACAGATCGTCGACAGTCATGGCCCGTTTGTCTGCGGCGCTGGCAGTGCAGAAAAGGCCAACAAGGGTCAGTAAAAAGCAAAACAAGCGCATAGTGAACCTCATCATCTCTGGTGAAAAATTGCTCAGTAATTTAAGCCGACCGCCTGCCGCACCTTGCGCAAATAATCAGCAGCAACGGCTCTGGCTTTGTCAGCTCCTTTGGCTAAAATCCGGCGTACCCGGTCCGGATTTTCGACATAACTTGCGCGATTTTCACGATAAGGGGTAAAATGATTCCAGATCACGTCGATCAATTCCTTCTTCACGATGGAATATTTCAACCCCGGGGTGAGATAGCGGTCTTTGAGCTCTTGACGGCCTTTTTCATCCAGAAACAGGGAATAGATGGCAAACAGCACACATTTGTCTGGATTTTTGGGTTCTTCGATCGGAGTGGCGTCAGTGACGATTGACATCACCTGTTTTTTCAAAGTACCCCGCTCGCTGAAAAGATCGATGGTATTGCCGTAGGATTTGGACATTTTCTGGCCGTCGATGCCGGGGACCATTGCCACAGAATCAGGAATGTCAGGTTCGGGGACAATAAAAATTTCGCCGTAAGCTTGGTTGAAGCGGATGGCAATGTCGCGCGTCATTTCAAGATGTTGCTTCTGATCTTTTCCTACCGGTACCCGGTCGGCGCCGTAGAGCAGAATGTCTGCCGCCATCAGCACGGGGTAGGCGAACAATCCGTGGTTGGGGGCGATGCCTTTTGCCAGTTTATCTTTGTAGGAATGCGCCCGTTCCAACAGTCCCATCGGTGTCGAATTGGAGAGAATCCAGGTCAACTCTGTTACCTCAGGCACATCCCCTTGTACCCAAAAAATGGATTTGTCTGGATCGATGCCCAGAGCGAGAAAATCACAAGCCGCCTCAAGAGTCTGCTTGCGCAACAACTCGCCGCTGGTTACGGTGGTCAGCGCATGATAATTGACCAGAAAACAAAAGAGCTCATGATCCTCTTGATATTCGATCATGCGTTTCATCATCGCAAAATAATTGCCCAGATGCAATTGTCCCGATGGTTGGATGCCAGAAAGAATACGCACAACTGCTCCTTTCCAGAATTTACGTGCCGCACAGAACCCGTATAGAGTCCTTGACTCTTTACTCGATGTTGGCGGCTGCGCACCAGAGCGCGTAAAAGGGATTTCAACCTCTTAATAAATAAATATGTTATCGTAAATAATCTAAAAAATACAAGAAAAATTATCGACAATCAAGAGAAAAGAACTGTTGCGTTTCGCCATATGTCCTTGCTTTTTCATCGATGAATCTGTAGATTTACTAAACTGTTGCACAGGTAACAAAAAAGAGGAGACATGATGGACAGTCAGGATTACATCCGCATTGAGGATCGCTATGGCGCGCACAATTACCACCCATTGGATGTGGTCGTCGAGAGAGCCAGAGGAGTGTGGGTTTGGGATGTGGATGGGAAAAAATATATGGATTGTCTCGCTGCCTATTCTGCTGTCAATCAGGGGCACTGTCACCCTCGCATTGTAGCCGCACTGAAAGAACAGGTGGAACTGGTCACCTTGACCAGCCGGGCTTTTCGCAACAAGGTTTGGCCGCTTTTCGCCCAACAGGTGTGCGAACTGCTCGGTTATGAAATGGTGCTGCCAATGAACAGCGGCGCTGAAGCAGTCGAAACAGCGATCAAAACCAGCCGCAAATGGGGATATAAAGTCAAAGGCATTCCACCCAAACAGGCTGAGATCCTCGTCTGCAGCGGCAATTTCCATGGTCGCACCACTACCGTTGTTTCTTTTTCTGACGATCCGTCTTCATTTGAAAATTACGGCCCTTATACACCGGGATTTAAAATCATTCCCTATGGCGATATCGCTGCGCTTGAAAAGGCAATCACTCGAAACACTGCAGCATTTCTGGTTGAGCCGATCCAGGGTGAGGCGGGGGTTGTGGTGCCGCCGGCGGGATATCTCAAACAAGCCGCTGAAATATGCAGTAAAAACAATGTTTTGCTCGTTGCTGATGAAATTCAAAGCGGTCTGGGACGAACCGGCAAAATGCTTGCTTCCGAACACGAAGGCGTCAAACCCGACATGATCGTCATCGGCAAAGCCCTCTCTGGCGGTCTCTATCCTGTTTCAGCCGTTCTTTCCAGCCGCCGTATTCTCGGCGTTATCGAACCTGGAACCCATGGCTCCACCTATGGCGGCAATCCACTGGCCTGTGCAGTGGCCCGCGAGGCGCTCAAAGTGTTGGTGGAAGAGAACTTGCTCGACAACGCCAGCAAACAGGGCAACTATTTCATGGAAAAACTGCGGGCTCTTGATACCCCCCATATCGATTTTGTGCGCGGCAAAGGATTGTGGATCGGCATTGTTTTGAAGAAAGAGAGCGGCGGCGCCCGACGTTTTTGCGAAGCTCTTAAAGAACAGGGCATCCTCGCCAAAGACACCCATGAAAACGTGATCCGGCTGGCTCCACCGCTGGTCATCAGCCGTCAAGAGATCGATTGGGCCATGGAAAGGATAGAGCGCGTTTTTACCTCGCTGTGAGTCTCTTGCGAAAGAGTCCAAAAAAAGAAAAGGGAATTCGCTTCAGAGAATCCCCTTTTCTTTTGCTTCTTGCAGCTTGTCATTATTTCTTGTCTATTTTGTAGCCAGTCGGTACCTCAAAAAGAGCAGGCTGAATTTCACCGACCTCGATGGCGGTCACCAGCGACGTGGTCGACAGAATCGTCTTTGGCCCACTCTGTGCTTTTTCTTTTTGGACTTTGCTCTTGGCCATCTGGGCTACTTTTTTGCCAAACATCCCGCCTAGTCCTTTGCGCAAATCGGTCACCGATTGCTCGGAGGATTCTTCCTCTTCCACACTTTCATCGGACTCGCCCTTGGCCATGGCGTTTTGGGTTGAGCTCATTCTGAAAACCGTTTTCATTGGAAAACCATCCAATTTTTTCAGCTCGTCTGCATAGCCAGCCATCTGTTCGCCATACATCTTTGCCAACTGGGCCAGACCCATGTCCGTTTCACGGCCGACACCCATGCTTTCCATGAGTCTCTGGTTAAAAGTTTTCTGGATCTCCAGCGCTTGACCGTACTCCTTGCTGTGCCAAATATCGGATTTGAGCAACAGAGTGTCGAGGATGCCGGTGGCTTTGTGTTTGCCGACAGTGGTCACGGTGATCACATGATGCTTGCAGTCGACTCCCGAAATCGCTTCACGGCCGAGTTCCTTTACCTCGATCACCGGATCCTGCCATTCATATTCTCCATCGTCGGATTTGCTCGTCTCCGGGTCGGTTTCCATGCCTGGATAACCCTGTCCTTGCATGCCCTTTTCCATTTGGCTTTTCATCTCTGCAAAAGTGAGCTCGGTGTATTTTTTGTCCTGATCGTTGTAGCTCCAAATCACTTCGCGATCCAAACGGGTGATCTGAATATCCATGCCTTTTTTGTTCATGTGCTTCATGATGCTGCCGGTGAAGCGAAGTTGGCTCTCATCTCGCTTCATCTCGCCCTGAATCATGGTTTTGCTGGTGGATTCAAAAGCGCCCTGGCCTAAAAAACCGTCGCTGGTCGTTGTGGTTTCGATTGTCAATTGTGACCAGGCCAAACCGGCCAGCAAAAATGACAAAAGTGCGATTTTTTTCATGATGTTCTCCCTTCTATTGCGAAAAATGGGCAGCCACCACAAGGTGACCACCGTAATTCAGATCACTATAGTAGCTGATTTAGCTAAAAAGTGCAGACGAAAATTGTAAATCGTTGTCGTTGTGAATCTAACAACAACAGTTCAACTCCATTCTATTCCAACAGGTTCCAGGCCGGGAAATGATGAATGCGCCGCATCGCTTCTGGTCGATGATCCAGTCCATGTTGGTCGCACGAGCCTCGTTCGAGCGCCTGTTGCCCGATGAAGCCAAACTAGAACTTGGACTGTTTTAAAAATTCGTGTATATTGAAAGAAAACTGGCCGTTCCAATTTCTCCAACCGGCAAGTCCATGAGATGAGGGAGGGCGGAAATGGTATTGCGAACTTTGGCGAAGTTGACAGAAAAAGTTGGGTGCGACTTTTCCATTCACAGCAAGTCCGCAATATGCCGGCCGAAAATGCAAAGGAGATGGATAGTGCGCATCTTTAAAGGCTGCATGGCTGCAATATGGTTTGCCTCGCTTTCGTGTTCCGTGCCTTTTGTTCCACAAAATTATTTTCCCGTGCAGCAGAACAACCGTTGGGTTTTCAATGGTCCGTTGAAAACACTGTTGATCACCGAGCAGGAAGAGGCAGCACCTGTGTTGCTTTTCCGCATCGCCAGCGTCGATTCGCAAGACACCCCGATCAGCTGGCTGCACTGCCGCCAGGCTAAGGACGCAGTGGAATGGACTGCGTTTGAACCCTTTCCGAACCTATTGCCGACCTTTCGCTTCGATCCGCCTTTGCTCCTGACCCCATTTAGCGATCAAATCGGTGCCAAAAAAATCGTGCAGGGAATTGAAATCTGCGAAAACTCGGCCACGACCGCCTGCCGGGTGCGTGTGATCTATGCCATCGACTCCATTGAAGCGGTTCGCATACCCGCTGGTGACTTTCCAGAATGCATCAAGATGCGTATGAGCATCCTCTATCTGGAAACTCCGGAACGCCATTTTCTGGCAAACGATGTGATTTGGTGGTTTGCGCGCGATGTCGGTCCAGTGCGCTATTCGATGATTTCCGGCCAGGGTGAACTGCAATCGGCCAAAGTCGACGGCAAAAACTGGCCGTGATCCACAACCCCTGAACCATTGTCAGGTTGCTGCGGCCATGACCGCCTGTTCGGTGGCCTGGCTGCGGTCAAGGGTTGCTGTCAAGCGTCCCTCGCAGAGAACGGCGATGCGATCGGACATGGCCAGCAGCTCCGGCAATTCTGAAGAGACCAGGATGATGCCGATACCCGTTGCGAGCAAGCGGTTGATGATCTGATAAATTTCGGTTTTGGCGCCGACGTCTATACCACGCGTCGGGTCATCGAGCAGGAGAATTTTGGGGTCTGTCAACAGCCATTTGGCAAGAATGATTTTTTGCTGGTTGCCGCCGCTCAGTGTTTCGACGGCATGCGCCAATCCCGGCACCCGGATGTGCAGTTGCTTCACGGCACCCATGGCCAGGCGGTTTTCCAATGGTCGGCGAATCACTCCATGCGCCATCGTTTTGCGCAAAGCGGCGATCGTTATGTTGCTGCATACATCCAGCGGTAAAAATAGGCCGTGCGCCTTGCGGTCTTCAGTGACCAGAACAATGCCCTTGGCAATGGCCTCAGCTGGCGAATGACAGCAGTGCGGTTTGCCTTGCAGGCGGATGGTTCCGGATGTCACTCTGCCAGGCGCAACGCCGAAGAGAGTCAGCAGCAACTCGGTTCGGCCGGCACCCATCAAGCCGGCTATTCCCAAAATTTCGCCACGGCAAAGCTCGAGATTCACCTGTGAAAGCAAGTTTCTGCCGCTTTGCCCCGGGTGTGCTACGGTCAGATTCTCGACCGCCAAGAGCTGTTCACCGCGCGCGGCTGCAACCTTGGGGAAAAGCTCATCGAGCTCACGGCCGACCATCAGGTTGATCAATTCGCCTTTGTTGCACTCGGCAACCTGGCGAGTGGCAATGGATTTTCCGTCGCGCAAGACAGTCACCCGATCGGCGATGACAAAAATTTCTTCAAGACGGTGGCTGATATAGATCACAGCTACCCCTTCCGCCTTGAGGCGGCGGATTACCTGGAACAGCCGCTTTTTTTCTTTGTCGCTCAAGGCTGAGGTTGGCTCATCCATAATTACCAGACGCGATCGCTGTGAAAGAGCTTTGGCGATTTCGACCAGCTGTTTTTCGCCTACTTTGAGATCGCCGACAAGAGTGGATAACGGTATGGCAACATTGAGATGATCGAGATTCCGTCGAGCGATTTGATGCATGGCACCGCGCCGGATCCAGCCGAGACGAGATACCGGCTCGCGGCCGAGTACGATGTTCTCGGCCACGGTCAGCTGATTGACGAGATTGAGCTCTTGATGGATCATGGTGATGCCAATCGCTTCAGCATCGCGGATGGAAGATAGCGGATGACATTCGCCCTGGATTCGGATTTCACCCTGGTCTGCGCTGGATGCGCCGCTCAGGATATTCATCAGCGTCGATTTGCCGGCACCGTTTTCCCCGAGCAAGGCATGTACCTCACCGCTCAGAACCTGCAGGTCGACCCCGTCCAAAGCCTGGACGCCCGGAAAGGCTTTGCAGATACCGTGCATTTCTAAGAATGGCGCAGCCACCGGCAGACTCATCGCAAGGTGTTGCTGATCTCTTGCACAGTTGCTCCCAAAAGACTTTGGGCCAACGGATTGAGCTGCTCCGGAGTGCCGTGAAAATGGATGGTTCGGTGAATATGCATCAGGCTCTGGCCGGGCTGCAGTGCAATCGCCGGGGAAGAAGTCTCGAGTTCATAAAAAGGTCCCATCGGTTTGCCTCCGGGTGCTGCCGGTCCATCGTTGTAGCTGTTCACTGCATCGCCGCGATAGGGCTCCTCTTGCAGTTCCCACATCGAGTTGACGTAGTCGCGCAGCCCTTGCGGCAGGGTAAAGGTGACGATAGTCAGCACTCCGTTGTCGCTGTCATAACTGCCGATAATCGGTTTGCTGCGCTGCGGTGTGAGCCCGATCTTGCTGCGGTAACGTCCGTCACCGCTGAAAAAGATGGCTTTTGGCCCGATTTTGAGACGGTCGTCAGGCACCTTGCCGAAGTAGGCGTCGTTGACGATCGGTCCAAGCGTCGAATCGGGGCCTGCAACATAGGGCAACACGATGGTGGTGCCGTCCGACGGCGGAAACATACCGAGAATCCAGATCGATAACAGACCGCTCGCTTTAGTCCACGCTTTGCTGCCGGTATTGGTGATCCGATTTTCTGAAGCAAAACCAACCCAGCTGACCTCGTCTGAAATCAAATTTTTCAGTGGCGCGATCACTTCCTCATCGCCCAGCAAACGCACGGTGCGCTGGAGTTGAATGTCAAATGCGGTGCCGCTGTAATTGACCAGCTCAATCTTTTTCTGGAAATCGACCCGAGTTTCCGCAACCATCGCCGCATCCCAGCGCTCTTCGTTGAGGGATGGCGGGGTGAACCAGTTGTCAAGATCAAATGGAGTGTCTTTTTTAAAAAAGATCGAAAATTGCCCGCCCTCCGGTCCAAGCCAGAACCGATCTTCGCCGCCAAAGGCGTTGAGATGCGGATTGTTCTTGCCGCTGGCAATAAATTCTCGGTTGATCCAGCCGAAACTCCGGCCGCTGCTCCCGGCAGCGGTGCTGGTCATAACCCGGCCTTGATAAGCCGGACATATCGCCACTTGTCGCTGACCTGAAGCATCTGTAAGCAGAACGACATCGGTATGCTTTTGTAAAAAAGCGAGGTCATCGGAAAAAGTCATGTTCTGGTTTTCCTTTTTTGATGATTGACAGGCCAGCATAACAATTGCACAGCCCAGGATGACTAGAGCCAAGTTTTTCATAAGTGTCCTCCGGTTATCAAAAATCAGTATAGCAAATCTGAACACTCGATGCAAATAAAAAGATCAAAATGACCGCAAGCCAGAATCCTTCGGCGACTCTGCGATCCTCGGCTGCAAGATCGGCAGCCTGCAGGGTCTCGCTCCGCAACGGAGTCAAGATACCCTGTGCCTGTTTTAAAATCCAGCCAACTTTTCAAATCCCTTGCCGACTCTGGTCGCAGTGAACTCGATGATTTCGTATTCCGTCACCCCGGCGCGATAAAAGGGGTCCTGCTGCGCGAGGCTTTCCGCTTCTTGCTTCGATTCAGCCCTCAGCAGAATGACGCCGCCGACAGGCGGATTTTTTCGGCCAGCGGCGATGAAAACGCCGCAATCAAAATATTCCCGCAGATAAGCGCGATGGTCGTCGAGGTGTTCTTCGACCTGCGGCAGTGGTGTGAGATAGTTCAGATTCAGAATGAACATGACAGCTCCTCGGTTGGAGTTTCAGGGTAAAAAAGTGTCGGCATTCTGGGTCGACATCGAGTTTCCAGTGGATTGCGCCGGCTTGTCCGGTTTGGCTGCTCTATTCGACAGGCTCTACGAAGCGGCGGTGCAGATAGCGGCCGGTGATGCTGTGTGCATTGTCGGCTATGGATTCCGGTGTTCCTGCAGCCAGCAGATAGCCGCCGCGGCTGCCGCCCTCGGGACCGAGATCGATGACCCAGTCGGCGCGGATGATGACGTCGATGTTGTGCTCGATGATCACGACGGTGTTGCCGTTGTCGACCAGTTGTTCGACGATCGTCAACAGCCGCTCGATATCCGCCGGATGCAGACCGGTGGTGGGCTCGTCCATGACATAGAGATGGCCGGATTTGCCGAGTTCGCTCGCCAGTTTCAAACGCTGCGCTTCGCCGCCGGAAAGTGTGGATAGCGGCTGGCCGAGTTCGAGGTAGCCCAAACCGACGCGGTTGAGCAATTCGAGCCGGCTGCGAATTTTCTTTTCGACAAAAAATGTGAGCGCCTGATCGGCGGTCATACACAGGACATCGTGAATCGATTTGCCGTTCAACTTCAATCCGAGCACTTGCTCGGTATAGCGTTTGCCGTTGCATTCGCTGCAGGTGATCTTGATGTCGTCCATAAAATTCATCTCGACATGGACAACCCCTTGCCCCTTGCATTTCGGGCAGGCACCTCGAGAATTAAAGCTAAAGAGAGAAGCGTGAACGCCGGAGGCACGGGCAAAGCAGGCGCGTACCTCGTCGAAAATGCCTGTATAGGTAAGGGGATTGGAACGGCTGCTGCGTCCGACCGGATTCTGGTCGACAACCACTGCGTCCGGCTGAAGACGACAAAATTCGTCGTGGATAAGCGAACTTTTGCCGCTGCCCGCAACGCCGGTGATGCAGGTGAGCACGCCGCGCGGGAGGCGCACATCGATGTTCTTGAGATTGTGCGCCCGGGCGCCGTGGATTTCATACCAGTCTACCGGGGTTCGGCGCTGCACTGCCGGCCGGATCCGGCTGTCGCTCAAAAAACGGCCGGTAAGGCAGTCTGAGGATCTGAGTTCCGCCACGGTGCCACAAAAGCAGACCTCGCCGCCGCCTGACCCGGCAGCAGGACCGATATCGATGACATGGTCACCAGCCAGGATCACCGCCGGATCGTGTTCCACCACCAGCACGCTGTTGCCCTGATCCCGCAAGCGCCGCAACATGGTGATCAGCGAATCAATGTCGCGCGGATGCAGCCCGATCGATGGCTCGTCCAGCACATACATCAATCCCGTGAGATCGCAGTCCAGTTGCCGCGCCATCTTGACGCGCTGCGACTCGCCTCCCGACAATGTCGAGACGGCGCGGTCGAGGGAGAGATAGCCGACCCCGATATCGATCAGGTGCCCGAGAATACGGCGCATCTTGGCGATCATGGGTGCGGCGACCTCGCCGTCGACGGTCGCCAGAAACGCATCCAATTCGGAAAGCTCCAGAGCTGAAAGCTCGGCAATGTTGCGGCCTGCAACTTTGGCCTGCAACACCTCCGAGTTCAACCTGGTGCCGTTACAAACCTTGCAGTCGTCATAAATCAGATACCTCTGATAGGCGTCCCTGCGACCTGCCGGCACCTCGTCTTCGGCCTTGTTGATGTAGAGTCGTTCGAGACGAATGATGAGTCCATCCCACCTTTTGGAATAGGTAACCCCGGCATGTGTGCGCTTCAATGCCAAATTTTCCGCATAGAGCAAACGATGCAGCTCTTCTTCGCTAAAATCGCCTAGTTTTTTATTGGGATCAAAGAGGCCGTTGCCGGTAAAGTCGCGCCAGTAATAACCGCCGATTTTGTAATCCGGGTGGGTGATGCCGCCCTCAAGCAGCGATTTGTTGCGGTCCACAATCTGGTCGACATCGATGCGGATGCGCCGGCCCAATCCTTTGCAGGCCGGACACATTCCTTCTGGATGATTGAAACTATAGCGATAAGACCAGCCGACAAAGGGCTCGGCGCAGCGCGCATAGAGCAGGCGCAGATAGGTGTAGACCTCGGTTGCGGTGCCGACGGTGGAGCGCAGCGTGCGGCCGAGGCGTTTTTGATCGATAACGATGGCGGTGGAAAGATTGTGGATTTCGTCCACCGGCGGCCGCGAAAGCTTGGGCAGCCGCCGCCGGGCAAACGTGCTGAACGTCTCGATTAATTGGCGCTGGGCTTCCGTATAAAGGGTATCGAAGACCAAAGACGATTTGCCCGATCCCGAGACGCCGGTAAAAACCACTACCCGGTTCTTTGGAACGTCGAGATCGATGCCCTTGAGGTTGTGGGTGCGGGCATTGCGAATCAGAATCGATGAAGAAACAGTCATGGTGTTTCCTCGAGTTGAGCGGTGAATTCGTCGATCCAGGCGAGTTCCGCCAGAATGAGATGGATGGGCCGCTGCGCCAGGCTCTGGCGATAGCCCGGACAGCCGGCGCAGGTGAGATAATCGGCCAGGTCGCGATAGCACTGTTCGGCTTTTTGCAGATTGACGCGGTATTCCTGCAAGCAGGCAAGGGCCTCGGCTTTGGGCAACAAGGCGATGTTGGATGTGGCGATGTCGATGCGCCATTTTGGATACTCGGGCTCGCGCAAGAGCTGCCGCAGCTTGTCCTGCAGCAATGCCATGCCGGCCTCGGTCAATCGATAGATACGTCGGGCGCGGTTGTTGTCGCTGATTTCCGCATGGCTGGTCACGGCTCCCGATTTTTCCAGATTGCGCAGCAGTTTGTAGATCGACGACATGGAAAGCTCGGTCCATTGCCGCATGGCGCGCAGCTCCACCTCTTTTTCGATCTCATAGGGATGTCTGGGTTTCTCGGCGAGCAGCCCGAGCAGAGCTGCCTCGGCATTGGAAAGGGTCATGGGTCTTCCTTATTGTATTATTATAATATTGGAAGGAGATAATATAAGTATTGTAAAATAAAATGCAACAAGTTTTTCCTTTTTCCTTTCGCCTTTTACCTTTACATTTAATTTTCTGAAATAACCCTGTATGGCAAAGTATCGTAATCTTGTCGTGCTCGCAGTTCTTTCTGTTTTGCTGCACTGTGGCAAAACACATTATCCCCAGCTTTTTCTGCTCGTTGGCCAATCGAACATGGCGGGGCGCGGTGAAATCGCTGCTGAGAACACGCTGGTGCGCCCGGGGGTGGGGGTGCGGAGCGTGAACTCTGCAGGCGAGCAGGAGCTGACGCGGGATCCTCTTCATTTCGATACCCCCTCTTTGCGCGAGCAGGGTCGGCGCCATGCTGCAGTTTAATTGCGCGTGCGCGGCGATTGCGAACCCGGCGACTCTTTAAACAGGAGAGAGCGATGACCAAACGCGAGGTGATTGCGGCAGTTGTAGCGGGCGCCAGACCGCCCTATGTGCCTTGGTCGTTTTCTTTTACGCTGGAAGCCCGGCAAAAGCTGGTCGATCATTTCGGTGGCGATGATCCTGAGCTGCAGTTGCACAACCATCTTTTGTCGCTGGGAAACGAAATCGATTTTTTTACCGATCTCGGCGATGACCGTTTCCAGGATGCATTTGGCGTCGTCTGGGACCGCAGCATTGACAAGGACATCGGCAACGTCGAACGCCCGCTGCTGGTTGAGCCGATACTGGGTGGATATGCTTTTCCCGATCCGCTGGATGCACGCTTTTTTGTCGACATGTCAGGCAAGATTGCGGCGCAGCCGGATCGTTACCGGGTCTTTTCGATCGGCTTTTCGCTCTATGAACGGGCCTGGACCCTGCGCGGCATGGAAAACCTGATGACCGACTTTTACGACCATCCGGATTTTGTCCGCGACCTGTTGCGAGCCATCGCCGATTACAACATCGCCCAGGTCAACAGGGCACTGGAATGGGATATCGACGCGGTCTATTTCGGTGACGACTGGGGCCAGCAGCACGGGCTGCAGATGGGCCCGCGGATCTGGCACGAGTTTATCTATCCCGAAGTCAAGCGCACCTATGCCGCTGTTCACCAGGCGGGCAAAGCCGTGTTCATCCATTCCTGCGGCGACGTGCAGGAACTGTTCGACGACCTTATCGACATCGGCGTCAATTGTTTTAATCCGTTTCAACCCGAGGTCATGGACGTTGCCGCAATGATCGGCCGCTTTCGCGGCCGGCTGGCGTTTTTTGGCGGATTGTCGACGCAGCGGACCCTGCCCTATGCCACGCCGGCGGAGGTTCAGGCCGAGACCCGCCGGCTGATCGAGCTGGGCCGCGAAGGTGGATATATCCTCTCCCCGGCGCATGCGGTGGAAGGCGACGTGCCCCTGGAAAACATGCTGGCGTTTATCGACGAGGCGCTGAAGCAGCCGGGCTTTGCAGAGATTCTTCGCGGATGATCTGTTCCCAATAATTGCGTTGCCATGATTTTGGCCATGGTGTTTTGCGCATAACTACCCCGACCGGAGAATCGAAATACGCTTCTACCAGAGACTTTGCGATGTGATAAAAATTCGTTCTTGATGGCGTGTCTTCAAACCGGCTGATTGTCGGTTGGCTGGCCAGCCAATTTTTTGCATCCGGAAATTCATCACAACATAAAAAAACCCGTCACTCCGGGCTCGTTTCCCGGAAGTAACGGGTTTCTTTTTAATTGGTGGAGACGGTGGGAGTCGAACCCACGTCCGAGAAACCGGCCATGGCGAATACTACATGCTTAGTCTTTCTTTGTATCTCGACTCTTTCGTCCCGAAAGACAGGGTGTAAAGAGTCCAGCCTCTAAAGTCTCGCCTTCGGTGGCAAGGCGACGCCGAAGGCCAGTCCGCTGTGATCGGCGCTCCGCTGCAGGTCCAGCAGACACAACCCGCAGGGAACGTGGCCGGCCTAACGTTGGTTAGGCAGCCAGGGCATAATTGTAGTTGTCTGCAATTATGTTTATTCCCGGGTGTTTTTACGAGTCAACCGGGGTCGCTCGGCATGCATCCACCACCACCACGTGACCCGTCGAAACCATGTTCGTCCCCAAGGTGGAGGTTTTTTTTATTTTGCTGCTGATGCAGCAAAGGTTTGTCGAAACCCTATTCGTCCCAGAGCCGGGATTTTTGATTTTGCTGCTGATACAGCAAAAGGTTTGTCGAAACCCTATTCGTCCCAGAGCCGGGATTTTCGATTTTGCTGCTGATACAGCAAAAGGTTTGTCGAAACCCTATTTGTCCCAGAGCCGGGATTTTCGATTTTGCTGCTGATGCAGCAAAAGGTTTGTCGAAACCCTATTCGTCCCAGAGCCGGGATTTTTTATTTTGCTGCTGATGCAGCAAAAGGTTTGTCGAAACCAATCAAGTCTGATGATTCATAAACCACGAAGGACGCAAAGAAAGAGGTGGAGTAAAAACGGATCGGATTAAATTTTTGCTTTCGCACCACTCACTTTTTCATTGCCTGCAAAGAAATACGACACTCTGGTTTGTCGCTTCTTTATTTTCTTTCTTTTACAGTAATTTTTTCTTTGTACCCTTTGTGGTAAAACACGTTCTAAAGCCTGACTTGAAACAAATGATGCCGACTGAATGGGTAGTAGGGATTCTACCTTTTTTATGAATGATTCAGCCTGATCAAAATACCCTTTTTTTTCTTTAAACGCAACAGTTCTGAAACGTTTTTTTAACGCTCCAAAAGGGAGCGAGGTTCCGCCCTGTCTCGTTTTACTCATTCATGCTGGCCAGCAGCTGCTGGATTGCGGGCGTCTCGAGGTTGTCGCGGGTGACGACGGTGACACCGGTGTCGATCACAGGTTCGACCTTCTGGCCGTTGAGCACAGCAAGAGCGGCTTTAACACCCTGGTAGCCCATCTGATAGGGATTCTGCACGATCAGTGCATCCACGACCCCTTCTTGCAGCGCCTGCACTTCATTCGGCGACGCATCGAATCCGACCAGCTTGATTTTGCCGGCCATGCCGCGGCTCTTGACGGCCTGGGCGCAGCCGATGGTTCCCGCTTCATTGGCGGCAAAGATGCCGCTCAGGTCCTGGTGGGCGGTGAGGATGTTTTCGGTAACCGACATGGCGCGTTCAACCTCGCTTTGTGAATACTGCACGGCCACGAGTTCGATCTTCGGATATTTTGCCAGTCCCTGCTTGAATCCCTCTTCGCGCATCACCGATGTTCCCGCTCCAGGCACAAAGGGAATCAGCGCCACCTTGCCTTTTTCGCCGATCAACCCGGCCAGGGCATCCGCGCCTTTCTGTGCCGCCAGGATGTTATCGGTGGCCACCAGCGATTTGGGCACATCCGAGTTGACACCCGAGTCGATGATGATGACCGGAATGCCGGCGGCGTCGGCTTTTTCGATCGTCGGAATCAGGGCATTGGCGTCGCAGGCGGCCAGCACGATGGCGTCGACTTTTTTGTTGATATAATCCTCGAGAATGCTGATCTGGGTGGCGATGTCCGTTTCCAGGGCCGGCCCTTTCCAGATCACCCGGGCGCCTTCTTCTTTTCCGGCCTGTTCGGCGCCTGCCTTGACGGTCAACCAGAATGAATGCACCAGTCCTTTGGGCGAAACGAGGATTTGCACCTGATCAGTGGTTTGAACGCAGCCGAGCCAAAGCACGGCCAGCAAAAGGAAGAGCAAAGCGATTCGTTTCATTGCCATTCTCCGCACTTAGATCTTTTTGTTTTGGTGCTTGCGATATTGATCGGAAAAGACTGCAGCGATGATGATGATACCGATGGCGATCCGCTGCCAAAAATCGGGGATATCCAAAAGATTGCAGCCGTTGCGCAGCACGCCCATAATCAGGGCGCCGATCATGGCGCCGAGGATGGTGCCTTCGCCGCCGCTGAGGCTGGCGCCGCCAATGACACAGGCAGCGATGACGTCGAGTTCGGCGCCTGTACCGGCGGTCGGCTGGCCGGTGCTCAGGCGCGAGGCACTGACGATGCCGGCAAAGCCGCACAGCAGACCGTTCAACGCATAGATTTTTATCAGGTTTTGCGGTACCTGGATACCGGAGAGTTTCGCAGCGGCCGGATTGCTGCCGATGGCATAGATGTGCCGGCCAAAAGGCAAACGGGTCAGGAGCAGGTGAAAGACAACTGCCAGCACGATGGTAAAGAGAACGGGGATGGGAACCCCGCCGGCCAACCGATCGATCCAGCCCGGCGCCAGATCCGCAATCCTGCCGCCGCCGAGAATCGAGAAGGATTGTGGCAAACCAAAAACCGCTTTGCCGCCGGTCAACAACAACGCCAATCCCCGGCCGATTCCCATCATCCCCAGAGTGGCAATAAAGGGCGGCAGGTGGCCTTTGGCGATGAGCACACCGGAAAACAAACCACATGCCAATCCTGCCAGCAGTCCGGCGATAATGGCCGGCCATATACCAAAACCTTGCGACATCATCAACGCGGCGACAACCCCTGAAAACGCCATGACCGAACCGGCCGCCAGATCGATACCGGCGGAAATAATCACCAACATTTGGCCGATAGCCATGATCGCCACCACCGACATCTGCAATGCGATGGCGGTGAGGTTGTCCAGTGTGAGAAAATAGGGTGAAAGCAAAGTGAGCAGGACCACCATGAGCAACAGGCTCATGAACGGAGCAGCTTTTTTGAGGAACCGGTCCAGGACAAAACTGCGTTTTTCAGCCATGACCACTCGCGTTCTGCGCGTTTCCTTGGGTGAAGTGATATCGAGTTGTGCAAAACAAACCAATGTAACCGAATTGTCCTTTATTGTCAATTTGTTTTTCGGTCAAGATGCTCCTTCAGCGACAGATGAAAACTCTTGCGGATACCGATTTTTTCTTGCATTTACCCCGATAAAATCTTACACTAAACCAGCGTTGGTATTTTATCCTTCGTTCTGATGATACCGCGGCTAAACACAGACAAAATCGTCTGAATAGGCATTCAAATTAGGAGCGTTGTTTCGGCATGCGTCCTACCCACCGCGCCCTGGTTTTGGCATCGGCGTTTCTTTGCCTCACTTTGCAAAGCTGTTCTCTTATTGAGCCGGAATCGCAGATGCCACTTTTGGTCTGGTATGCCGATCTCTTGCCCGGGCGCGGTTTTGAAGGGCTGAATGAGGTGCGGGCTGCGGGATTTACGATCGCCCATGTCGAGGAGGGCGATCAGCAACAAAATCGCCTAAAGCTAGCCTTGGCTGACTCGCTCGATTTGCAATTGCTGGTTACCGATAGGCGTCTGCTGCGCGCCGGGCTCGACGAGCTGCCTTTGGAAACCGCCGTATTCGAAGCGGTGCAGGATTATCGACCGTTTTCTTCCCTCTGGGGATATCTGGTTGCGATCAATCCACAGCGCCGCGATTTCCCCCGCCTCGGCCGTATCCAGGAGCAACTGGCACAAGCCGATCCTGACCACCCGGCCATGTTTCTTATCCCTGACATAGATGCGGTTGCGCTCGATTTCGCTGTTGCATCCTACTCTGCTTATTTGACACTTTTTATGGAAATCGTTCGTCCCGCGGTACTCACCTGCGCGTTGTTGTCAGACAGCGACTATCGAATGCGAGCAGATGGTTATACCCATCTGGACTTGTTGCACCGGGTCAGCGCCCGCTACAAAGTGCCGTTCTGGGGGGTGGTGCAATGCTTGGCACCAGAGCTGCAACCTCCGCCACAACATTCTCATCTGCGCGTGCAAATTTACAGCGCGCTTGCCTATGGCGCTCGCGGAGTGCATTATTATGCCTATCAAGCGCCGCCAAAGCTCAGCTTCCGCGCTGCGAGCGCGTTCCAGCAGAACAATGGCATGCCCAATCGGCTTTACGATGAGGTCAAGACCATCAATAGCGAACTGCAGCACCTGGCTCCGGTGTTGAATCAACTGCAGGTGGAAGCGGTTTTTCATACCGACCCGCTGCCCAACGGTTGCCTGCCGTTGCCCACTGATGCTTTGATCTACCGCATCGATGGCAAAAATATTCTGATCAGCTACCTTCGCTCAAAACACGGTGATCGCTACGCCTTATTGTTGAACAAGGACACTGACCGAGGTGCCAAGATCCGCGTTTATTTCGCTCATTCGGTAAAAAAAGTGATCGAAATCGGCAAAAATGGCCTGTTTACCCAAGAAACGATCTGGAACTTGGCGCAAAATCGCAATGAGCGGATGACTTTTTTGCTTTTCAAGGCTGGTGATGGCATATTGCTAAAAATCGAATGAGAGGACTAAAGGGCGGAGTATTTTTAACCGCGCAATTGGTCGCGCAAAGCTTTTTTTAACATCTCTCGGGCGCGAAAGATGCGTACCTTGACCGTCCCCAACGGCAAAGCCAACTCTTCCGCAATTTCTTCATATGATTTGTCGCGTTTGTGGCGCAGGATGATCACCTGGCGATACTTGGCCGGCAGCGATGATATGGCATCCTCGATTATGGTGGTGCGCTCTTTGTTGATCAACCGATTGTCAGGTTCGGGCTCTTGCTGATCCGGGTATTCCCGTTGCATCTCGCTGTCCTGCATGGTGATCGGATTGTCCAGAGGAAAGGTGAGCAGCCGTTTTTTGCGAAAATGATCAATGCAGGTATTGGCAGCGATTTTGTACAACCAGGTGGAAAAAGCATACTCGGAATTGAAGGTTGCCAGGGAATTGAAGGCTTTGATAAAAGTCTCCTGGGTCAAATCCTCAGCTTCCTGGCGGTTTTTCACCATGCGCAAAACCAGGGCAAAAATTTTTCCGTAAAATCGGTTGACGATCTCTTTATAGGCTTGTTGATCGCCATTCAGAGCAGCATGGATGAGATTTGAATTGGATGGGTCCATATCTGTGGTTGAGTTTGTTGAATTTAAAAAAGTTAACGCAAAAATGGCTAACAAGCAAGAAAAAGTTGGCTGTGACGTTGTATTGTGTTAAATTTAGTCCTGTTTTTATTCACCGCCGGATTCGTTGTGAAGCAACGAATCCGGATAAGATTCTCTTTGGCCAGAATTGAATCATAGCGAGAATGTTATGGATCTTGCAATTGGTGCAGACATTGTCGATATCGACCGGTTTGTTGAAGCATCGAATCGCTGGGGCGATCGGTTTTTACGGCGTCTGCTGACCGAGACCGAGATCGCCTATTGTCGGAAAAAAGTGCGCGGCGCGGCTGAGGCATCGATGGCGGTGCGTTTCGCTGCCAAGGAAGCGCTGATCAAAGCCCTTTCTGAATCGGAGCAAAATGAATTCCGCTGGCACGATGTCGAAATCCGCAATTGCGCCAGCGGCAAACCAGTTGTTTATTTGAAGGGGCGTTTGGCCGAGTTGTTGGTTGATCGCGTGGTTTCGATCAGCTTGTCGCACAGCCAAAAATGTGCGATTGCGATGGTCTGTATTCATCGCGTTGCCGGAGATGATTGCCAGATGAAACCCGGAGATCAGGCATGCGAGCCATAGTCAACGCACAACAGATGGCACAAATGGATCGTTTGGCCATCGACTCTTATGGCGTCCCCGGTGCCGTGTTGATGGAAAACGCCGGCCGCGGCGCTGCTGAAATTGCCCTGGAACTGTTCGCCGCCAGTGATGGGCGAATCACTATCTTTTGTGGTCCGGGGAACAATGGCGGCGATGGGTTTGTGATCGCCCGCCATCTGTTGAACGCCGGTCTGGATGTCCATACTTTTTTATTCGCAGATCCGGCCAAAGTGGCTGGTGATGCGCGTATCAATTTTGAAGTATTGCGGCATATGGGTCATCAGGTGGTGCCGATTGCGGAACTAGCCGATTTGCCGCCCCAGAAACCCGATCTGGTCATCGATGCTCTTTTGGGCACCGGTGTGCGCGGCGCCCTGCAAGGTCTGATTGCCGCTGCAGTTGAGCAGATCAACACCTATCATGTTCCGATTCTGGCGGTTGACTTGCCGACCGGTGTCAATGCCGATACCGGCGCAGTTGATGGACCTGCCGTGCTGGCCGATGTGACAGCAGTCATGGCTTTGAAAAAACGGGGTCTGCTCTTTTCCCCGGGCCGCGAGTTTGCCGGTGAGCTGGTGGTGATCGACATCGGCATGCCGGCGGAAATTGTCGAGCGCTGTTCACCCCGAGTTTGGGAACTCGATCAGCCTGCGATGCGAAACTTGCTGCCGCGCCGCAGCCGCGATGCGCATAAAAACCACTGCGGCACAGTGGCGGTAATCGCCGGGTCCACGGGATTTACCGGCGCCGCTACCCTGACTTCTGAAGCTGTATTGCGGGCCGGAGCCGGTCTCTGCTACCTGTGTGCGCCGCAAAGCCTGTATGATATTTTGGCGGCCAAATTGACCGAAGTGATCACCTGGCCGGTTGATGACGCGGAGCAAGGCTTTTTGCACCGCAGCTGTTTCCAGGAAATATGCGGCAAAATCGAAAAACAGAGTGCCGTCGCTTTGGGCCCTGGTCTTGGCCAACACCCTGAAACCGGTGAATTGCTCAGTCAGCTTTTTCCCGCCTTGTCGCTGCCCATGGTGGTGGATGCCGATGGCTTAAATTTGGCTGCCCGCCATCTCGAATCATTGATTGGCTACCAGGGGGAGATGGTCCTGACCCCTCATGCCGGAGAATTCAGCCAGCTTACCGGTCGAGCAGTCGATGACTTTCTCCCCACCCGGATTGAAGCGGTATGCAAAGCCGCAACCGACTGGCAAAAAACCGTGGTGCTCAAAGGCGGCCCCACGGTTGTCGCTGCGCCGGATGGACGGGTTTTTATCAACTCTACTGGCAATCCGGGCATGGCAACCGCCGGCTCCGGAGATGTTCTCACCGGTGTGATCGGTGGCTTGTTGGCGCAAGGACTTCGTGGACCGGAAGCGGCTTGCCTGGGTGTCTTTGCGCATGGACTGGCCGGTGATATTGCAGCGCAACAAAAAGGCGAGTGGTCTATGCTTGCCGGCGATATTCTCGCCGCTCTGCCCGCCGCCTTGCAGCAGATCGATGGGAGACAGGATTGAAACGGTATGGTTGGCGAAGGTTTGCGCCGGCAGGCGTATGGACGCTGCTCTTGTTGGTTTTGACTTCATTGCCCAAAATGCCGACACCGGATCTCGGATTCAATGCACAAGACAAATTGTTTCATCTGCTCGCTTACGCCGTTTTTGCCTGGTTGTGGTTGCGCGGATTGACTGCCGATCATTCCCGGCCGGTTGCTCCCACTGTATGGATGGTCATCGGCGGAGGCCTTCTCTATGCCGCCTTCGACGAGCTGCACCAGGAGTGGATCCCCGGCCGATTCGCTGATATCGGCGACTGGATGGCTGATGCCGCTGGGATTTTGCTCGCTGCCGGGCTGTTCTATTGGCTACACCGAAAAACCAAAACCATTCAACAAAAGGTGTCAAACACATCGGAAAGATAAAATGCGACCTATTGTTTTGTTCTTTTTGTTATTGATTTCACTCGCTGTCGGGCTACAGGCCCAATCTTTTAGCGCGTTTTCGCAGCCCCGATTCTTTGCCGGCGGCAGCGGCGGATTGTTCCGCATATCGCTGGATGATTTCACATCGATTTATACCAGCCGTTGGGGGGTCAGCCCAGGCGGCGCAGCGGGTGTTCGCGTCTACAAAAACAATTACCTGGTCGGCAAATACCGCACTTTTAACAAAAATGGCAAGCCAAGCGGTATCGCCCCGCATTCCGGCCTTTCTCTTTCCCAGGCCGATTGGCATGAGCAATGGATTGCTGTCGGCGTGCGTATTCAACCGCCGCTTGAATCCCGTGGCAACAGCTATTATGGCTTTGGTGCGGTTTTTTACCGGGTTGAAGAGGATGAAAACCTGTCGCTGTTTGACATGCAAAATGAGGAAAACCGCAACACCGGCAGTGGCTTTTATCTCGAACTCGGTTTGCAGTATTTCTTGCATCCCAGAACAGCTGGATTTTTCGAGATGGAAATCGCCTCCGGCGGCATCCGCGGTCGAACGGGTTTTGAAGGTTTCAGCGTCGGCGGTTTCCGCTTTGCTCTGGGACTGTTGATCTTTCTTTTTTAGTCTATTGAAATTTTGTGTTTCTATCAGTCACTCCATGCGGCTCGGCTGAACCAGCTCTCTGCCATCAGAGATTTTCCCTATACCGATCTCGCCGCAACGGCTAATCCGACTGATGATCTGCACACGCCGACAGCCGTCGAAGGAGAAGCATGCGCTATATTGCGGATCTGCATATTCATTCCCATTTTTCTCGCGCCACCAGCAAAAGCCTGAATCTTGAACATTTGAACTATTGGGGCCAGCTCAAAGGTTTGCAGTTGATCGCTACCGGTGATCTGAGCCATCCGCAATGGCTGCAGGAGATGCGCGACACACTCGAACCCGATCAAGAAGGTTTGTATAAACTCAAACCCGATCGCGGTGCCATGCTGCAAGAGAAAATACCCGCCTCTTGCCGTGGGCAGGTGCGCTTTATTCTTTCCGGTGAAATCAGCTGTATCTATAAAAAAGGCGACCGCGTGCGCAAGGTTCATCATGTGGTCTTTTTGCCCAATTTCGATGCCGTACAGCGCTTTCAAAACCGGCTGGAAAAAATCGGCAACATCCGCTCCGATGGTCGGCCGATTCTGGGCCTGGATTCACACGACTTGCTCGAAATCCTTCTCGAGTCTGATGAACAGGCGGTCCTTATTCCGGCCCATATCTGGACGCCATGGTTCTCCCTGCTCGGCTCCAAGTCCGGATTTCTTTCGGTTGAAGAATGCTTTGAAGACCTCACTCCGCACATTTTTGCCTTGGAAACCGGCTTGTCCTCTGATCCGCCGATGAACTGGCGGTTGACGGCTCTCGACCGCTATAATTTGGTGTCCAATTCCGATGCCCATTCACCGGAAAAACTGGCACGCGAAGCCAATATTTTTGATACCGAGCTCTCCTACACGGCATTGTTCGCAGCGCTGCGGGATAAATTGTCCTCTGCTTTTTACGGCACCATCGAATTTTTTCCTGAAGAGGGGAAATACCATTTTGACGGCCACCGCAAATGCAACTGCCGCATGCATCCGCAAGAGACGCTGGCCAATCAAGGGCTCTGCCCGGTTTGCGGCAAACCAGCCGTTCTCGGCGTCAGCTACCAGGTCGAACAGATGGCAGACCGCCCGGAAAACGTTCGTCCTGATGGAGCGAAACCTTTTCTCAGCCTCGTGCCGTTGCCCGAGGTCCTCGGCGATGTTTTGAGCTTGGGGCCGAATTCGAAAAAGGTTCAGGAACAGTACCATCGATTGCTTCACTCGCTTGGCCCGGAGCTCAACATCTTGATCGATTGCAGCACCACCGATATCGAGCGCGCAGGCGGTGTGTTGATTGCAGAAGCGATCCGCCGCATGCGGGCGAGAAAAGTCTTTGCTGAAGCGGGATATGACGGCGAATATGGCGCAATTCGAATTTTTCAAGCCGGCGAGCGCGAACAGATACTGCAACAAGGCGCCTTGTTCGATTTAAAGCCGGAAACATTAAAACCAACTGTAACGCTGGCAAAAACGATTCCCAGAGACAACGATGCCAGATTTGCGGCGGCGAGCGTTGCAACGGACATCGTCGCCGAGACGGCAAACAATCCCTATGGACTCAACGAGGAACAGTGGCAGGCCGTCTCCTATCGCGGTACACCTCTGGAGATCCAGGCCGGTCCGGGTACCGGAAAGACTCGCACCCTTGTCTATCGCTTGGCCGGATTGATTCACGCCAACGAGGCGGTAGCTGAGGGAGTGCTGTCAGTCACTTTTACCAACCGCGCCGCCGATGAGATGCGAGAACGGCTGCGCAGATTGATTGGGCCGAAGTTGAGCCAGCGCATGCACATCCAGACTTTTCATGCTCTGGGGGCTGAATTGCTGCGCGAGCTCCCCGCCTTTCAAGGAAGAAAACGTGGATTCCGCATTGCTGATCCAGTTGACGATGAAGAGATACAGGCGGCTTTTCGACAGAAAAGCGGCAAACCGCTCACCTCTTACCTTGAAATTTTTTCTCGGTTTAAAGCCGATCTGATCGGACCCGATAATTTGACCCAGAGATCGGCCTCCAGCCAATCTGCAGAAGTGGCCGACCTTTTTCGGTTCTATGAAACCGTATTGATGGAACTGAATGCCGTCGATTATGATGATCTGATCGGTTTGCCGGTGCGCATCCTGCGCCAGGATCCGGATGTGCGCCGCCGCTGGGTGCGGCGTTTCCAAATCGTCACGGTGGACGAATTTCAGGACCTCAACCAGGCGCAATACGAATTGTTCAAGCTTTTTGCCCTGGCTGCCGAAGATGTCTGTGTGATCGGCGATCCGGATCAGGCGATCTATGGTTTTCGCGGTGCCGATTTACGTTTTTTTAGTCGTTTTCAACAGGATTTTGGTGCAAAAGTCATTCGTCTTTTCCGCAATTACCGCTCGGCACAAAACATCCTCGACATTTCTCAACAACTGCTCGACCGCGATGACGGCGATCGGCTGTGGTCAAAGATCGATCCGCTGGTCAAATGCCGTATTTATCAAGCGCCGAGAGATCACGCTGAAGCGGAATTTATCGTGCAGCAGATCGAACAGCTGGTCGGCGGCACCAGCCATTTTTCCATCGATACCCAACGGGTCGATGAGCGCGGGCTGCCGCAGGACTATGGCTTCTCAGATTTGGCCATCCTCTTGCGCAGCAAACGACAGGCCCCGCCTCTTTACACAGCACTCAATCGGGCGGGAATTCCCTTTGAAACACTCAGCGATCATCGCCTCTCAGACCACCCGCTGGTGCGGGCGCTCAGCGCCGCTGCAATGATGCTGTCCGAGCCTGGTCGAGCAAATCCGCTCGACCTCCTGACTTTTTATCTCCCCGAATCTGAAGCCCAGCTGATTTTGCAGCAGGTTCGCAGCACCGCCTCTGGCCCGAACCCCTGGTTGTCGTCCCTGAAAACGCAAACCAGTTCTTCGCCGGAATGGCCACTTTTTTTGGCTTTGCTGGAGCAGCTTCAGCAATTGCCGCCAGCTGCCCCCTTGTCGCTAATCCTGGCCACGATATGGCCGCATCTGCGGACCCGGTTGCCGGAAGAAAACCGCGAAGCGCTTTCTATCTATCGGCGGGTTTTGGAATTGGCGCGGCCATACGATAAAAATATCTCTGCGTATCGCGATCAACTGCTTCTCCATCGGGAGATTGATGCGCTGGAAAAACGAAGCGACCGGGTGCACCTCTTGACCTTGCATGCCGCCAAAGGGCTGGAATTCCCGGTGGTCTTTATCCCTGGATGCGAAGACGGAATATTGCCCCTGCGAGTTGGCGACAAGCCAACCGATGTGGCGGAAGAACGCAGATTGCTCTATGTCGGCATGACACGGGCACAGAGCATCTTGCTGCTCACTCATGCACGAAAACGGTATTGGTTTGGTCAGCAACTGATCCAGACCCCTTCACCTTTTCTCGCCCGCATCTCGCGCGATCTTGTGGAACATCAGCTCGCCGCTTTGCCGGCACGGCGCCAGACGCAATTATCGCTATTTTAACATCGCAAACAATTTTTCTGCACTTGCCAGACAACGCCGGTATGATTCATTTCAGATTGCAGTTCACATCGGCTCTCGTCGATACCGGCTGATTCAGGAGGAGATCCGTTCATGCAATGGGTTGATTTGCGCAGCGATACCGTCACCCAACCGACCGCGGCTATGCGCGAGGCAATTTTTACCGCAAAAGTAGGGGACGATGTCTATGGAGAAGATCCAACAGTCAATGCGCTGCAACAGACTGTTGCCGATCTGTTTGGCAAGGAAATGGCCTTGTTCGTACCTTCCGGGACCATGAGCAACCAGATTGCCATTAAAAGCCATACCGAGCCGGGCGATGAAGTGATCTGCGAGCAAGACTGCCACTGCTTTAACTATGAAGGCGGCGGTCCCGCCTTGCTTTCAGGGGTGCAGATGCGGCCGCTCCCGGGCCGGCGCGGTATGATTGCGGTCGAACAGATCGAAAACGCGTTGCGCATGCCGAACGACCATTTTCCACACAGTCGTTTGATCACTCTGGAAAACACTCACAATCGCGCCGGCGGGACGATTTTCCCGATCGATGAGATGGAACTCATCGCCCTATTTGCCCGCCAACACAAACTGGCCGTTCACCTGGACGGTGCGCGAATCTTTAATGCCCACATCAGCAGCGGTGTGCCGCTGCGCCGTTATGGCGATTGTGTCGATTCCATATCGATATGCCTTTCCAAGGGTTTGGGTGCACCGGTGGGATCGGTGCTGGTCGGTTCTTCGCAGTTTATCCAACGCGCCCATCGGTTTCGCAAGATCTTCGGCGGCGGCATGCGTCAAGCCGGAATCTTGGCGGCAGCCGGGCTCTATGCTTTGCAGAATCATGTGGAAAGATTGCGGGAAGATCATCAGCGCGCCCGCCTCTTGGCCGAAACCTTCGCTGCAGTCGAAGGCGCTGCGGTTGATCTCGAATCGGTGCAGACCAATATCGTGATCGTCGATTTCAGCGCTGGTCGATGGACGGCGCCGCAAGCAGTGACCATTTTGCAGGAAGAAGGGGTGTTGGCTTCGGCATTTTCGACCACTCGCCTGCGCCTGGTGACCCACCTGAATTTAACTGACCTGCAAATCGATAAAACAGTGGAAACAATCAAGCGCCGCTTTAAGTGACAGTTGAAACATTTGTCGTTTTACGGCATGAAATAATTAAAGGAATAGAAAACATCGTGAGCCGGTTTGATGAAGCGGGAAAAAACGATCAGCGTCCATTACCAGAGTGAAGGAAATGGAAAATTCATTTGTTTTTACCGATTTTTTGCTTAAATTATCGGCTAGGTCCTTTTTTTTGAAAAATTCTTCTTGCACAAGCGCAAATAGCTCTCCATCGTTAAAAATAGTGCTCTGGAATGGTGTCGAATTCATCTGCGGTTGTGTACGTCGGGTCAGATGAGGATATTTGCACGGATTGCATAAGAGAAAGTGAAATATTTTTCAAAATACAGTGTTATTTCATATAGGCGCTTTTAGGCGATCAACCAAAACCAAAGGAAGTGATTCTTTCTACCAATGGCGATTGCAAAAAAGAAAAAAAGGGGAGAGACGCGTTCCAAAGAGTCGATCGAAAAGTACCTCGAAGAGATCGGCAACTTTTCACCCCTGCCACCGGAACGGGAAATCGAATTGGCCCGTCGCATCCGCAAAGGCGATGAGGATGCGTTGGACACGCTGGTCAAATCCAATTTGCGATTTGTAATCAGTGTTGCCAAAGAATATCAAGGGCAGGGGTTACCGCTGCAGGATCTCATCAGCGAAGGGAACTTGGGGCTCATCAAAGCGGCACAGCGATTTGACGAAACCCGCGGCTTTAAATTCATTTCATATGCGGTTTGGTGGATTCGACAGTCTATTCTTCAGGCACTTGCCGAGCAGTCACGCGTGGTCCGTCTGCCTTTGAATCGCGTTGGTGCGATCAACAAAGTCGGACGCGCGCTGGAAGGCCTGGAAAAGAAGTTCGGCCGCGAACCCAGTATGGATGAAATTGCCGACAAAATGGAAATGACGTCATTCGAAGTCGCCGATGTGCTCAAAACATCCGCTCGACATCTTTCGCTCGACGAGCCGTTCAAAGAGGATGAAGGAAACAGCCTTTTGGATGTGCTCGAAAGCGATCGCTATGAACCACCGGATGGCGAGTTGATGCGCGATTCCCTGCGCGACGAAATCGACAAGGTTTTAGGAACACTCAAGGATCGGGAAGCCGAAATCGTCAAACTCTACTTCGGACTCGATGGCGACCGTCCTCTGACGCTGGAAGAAATCGGCGAGTATTTTCAGCTGACGCGCGAAAGAGTGCGCCAGATCAAGGAAAAAGCCCTGCGCCGGCTGCGCCACCGCTCACGGCTCGAGCCGCTGCGCAAGTATCTCGGTTAAAAAAAGAGGCTGCCCATTTGGACAGCCTCTTTTTTTAAATTTTTCGTCTCCTGCCTTCTCCTTCAGATCCCTATCCCCGAGTTGAAGAGAAAATAGATAAAGACCGCATAGAGCAGCAGCAATAAGACACCTTCCGCTCGATTGATTTTCAAGCCGACCCAACATATCGGCCAGAAGAGCAAAGTCACTCCCAACATCACGGGAAAGTGGAAAGTCAAAATCGCCGTTTCTACTGGAATAGGCAGGATCAGCGCGACTATTCCAAGAACACACAGCGTATTAAAGATATTGCTGCCTACCGCATTCCCCACCGCAATGTCCGTTTCACCGCGCAAAGCGCCGATGGTAGAGATCGCCAGTTCGGGAAGTGATGTCCCAACGGCTACCATGGTGACACCGATCAGGATTTCGCTCACTCCCAATGCTGCTGCAATGGTCGTAGCCGAGCGCACGATCAGCGTTGAACCTAAAACCAGAACCAGCAGTCCTGCAACAGTCAGCCCGATATGCATCCACCGCCGGGATTTATCGGTTTTGGGGATTTTAACCTCACTGGCAAGGAGTTTGTCTGTGCTGCGGTCGCGGGCAATTTTTCGCAACATGAGGGCGATGAACAGCACGAATCCCAAGAACAGCACAAACCCATCTCGACGGTCGAGAATGCCGTCGAGGCTGAGCAGATAAAACAACAGGGAGGCCAGGAGCAGAAACGGCATCTGTTTTTTGGCGGTATTCTGTTGAATCGGCAACGGCCGGATTAGTGCAGACAAGCCGATCACCAGCGCCAGATTGGCGATATTGCTGCCAATGATGTTGCCCAGAGCGATATCCTTGGTATGATTGACGGCCGCTATGACGCTGACCATCATCTCGGGTGATGAGGTTCCCATTGCGACCACGGTCAATCCGACGATCAACGGTTTGATTCCCATGCTCAGGGCCAGCTGTGAGGAACCGCGAACCAACCACTCTGCACCGAAGTAGAGCATAACGACACCAAAAAGCAAGATTAGAACCACACTTAACATCGCGCCAGATCCTTTATTTTTGCAGATTTCGACTGCCGGGTTTGTACGCTGGAATGCCCCGTTTGCATAATGGACAATCAGCTGGGTTGTAGGTCTCGATATTCATGCGCAGCACCGCGAAAAAGGGCAGCGGAAACTCTGCTTTACCGCCGCTGCGATCGACGATACAGGCCACCCCGGCCACTTCTGCGATGGTTCTTGCCAGGTCGATGATTTCACCGATCGAACCGCCGGTGGTGACCACATCTTCCACACAAAGGACTTTATCCCCTTTGTCGAATTCAAAGCCTCGCCGCAAAACCATACGGCCGTCAACCCTTTCGGCAAAAACCGCACGGCAGCCCAAGAGGCGGGCGACTTCCTGGCCGACGACGATTCCGCCGACGGCAGGTGACGCGACCACATCGATTTTGGCCGATTGAAAATGATCTGCAATCACTGTGCACAACTGTTCGGCGTACCATGGGTATTGCAGGACCCGGGCGCACTGAAAGTAATTGGGACTGTGCAATCCGGAAGTCAGCACAAAATGGCCATCCAGAAGCGCGCCCGTTTTTCTGAACAAATCGAGTGCAGTTTGAGAATCCATTTTTACCTCACCGATGAAAAATGACCAGAACACGATGGCTTAACAGTTGCCACTCAGTTTTTTCTCCCGCGCCCGCTCAAGGGCATGGCGGGTTGCTTCGGCGGTCCGACGCGCTGCCTCTGCGAAATCTCTGCCGTTCGATGCATAGAGGATCGCTCGGCTCGAATTAAAGATCGCCGCACCGCCGTAGCGATCAGTGCCCTGTAGCACGGCTTGCTCCAGATCGCCGCCCTGGGCGCCGATTCCCGGGATGAGAAACGGCAAATCAGGGGCTATGGCTCGCACACCGCCCAATTCATCCGGATGGGTCGCACCGACCACCAGGCCACAATTTTCCTTGTTGTTCCATTTTTGCACCGCTGCTGCGATGCGTTCATACAAGCGCTGTTTGCTGTTGCTGAAATATTGAAAATCCTGCGCTCCGGGGTTGGAGGTCAGGCAGAGAAAAAATACACCTTTCTCCGGATCCTGTAAAAACGGTGCCACCGAGTCGAATCCCATATAGGGGTTGACAGTGAGCGCGTCGGCGTTGAGCTGATGGAAAAAGGCGGATGCATACTGTTGTGACGTGTTGCCAATATCGCCGCGTTTGGCATCGGCAATCTTGATGGTGTCCGCTGGCAGGCTGGCGAAAGTGGCCTGCAGAGTCTCCCATCCCTGGCTGCCGAGCGATTCATAAAAAGCAGTGTTGATCTTGAATGCCGCTGCCAAATCGGCGGTCGCCTCGATGATGGCCCGATTGAATGTCAGGATCGGATCAGCTTCGTTTTTGAGATGGGCCGGCAACCGGTCAGGGTCGCTGTCCAGCCCAATGCACAGCAGAGTCTGTTTGCGCTCGATCGTGTTGTGCAGCATTTGTGCAAAGGCCATAGGGTTCTCCCACCTGGGTGCTGATCGCCGGCGAACGATCAATGGTTTAGATTCAGGGTGACAAGCTGAACTTTGGGCGTTTTACCGACCGCCAGCGACAACACGGCGACTGTCGGATTTGCCTGGCCGCGCGGTTTGCTGGCTGATCCTGGATTGATAAGCAGTCCGTATGGGCTCTTGCGGATTTCCGAATGATGGGTATGGCCAAAAATAATGATCTCATGCGCAGGATCAGCGTATTCCCTGAAGACATCCACATAGTGGTATATCTGCAAGTGAAATCCGCACAGTTCGAGAACAGCAGTGGATTGCAGATGGCGGCGCACGCTGAAATCATCACAGTTGCCATATACCGCTGTAACCGGCGCAATCGCGGTCAACTCGGCCAGGACATCCATGGACCCGACGTCCCCGGCATGGATCAAATGATCCATACCGGAAAAAACCGAAAAAAGTTGCTGCGGCAGGTTCCCGTGGGTATCGGCAAGAATTCCTATTTTCATAGTTTCGCCATTGCAAACGGTCATGAAGCGAAACCCACCCAGATATAGCCCAGCAAAGCTATGGCGGCGGCGATCATCGCATAGGGCATTTGAGTGCGGATATGATCGATATGATCGGTCGCTGCGGCCATCGACGAGATGATGGTTGTATCCGATATCGGGGAACAATGATCGCCGAAAACGCCGCCGCCTAAAACAGCGGCGATCACTGCACCTGAATTCAGCCCCATCAGACCAATCATCGGCACCGCGATCGGAATCATGATGGCAAAAGTGCCCCAGGATGTGCCAGTGGCAAAGGCGATGATGCAGGAAATGATAAACAACAGTGCCGGTACCCAGACTGGCGAGACAAAAGCATTCGATAGTGAAGCCACAAACGGTCCAGTTCCCAGCGTTTTGCAGACATTGCCGATTGCAAAAGCAAACAGCATCAGCGAGGCGAGCGGTACCATGCCACCGATGCTGCTCATCAAGACCTGCATGATTTCCTTGAGCTTGAGGATTTTTTGCGCCCGATAGGCGACCGCACCGGCGAGCAATCCGCTGACCACTGACCACAACACCGACGTTGACCCTTCTCCTTGCATCAGATTGCCGTTGCCGGTGATCCACAGGCTCAGCGGCATCATGACCACCATCGTGAGAACCGGAATAAGCATGTTGACAGCCTTTGGTGTCACACCGGGTTTGCTGCTCATCTGCAGAAGATCGGTGTCGATCACAGGCTCGGCGCCGTCATTGAGCACCTGGCCGGTTTCCCGGCTTCGGCGTTCGGCCCGGCGCATCGGGCCGATATCGCGCTGCAACAGGACGCTGAGGAAAACCAAAAGGATGGCAAAAAAGGCGTAAAAGTTATACGGCATCGAGGCGACAAAGGCTTCCACCGGACGTTCGATGTCTTGCTCGGTGAGCAGGCCGATGACGAATGCGCCCCAGGCGTTGAGCGGAATAAGGATGCATTTCGGCGCCGAGGTTGAATCGCAGATATAGGCCAGTTTTTCCCGCGACAGGCGAAGTTTGTCAAAGATCGGCCGCGCCAGGGTGCCGGCGATGAGAATGCTCATGTTGGCTTCAACAAAAATCACCATGCCGGTAATCCAGGCAAGCAGTGCCGCGCTGCGGCGGCTGCGGATCCAGCCTCGTCGGGTCAGCAGTTGGACAAAACCTTCCATGCCGCCGGAAACCTGGGTAAAGGCGATCAACGCGCCGACCAGGGTGCTGAACAGGATGACGCGGGTATTCCCGGCATCGGCGAACACCATTACACAGCCTTCCAGAGCAGCGGCAAAACCGGCGATCGGGTTCCAGCCGGATAGAATCGTCCAGCCCAGCCAGATACCGATAAAGAGCGATAAAACCACCTGTTTGGTCCGCACTGCCAGGACGATGGCGATCAGCGGCGGCAGGATCGATGTCCAGCCTGGTGTAGTGGTCATGCAGTGTCCAGTCTCTACCTATTGAATTTTGTCGCAACCCATAAACGGGCGCAGCACTTCCGGCACGACCACGCTGCCGTCTGGGAGTTGGTTGTTTTCCAAAATCGCGATCATTGTGCGCGGCATGGCCACTCCGGAGGCGTTCAAGGTATGAACGAATTCCGGTTTGTCGCCTTTTTGTCTGCGAAAGCGAATGTTGGCGCGCCTTGCCTGAAAATCCTCGAAATTGCTGCACGACGACACTTCCAGCCATTTTTGGATGCCGGCGGCCCAGATCTCGATATCGTAACATTTGGCGGCGGCGAAGCTCAGATCGCCGGTGGCCAAATTCAGCACGCGATAGGGCAGTTTGAGCAGCTGTAAAACTTCTTCGGCATTCTGCAAAAGTTTTTCATGCTCGTCATAGGACGATTCCGGCGTGACGAATTTCACCATCTCGACTTTATTGAATTGATGCACGCGCATCAGACCGCGGGTATCCTTGCCGTATGCCCCGGCCTCGCGACGAAAACAGGGCGAATAGGCGGTATAGCGGATCGGCAGCCGGACACTGTCGATGATCTCGTCACTGTGCAGATTGGTCACCGGCACTTCGGCAGTGGGGATGAGAAAAAGATCATCACCGGGTATATGGTACATATCCTCTTCGAGCTTGGGAAGTTGGCCGGTCCCGAACATCGCCTGTCGCCGGGTGACAAACGGCGGAAAAATTTCCGTATAGCCCTGTTTCTGCACATGCAGATCGAGCATAAAATTGACCAACGCGCGCTCCAGACGTGCACCGGCGCCTTTGTAGCAGACAAAGTTGGCACCCGAGACCTTGGCGGCACGGCCGAAATCGATGATGTCCAAATTCTCGGCGATTTCCCAATGCGGTTTGGCCGGGAAATCGAGGGTCACCGGGTCACTCCAGGTTTTGACGATGGTATTGTGACTGGCATCGCCGATCGGCGCGCTGGCGTGCGGAATATTGGGAATACGGATCTGAATGGCATGGATCTGCTCCTGCACGCTGTCCAGTTCCGCGTCCAGTTGTTTGATACTCTCGGAGAACTGGCGCATCCGGGCAATGATCGGCGAGGCATCCTGCTTGGTTTTTTTAAGTTCAGCGATTTGCAGAGTGATGCGGTTTTGTTCGGCGCGGCCATTTTCAACCTGGGCGATTAATTCCCGACGGCGGTTGTCGAGTTGCAGCAACGCATCGAGATCGGCTTTTTCATGTTTGTTGGCAATGGCCTGTCGGACCAGTTCGGCGTTTTCACGAATGAATTTTAAATCCAGCATAACTGATTTAACCTTTCCGCATTGGTGGGCACCGATTTAAGCAGTGCTGCGCTATTGGCCTTTGAAGCGCAATATGGTTGCCAGGGTATAAAAAATGATGCGAAAGTCCATGCGCAGAGACATATTTTCGATATAATAGAGATCATATTCGAGTTTTTCTTTTACCCCTTCGATGGTGGTGTCGTATTCGCCTTTGACCTGCGCCCAGCCGGTGATGCCCGGTTGCACCTTTAGCCGGCGGGTGTAAAACGGGTATTCGCGTTTCAGACGGTCGACAAAATAAGGCCGTTCGGGCCGCGGACCGACCAGACTCATATCGCCGTCGAGCACATTGAGGAGCTGTGGAAATTCATCGATGCGCGTTTTGCGCAAAAAGCGGCCCACCGGCGTGACACGGGGATCCTTTTCTCCCGCCCAAACCGGCCCGGTGAGTTTTTCCGCATTTCTGACCATGGTGCGAAATTTATAAATGGTGAAAATGCGCCCGTTTTTGCCCACCCGTTTTTGTTTGTAAAAAATCGGTCCGGCTGAGGTCAACTTGATTGCGATCGCCGTGATGAGAAAAAGCGGCGAGAGAATGACCAGGCTGACCAGCGAAACAGCGATATCGATGATCCGTTTGGTTTTGCGCTCCCAGGAGGAAAGCAGCTGGGGCTGAATTTCGATCAGCGGAAATCCATAAATCTGTTGAGTGCGTGCCTGTCCCATCACGATGCCGTAGAGATCGGGTTCGATCTTGATCTGCACCGGCAGTTCTTCCAGCTGGCTGATCACCTGCAGCACTTTTTTCTGCGGCAAGCGGCCGAGCGAGAGAATGACCTCTTCGACCCGGTGTTTTGTCACCAGGTGTTGCAGATTCTTCAGCTCGCCGAGGACCGGAACCTGTTCGTGCTTTTCGCCCCGGTGATCGTCTTCCAAACTGACAAAACCGACCACTCGATAGCCGAGAGCCGGGAATTGGCGGATTTTTCCCGCCAGTTTGCGGGCGTTGTTGTTCCAGCCGATGATCAAGGTGTTGCGCTGGCCGATGCCAGCCTCGAGGAGCTTGCGCTGTACCGTGTGAAGCAGCAGCCGACCTCCGCCGACAAAGATGAGCATCAGCGCAAAATAACTCACGATCATCATCCGGCCGATGGTGGGCGGCTGCGAAAAATCAGTTTCCGGCTCGAAGGTGGCGATGAAAATCAACGCGATACCAAAGGCAACGGTTTTCAGAACCGTGATCAGCTCATCAAAACGCGATTTGGTGTACCACGATTGATAGAGACCAAAAAAAATGAACAAGAACATCCAGACGAGGTAAATGAGCAAAGAAATGCGCAAGAGTATTCCGGGCTCGGCAGCCACGAAAAGATGCGCTTGCGTGCGCAGCTGCAGCAAACCGAAAAAGGCCAGATTGATGGTGATCAGATCCGTGACGGCGAGGAGCAATTTTTCGATCGGTTTGGGCATGCAAAACTCTAGTTGCGTTCAATGCTTTGCCAGGTCGGCTTTTGCAGGCGAAAGAGAAAACGGAAAAAACCGACGGCCAACGCCAGATTGACGGCAGTGAAGTAATAGGGATACAAGACGAAAACCGGCAGCGAAAAGCGCTTTTCTGCCAAACAGCCGACCAAGGCAGTGCCATAAAATAGCAATTGTGCAGCAAATATCCATTGAAAAAATGGTCTGTCCAGCGCACAAGCACTCGCGATTAAAGCGATGAGCAACAAGAAAGGAACCAGCCAACGCACGATTTTATGCGACCACAAGCCAAAGGCGATAAAGCCTTTATTGGGATGCAAAAGGTCAGCGATTTGGGGCAACACTGCAAAATTGGCTGCCCCGATGCGGACTTTGCGGCGGAATTCGCCCTTGACGTCGCTGGATGGCGTCTCGTAGGCCACAGCTTCGCCGTCATAGATCACATCATAGCCTTGCTGAACCACCCGCATGGAGAGCAGAAAGTCGTCATTGATCATGCGGTCAGCTGGCAGCGGTTGATAAAGTTCTCTGCGGATGACATAGATCCCGCCGCTGGCACCAAAGACAGTGCGGATATCGCCTTCGAGCTTTTTGATGCGGTTTTCGTAATGCCAATAGCGCGCTTCGCCTTCTTTGGCGGCCGGGTTTTCTCGATCGGTGAGCAAAAGATTGCCGCAAACACCGCCTATGCGCTCATCGGACAGGTGGCGCACCAGTTTTCGAATGGCGTCCGGTTCGTAGATGGTGTTGGCGTCGGAGAAACAGAGGATTTCTCCTGTCGCTTGCGGCACCAACCTATTGAGAACGCCGGCCTTGCCTGATCTTTCGCTGAAAGCAATGACGCGCAGGTCATCGTTCTGTTGCAAGACTCGATCGGTGCCGTCTGTACAACCGTCAGTGCCGAAGAGAAATTCGATGCGCCCGCGCGGATAGTCGATGGAACGGCAGTTTTCGATTTTTTTCCTGATGACGGCTTGTTCGTTATGTGCCGAGATGACCATGGTAACAGTGGGCAAATCGCTCCGCTCGGTTAAAGACTTCCGGCGTGCCAGTCGATGCCAGATGAGCAGCAGCAAGAAATAACCGCAATAGGTGTAAAATATTAAAAAGACAGTGATCCAGAACAGCACGACAGCGAACATTTACCGGCCTTGGTTACTCAAGAGTGAACAGCTTTTGATAGACTCGATCGATTTGCTCGGCAATCGATTCCCAGGAAAATGCTTCTTTGCTCTGAATATACGCGTATTCTCCCATTTTTTCAAGCACTTCGATATTTTGCATGGCAACAACAAGATTCTTGACCAGATCGTCGATATTTTCCGGCTCGCATAGAAAACCGTTTTTGCCGGGTTGAACCACTTCCTGTAAACCGCCGACTCGGGTCGCCAGCACAGGCCGCCGGGCGCCAAAAGCGAGATAGAGAATGCCGCTTTGATAGATCTGCCGATAGGGCAGGGCGACCAGATCCGCCGCCGCCAGGTAGAGCGGCAAGCGATCGAGGGGGATGTAGCGGATATCGGCGAGTATGGACTCTTGTAGACCGAGCTGATCGATCAACTCCTGATAGAGGGCAAAGTCTTCTTTGGCTTCTCCGGCAATCAGCAAAAAAAGATCGGGCAGCTTTTCCCTTGCTTGTGCAACAGCTTTAAGCAGCAGATCGAGGCCCTTGTACCTGCGAATATAACCGCAAAACAGCACAACGCGGTTTTCGATCGCAACGCCGAGTTGACGGCGTGCGCTGGTTTTATCCGGCATGCTGCCAGCCAGATCGGAATACTCGCCGTGCGGAATGACGACCGTTCGTTTTGAATCGCAGTTAAACTTTTGCAAAAAGATCTGCCTGTTGTTTTCCGCGTGTGCGATGATAAAATCGAATTGCTGATAGAGCTCCAGCAACGCCCGAGTCACTCTTCCGCGCTCGAAATGCATTACATCATGGGCCGACAGCACGAAACGGACATCTCGTTTTTGAAAAAAACGCAGCAAACACAGTTCGACTGTCGGGATTTTAATCTCGTGCCAATGAACGATGTCAGGCCGGCGGGTGCGAATTGTTTTTGCCAATCGCCAAAGCGTGTGTAAATACACAAAGCCTTTGCCGTAAAATGATTTGATGCGATAATGGGGCTTGAGCACAGGGTGAACCGTAAAATCCATCTCTCCGATCATCTCATTCTCGCCTGTGGTCAGCAATTCGATATCGATGCCGCGTTGCGCCAGAGATTTGCTGAGAAAAAAGATAAAGTGAGCGATGCCGCCGCGGCCGCTGGTGTCGAATTGCAGGACCTTCATCTCAATTGCGATCCTTTTTGATTTGCCTCTGCAGTTTGCTGATTTCTGTCTTCCAGTCGATGATCGGAGCGATGGCAGTGCTCTCCATGTGGGTGGCGATGGAGGGGATGGGTGTCCACAGTTGGTAACGCCGACCGCAGAGCAGCTGCCGCCACCCATACCACCAGGCCTTGGCGTAAGCGGTTCGCAGCAGACGGTCTGTCAGACCGCAGTGAAGGAAAAACGTAAAATCGAAGGCGCGCATCTTGGTCAAAGCCATCCAGATACTGACATCATAATTGCCGTTGATATAGGACATAAAAAGCGGCCGTGTTTTTTGCAGCACATGGCGGCGAGTCATAAAAGTCATGCAGGTGGAGTTGGCTTGCCGCCAATGGCGTTGAGCGGTTGCACGCACCTTGACAGGATGCTGGTGAAAAGCAAGTGTATAATAATCCAAATGGTCATAAGGGGAGACAAAATCGATCTCCTGGTTTTCTCGCATCAGCCCGACGAGTTCGACAAGACGATCGGGCAGGTAGAAATAGTCGTCTTCGGCAAAATACACCAGCTCGCTGTCAGTCTGGGTGCAGAGTATCTCGATCTGCCGTGCGAAGGTGCCGGTGTTGCCGACTCCCGGCAAGGATTCACACACCAGCTCTTCGGGCGAAAAGAGCGACTCGAAGAGTTTTTGATAGCGAGGAGGGCAGTTGTCCAAAAGAGCCCAGATTTTGACCTCGAGTCCGTTCAGCCCAGCCTTTAGAGAACGCAGACAGGTTTCCGCCAGCCGGTATTTGTCGTCTGCAAACACCAACGGTGTTTTTGATACCTTTGGGTGTATGCGATAAACGATTGCGATGTCACAATTTCGGTTTGCCATGCTAATGACTTCCTGTGGCAGATGTGAAATACCAGAGCAAAGTCTGAAGGTAACGGTTTCTGAATTCGGCGGCGCCGGCGAACCGCCGAAAACCCAATCGGGCAAGAGCAACGCCGACAGTACCGAACAGCAGGCGCAGGATTACGCCGAATACAAGGATGATTTTTACCAGCATTCGATAAGCAGCGCCGTGATACTTGCGGATGTATTTGTGGTGGCTTTTGTGCAGCTCGATGAACATGGCGACAGAATTCTGTCTGGTGCTCTGTTCTCCATAATGAATAATTTCCGCGCCCGGGAAAAAAAGATTGCGGTAGCCGGCCTGTTTGGCGCGATAACACCAATCGGTTTCCTCGGCATACATAAAAAATTGATCATCCATCGCGCCGATTTGCTCGATCACCCTGCGTCTGACCATCAAAAAAGCGCCGAGGATGACGTCGACCTCCCGCTCGCTCTGGTAGTTGAAATGAGTCATAAAGACCGCACCGAACAACGGGACTTTGGGAAACAACGCATAGAGATAAAAATTCTCGGATAAAAAATTGATCCAGTTGGGAAAACCGCGGCAGGAACGCTGCAGGGAGCGGTCAGGATTGAGCACCCGGCAGCCAACAAAGCCGGCATCCTCGTGGTGGTGTAGAAAATTCAATGTCTTGTCGATCGCACCGTCCAGCGCTGCAATATCTGCATTCAGCACGAGAAGAACCGCTCCGCGGCAGATTTTTATGAATTGATTGACGGCGGCTGCGTAGCCGCGATTCTGTTCATTGGCGACCACATGCACGGCCGGAAAGTCGCTGGCCAACATGGCCAGTGAGCCGTCGCTGGAAGCGTTGTCGACAACGATCACTTCGTATTCGCCAAAGCGCGGTTCAGCTGCGATCGATTTCAGACAGCCCTGCAGAAGGTCGCGCGTATTGTAATTGACAATACCGATGGAGAGTTCTGGACGTTGGTTCATGGTTTATCCATCTGATGAAATCGACTCTTTCCTTTCGCGTTGGCGCCGCGACAGCACCGCGCGAAATGCCTGACCGATCTGCTGTTTTTCGACAGGGTCGAACAACATGCGGTTGATGGCCAACGCCAGCGCCAGGAATCCCACCAGCGCTGCAAGCGGGCCGATCCAACCGAGAAGGTGAATCATCTCGATCCCGATGAACGCCAGCAAAAACAGAACTATTTTCATGAACGCTCGATGTTGTCGACCACTCAGGGATTTCCAGGTCAAGGCGGCGAGGAGAAAAACGCCGAGCGTGTTGAGCAACAATTTGGCCCATGCCGCACCGTGGATCATGAATCGGCTGATCAAACCGTGCTGAACGACAAAGCCGATGACCAGCATCAGCAGGATATAGAGGGTGTTGCGCCGCTGTCGCTGTTGTGAATTGTTGTAATCAATGAGAAAGAACGCGAGGAAAAAAACGCTCTGGCTCCAGATCAAAATTTCGAAAGGGCGACCGCTGGCGGCGAAATCTGCTCCGTACAGCAAATTGATGAGCAGCGGCGCGAACAGGGTGCTCACCATGCCGATTGAAATCCCGATGAGCAAAAGGATTTTCAATCCCAGGCCGAACAGCTGGTCGAGATCCGGTGAGCCGGCCTGATTGCCACGCGCCAGCAAAGGATAGATCGTGGTTGTGATGGCAAAAGGGATAAAAGCCATGGGTGCGGTGAGGCGGAATGCGGCGGAATAGAGGCCGACCGCTTCCTCACCCCAGAAATGCTGAAGGAAGAGCACGTCAAGTCGATCATAGACGAGCATCATTGCGAGATAGAGCGCCAAAGGAAAGGATTCGCGCATCAGCCACTGCAAAACCTTGCGGTCGGGGCTAAAGGAGATGCGGTTATGGCGGAAAAACACGACCAGGGTGGCCAAGAGGCCGGGCAGATTGGCCAGCACGTAGCAGGCGAGTATCCAGACGGTATCGGCTCTCAGCCAAACCAGCAACAGGACGATTGCTGTCTGGACCACGCCGTCGATCAGTTGAAAGAGCACAGGGTATTTAATCTGCATATCGGCATAAAAAACCGATTCAAAAGCGACGCGCACAGTGCTGGATTTGGTGGTGACAAAGAGGGTCAGCGATAGAATCAAGATGGCCGAGCGCAGAAGAGGGTCGTCAAACGCCAGGCCAGCGTATAGGTTGGCGGCGATAAAAGCGATTAACGCGAACACGACTTTAATCGTCAGGGCATTGGACCACACGGCATCAAGTCGGCTGCGGTTTTTGGATATTTCGCGCACCAACACGGGCTGCATGCCGAAATCGGGCAGCAAGGCAAAAAAACCGACAAAAACCAGGGCATAAGAGAACACGCCAAAGGTTTCCTTGCCCCAATAGCGGGCCAGCACCACGATAGTGATCATGTTAAAACCCAGGGCGGCGATGCGGCCGGCGAGGATATAGAAGGAATTTTGCGTTACCTTGCGCGCGATCAGAGTCACGAGTGATTCCGTTGATTAATTGAACAACTGGGTTGCAAGCCTACTCGTTAACTGCTCCTTGTTGTGGATTTTGGGCCAGGCGATTGAGCACCACCGAGAGTCCGATGATGATCCAGAAGACAATGCCAAAAAAATAAGTGGTAATGGTCGGTTCGAACAGCGAATGGACAAAAGCGGCCAGGGTGGCGCAGAGAAATCCCCAAGCCAGGAGATTGCTCGTCGGATTTTCAATACGGCGGCATGAACGGATTTGCAGCATCAGAACAGCGGCAAAGAATCCAGCAAAGAGCAAAAACCCTGGCAGACCGATTTCCGACAACAATTCCAAAACCAGGTTGTGGGCTTTGGTATAAAAGACCGGCGACAGTTTTAAATGGATATGAAAATCGACGTTGCCCAGTCCGACGCCAAACCAAGGATTTTCGCGGAACAGCCGCCAACTCTCCAGCCACAGTTCCAGCCGGGTGAGAACCGAAGCGCTGGTTCGAAAATCGACCAGCCCGGCAAAAACAATGCGGCTGGATGGATTCAGATAGATGGCGATGGCGACAAGGAGGGAAAACGGCAAAATGAGCAACAGTTTTTTCAGGCTGCGAAAGCGGAAAAGGACAACCAGAAAACCGACAAACAAAGCCACCACGCCGCCGCGCGATCCGGTCAGAAACAGACAAGTCAACATGAGAAAGATCACGGCGCCCAGTGAGAGCCTCTTATTGGTCGACAGGGACGGAGTAAATAGTCGCGGCAATCCCAGACCGATCAGGACGACGTAAAAAGCGGCGATATAATTCGAGCTGCCGAAACTGAGGTGGATATTTTTGCGGCGGATGGTTTCGAGCAGATCGCCCTGATTGAACATCGTGATGAGCTGGATAACGGCAAGCACCGTTCCCCAAAACATGAGCAGTTGCACCAAGTTGATGATCTGTTCGCGAGTCTTGACAAAGCGGAGAACGATCTCGAACACCAGCAAACCGGCCAACAGATTTTTAAACAGCGCCAGGCCGCGCAGGGGATCTACGGCTTTGAAGACGGTCAGGAGACAAAATCCAAGAAAGATCAGGAACCACTTTTCCACGGTCGCCAGAGAAATGTGCAGCAGATCGCTGCGCATAATCGCCCGCAGCACAAGCGACACCACGACCACAAAAAAGATCAGGTCAACGACGAAAAGCTGGGGTATTTTGCTGGCCAGGGGCAGGTTTGAAATCGAACCAAAAAAAATACTGAACAAGATCAGAAAAATCGCGTGCAACGGATTGCGCTCGATCAGCGCAAAAAGCAGGAGAAAAACAACCGGCATCAGCAGAAGGAGCAGCCATTCCTGGCGGATGATAGTGAGCACCATCAGCCCCGCCTGCACCAGGATCAGACGCCAGAAAACACGCTTGTTCCATGTTGCCGGCGCTGCGGTTTGTCCGAGATTTGCTGACATTGCAAATCAGCCTCGTGTCTTCTTGCGCTGAAAATCCCGTCTAACAGTTGAAAAAAGTTGGGAGAGTTGTCGATGGCTTTGCGCATCCTCGTTTTTCAGGCGTTCAAGATACTCTTTGCCGAATGCATAAGCCGAGGTTATGATCAAACTGACGGCGCCCCAGAGCAGAACAAAAATAGCGCGTTTCGGTTTCGACCGCTTGATCGGCGCCACCGCTTCATCCAGCACCTGGACAGTCGGTGTGTTTTTCGCCTCTTCAATTTTTGCGGTTTCATATTCCGGCAGAAGGAATTCCATCAATTTCATCTGCAGGCTGAACTCGCGCAACAACCTGCCATACTGAGTGACCAAATCCGGTACTTTTTCGATCGGCAACAAAACATCAGCATTTTTTAGGTCATCGTCGGCGTCAAAACTGCCGCGTTTGATCTGCGCATATTTCTGGTTCATTTCTTCCAGTTCGCGCTTGCTGCGCAAATAGTCCGGGTGGGTTTCATCCAAATAGGAGCGCTGCAGCTTCAGATCGATCTCTTTGCTGATGATTCGCGCTTTCATCTCGGCCAGCACTTCGATGACCGCTTTGATTTGTGCCTCGAGAGCAACTGCACCGTTTTTCTGACTGAAAGCTTTCATCGCTTCTTCCGCACGATGCAAATCCTCCAGGTTCTGGTGATAGCGGTTCTCGATAAACAGACGGTCATTGCGCGCTTTCTCGCTTTTAAGCTGCCGATTGATTTCATCCAGGCGGCGAATAAAAAAATTGGCCATATCGCGCGATGTCGTACGGGCTTCTTCTCTTTTTGCTGATGTGGGAAAGGTTTTGGTGGTCGCCGAAGCAGAAAGCGTGATAGTCTCTTCTTTGGTGATCTCGAAGGTGACGTGGTCGCGCAAGGTCAGGATTGCTTTTTCGATGTTTTTGACTTTATAACGATTGACGAGGTCGAACTTTTCGACCACCGATTCCATCATGGTGCGAGAATTCAGGATCGCGAGAAAGAGATTCGCTTCATCGCTGACATTGCCGATTCCCATTCCCCCTATTGGCAGATTGCGCAGAAACGAGGAGATGCCCATCGCCCCTTCTTCTTTCGGTGGCAGGATCGTTGTGTGGGCGGTATAAGTTTGCGGCATAATCAGGCTAAAGGCGGCTGCGATAAGGCAGACGATAAAAAAGTTGATCGCGATCAGTTTGCGCCATTTAACCAGAACAGCCAAGTAATCTAAAAGATTGGCCTGAGTGTTTGCCATTGCGGGGTTCCGAATTAGAGTACAAGATCACCACAATATTTGCGCTGGATAGTGGATTTGGTTTAGGCCGATGATTTTCGACTGCATTGGACACGGTGTCTGCATGAGTAAATGCCCTGATCAGCAGCAGACTTGCACATTGGCCGACCTTCAATGTCAATATTTTTTCTGCTAAAGTCAAATGCTTTGTCTGTTTATTTGGGCAGAAGGTTCGACGAACCAGCTGTTCAATGGGTGTTTCAACCGGTGAACGCAGCATCAATCGCCCATTCAGGGCTCGATCAAAAAAAGTTTGCCAACGCCCGGTTCGATGCGACCGGTGTTCAATGTGTTGGTATTCAGGCCGAGTGTGCGGCTGAGGTCAGGATCAAAAATTCGCGCGATCCTCTGAGCGTTGAAGGTCAACTGCAAGGTAAAAGATTCGGCTGAATCAACGCTTTTGTTCACCACCAAAAGATAGCGTTCCCGGCCTTGTTTTGGAGCCATCACGCTGACCAATGCGCGCTCGCTGTGCGTCCCCTGGATATCTCGGACAATTTGTTCGCCAGCTCGGCTGCTGTTGTATTCTTCTGTTGTCGCTCTGCGCTTAAAGGCTTGCAGACCCTTTTGATTGTTTGGCCAAATGCGCTGTTGGCTGTCGGCAGGGTGCAGGATCGCGATCGGTTCGAGCTGCATCAGCAGCGGTCCCAGACGATGCAGCGTCAGATTGAGGGAGCGAACTTTGGTAAAGATCGATGTTGGTTGGGCGGCAGCATTGAGAATTCCCTCCTGGCACTCCAGGGCTGGGGTTTCCACCAGGGTGTAATAGACAATGCCTTTGGCGCCGTAAGCAATTGCCGAATAGACCTGCCAGCTGATTTCCGGCATGGTCGGTTTTTTTATTTTAAAACTCCGTGATTCGGACATTTGAACGATCAGCCAGAATGGAATGCGGTGTTGCGGGGTGCTGTATTGGTCGATCTTGTTTTTGAGCATCTGCAGGTTGTGATAGAAATTGTTGCGCACGCCGCGGTGAATGAACGGATAAAAATCGACGCTGAGCACCTGATCGTCGACCATCGATAGATAGCGATCGAGATAGCGTTCGTAAGATTGCTCGTCACTGCCATACTTTTCTATAAAGCATGGACTGTCGTCTGCGGCATAGAGGGGAAAAAGATTGACATAGGCCAATTTGTCCGGGAATTGCGTGCGGATCATCTTGCTCATCTCTTTGATATTGGCAAACTCGTCATCGCTGCACGGTTCATCCCAGACAAAGTAGCCGATGATCTCTGGTTGCTCCATTTCTCGCAGTGTGCGGATAATCGCATGCTGTTGATTCTTGGCCGCCAGATTTTTAAATGTGCGGTCGTTGGCCGGGGTTGGCCAACCCTCATAATGCAGGATGGCCTGCAGATTGATTTGCCTGGCAGCGCGCAGACTGTCGAGCATCTGGCGCATTCGGCTTGCCTCATAGCGGCTGCCGCGGTCGAAGTTGATCACAAAGTCGATGTCCGCACGATCGATTTGCAGGTAGAATTCCGCATTGTTGACATTGCCAATGCCGACGCCGCCGATTAAAATGTTCTGTTGTTTCCACGGCGTTGTTTGACTGATGCCGGCCAAGGGCAGGCAAAGTGCGACCAATATCAGCAGCACAAAAGGTTTTGCATTCATGGTTATACACCCCCCTTTAATCTGGTCTTTCGCACCAAAAAGAGCGCCAGCAGGGCAAAAACCGCCAGGGAAACGAGCTGACCGCTGACCTCGCCCCAGTGCAGTCCGATGCCTTTTGGCAGGCCGGCAAAAAAGGCATAGGCAGCGATCAGCACGCCGATGATGCCCTCGCCGGCGATCAATCCGGATCCGAGGAGGATACCCTGCTCGTTGCGTTTTCGCACCATTTCCTCATCCGGGCGAGCCTTTTTTTCGATGAAATAGCGAATCGTGCCGCCGATAAAAACCGGGGTCATGGTCGACAGGGGCAGATAAATGCCGACGGCGAATGGCAAAGACGGTATGCCGAGCAACTCCGATGTGCCTGCCAGTGCCGCACCGGTGAGCACCAGGCCCCACGGCAGGTCGGCTTGCAATACCCCTTCGATCACGGTCTTCATCAGGGTTGCCTGCGGCGCCGGCAGTTCTTGTGAACCAAAAGAAAATGCCCGGCCCAACAGCCACACTGCGGCGGCGATAAAAAAAGCTGAAGTGGTGGCACCGATGATTTCGGCCAGCTGCTGCTTGCGCGGTGTGGCGCCGATGATGTAGCCGCATTTGAGGTCCTGTGAGATGTCACCAGCGATGGATGAGGCAACACAGACCACCGTCCCGACTGTGAGGGCGGCGGCTTTGCCGAAGTCATCGGTCCAGCCCAAAGCGTAAAAAATGAGGCTGGTTCCCAACAAAGTCACGATCGTCATTCCTGAAGTCGGATTCGAGGAAACACCGACCAGACCAACGATGCGCGAGGACACGGTGACGAACATGAACGAAAAGACAGCGATACACAGAGCGCCGATTATTCTGACCAGGATATGGGAACCGATTCCAAGAACATGCGGGGTAAAGACGATCGCCAATACCACCGCCAAGGCGCCGATAGCCACGACAACCATGGGCAGATCGCGATCGGTGCGGAGCACTGCGGTCGCAGTTGCACCATTCTTGCGACGCAATTCACCCAGACCGATGCGGAGAGAGTCGAACATCGTCGGCAGCGCTTTGATTACGGTTATGATGCCGGCAAACGCCACCGCCCCCGCTCCGATGTAGCGGATATAGCGGGTCCAAATCTGCTGCGCCGACATGTCGCGTATCAACATCTCGCTTTCTGGAAACAGCGGTTGCTCCAGCCCGTGGCCGAACAGCTCGATCAGCGGGATGATGCCGATCCAGGAGAGCAAACCACCGGCCACCATGATAGCGGCGATGCGATAGCCGAGAATATAGCCGACGCCCAGCAGCGCCGGCCCCGCCTCGAGGCCGATTTCCGCCTTGCGCGGCACGGGCAATTTAAGACTCAGCGTTTCTGGCCAGAGGTGGAGAAATCCGGTAAATAATTTGTATACCGCTCCGACTCCCAATCCCAGAAAAACATTCTGCGCCCGGGCACCGCCTTCGTCGGCGGCCATCAGCACTTGCGCCGCGGCAGTGCCTTCGGGATATGGCAAAGTCCCATGTTCTTTAACAATAAGAAATCGGCGCAGCGGAATCATGAACATCACACCCAGGACGCCGCCAAGAACCGCCAACACGCCGATCTGCAGCAGCGATGGGTCAAAACCCCATAAAAACAGTGCCGGAATCGTAAAGATGATGCCCGAAGCGAGCGATGAACTGGCTGAACCGGTGGTCTGGGTGATGTTCTGTTCGAGAATGTTGGCTTCGCCAAAGAGCGGCTTGAGCAGGCGAAAAGCAGCTACTGCCACGATTGCCAGCGGGATGGCGGTGCTGATGGTCAAACCAACCCGCAAACCCAGATAGGCGTTGGCAGAACCAAAGATAATGCCGAAAAGAATGCCGGCAATAACTGCTCTAAAGGTAAAATCCCTGAGGTGCACCTCCGGTGCAATATAGGGTTTGTGCTCTGACATAGATGAACCTTTCTTAAGCGTTGGTGGCCAAATCGTCTTTTGCTGTTGTGCACCGGATCGTCAAGGGTATCGATTTTTACAGAGTTGACCAAACCTGATCCACAGCGCGATTTCCGCCGGATCGATTGCGATGGCTGCTCTGCTGTGGTTTAGTGAACGAGAAACTGTACAAGCGAATGTTCGTTCAATAACATAAGCATTTTGATCAGTTTAATCAAGGGTAAACCACATGAGGGCGCAAAGGCGTTATAAAATTTGCAGCCGGGAATGAAAACGGTTGGCTTTGGCAGCCCTTTTGGGCCGGCAAGACATCAAGGGTGCTCGCTGAACATTGGAGATTTTAATTGCATTTTATCATGGGAAAGGCTATATTTTACATTCATTAACATCGGGTAATCCGTTCCGGTTTGCCGACAATGCAAAACAGCTTGATATGACCATTGCGAAAAATATAGAAAGAGTTCGACTGGAGATCGCAGCAGCTTGTGAGCGATCGAACCGCAAGTCGGCAGACGTTCAGGTGGTGGCGGTCAGCAAAACGGTTGCCGTTCCGAAAATCATCGAGGCGATTGCAGCCGGAGTGACGATAATCGGTGAGAATCGCGTCCAGGAGGCGGTTGAAAAATCCCGATCCATCCACGAACCGGTCAGCTGGCACTTGATCGGGCACCTGCAGACCAACAAGGTCAGACGAGCTCTTGAGTTTGCCGCAGTTATCGAAACCCTGGACTCATTGCGTTTGGCGGCAGCTATTCAGCAACAAGCCGAACTGCTCGATCGAACGATCGATGTGTTTGTCCAGGTCAACACGTCAGGCGAAGAGACAAAATTTGGGCTTGCGCCTGACCAGGTTGGCGAGTTTATCGGTCGACTGACGGCCTTTGATCGTGTGCGGGTGATTGGACTCATGACGATCGCTCAGTTGGTCGGCGATGCAGAAAAAGCAAGGCCGTCTTTTCAACTTTTGCGCAAATTGCGCGACTCGATCAATTCCCAACGCGGCAACAAATCGCAGATTCCGTTTTTGTCAATGGGAATGACCAACGACTATACGGTCGCGGTTGAAGAGGGGGCCACCCATGTGCGCATCGGCCGTGCCATCTTTGGCGAAAGATAACCGACTAAAGGATCGAAACTGATGGGTTCACTCTTTATTGCTCTGGCAGATCTTTTGCATTTGTTGTTCACCCTTTTTACCTATGCGGTTATTGCCCGCGTGTTGGTGTCCTGGTTGTCGGTGCGACACGACTCATCACTTGTCGCCTATTTGTATAAAATCACCGAGCCGGTGCTGGCGCCGATTCGGAAGCTGATCCCACCTGTCGCAGGGTTGGACCTGTCGCCAGCCGCAGTGATTTTGCTGATTCATTTTTTGGATCGCTTTTTGGTTGGAACGCTGCGCCAGTTGGCGTTGACGTAATTCATCAGTCAATAAAGTCGGAGATTTGTCGTGAAGCTGACGCCTCTGGATATCCGCAAACAGGAATTCAAAAGGGTTCTTCGCGGACTGGACCCTGATGAAGTGGAAGCCTTTTTGGGCATGATGGCGGATGAATTCGAGATGCTGATTCGGGAAAAGAATCAGCTGAACGATGAACTGATCAAATTGCGCACGCAGCTCCAGGACTATCAACAGGTCGAGAGCACTTTGCGCGACACTCTGGTCAAAGCGCAAAACACAGTCGAAGAATCGCGGACAAACTCCCGTCGCGAAGCTGAAATCATCATCCACGAGGCAGAATTGCAGGGTGAGCACATCATCAAAGAAGCCAAAGAATCGCTTGTGGAGATGCGAAACGACTTGCACATGTTGCGTCTGCAGAAAGAATCCTTTGCGAAGCGGCTGCATCATTTGCTCGAGTCGCAGATCGAGTTGCTCAAAGTGATGAACATGGATGATGTCGGATTCGAGGATCTGGAAAAGGACCTGGAAGAGCCGCCGCCATCTGAGCCGAGCAACCGAACCCCTGCTGCTGCCGAACGCATGCCGATTAACCGACCGCAGCCCAAACCCGCTTCGGACCTCTTTGACGAAGAATCCTTCAGGGGCGAGCGAGCTGAACCCCGCATCATACGCGATGAGACCTTGACGCGCCATGTTCCGGATGCAGACAGCGAAGAAGACATCATCTCGCGCCGTGAAGATGATAATCAAACTCTGTCCGATCAGGTGATCATTTAGTTGTGCAGAATTGTCATCGCGAAAATCGCCGCAAATCTATGAGGGTCAATCAGGGGATGCGAGGAGGTCGTATGGCCAGGTGTATGGCTGTGATTATCGGGTTGCTTGTTGTATTGGCGGGGTGTGGTCATCAAGCGGCGTTTCGCCCTGATGAAGTGAGCCAGGGTCAGACGGTGAGTATCCAGATGACAAATGGCCGCTCGGTCGAGGGAACGGTTGTACGGATTGAAAACGATGTCCTGGTCGTTGTCGATGAGACCAACAACAGCTGGCGGGCTCGCAAAGAATCCATCGCCGCCATAACCGGCCCCGAACCGGTGCGAGACGATTGGGGCACTATCATCGGCGAACGCGACATTGCAGCAGCAAAAGGCAACAAGAATATGTGGACCTATACGATCAGCGGCGCATTGCTCAGCATGGGGACAAGTTTTTTCATCACCAGCATGGCCTCCCGCTCGATCGATAGCGATGACCGAAACCCGGTTCTCATCGGTGGAACTGCAGCGGGAACCGCTGTTGGCGCCTTTCTTTTTAGCCGCCTCGGTGCGCGCAAAGATCGCCAGGCAGCAATTGCAACCGTAAACGCTCAGCGCCGTGATACAGTGAAAGAAGAAATTCTGCTGGAAAAAGAGAAAACCGAATCCCTGCAGCAGCAAATTGAAGCATTGAAAAAGCAAATACAATAACGATTTGAGCGGTTTAAGGGTTGACAGTAAAGAATAGGGTTTTGCAGGCCTCTGCCCATGTCGCAGCGCGCTTTCCGAGGCCATTGGATTGTGGTCTCATTCTCGGAACCGGCTTGGGCGATATTGCGGCAGCAGTCGATAAGCCGGTGATCATTCCCTATAGCGAGATACCGCACTTTCCACAATCAACCGTCGCCTTTCATGCGGGAAAGCTTGTCCTGGGAAATCTTGCAGGACAAGCTGTTTTTCTTATGCAAGGGCGATTCCATTTCTATGAAGGTTATTCGATGCAGGAGATTACCTTGCCGGTGCGTGTGATGCATCAACTCGGCATCCGCAAGGTTATGATCACCAATGCTGCAGGCAGTATTCGTCCGCATTTGCTGCCGGGCACAATAGCTGAAATTGCAGATCATATCAATTTGATGGGTGACAACCCATTGATCGGTCCCCATGATCCATTTCTGGGTGAACGATTCCCGGATATGAGCGAACCTTATAGCGTTGCGTTGCGCCAATTGTTGCGACTGACAGCCAGTGAAGAGAACATCGACTTGCCCAGGGTGGTTTACGCGGCGGTAAGCGGCCCGAGTTACGAGACTGCCGCTGAGATTCACATGCTGCAGATGATCGGTGCTGATGCAGTAGGCATGTCGACAGTGCCCGAAGTTCTGGTGGCCAGACAGTTGGGCATGCAAGTGGTTGGTCTATCGGTTCTTACCGATCAATCCTTGCCCGAGGCGATGCAGCCCATTTCTCATCAGATGGTGTCGGATATTTCGCGGCAGGTGAATCCTCAGGTTACCCGACTGATCCTTGGATTTCTTGCCAAGTTAGAACGGGAGAAATAAGATGGCCGCAATCGGAATAATCGGTGGTTCCGGTCTATACGCAATGGATGAAGTTAAACTGATACGCTCGGTTTCCATGGATACGCCATTCGGTCTTCCGTCTGATGAATTGGTCGTTGGCAGGATGGGCGATCGCGAGGTCGTATTTCTGGCGCGGCATGGGCGCGGCCATCGGTTGTTGCCCACCGAAGTCAATGCGCGGGCCAATATCTATGCACTCAAGACTTTGGGTGTAAACTGGATAATATCGGTTTCAGCGGTGGGATCGCTCAAGCCTGAACTGCGGCCGATGGATTTTGTCATCGTCGATCAATTTTATGATCGCACCAATCAAGCCAGAGGATGCACCTTTTTTGGCGACGGCATAGTTGCCCATATCTCTTTTGCCCATCCGGTTTGTCCACAACTGGGCGGCGTGTTGCAGCAGGCGGCAAGGGCAGTGGGGGTGACAGCTCATGTCGGCGGTACCTATGTGAATATGGAAGGCCCGGCGTTTTCCACTCTGGCCGAATCGCAGATTCACCGCCAACTGGGCATGAGCGTGGTCGGCATGACGCAGATGAATGAGGCGCGATTGGCGCGCGAAGCGGAAATTTGCTATGCCACTCTCGCGATGGTAACGGATTACGATTGTTGGCATGAAGAGATTGACCAAAACGTATCCGTCGAGCTCATTTTGGACAATTTGCATAAAAGCGTGGCAAATGCGCGCGCACTGGTCAAACATGCAGTTGCCCACATCGATTTATCTTGTGACTGCTCTTGCCATCACGCCCTGCAAAATGCGATTGTTACCGACAAGAAAATTTGGCCTGAAAAAACCGTTGACAAGCTCAGGCCGATTCTGCAAAACTATCTCTGATTATCAGGGGTGTTTGGCCCCCAAACACCGAAGACATTGAAACTTAAAAGAATGCTGCGACTCATGTACGATCCTTTGCCTGAAAAATTGTCCTTGCCGGAACTCGATAAAGAGATTCTCAAGTTTTGGGAAGAAAACCGCATTTTTGAACGGAGTATCGCCGAGCGCGACGCAAACAATCCTTTTGTTTTTTATGAGGGACCGCCAACGGCCAACGGCCGTCCCGGCATTCACCATGTGATTTCGCGAACGGTCAAGGATGCAGTGTGCCGCTTGAAAACCATGCAGGGATATCGAGTCGAGCGAAAAGCCGGTTGGGATACCCATGGCCTGCCGGTCGAGATCGAAGTCGAAAAACAGCTCGGACTGGATGGCAAAGATCAAGTCCTCGAATATGGCGTGGCTGAATTCAACGCCAAATGCCGCGAAAGCGTTTGGAAATATAAACAGGAGTGGGACGAACTTACCCATCGCATGGGGTATTGGATAGATCTGGGTAATCCCTATATCACCTATCACAACGACTATATCGAATCGGTATGGTGGATCCTCAAAGAGTTGTGGAACAAGGGGCTGATCTACCTCGGGCACAAGATTTTGCCCTATTGTCCTCGTTGTGAAACACCGCTGTCGAGCCATGAAGTTTCGCTGGGTTATGCGGATGTCGAAGATCCCTCTATTTTTGTCAAAGCGAAAATTAAAGGACAAGACAACACCTATTTTCTGGTCTGGACGACCACGCCCTGGACGCTGTTGTCCAATGTCGCTCTGGCTCTGAACCCGGAAGTTAAATATGTCAAAATTTCACATCAAGGTGAGCAACTGATCCTCGCTGAGGCTCGTTTGATGGTGCTGGATGGAGATTACGAGATTCTTTCGTCCTACAGCGGCCAGGAGCTGGCGGGCATGGATTACGAACCATTTTTCACCTATGTCAAAACAGACAAAAAGGCACATTACACCGTTCTCGGTGATTTTGTCACCACCACAGATGGTTCCGGAATCGTCCATATCGCTCCGGCTTTTGGCGAAGATGATTATCAGCTGGGGATCAAATATGATTTGCCCGTAGTTCGGCCAGTCGATCACAGCGGACAATTCACGGCTGAAATCACGCCCTGGGCCGGGCGGTTTGTCAAGGATGCAGACAAGGAGATCATCAATACGCTCAAGCGCGAAGGTGTGCTGTACAAAACACAAAAGATATTGCACAGCTATCCCCATTGCTGGCGCTGCAAAACGCCGTTGCTCTACTATGCGCGGGAATCCTGGTACATCAAAACCACTGCCGTTAAAGACCGCTTGTTGGCCAACAACGAAAAGATCGCCTGGTACCCCGCCGAGGTCGGTGAAGGCCGTTTTGGCGAGTGGCTGAAAAACAATATCGATTGGTCGCTGTCGCGCGATCGTTTCTGGGGTACACCCTTGCCGATCTGGCAGTGCAAGTCATGCGGCCACGAGATCTGTATCGGCAGTGTGCAAGAATTGCGCGACCTGGGAAATGATGTGCCGACCGATCTCGATCTGCACAAGCCGCATGTCGATGCCGTTTTCATCGATTGCTCCAAATGCGGCAGTCAGATGCAGCGGGTGCCCGAAGTGATCGATTGTTGGTTTGATTCTGGCAGTATGCCCTATGCACAGCTCCATTATCCATTTGAGAACCGAGAAAAATTCGAACGCAATTTCCCCTCTGATTTTATCTCAGAGGGAGTCGATCAAACTCGAGGCTGGTTCTATTCACTGCTGGCGATCAGCACGATGCTTTTCGATCAGCCGGCCTATAAAACCTGTCTCTCGCTGGAATTGATTTTGGACAAGACCGGACAAAAGATGTCCAAGTCACGCGGCAACGCGGTGAATCCGTTCGACTTTCTCGACCAGGATGGCGCTGATGCGTTGCGATGGTATTTGTTGACCGTCAGCCCTCCCTGGGTGCCGACAAAATTCGATTCGGAAGGCATCAAAGAGGTCATTCGCAAGTTTCTGGGAACCTTGTTGAACACCTATTCATTTTTTGTTCTTTATGCCAATATCGATGGTTTTGCCTATCGCTCTTCGGAACGCCTGGAGGTTGCAAAGCGTTCGGAGCTTGACCGCTGGGTCATCTCTGCGATGGGAACCGTGGTCGAGCAGGTGACTGATTATTTGCAGCACTACGATCTGACAAGGGCAACCAGACGCATCGCCCAATTTGTCAGCGATGATCTTTCCAATTGGTATATCCGTCGGTCGCGCCGCCGGTTCTGGAAAAGCGAAATGGGCTTAGACAAGCAAGCCGCATTTCAGACGTTGTACGAATGCTTGTTGGTGGTGAGCAAACTGCTGGCGCCGTTTGCGCCGTTTGTGGCTGAACGAATCTACCGCGGTTTGACCCAGGGTCAAGGGGAGGCAGTGGAGAGTGTGCATCTGCAGCTTTACCCGCGGCCAGGGGAAATGCCGACCGATTATCACGACGAGGTTCTCGAAACACGAATGGAGCTGGTGCGAAGCATTGTCTTTCTTGGTCGATCTTTGCGCAATGAAGCGGGAATCAATGTTCGTCAACCTCTCGCCAAACTCGTGGTGGTCGCCAAGAGCGAGCACCGACGCGATTTGATTATGGGAGTTGAACATCTGATCCTCGATGAACTCAACGTCAAAGCGCTCGATTTTGTCGATGACGAGCACAAACTGCTCATTCAACGAGCAGAACCTGTCTTCAAAAACCTTGGGCCGAAATTCGGCCGGTTGGCCAACAAAGCTGCAGAGATGGTTCGTTCATTTAGCGAAAAAGACATCGAGCAAATCATCAATCACGGAGGGAAATCGGTCGTCATCGAGGGGCATGAAGCGACCTTTCTACCGGGCGATATCCAGATCAACACCGAGAACAAACCGGGTTTGGTAGCCGGCCAGGAGGGCGATTTGACTGTCGCTCTGGAAACCGAGATCACTCAAGAACTCAAATATGAGGGACTGGCTCGCGAGTTTGTCAACCGGCTGCAAAATATGCGCAAGGATTCCGGCCTGCAGGTGACCGACAGGATCAAGGTATGGGTTCTGGCATCACCCCTGCTCAGCCAGGCGATTGAAAGACTCTCTGAATATGTGCGCAGCGAAACACTGTGCGAACAGTTGACCGTCGGTGAGATCGGTGGCCAGATGCAAAAAGAGTGGAAAATCGGTCAGGAAAACACCACGGTCGGCCTGCAAAAGATATAAGAACGGTTCGTTTGTTGGGTTAAATGTTTCACCGGGCAAATCCGGTCCTGCAAGCTGCAAAAAGCAGCAAGTGGAGTCCGGCACACAAAAATCAGTGTTCGATCTCCACCAGATCGGATGCATTACTCCTGCATGCAGCGGAGGAGAGTATGACAAAAGAACAGCTCGAACAGATTAAAGCAGTGATCGTCGAAAAGCGCGATCAGCTGCGCCAGGAAGCAGACCGTCGCAAGACCAACCAGAATTCCAGCACCAGCAGCGGCGAGCACGCCAACTACTCATTTCATATGGCCGATCAGGGTTCTGATACCATGGAGATGGAGCAAAAATATATTTTTGCTTCTCGGGAAGGCAACTTTTTGTTCCACCTGGAAATGGCTCTTGAACGCCTGCAATCGGGTGAGTATGGTATCTGCATTCAATGCAAAAAGGAAATCGGCTTTGAGAGACTGCTGGCTGTTCCTCATGCGCGTCTTTGCATCAAATGCAAAGCCAAAGAAGAGCGCACCAAGCGAATGCGGAGTGCTTCACCAGATCACCAAAGTGATGAATCGATAAGCGAGTGATTAGGATGAAAATGGAATCTACAAATCGCATTTTTTTGGTGTCCAGCTTTATCGTGTTGCTCGATCAAATCAGCAAAATGATTGTAAGGTTATCGATGAATTTATATGATTCGATTCCTGTGCTGGGCGACTTTTTTCGTCTGACCTATATCGAAAACCGGGGTATGGCTTTTGGGATAAGGTTCGGCAACAATTGGTTTTTTACCGTTTTTGCAATTGTCGCCAGCATCGCCATACTCTTTTATCTGCTCCGAATGCAGGGAGAACATTGGATCAGCCGGTTTGGTCTGGCTATGATATTCGGCGGCGCAATTGGCAATCTTCTGGACAGACTCATCCGTGGTCGAGTTACCGACTTTCTCGATTTTGAATTTTTAGATATCAGCATACCGTCTTTTCGCTTTCTTTTTTTTAATTTTCCGGGTTATCAACTCGATCGATGGCCGGTCTTTAATGTGGCCGATATGGCCATCACGATCGGCATGATGCTGTTGTTCATTATCGTGCTTTTTGAACCGCAACTGCAAGAAAAATCCCACCTCGAATCGGAATCCGAATTCATTCATTGAACCTTCTCCTGACGCAGGGCGCGGTTGAAAAGCGTTGACCAGAGCTCATTTCCTGAACGGTGAGCGCGGGCAATGCGCGCCAAGGTCGAACCATCCCGCCACATGGTATGAGGATGGGAGCAAACCCTATGAAGGACTTGTCATGCACGTGATCATAATCGAAGAAGAGCAAAAGATTGCGGAGGCGATCGCCAGGGTATTGCTGCAAAATAAAATGATTGACAGCTGGCGCCAGGTTTCCGACCTCAGGCAATTGGAAGAGGCTTTGGAATTACCGCTGGATGGCATTCTGAGCAGCGAATCGGCTGTTGATCTCTCCTGTTTGCAGGCCCTGAAGATGGTGCGTTTGCGCCAATTGGATATTCTCTTTATTCTGTTGACCGTGCAGCAGAATCACCAGGTGGCGATCGAGTGTTTGAAAAGGGGGGCTGATGATTGCGTCTATCGCGATCAGCTCGACCGTTTGCCTGCTGCTTTCAAATCGGCATGGCAAAAGGCATCGGAACGCAGCCAGCAGAAACGGATGGAAAAAGCTCTCTTGATCACCAAGCTTGCCGTGGATCATGCTGCCATGGCAATGTACTGGATGAGTTTGGACGGCAGATTGATGTGGGCCAACGACGCTGGTCTAAAATTGCTGGGCTATAGCATTAAAGAAATCGATCAGATTTCCATTGATAAAATCGATCCGGGCTTGACCGCGAGTGTTTGGCGGGAATTTGTCACTACCTTGCGCGATAAAAAGTCGCAGATGGCCGAAATGCGGTTTCAGCACAAGTCGGGTCGTTCTCTGTCTGTGGAAGTGACCGCGAATTTATTCGAGAGCGATGGACGGGAATACCTCCTCCTCTTCGCTTTGGATAACGCCAAGCGCAAGAATGCAGAAGCAGAAAACAGCCGGTTGGTCACCGCGGTCGAGCAAGCGGCCGAGAGTATCATGATTACCGATGTCAAAGGACATATTCTATATGTAAATCCTGCCTTTGAGCGCATTGCAGGTTACTCGCGCAATGAGGTCGCGGGCAAAAATGCCAATATCCTTAAAAGCGGCAGACATCCGAGAATTTTCTATAACGAGCTGTGGTCCACCTTGACCAGCGGCGAAAGTTGGCATGGTCACTTTATCAATCGGCGCAAGGATGGGTCTCTGTTTGAGGAAGAGGCGACGATTTCGCCTATCAAAAATCAACAGGGGCAAACGATCAATTTTGTCGCCGTCAAGCGCGATGTGACGCATGAAGTGGACCTGGAAAAGCAGTTTATTCAGGCACAAAAAATGGAAGCGATCGGACGGCTGGCCGGCGGTGTGGCGCACGATTTTAACAATTTATTGACGGTTATCAACGGCTATTGCGAGCTGATGTTGAGCCAGATCGATGTGCATGACCCATTGCGCAAAAATATCGAGCAGATCGACAAATCGGTACAAAAAGGCGCCAACCTCACCCGCCAATTGCTCGCCTTCAGCAGGCAGGAACCCCTGGAAGCCAAAGTAATCGACCTCAACCGCAGTATTGCTGAAATGGGCAAGTTGATGAAACGAATTTTGGGCGAAGATATCGAATTGGAAATCCACCTCGACCCAAAGGCAGGCAACATCAAGGCAGATCCCGGCCAAATCGAACAGATAGTCGTCAATATGGCGATCAACGCCCGCGATGCAATGGTTGATGGCGGTAAACTTGTGCTGCGCACCAAACCGGTTTTTCTCGATGAAACCTATTGCAAAACCCATCTCAACGCTCAATCAGGGGCACATGTGCTTTTTTCGATCAGCGACACAGGCGTGGGTATGACCGAAGAAGTAAAGCTCAAGATTTTTGATCCTTTTTTTACCACCAAAAAAACAGGCACTGGTCTCGGCCTTTCAACCGTTTTTGGCATCGTCACTCAATATGGTGGACATATTGAATGTGAAAGCGAACCGGACAAGGGCACCATCTTTAATATTTATTTACCTCAAGTTGCTGAACCTGTTGAAGAATTGCCGGCAAAATCTGCGTTGCAGAGTCTACCACGCGGTGATGAGACGATCCTGTTGGTCGAAGATGAAGAAGATGTAAAAAGTCTGGCGGCACGAATGCTGCGATTGCAAGGTTATACCGTTCTGGAAGCACAGCACGGCGGCGAAGCTTTGTTGACCTGTGAACAGTATGCCGGGCCGATCCATCTGTTGATTACGGATGTGATTATGCCGCAGATGTCAGGCGTTGACCTCGCCATACGCCTGCAAAAACTCAAGCCGGCGATGAAGGTGCTCTATATGTCCGGCTATGCCGGCAGTATTCTCGCCAAAGATTACCCCGATAAAAAGCAATTGGCTTTTATGCCCAAACCATTTACCCTGCAGCAGATATCTCATCATGTCCGCCAGGTGCTGGACGGCTCGGTTTGACGGGCGCACCGAATAGGGAAAGGGCAGTTCAAATTTTCTGAACTGCCCTTTTATTGTCACCAGTGACTTGTCAAGCAGGCCGACTAAAACCCGCTAAAAGCATCATTCTCCAAGAGTGGACAAGCGTGGCAAATTCATCGCTGACAGAAACCAGACAAAACCCGGCCACCGCATAAAAAGACTATTCAGATAGAGCATCTTGCCGGTTTTGCGAATAGGTCCGCCCATCGCTGTTCAAGGTGAGACGATAGGTATAGAGCCCGGTCGCCATCTCTGCTGCATTCCATTGGATTCGGTGATAGCCGGCTGCCTGTTTCGCATCGACCAGCGAGGCAACTCTTTGGCCGTTCAGATTGAAAATCTCGAGTTTGACTGGTCCCGCCTTCGGCAGTGTGTAGGCAAAGGTCGTTTGGCTGTTGAACGGATTGGGATAGTTCTGCGCCAGCACAAAATCCGGTGCTACCGGATGTTCTTCGGCAACAAAGGCGACATGCTCGATATTGAAAAAAGTCAGGGAGCGCTCGATCAGCGCCTGCAACTCATCGGCTGCATAGAGGGTTTCGATTGGAAAAGCGAAATGCAGCAGGTGAGAAACGGCTGTACCGCCGCCGATTGCACCTTGATATTGGATTCCAGCAGCACCTGAATCATCGCTATAGGTAAGACAGGCAATGCTCCCGTCGTTGGCATTATAGATGTCAGGCGCTGACACATCGAATCCCTGCCCGCCGTCGTCCAAATGCAAAGTCAAATCATTAAAAATTCCGTCTTCAGTTCCATCGACAAGATAACCGTTGCCGTTTGCGCCGTTGCCCAGATAGGCAGCTTTCAGATAGGTATTGAAAAAGGCCTGTTGGTTGCGGGTACCGTATTCGTACAAATCGAGACCGATGTTGCTGCCGGAGAGGAGCATACAACCGCCGTTGCGCAGATAGGCCGTCACTTTGTTTATCGAGGAGAGATCGATCGTATCGCTGACGTTGTCGTTGTCACCGCATAGCCAAAAAATTGCCGCGTACTGGTTCAGGTTTATCTGGTTGCTGATGACCACATCGCGGCTTGCACAATCAAAGGAAACATCCAGGGAATGAAGGACTTCACAGACCTGGGAAGTAAACGGCTGTGCGGCTAAAGTCCAGGCGCCATTGCGGCGGGTAAATGCATCGACGATCAGCACCCGATTTTGCCCGACACCTCCGGCACCGTAGATGGTCTGCTCAGTTGCCTCGATTTTGAGCGGCCCCTGTCCAACAGGGCGTACGCTGAAAAACCATTCATCGCCCCCCAGCCCTGTAACCGTGACCGATGTCGCAGTGGAGCGCAGCATGCGTTCGTTGCGCAGCAGTTCCCACTCGCCTCCAGATTTGCGACCGTAGAGACGGTATCCGGAAATAATGGAGAGGTTGTCGGCGGGCATCCAGCTGATTTCATAACCGTCTGTCACCCGGCGAATATAGTTCAGTGCGATCGGATTCGGCGTATAGGAGAAGGCTGGAATACGCGGGGTTTCATAGAGATTCGAAAGTTCGGACTCGTTCCACGAGCGGTCGAATGCGGTTGCCGCATAGGTGAAAGTGTTGTTGAATCCAATCCGGATGGTGTCGGTCACGGTAAACGCCTCCGAGCCGAAACGAACGGTCAGGATGGGGGCAAGATCGAGATTGACCGGTTGCACCGGGGCGCGGTAGAGCGCAATCCAGCCACCTTCAGTCTCTTGCGCAATCGGCGTGACCGTTATCTGATAGGTAAAGGTGTCGAGCATGGCAACCGATAGTTGCGGCGCTGCCGGAGGCTGTGCATCGCGGATAGGCAAAGCGCGAATTTTGCTGCGATTGTTGAAATAGGTCTTTGCTGCTGTCTGAAAACTGTTGGAGCTTTCCCAAATGCCATAGCTGAAGAATTGAAATCCATCGACCCATGGAACATTGCGAACCTGATTGATCAAGCTTGTCGGATCGATCCAGGAAGAGGTGTTGCCAAGGGTGACCGAGTTGGGCCCACAGGTGTAAAGGCCTCCTGCCTGGATGCCGGGCTGAATGTAGCGTCCCCAACAGGAGCCGGATGCGTTGTCTTTGTCCGGGCCCCAGAGCATGTTGACAAATTCAGTGACGTTATAGGAAGCAGGTGATTCGTTGTACCAGTGGTAATGCATGGGGGTCAGCTGATCGGCATAGCCTTCATTGAACAAAAGAGCCGCATCTTGAAAAACGGAATTGTAGCCGTTCCACCCGCCCCAATTATAATTGCCCAGGGCAGCGACGGAGATGCGCACCCACGGTTTAAGCGGATGCAAGGTCTCCGAAAGCATCCGCATGAATTCCGTGACTGCCCAACGGCGCCATTGCGGCCAACTGCTGAATCCGTCCGGAATGCCGGCGCTGTAAGGGTGTTCAGAGTCATACAGGTAGGGCTTGCTCCCGGCTATGCTGTTTGGTTTTTGCAGCTGCTTTTTTTCTGTCACCATGCCGTCGAGGACGCGAAGCTCCTCTTCTTCGGACATGATGCTGCTCATGTCATCTTCATCGTATTCATTCCAACGACAAAAATCGAGATGTATGCCGTCGACGTCATAGTTTTCGGCTATTTCTTTGCAGATATCGACGGTATATTGGCGGACAGCAGCGATGCCCGGGGAGAGGCAACGATTGCTGGTCATATAAGCACCGTCCTGGTTGGTGCAGACCCATTCGGGGTGTTCATAAGCCGGGGTGCCGGGAACCATGCGCGACGTGTGAAAGCAATTGACCCAGGCATGGATCTCGAGTCCGCGCAGATGCGCTTGTTCGACGGCATAGGCCAGGGGGTCGAATCCGGGATAGCGGTCGCCGAGATAATTACCCCAGGGTTCATAGGATGATTGATAATAAGCCGTACCTCCCTGTCTGGCTTGCCACAGCACGGCGTTCATATTGGCCGCGACGTGGTCATCCAATATCTTGCGGATGCGCGCCTTGGCTTGTTCCGGATTTCTGTCACTGCTGTAAATTTCCCAGGTGATGACCCAGGTGGCGCGGAATTCAGTGTTGTTTGCAGCGGTCAGCGGCAGAGCAAAAAATAGCCCGAAAAAAAACAATTTTAACCATTTCATAAAAGAACCCTTTCGATTGCTCTCGGTCTCGATCGGTTTTTATGTAAATTGCTGCTGTTTCTATTCGGCCAAGTTTGTAGCCGTTTGCGGTCGACTGGCACAATCGCGGTGCTGCGATCAGCGCGCAATAACCAGTTTGCCTATGGTTTCGCTGTTTTGCACTTTGCCGTCGGTATCGCTGCGCACCTGCAGTTTGTAAAGGTAAACGCCGTTCGCCAGTGGATCACCGTCCTGATCGCTTCCATCCCAGATGACCGGGAAAATATTGAATCCGATGTTGGCCGGCTGCGGATCGAATTGGCGCACCAGTCTTCCGGACAGGGTAAAGATTTTCAGCCAGACAGTGGCATCGTGGCTGATTTCGTAGGTGAAGGCTGTTTGTTCAACCATTGGATTGGGCCAAGTCAGCAAATTCCTGATTTGCAGAGTCGAATCGGCCACGGCAAACAAATAGGTCTCTTCGATCGAGGAGTTGTTGGAATTATCCCAGGCTTTGATGCGCAAATCATGTCTGCCGGGGGCGAGATTGTAGATCGGGTATTTCAGCGACCCTTGTGTATAGCTTCCTTCATCATATTCAAAAAATTCGGTCAAGTCTTTGATTTCGGCATCGTTCCCGTCCAGAATCAGGGTGATTTGATGTCCGATATCGCCGGCAATATTGACGCCGCTGAGCGAGTCAGCGATATTGACATGCAAGACCGGTTTGGTCGATGCATAGTCACCGGGCGAAAATCCGGGGTCACCGAAATGGATTTTGATTTCTGGCCCTTCATGATCGACTAGCGCCGCGGCAGTGCCGCCGACCGGCAGGTTTTCCCGATTGCCTGTGCCTTCGGCATGGTCACTCCAAAAATAGGCCGTGATCCGTCCATCCAGCCCACCGTATGAAATGTCTTTGGGCACAATCAGCCGACTTTCGAATTGTCCGTTGTCGATCGAAGCCACTCCGCGGAATATGGTGTTGCCGGGCAATGTATAGTTGACATTGGAACCGAAATCCGTTGTATAGGTGCGGTTTCGTCGTGAGTCAACCATGCGCACCATGATTTTCCCGTCGTAATCGCTCCAGAGTTGCCCATCGCGTTCCACATGGCCGCTCACTCTGACCCGGCTGAGTGCCTGTATGCTGTCGGGCTCGATTTGATCAAAAATCGCGCGATATTGTGGTGCTCCCAGCCGCATGGCCGGATCGCCAAGCAAAATATACTTTTCACTGTTGTTCATGTTGCTGGACGATTGTTTGGCCAACAGCACCGCATCGCCCAGGCGTAGGGTCAGCCCGGTTTTGGCATAGTCTGCAAAGAGATTCTCATAGAGCGCATAGTTAAAGTCGGCATTGTAATTGGAATAAGCCAATCTCGATGACGAGATCATGGCGACTGCGCCGCGGTTGGCGGCATTGAGAATGCGTTCTGCAAGACTCTGCTTCTGCGGCTGGTCCCAGAAGGCAAATTCGCAAGTCGCTGCCACCCACACCGCCATGCGGTCACCGTTTTGAATGCGCTCGAAATCACTCGAACTGTTCAATACCCGTTCATGACTCCACAGATCGTCATTGCCATGGCCGATATAGTTGATCAACAACGATCCCTGATTGATCTGGTTGAGCAAATCCTCGGTGGCATCCGGTTTGGTTACCCCGGAAACGCTGGCATTGCGAACCGCCGGGTATTCCATGAGATAGATTTTTTTTCGATCGAGCAAATCGGGGATAAAGCCTTCTGCCAGTGTTTCGGTCTGCAAAGTGTGGATGACGTCCGATAAGTTGCCCTGCCCTCCAGCGATCAGTTCGTCGTCGCTGACCAGTGTAACCTTTTTCCTCCACTCCCCAAATTCGGCTTGTGCAACGTAGCGAATCAGTTTATCGACAGTGCTTTGGGCTTCGTTGACATTTTGTACCGGTATTCTGCCGATTGCCATCTGCATGCCGGCGGTGGGTTTTGTGTAGGTAAACCAGTCGTCGGTCGCCCGGCTGGTGGTTTCATAACGGTCGGTGGTCTCGTACGGCAAAATCAAGTTGGGTGTCTGATAAGCGAGGATGTTGCGATAATCGAAATGACCATCACCGAAGAGCAGCACATAGCGGGGACTACCCCAATGGGTCTCGGCATAGACGAGAAAATCACGCACTGCGGTGACGTCGACCAGTCCCCAGCTGAATTGATTGTAGACGTCGGAAATCCGCACGACTTCAGTTGCCAGGCGATCGTTTTGCAGATAGGTTTCATAAAGACTTTCCAACTGTGCCGCTTGCTGGTAAAAGTCGTCTGCGGTGATGATGATATAGTCAACGGTCCGGGGAGCGCGCAAATTGGTCACCGTGCGCTGTCGAATCGCATCCACCGTTCGATAAGCGCCGGGAGTCAGGGCCAAATAGCGTTTTGGAACCAGAGGGTCTGCATCGTCGACGAAACGCACCGAACCGGTGCTGACCGGCGGATTGCCGATGCGGCTGATTTGCCCAGCGTTGCTCACATCGAAAATCTGAATATCGTTGCGGCTGAATCCCTGGATCTGATAGAGAACAGCCCCTTGCCGCTTGGGCGCGTTGAAGGCCAGTTGGTCGCTGACCGCGCGAAACCGGCGTTTGTATTCGATTTCAATCCAATCGACATAGGCCATCGAGATGTCAGAAGTCGATTGATACTGCACGTTCAGGGTGTTGGGTCCGTCGAGCAGAATACCCTTGAAAAGCGAGGACGAACCGCCCAGTCCATAGCCGCTGGAAATGCCGTTGATGTTGGTTTGTTGAATAAAGAATCCATTCAGTTGCAGCCGAAACGAATGCGTGCCGGAAGTGGTGGCTGCCATTTGGACGCGCAACTCGGCGGTCGAATCGGGAATGGCGCCGGGCATGTTTAAGCTGAGCGAAAAGGACGGTTTGTCTTTGGTCAGCTGCTGTCCGAACCAGACAAATCCGGAATTGAGGACATTGTGCTGCTCTTTTTCTTCAAAGACCAAATCGGAAAAACTGGGCTCGGGAGTCAGATCGGTCTCCGGCAGCGATATTTTGTTCTCCATCCGTTTGCCGGGCGCAGAATTGAAGGTCAGCCAATAAATGTTTTCGTCGGTAAAATGGTTGATAGAGTGGCTATATTTGCCGGTTTGGGCGTCATAGGTTGCACCCTGCAGCCCGCGACCATAAAAGAGAATGTAATCTGCGTTGTCGAAGCGGCCGTCTTCCATGCCGACCAGAGTGATGGGGTTTTCTATCAAGCTGTCGGGGCGCGCAGTTTTCAGATCCATCGGCAACTCCCGCCCGCCGTTGTTGAACAGCTGCAACGTGGATGGGGTGATGCTGCCCAGCGGAACTCCTGCCTTTGCCAGCGTTTCGCCATCGACTTTGTAGATTCCTTCGTGCTGGATACCGTTTTTTTGCCGAATCACCAGCTGATACCAGTTGTTGCCCTCAAAGGTGCTTTGGCTTGTCTTGCGCAGCGCTGCAGGCGAACGCCGCCAGTCTTTTGCCTGTTCATAATTCAACAACAGCCGGCGATACAACTCTTCGTCCCGGCCCGGGCGAGCCGGTGGCGCAGCAGCAGCAGCAGCGTTGAACCGCACTCGTACAACAATACGCTGATATTGCCGGACCAATCGCTTTTCGGGTGCGACCTGCAGCGGGTAAAAAGTCAAGCGGATGATTCGCTGATTGCGAAAATAGGTCGGTTCCTCTGACCGCACCAACTGCGCAGGGAAGAAATTGGCAGTCGAATAGACAGAATCGATAGCCGTACTCTGTGCAGTCGCCATCATGCCGAGCTCATCTCTTGCGGGCGCCGCAGCCGGAAGCAGCCGGATATCGCTTTTTTCTCCATGCTCGGAATCGATTGTTTCTATGGCAACATCACCGTGCATAGGAATTCCAACGGTGATTGTGCGGACGGGTAGAATCGGCATGCCGATTTCGGCAACTTGTTCGCAGCGGTCAAACTGGATGATTGACTCATCCTTGTCGGACATCTTGATGATTTGCCAGTTTTGCGGGCGAAACTCGATTGTCAATTCCTGGTTCGATGTCGACAACAATTGCATGTCCTGGACAGGGGCTCCCCTGAGGGCAGCCAGAGAAAAAAGCAAAACAGGTACAAAGAGCGATCCGATTTTTTTCATCAAGAAACCGCTTTCATCCTCGGTTAAATGAATTGGTGCTTGGCGCCTCTTCGCCTGCAGGCCGATCCGCTTGTGCTTGCAGAACATCTTCGTTTTTGGCGATGATGCGGGCGGCAAAGGGGGCTGCAGTCCGTCGGGAATCAAACCATTTGATCACTCCGGCAGCGGCGAGCAAACCGACGAATGCGCCTAAAATGCCCGGCCCTTCGGCAGAATCTGGTGACGCCAAAACAGAACGGCCGACAAAATAACCTGCAATCAGGGCGGCGATGGGAAAGAGAAACAACAAAAAACTGTGGCCGATCAACTGTTTTGGCTGGACAAATACCGTCACCTGGTCACCAATTTTGGCACCAAGCGTATTTTCCGCTGTCAGGCGCATGCCGCCATCGCCAAAGCAATCGCAAAGGCCGCACTCCCCGCATTTTTCGCTTCGGTTCAGACGAACTCGAGCCCGATTCCCCTCCACTGCAAGCACAATGCCGCTTTCTTGCATGACTCGCTCCACTTGCCTTGACGCCAACTCTTTTCTTTGCAACGCCTGTTCGGCATTGACTACTCAAAAAATTAGGCATTTAATGTTCAACAAGCAATGTTTTTCTCCTGTTCCATTTTTTCATCCTGGATTCGGTGCTGACCGGTTCAAAATACATTCAATCGCTTGTTCTTTACAGGGTTGTGAAAATTGTGTTTTTCGCCCTTCTTGTTTCTGGCAGATTGATCTTCTGTGGGACTCGGTGCTTCGCACCGAATCCGGGTGTTTGCAGCGGTTGGGTGACACCCGTAGTTTCAATAAACTTGTATGCGAATCCTGTCTGCTGATGAGGAATCTTTTTCGGATAAAGAGATCGTGTGTTCACCGGGCTGCAAGGTCCATTGGCGGGAAAAGGGATGGGTGTTCCATCCAATCAGGCTGTCATCGACGAACCAGTAAACCGTATCGATTCCTTCAGAGACATTCGCTTCGAGGTGCAGGATCTGGTACTCGGGTCTCAGAATCGGATCGATTTTAAAAATATCGCCTTCGTCGGGAAACGCAATACGCAGAGATCCGGTTGTTGCTTGGGGTGAAAGGCTGTTGACGCGAAAGGGCAATGAGCGCTGGTTGGCAACCAACCATGGCGTGTATTCCGGCGGCCAGAGCTCGATTTTTTGTTTGACCACAAATTGGGGCAAGGTCCCGGCTTTAGCGGGCAGGTCGGTGCGGGAGTCGATGTCCACCCAGCGATGAACCGAGCAGGTATCCTGAGGAACTTGCGAGGCGAGAAACCATTCCTCCATCTTTTGTTCGCATGCCGGGCCAGGAATTTCACCCGATTGTGAACAAATTTTGCAGCGGATCAGGCCGGCCGGTTGATTAAAGGGTGCTGGATCTTTCTTTTGATGCAGAACAAGCATGATTTGACGAAAAAGCGGCCCGGCACCGCTGATGCCGCTGACGCGTTGCATTGGGCTGCCGTCGAAATTGCCGACCCAAACCCCTGCGGTATAGTCACTCGTATAGCCGATTGTCCAGTTGTCCCGATAATCCTTTGACGTGCCGGTTTTAGCGGCGCAGGGGAAAGGCAAGTTGAGGGGGCCTTGATAGCCAAAAGCCGGTGCTCGGGCAGCAGCATCGCTGAGCATGTCGTTTAATAGAAAACAGACTTGCGGGGAAAAAAGCGGTTTGTTATCCTGTTCATCGCTTTTATCGCTGGTTGCCGAATAACGCAACGGTTGGACCAGACCGCCGGTTGCCAGAGCTCGATACGCCCTGACCAATTCGAACAAACGCACCTCACCGCTGCCCAGGGTGAGGGCCAGCCCATAATGGGATGCGGGTTTGTCCAGACCAGCAAAGCCTGCGCGGTGCAACCGATCGAGCAACAGATCGCTACCCAGGCTTTCGAGCACGCGGACGGCGGGTACATTATAGGAACATGCCAGAGCGGTTCGCAAGCGCACCGGCCCGTGATAAGTTTCGTCGTAATTGTGCACGGTAAAATCGCCGCCGGCGGTTGCCGCATGGGTCTCAATATCCGGCAGAATAGAAGACGGTGTTAGCCCTCTTTCCAGTGCCAGACCGTAGGTGAAGGGTTTGAGTGTCGATCCGGGCTGCCGCAACGCCAGGACACCATCGACTTGGCCCTGCTGTTGTTCAGAAAAAAAATCGCGCGACCCTATCCAAACCCGAATTTCGCCTGTGCGGTTGTCAACCACCAAAACTGCGGCATTGGTGGCGTGATAAGGTTCGAGATTTTTTAGATGATCGTCCACCAAAATCTCGATTTGCTGTTGCAGCGGCAAATCGAGGGATGTAAGAATTTCACGTTCATCGATTGTTATTTTCGATAATACCCAGCGGCTGAAATGTGGGGCTCGAAAGAGCCGTTGGGGTTTGCTCAGCTCGATCCGCGCTTGCAGAGCGGTTTGCAGCTGCATGGAATCGATGATACCGGTCCGGTACAATCGATTGAGCACCTGATTCTGACGCTCGATCGCGCGCTGGGGATGGCGAAAAGGATCATAGAGACTCGGTGCACGCGGCAGCCCGGCCAGATAGGCAAGCTCCGGCAAAGAAAGGTGAGACGCCGGTTTATCAAAATAGGTTTGCGCAGCTGTTTCAATGCCAAAAGCCTGATTGCCAAATGGAATGCGGTTGAGATAGTGCTCGAGGATTTCGTCTTTGCTCAGCCAGTTCTCAAGGCGGATGGCCAAAAGCGCCTCGAGCGGTTTGCAAAGCGCATTTTGCGGCAAATCATAGATTGTTTCGGCCAATTGTTGGGTGATCGTGGAGCCTCCGGAGACGATTCGCCGATTTTTGACATTGCTCCACGCGGCACGCAACAAGGCCAGTTGATCGATACCGCAATGCGAACGAAACCGCTTGTCCTCCAGAACGATAAAGATCTGCGGAATAATCGGGGAAAATTCATCGATTTTTACCCAAGCCGCACGCCCCTGTTGACTGGAAAGGGTTTGTCGCAACAACAGTCCATTCCGGTCTTGAATGACCCGTGAAAGAACCGGTTCCTTTGCCAAACGCTCTTGATCCAGGGGTTGGAGAAAAAAGAGCGCGACGCCGGCACTGAGAAGAAAAATGAAAATGAGCGCAATTTTTAGGAACAATCGATTCATATGGCAGCATCCGATCGATTCTCGTGAAGCGATATCCGTTTTTCCCCAGGGCGTCGATCAAGCTTGACAGGTGGTTATAGAGTTTGTCTGTTCGCTGCGGAGCCGTGCCGATGTGCATCAAGAGAATAAAACCATTCAATCCGCTTGGCGACTTTTTTTCATGGCAATAAATCGAATTCAGAATTTCTGCCGAGGAGCGGTAGGATGTCATTTCGGGAGTGGTATAGTCTGCATGCGACAGGGTGCCGGGAGTGAAATTGATCAGCACTGCCCCGGCATCCTTTGCCCAGTCAGCAATTGTTGCGTTATACCATTCATAAGGCGGAATAAAGACGCTGGCTTTATTCCGCTCGATGCCGAACATGGCCATCGCCGCGTAATTGGCATCGAGGTCGGCAAAAAATTCCTCGCGGTTGACCAAAAGAGAGTCGCGATTTGACCAGTCACAATAGAGCAGATGTTGATCCGAATGTGGCCCGAGATAATGGCCGTCAGCGATCAATCCGCGTATCAAGGCGGTATTCTGCGGTTGGCGATAGAACTGTCCGGTAAAAAAGAAACCCGCCAAGATCTGTTTTTTTTGTAAAACGGTTCGAATCGTGTTGCCGCCGTCGCTGTAATCCCCGCCGGTGAAGATCAGCGCCAACTCTGGTCGGGTGGTATCGCCGCGCACGATTGCGCCCAGATGGCTGAGGTGAACCGGCAGCTGTTTGCACCCTTGCGATTGTGCGCCTGGATCTTGGCGACAAAACACAAACATCATACTCACCATCAGGAGCAAGACAATAAAATCGCGCCGCTGCGGTCTGGATTGCATCTTTTTCAATCCTGTTGGACTTGTGGCCGGCTCATGCCGGCTGTCGTTTTCTGCGCGATCAAATCGCGATAGGTTATAAGCTCGATCTGGTTCTGTTTGGCTTTTTCGCGCCAATCCGGCGAGCAGAGGGCATGCAGTTCGGCCTGCCGATGACGGCTCATCTGCGGCAAACCAAAGGAGTTGAGGTCTTTCATCGCCTGCAGCTCAGGTTCGTCGCGGCCAATATGAAAAACCAGCAAATAAGTGCCGCCCGGTTGCAGCCTGTCGATGATCGTCAGCAAACTGTCCGATTTTTCTTCGATCGGTACCGCATAGATCCCTTGTAAGGTGTTTTCGCCAAAGTAGCGCGAAATGCCGAGGTTATATTCTTTGGCCAGTTTTTCCAACAATTCACGCAATTCCGGTGTCTCGACAATTGTGCTCATGTGGTGGTCGAGGTAATCGATCCGCAGCCCCGAAGTCAATGCCCGCTCGATCTGGGCGCGCATTTCTGCTTCCACCTCTTCAATTTTTGGCGAGTGGGCGATAAAACTGGCGCGCGAGGGCCAGAAATGACCGCAGCTGTCGATGAGGCTGGCCGCCGCTTGCCGCCCGATGATCGGACCCCAGCGATAATTGGTCCATTCGGCATTGAGGGTCAGATGGACTCCGACCGAGATTTGCGGATTCTCCTTTAGCAAGTCAACCGCTTCCTGGTACCAGGGGCAGGGAAACATGACTGATGCTGAAAAGACAACACCGCTTTCGATCAATTGCTTGCACGCCATGTTGACCGCGTGGCACATGCCGATATCATCGCAGCGAATCAAAAGAGTCGCTGGGTTTGTTTTTTCGGCCGACCGGCTGATAGTGAATCCGAGCAGGATTGCGGTCAGACTCAACACCATAATCCATCGAGATCTTTTCATCGGTGTCCCTTTCTCTAGTTTTGCAGAGCTGCAACGCTTATGAATCAAAGTTTTTCCTTTGGCCAGCTTGAGTTCGAGGTCGATGGACGGCCCTGGTGAACAATGGCAAAGCCCCACGATTGCTGATGCAGCAGCGATTCGCCCGATTAACCCGGCTCTCATGCGAGTGCCTCCTTTGTGCTAGGCGAAACGATCAGATTCTTGGTCTATGCAGACCGCAATCTGATTATCTGCTGATAATATTCAATGGTCACCGGCATAACCGAGAAACGGTTGCCGCGGCGCAAAGCCAACAAATCGGCAAGGTTTTGCTGCCGGCGCAAGTCTTCCAGCGTGAAAAGCGGCTCAAAGGTTTTGACAGACTCGATGTCGACCATTAAACCAGCGCGGATTGTCGGGTGTCGATTTGGGATCTTTTATCTGCCAAACTCCGATCTGGTCTTTCATGTCATGAACCTTTCGGCTTGCGAGCAATGTGTTTGAATTGCTATCGTCGATTTTCCACGACATTTTATCGATAACAACTTCAGGATCTATGCATCTCAACTCCAACATTGCCTTGAAATAGTCAAATCATTGGAGTATATTTTCTATCAGCGATGTCACCCATCTGGACATCAAGAATCTTCTGGGGTCGGGTGTGGGGGAGCTGGTGTCTGGTACCCATTCTTCCGATTGCATCTTTGCAGGGCGAGCCGGATGACATAAAGATTTCGAATTAGATCGTAAAACGCAAGGGAAAAAGGAGGTCTATGCAAGCGGTATTGATGGTGGCAGGGAAAAGCACCCGCACCTATCCTCTCACTCTGACGCGTCCCAAACCCCTGTTGCCGATATTGAATCGGCCGTTGATCGAGCATAGCCTTGATCAAATGGTCGGGTTGTTTGATCAGGTCATCCTGATTGTCGGCTATCGGCAGGAGATGATCCATGGCCGACTTGGCGAATCTTATCGCGGTATTCGTCTGATCTATCAAGAACAAAAAGAACAATTGGGGACTGGTCATGCCGTCTTGCAGGCTGAGCCGCACATCCGCGGGAGATTTGTCGCCATGAACGGCGATGACCTTTTCAGCCGCGTCGATCTCGAAAAACTGTTGCAGGTGGAAAACGGGGCATTGGTCAAACGGGTGCCCGATCCCTCTCTGTATGGTGTCTATCAGGTGAATGCTCAGGGTTTGGTGCTCGATCTGGTCGAAAAACCCGATAGGGATTTGGGCGATCTGGCCAATATTGGCTGTTACATTTTTCTGCCCGAGGTCTTTGATAAACTCCGCAAGGCTCCGCTAAGTGTGCGGGGCGAGATCGAAATCGTCGATGGCATTTTGGGCATCGCCAGGGAAAAGCCGTTTTATACCGTGCCGATCAGCAGTTTTTGGCTGCCGACCGGCTATGCGTGGGATCTGCTCGAGCATCAGGATTTTTTTCTCCAGGATCTGCAGAACGATAACCGGAAAACCACAACCGCTGGGGCGCGACTGCAAGGCACAGTGCGGATCGGTTCTGACGCTCGAATTCATCCCACTGTTTCAATCGAAGGACCAGCCTTGATCGGGGATCGATGTCGTATCGCGCAAGGGTGCAGAATCGGCAGCGGCACGGTCATCGGTGCTGATGTTTGTCTGGAAAAAGGTGCTCAGATCGAAGGGTCGCTCGTGATGGATGGCGTCAGGGTAGGCGCAAACGCACGGCTTTTGCATTCGGTGGTCGGCAGCCGTTGCAGCATCGGTTCCCGGGTAACGACCGTTTCCGCAAACAGCGATGGTTCCACGATCCAATCGGTGATCAAGGGCAAAGCGATCGACAGCAAGCGCCGGTATCTGGGGGCGATTATTGCCGACGATTCGGTTATTGGCGATCGATGCACTGTGAATGCAGGTGTTAAAATCTGGCCGAATCAGCGAGTTGCTGCCGACTCCGAACTTGTCATCGACAGCATGCCCGATCCCGCTGTTTGGGGTTGATCATACCTCGCGATCGAGCGAACCACCTTCAAACCTCAGAGCGGTTTGGCTGCCGGCTAAAATACCAATGCAGGCAGAGCAAGGTTTTGGCATCACAAAATTCGTTGTTGATGAACCGCTGATGAACTTGCGATTCCGAGAGTTCGATGACCTGGATATCTTCTTCTTCTGCTGTCAGTCCACCCCCGTCGTTGACGCGCGTGGCGTTCGCTACGTCGACCGCATAGAGGAAAATGCGTTCCGATGTACCGCCGGGGCTTGGGTAGCATCGGCCGATGGCCACCAATTGATCGCCGGTGATGCGAAATCCGGCCTCTTCTTCGACCTCCCTTATCGCTGTTACGAGGAGTCCGTCGTTGCTCTCGACCGATCCGGCAACGACCTCAAGCGGCCAGGCATTCTGGGGCTCCACTGTAAAAACCGGATAGCGGAACTGGCGGACAAAATAACAACAGCTGCGAAGCGAATCAAATAACAAAACCGCCACGGCATCGCCGCGATAGACATTGATGCGCCGCACGGCTCGGCTCATCGTTCCATTGAATTTTTCGAACTGCAGAGTCGCTTCATCGAGCTGGATAAATCCTTTGTAGATTTGTTGCACGTTTTGGATTTGGACTTTCATCGCTGGTTTCCTGCTTGGCAATCGAATTTGACTGGATTTTTTTAAGATAGGTAAATTTCGGCATAGATTCAACCCTGAAGCGTATACCCGACGGCTTGAAATTCTCTTGATACTGATTCACTAAATCGCTATACTTATGAGAATTGAACAAAACAGGGTTGCACACTCTTCTCAAGTCCAACTAATTCGTTCAGAACTGGCCGCGAAATGCACAGCATGAATGGCTGAGAAAGCCAAGTTTTGCTCGAGACTATCGGACAGACGAAAGCACAGATAAAAGGAGTCCGGAATGCAAGATGGTAGATGGATGCGGTGGGCTTTATCGGCTGCCGTTGTTTTTTGTGTGGTCGGCTGCAAAAGGACTCAGCAGCAAGGTGCAATCACGCTGTTGCATACCAATGACATGCATTCGCAATATATCCCGATGGCTGCGACCTGGGTCGATACCAAGCCAAGACCGTTGATCGGCGGAGCAGTTGCTCTGGAAGAACAGATCCGCCGGATACGTCAACACCGACCCGCCTCACTCCTTCTCGATGCCGGCGACATTCTTACCGGAACTCCCTTGTCCAAGATCGCCGTCAACGGTGCCAAAGGGGGCGGATTCGTCGAAATGATGAATTTGATGGGCTACGATGTGATGACCATCGGCAATCATGAATTCGATGAGGGGCAGGAAAATTTGCGCCGTCTCATCGAGCTGGCTGATTTCGATGTGCTGTCCGCCAATCTGCTGGTCAATGGCAAACTGTTGGCGCCCTTGGGCGAAAAAATCTATCAAGTCGGCAATCTCAAAGTGGGTGTGGTGGGTTTGATCCTCAGTGACCTCGCTGACGTCACTGCAGTAAAAAATCTTGCCGGGGTAGAAGTGCTCGATCCGGTTCGCACAGCCCAGAACGCCATCAACCGGCTGGATCGCAAAACCGACCTGATTGTCTTGTTGAGCCACCAGGGCTATGAACAGGACCTGCAACTCGCTCAGCAAATCCGCGGCGCAGATGTCATCATTGGTGGACACAGCCATACTCGTTTGCCCAAGCCGGTGAAAGAAAACGGCGTCCTCATCGTTCAGACCGGTTCGAAGACGACCAGCCTTGGTGTGTTGACCTGCTCGGTAGCTGGCGATTCAATCGCCGACTATGACTATGAACTGATATCGACCTGGGTAGACCAGGTGAGGGAGCCGTCGAAGCTGTTGACAGAACGAGTCGAGCTCTATCGACGACAGATCGATGATGAATACGGCAAAACGATCGGTACCCTGTTGACCGATTGGGTGCGGACGGATTATGCCGAGAGCAACCTTGGCAACTTTGTCACCGACGCCATTCGCGATCAAGCGCGATCTGATTTCGCAGTGATCAACGGCGGCGGCATTCGCAAGGATTTGCCCGCCGGCCCGATCACCAAACTGGATATCAACGAAATTCTGCCATTTTCAAACTATCTCGTCACCTTTGAATGTACAGGCAAAGATTTGCTCACCTTGATCAAGACAAACGCCCGCGCCGCTGCTTTGGAAAAGCACAGTGTGCTGCAGGTGTCGGGCATCGACTATAGCTTCCGAAAAATATCTGCTGATGATGTGGCAATCTTGTCGGCCAATGTGGGCGCTAACCCCATTGATCCTCAGGCTGTTTACCGCGGAGCGACGGTTGATTTTGTTCTTTTTGGACAAAGCCAGCGCTATTTCGGCTTTGAACCGCAAAAACATTCCGAGATCGGAATCTTGCTCGCCGATGCGGTCATCGAAAGAATCCTGCAGCAGACCGAGATCCGATCTTTTATTGAAGGACGCATGCAGCGCCGATAGCTCATCGATGATGATGAACATCCTGCTGCCTTGATCAGCAGGCTGAAGAATCCACATTTATTCAGGGAGGGAGAAGAAATGAAACGCAGACAGATCGCGGTCGGTTTTTCCGCATTGCTGGTTATTATCCTGATGGCATGGGTAATTTCTTGTGCGGTAAATCCAGTGACTGGCAAGCGGGAGCTCATGCTGTTGTCCGAGGCGGATGAAATTTCGCTGGGACAGCAAACCGATCAAGAAATCGTGCAGACCTATGGAGTCTACGAAGACGCCGCGCTCAATGCCTATGTCAACAATCTGGGGCAACGGATAGCAGCTATCACCCATCGCCCCAATTTGCCCTACACCTTTAAGGTGCTCGACACGCCGGTGGTCAATGCCTTTGCCGTGCCAGGCGGCTATGTCTACCTGACGCGAGGCATCCTGGCCTATATGAACAACGAAGCCGAACTGGCCGGAGTCATCGGCCACGAACTCGGACACGTCAACATGCGCCATTCCGCTCAGCAATATACCCAACAGAGCCTGGCCAGTCTGGGGTTGGGAGTTGGATTGATCCTTTCGGAAAAAATGCGGCAATATTCAGATCTTGCCCAATTCGGCGTCCAAATGTTGTTTTTGAGCTTCAGCCGGGCAGATGAGCGAGAAGCCGATGACCTGGGTGTGGACTATTCTCTCAAATCCGGATACGACTCGAACGGGATGGCTTCATTTTTCGTCACTCTGGAACGCATGAATCCGGCTTCCGGTGGCGCCAGCTTGCCGGAATGGTTTTCCACCCATCCGAATCCGGACAATCGCATCCAGGCGGTCATCGATCGAACCGCAAAGAAGAAAAAAGAGATGGCAGGCACCAATTTCGCCATTAATGAAAGCGAATATCTGGCCAAACTGAATGGCCTGATCTTTGGTGATGATCCGCGTCAGGGATATGTCGACGGCAACGCTTTTTATCATCCCACCATGAAATTCAGTTTCCCCGTACCTTCCGGATGGACCGTCAACAATACGCCGGCACAAGTGCAGATGATCTCCAATCAGCAAGATGCGGTCATTATTTTTGGCTTGAGCGGCGGCACCAATTCAGCCGAAGCCGCCAGGGCATTTGTCAGCGAAAGCGGTGTGACGGTCAAGCAACTGGATGCCGTTTCGATCAACAGCTTGACGGCTCATCGTTTGGTCGCTTCCTTGCAGAATGAGAGCCAGGCCCTTGGTTTTCAGTCGTTCTTTATCGAAAAGGACAACAACATCTATGTCTTTCACGGCTACACCACCGAGCCACAATTCTCGGGATACCAAACAACCTTTGAAAGAACGATGAGAAGTTTCACCACCCTCACCGATGCCAATCGCATCAATGTGTCTCCCACAAAACTGATAGTCAAAAAAACGCAACGCACCGGGACGGCGCGCACCGTTCTCCAGTCATTGGGTGTGGCACAAGCGGATTTGGAGAGTGCGGCTCTGATGAATGGTTTGACCTTGGATCAGCAGGTACCCGTCGGCAGGATGATCAAAGTGACAAGCAAATAAAAGAAGGCAGGAAGATAAAAAAAGCGGATCAGATTCTGATCCGCTTTTTTTGTTGTGCATTTCACTGGTGTCCGGTTACCGGACACCAGTCTATGCATTTTTCTGATTAGTTGTTCAGAGCTTGCGGTTGACTCGGCCCATCGGAATCAAAGCCGATGGAAGACTTTTTCCCTTCGATGAATTCGAGTTTGTCGCCGCGTCTTTTAACGCGGATTTGACTGCCATCCGTAAAACGGCCTTTTAAAAGTTCTTCAGCGATGGGATCTTCCAAATAGCGTTGAATCGTCCGTTTGAGCGGCCGAGCGCCAAAGACCGGATCAAATCCTTTGTCCGCGAGGAATTCTTTTGCCCCTTTTGACAACTCGATGCCGATATTGCGGTCTTTGAGTTTGGACAGGGTTTCCAAGAGTACGATGTCGATAATTTTAACCATGTCTTCGCGCAGCAGTTGATTGAAAACGACAATCTCGTCCACCCGGTTGAGAAATTCAGGGTTGAACAAGCGCTTGACTTCTTCGATAATTCGGGCGCGCATGGTGTCATAATCAGCTGATGTTGATCTGGTGCTCATTTCAAAGCCAACGCCCGAGGTGCGGCTGATCTGCCGGGCACCGATGTTGCTGGTCATGATCAAGACTGTGTTCTTGAAATCGACTTTGCGCCCGAGCCCATCGGTCAAGTGTCCCTCATCAAGAATCTGCAAAAGAATGTTGAACACATCGGGATGGGCTTTTTCGATTTCATCGAACAGCACCACCGAGTAAGGATGGCGCCTCACCTTTTCAGTCAGTTGGCCGCCTTCTTCGTAGCCGACATAACCTGGAGGCGCTCCGGTCAAACGAGAAACAGCAAATTTTTCCATAAACTCCGACATGTCGATGCGGATCAGCGCATTTTCGCTGTCGAAGAGGAACTGCGCTAGTTCTTTTGCCAATTGCGTTTTTCCCACCCCCGTCGGCCCAAGAAAGATAAAGGAGCCGATCGGACGATTCGGATCTTTCAATCCCGCACGCGTGCGCTGAATCGCCTTGCTCAGCAAATCGATGACCTGGTCTTGGCCAATAATCCGTCTTTTCAGTTCTTCGCTGATTTTCAACAGCCGGTTCGATTCCGCTTGCGCCACTCGCGTCACCGGGATGCCGGTCATCATCGACACCACTTCCGATACATCTTCGATCGTCGCTTCGGCAAAAGAGCTTTCTTCGTCTTCATTCCAGCGGGTTTTGGCATCTTCCAATTCGGCCAACAGGCGCTTTTCCTGGTCGCGAAGCACGGCTGCTTTTTCAAAGTTTTGTGAGCGCACCACGGTGTCTTTTTCAGAACGTGCTTTTTTGATCTGTTCCTCCAACGCCGTGATTTCTTTGGGCACAACAATATTGGCCAAATGCACGCGTGCGCCGGTTTCATCCAACACGTCGATCGCTTTGTCCGGCTGAAAACGATCAGAGATGTAGCGATCAGAAAGCCTCACGATGGCATCGATCGCTTCAGGGGTAAATCTGACTCGATGATGCGATTCGTAACGCAGCTGTAAACCGCGGACGATCTCATAGGTTTCCGGCAATGAGGGCGGATCGACAATCACTTTTTGAAAACGGCGTTCGAGTGCACCGTCTTTTTCGATAAACTGCCGAAATTCATCAAGGGTGGTGGCCCCGATACATTGGAGCTCGCCTCGGGACAGCGCGGGTTTAAACATGTTCGATGCATCGAGTGATCCCGAAGCGCCGCCGGCGCCGACAATCGTATGCAACTCGTCGATAAACAGAATGACGTCGCGGGTTTTTACCAGTTCATTCATGATGGCTTTCATGCGCTCTTCGAACTGACCGCGGTATTTGGTGCCGGCCACGATTGCACCGAGGTCCAGAGTGACCAGACGCTTGTTGAAGAGAATGCGCGGAACTTTTTTCTCGACAATCCGCAAAGCCAATCCTTCGGCGATCGCGGTTTTGCCTACCCCGGGTTCACCGATCAACACGGGATTGTTTTTCTTGCGCCGGCTCAGAATCTGGGCAACCCGCTCGATTTCCTTGTCTCGCCCGATGATCGGATCGAGCTCATTTTTGCGCGCCAACTCGGTCAAATCGCGACCAAAATGATCCAACGCCGGAGTCTGCGACTTGCCCGGCGCTGCTTCTGGTTCGGCGCTCGCACGGGTTTCTTGCGCACCCTGCGTTATGCGATCCAACTCCTCGCTTACCGCTTCGTAGCTAATCTCGAAACTGCTGAGGATCTGCGAGGCCAACCCCTCTTTTTCTTTGACCAGCGCCAACAGCAGATGCTCAGTGCCGATTATGTCGGACTTGTGGCGATCGGCTTCCATGTATGCGGTTTTCAGTATTTTTTCGGCGCGCTTGGTAAATGGAATATTGCCGATGGTCATGGTTTCATTTGCGGCACGCCCCGCTTCTTCGATGGCAGCTCTGATCTCATCCAAATCGCAACCCAATGACTGCAAAATTTCGATTGCAACTCCCTCGCCTTCGCGGATCAAGCCCAAGAGCAAATGCTCGGTGCCGATATAATCGTGTCCAAGCCGCAGCGCTTCATCGCGGGCAAATTGAATCACCATTTGAACGCGACTTGAAAAATTGTTTTTCATAATCACTCCTGGCCATTTCTCTGCTGGGTTCACATCCATTGGCAAAGCAAATTTCCGCTTCAAATCCTCCGGCGCACCTTCGTTTGCAGGTGCCTAAATGTGTGCCCAAAAGCTATAATTCAGATTCGGTGTTAACCGAATCACCACCCCGCACAAAGCAAAAATCTCAAACCACCTGTCGAACTGTGTTCATTAAACTTTGAGCAACCGCTATCCGACTGATATTGTTAAAGATCTGGCACTTCGCACCAAACGTGCATATAAAAAGGTAAGTCTTTTTTTACCAAATTGCAACAGCCTTCTTGTGGCTCGCTGCCACTGTCCAGCTCCATCCGAGCGGTTGACAGAAACTTGCTTCTGCCGCCATTTTTACTATCTGTTAAACCCACTGACGGCGTTGTTGTTTCAACCCATTTTTCCAACAATGTGCCTCAAATACTCTATTCCGTTTTTGTTGAAATGGATTTCGCTATGCAATACGAAATTATTACAAAATGTGCAAGTTTGTGACAACTGTTTGGAATGGTTCATGATATAAATTATTGAAATAAAATAAATTGCACAAAAACTCAAGCGCGGCGAAGGGAGATCTGCCTGTTCAAATACAAATACCATGCCACCCAATAGGGCCTGTTGAATGGCTGGGATCGATTCCTTGGGAAGAGATGCGGTTTTTTACGCCAACCGATGCGTTGAAGAATTGCTCTTGATCTTGCCATCGTACAATTCGATGACTCGATCCGATTGCTCGGCAAGAGTGAGGTTATGGGTGACGATGATCAATGTTTGTCGATGGTTGCGGCTGATCTGCCACAGAAGCTTGTGCAAAGCATCGGCGGTGTGCACATCGAGGTTTCCAGAAGGTTCGTCGGCGAGAACAATTTTCGGGCGGTTGATCAGTGCACGCGCCACTGCCACGCGCTGTTGTTCGCCGCCGGACAGCTCGCGGGGTCGGTGCAAAGAGCGGTGACTGAGACCCACTTCTGCCAACAGGTCGAGGCTGGCTTGGCGCACTTGATCGCTATCGCGTCTGGCGATCAAGCCCGGCATCATGACATTTTCCACAGCGTTGAACTCCGGCAGCAAGTGGTGGAATTGAAAGATAAAGCCGATGGTCTGATTGCGAAAAGCCGCCAGACGCGATTCTTCAAAGCTCATCACATTGTGTCCGTCGATCTGGATTTTGCCGCGAGTCGGTCTGTCCAGGGTGCCGATCAGGTGCAGCAAGGTGCTTTTGCCCACTCCCGACGGCCCAAGAATGGTGACGATTTCGCCGGCGGCGACATCCAGATCGATGCCTTTGAGAACCGCGACATCTTGCGCGCCGTCAAGATGGTAGTTTTTATGCAGGTCTCTGATTTGCAGAATTGGATTCGTCTCTTTCATCGATTCTCCAGAGAGGACTATTCATAACGAATGGCCGCAACCGGATCGAGTTTGGCGGCTTTGGCAGCTGGATAGACTGCCGATAAAAAGGTAATAACAATGGCCACAATGCCGATCAACGCCACGTCGGTCCATTTGATCAGCACGGGTAACCATCCAACAATATAAACTTGTGGAAGCGAGAAGAATTTAAAATGATCCTGGGCAAGGCAAAATCCGACGCCGATTGCGATGCCGATGAGGGTGCCGATCACCCCCACGATGGCACCTTGCAGAGTAAAGATGCGGCGAATGCAGTCAGCATCCGCTCCCATCGATTTTAGAATACCGATTTCACGGGTTTTTTCCATGGTCACCATGATCAGGGTGCTGATGATGTTAAAAGCCGCCACGGTGATGATCAGGCTGAGGACGACAAAAGCAGCCCATTTCTCGATTTCCATCCAGGCGAACAGGTTGGGATTCAATTCCCGCCAGCTGATCGCTTCGTAGGGAGGTCCGAGTTTTGCCTGGATTCTTTTTGCGTATTTTCCTGCCTGATCGAAATCGTGCAGTTTGACCCAGATGCCGCTGACATTCTCTCCCAGCTTGAAAAGTCTTTGTGCCGACGGCAAGGAAATATAGGCCAGATTGTCGTCAAACTCGTACAAACCGGTTTCAAAGTAGCCCACGACGCGGAATTTGCGCATCATCGGAGTATCCTGCAAGGTGCGCACACCGCTCAGGCTGATGAGTGTGACTTCATCTCCGACAATGACCTGCAGGCGTTTCGACAATTCAAAACCGAGGATGATCCCGGGTTGTGCGGGATTGCCTTCGTACGGCATGGGATCGAGATTCAGAGTCCCATAGATCAGGTTTTTCTCGAGCTCGACAACCTCTTTGGCGGATTCGGTTTCGATGCCGCGGATGATGATGCCGGCCTGCGCGGCGCGCGATTTCACCAGCCCCTTGTTTTCGATATAGGGGGAAACTGTATTGACTCCGCGCAGTGCACGGATTTGATCGCTGATAAAACCGTAGTTTTTCATTCCCGATTCGTGAACCGTGCGCACATGGATGTGCGCATCTGCGCTCAGAAACCTCGAACGCACTTCTGCTTCGAAGCCGTTCATCACGGAGAGGACAATGATCAGCGCCGCCACGCCGATGACCACGCCGCTGATGGAGATATAGCTGACCAGGGAGATAAAACCGGTCTTGCGTTTGGATGCCATATAACGGCGGGCTATAAAAAGTTCGGTTTTCATTTTACCGTCGCAGTTTGTCAATCGTGGCGGATCGCATCTGCTGGCGCCATTCTCGCTGCTCGCAAAGCGGGCACCACTGAAGCCAAAAAGGCGATGAGCAGTGAAGCTATGGTCACTTTTACGAAATCGGACTCTCGCATCAGCACCGGCAACCAATCGACGATATAGACATCTGCAGGCAGTGCGAGAATGCGCCAGGTCTGTTGCGCATAGCAGATCAGGAAGCCAAGCACATTGCCGGCCAATGCGCCCAACAAACCGACCAAAAGTCCGGAAAAGGTGAATACAAGAAAAATACTCAAATGGGTTGCGCCCATGGCTTTGAGAATGCCAATTTCACGGGTTTTTTCCATCGAGATCATGATCTGGGTGCTGGCGATGTTGAAACTGGCCACCAGGATGATCAGACTGAGAACGATGAAAAACGCCCATTTTTGGATCTGCACCCAGGCAAAGAGATCCGGATTCATATCTCCCCATGATTCAGCGATAAAGGGATAACCGATGCGCTGATTCAGCGAATCGGCTACAGCCGGGGCGAGATTGTAATTCGTTGTTTTGAACTCAAAGCCGGTGACGCGGTTGGGCATGTTGACCAGTTTTTGTGCAGATGGAACAGAGATGTAGACATAGTTGTTGTCGAGGTCGTGAAATCCGGTCTTGAGGGTGCCCTGCATTATGAATTTCATCATTTGCGGCAGGTCGGATAGCGATGATCCTTGTGAAAGACTCACCAGGGTGAATTCATCGTTGATCTCGATGCCCATGCGTTCCGCCAGGCGCGTCCCGACGATGGCGCCGGGCAGCATACGCCCGCTGGCGTTCACTTTTTCAGTGAAATCGAGATTGCCGCTGGCCAGATTTTCCCCCAGCCGGGTGACCTCGTGGCTGGTCTCGGGTTCGACGCCGCGGACAAAAACAGCGGTTTGATCGTCTTTGGTGCGCAGCAAACCTTTGTCCGAAATATAAGGGGTAAAGGCCTGCACTTCAGGCTGGCGTCGCAGACTATCGGCCAGAGCCGCGGGGTCATCGATGCCGCGGTCGAGATAAGCGCGCACCCGGCCGTGTGCAAAGACACCGATAAAACTCTCGCGCACTTCGGTTTCGTAACCGTTCATGACCGACAGGGCGATCACCAGGGCGGCGACTCCGATGATGAATCCGGCTATCGAGATCATCGCGACCCTGGAGAGCAAAAAGCCTCTGCGTGTCGATTTCAGATAACGCGAGGCGATAGTAACCTCAAAAGGCAGCATCTATTGTTCCGGTCTCATGGTTGGGAAAAAGATCACATCGCGAATCGATGCCGAGTCGGTGAGCAGCATCACCAGGCGGTCGACGCCCATCCCCAGCCCGGCGGTTGGCGGCATGCCGACTTCCAGAGCACGGATAAAGTCGTCGTCCAATTGATGCGCTTCTTCATCGCCGGCTTCAAAGGCGGCGCGCTGGGTTTCAAAGCGCTCGCGTTGGTCGATCGGATCGTTCAGCTCGGTAAAAGCATTGCCGATTTCCCTGCCAACCACAAACGGTTCAAACCGCTCAACCAGGCGCGAGTCGGAACGGTGCCGTTTGGCCAACGGCGACAATTCCACCGGATAATCGCATATGAACGTGGGCTGGATCAAATTGGGTTCGACCTTTTCCTTGAATATTTCGTCGATGATTTTTCCGGCGCTCCAGCTTTTCTCCACGGGGATATGCAGCTGTTTTGCTGCGGCGGCCAACTCTTCGCGTTCCTTGCCGTAGAGGTTGATGCCGCTGTACTGCTGCAGGGCTTCGAACATCGGCAATCGCCGCCACGGCGGAGTCAAATCGATCTTCTCGCCCTGATAGGTCAGCTGCAGAGTGCCGTTCAGCTTTTCGCTGATGGTGCAGACCATCTCTTCCACCAGATTCATCATGAATGTGTAATCCTGGTAAGCGACATAGAGTTCCATCATGGTGAATTCCGGATTGTGCGTGCGGTCGATGCCTTCGTTGCGAAAGTCTTTGCTGATCTCGTAGACACCTTCAAATCCGCCGGCGATCAAACGTTTGAGATAGAGTTCATCGGCGATGCGCATGTACAAAGTGATATCAAGAGCGTTGTGGTGGGTGGTGAACGGTCGCGCTGCAGCGCCGCCGTAGATCGGTTGTAAAATCGGTGTTTCCACTTCCAGATAGCCCCGCGCATCGAGGTATTCGCGCATGGCGGAGATGACCCGGGAACGCTTGATAAAGACTTCTCGGACTTGCGGATTGACGTTCAGATCGATATAGCGCTGGCGATATCGCTGTTCAGTGTCGGCAAAGGCGTCGTAGACGATTTTTTCGCCGTCTTTTTCTGCCTGTTTGACGATGGGCAGCGGTCGCAGATTTTTGGTCAACAGGGTGATCTCTGCAGCAGAAACCGTGATCTCGCCGGCATGGGTCTTGAAAACCTGGCCTTTGATTCCGACGATATCGCCGATATCGAAAAGTTTAAACACTTCATAGGCTTGCTCGCCGATCTGTTTTTGCCCGACATAGAGTTGAATGCGGCCGCTGGCATCCATCAAATCGCAGAAAGTCACTTTGCCCATCGGCCGCAAGGACATCAGGCGGCCGGCCAGCGACACCGTTTTACCTTCGTACCCGGCATAATCGCTGCGAATCTCTTCGGTCATGTTCGTGCGGCTGTAGGCATAGGCAAAAGGTTCGATATTGGCCTCGCGCAATTTGAGCAATTTCGCCCGGCGGATTTTCATGACCTCGTTGAGATCGAGTAATTCTTCGCTCATTTATTGTCTCCAGGTTATCGATTGGCCGCGCTGAAAATCGGTTCAGACGACCGATAGATCCGTTCCACTCGTTTGGAAACCCAGCAGGTGACTTCGTAGGGAATGGTTTGCAGTTTTTCGCACAGCGAATCTACGGATATGCAGTGTTCTCCATCCGTGCCGAAGAGAATGGCCTCGTCGCCTGCCGCCGCATCGCCGTCCGGACCGATGTCGGCCAAAATCAAATCCATACAAACCCGGCCGCGCACAGGACACACTTTGCCGCGGATCAGCACCTCGCCGCGGTTTGACAACAGCCGGTTGTAGCCATCTGCATAGCCAACCGCCAGAGTCGCGATACGGGTGGACCGCTCGACGATATATTTGCGACCGTAACTCAAAGAGGTGCCCGGCGCAACGGTCTTGACATGCAACACCCTTGTTTTGAGGGTCATTGCCGGCCGCAACAGCACGCTTTTACTGGTTTCCGGCGATGGATAGTAACCGTAGAGCATCACTCCCGGCCGCACCAGATTATACCAGGATTCGGGAAGATCGAGAATCGCTCCGCTGTTGGCGGCATGAACAGCCGGCGGTTCGATCCCTTTTCGCCGCATGCTTTCAAGCGCAAGATTGAAACGCTGCAGCTGCTTGCGCGCAAACGATTTATCCACCTCATCCGAAGTGGCCAGATGGGTAAAAACACCCTGCAAATCGATGTTCGATTTGGCGGTGACTTTCTCGACAAAATCCGCTGCCTTTTCCCACCCGATACCAACCCGACCCATGCCGGTATCGATCTTGATATGAACGGCAGCTGTTTTTTTGGCCCGTTGAGCGCTCGATGCCAGGGCCTGGAACTGCTCATCCGTGTAAAGAGTGGCCTGCAAATCGTTGGCGACCAGCCGCGCTGCATCTGCAGCTAAAAAACCGCCAAAAACCAGTATCGGCGCGGTGATGCCGTGTCGGCGCAGTTCAATACCTTCGTCGATCAGCGCCACTCCCAGGCACGCGGCACCTTCTTGCAGCAGAGCGCGGGCGACTGGTACCGCACCGTGGCCGTAGGCGTTCGCTTTGACCACCGCCATGACCCGGGCTGGCTTGACTCGTGCAGCAACGGCTGAATAATTGGCCCGTATCGCATCCAGATCGATTTCCGCAACCGTCGTTGGCACCTATGCCGTCTCCGCTCAATGGGTCTCGCTGCGCATCACCAAATAGGCATGGATAAATTCATCCAGATCACCATCCATCACCGCAATGGTATTGCCGGTTTCATGCCCGGTGCGATGGTCCTTCACCAGATTGTAAGGATGAAAAACATAGGAACGAATCTGGCTGCCCCAGGCGATCTCTTTTTTGGTGCTCTCGAGTTTTTGCCGTTTCTCCTCTTCTTCCTCCATCTTGAGCTGATAGAGACGCGAAAGGAGAATCTTCATCGCTGCATCGCGGTTGCGATGCTGCGAGCGTTCGTTTTGGCACTGGACAACAATTCCGGTGGGGATGTGGGTGATGCGAATGGCGGAACTGGTCTTGTTGACGTGCTGTCCTCCAGCGCCGCTGGCGCGAAAGGTGTCGATCCGCAGATCTTTTTCTTCGACATCCACTTCAATCGCATCATCGATTTCTGGATAGACGAAAACCGAAGCAAATGAAGTATGCCGCCTTTTGTTGGAATCAAAAGGCGAGATGCGCACCAGCCGATGAACCCCTGCTTCGGCTTTCAAGTAGCCGTACGCGTATTCGCCGCTGACCTCGATGCTGACCGATTTGATGCCGGCTTCATCTCCAGCCTGAAAGTCGAGAATATCAGTCGAGTACCCCTGGCGTTCACAATAGCGCAAATACATGCGCATCAACATTTGTGCCCAATCCTGTGATTCCGTGCCCCCGGCGCCCGGGTGAATGGTCAGGATGGCGCTTTTGCTGTCAAGGGGATCGCCGAGCATCTTGCGAAATTCGAGGTCGGCGATCTCTTTTTCCAGAGCATCAGCCAATCTTTGTATCTCAGCCGCGATCTCGGCATCCTCTTCTTCAGCCGCCAGCTGGAGCAACTCTTCGAGATCCACACTATTCTTATGTAGTTTATTCCATAATTCGATCCACCCCTGGCGGGAACTGATCTCGCGCATCACCTGCTGCGCTTTTTCGTTGTCGTTCCAAAAATTGGCTGCCTGGGTTTTGGCCTGCAACTCTTGCAGTTCTGTTTCTTTTTTCTCGAGGTCAAAGAGACCTCCGCAAAACTGCCAGACGTTCATTGAAATCATCTATGGCTGTATGCATGTTTTCCAGCATCGTCTTTCCTCTCGATTGAAAAATCTGTTCAGCCCCTCTTTTTTTCATGGGTCAAACCCTTGCTGCATTTCGCGGGTAAAAATTACGAAATTAAATATACGACAAGTTGAACAAAGAATCAAGTGCAATGCATGTTTGGGGATTTCAGTTCCCGGAAAGACCCTGGTCGTGCAGAGAGCGGATTGTTTTTTCCAGGTGGTTCAATTTGATGGCAAGGCGCATGATAAAGATAAAGAGAGCGGCCAAAAAGACCAGATAGGCAGCGAACAGATAAACCAGAGAATTCATTCGAACCCTCCTGAACGGTTGGATTTCCAGGCATAGAGTTGATGTTCCAGGTGAAGGTATTGATACCACAAATAGAGCAAAACAGCATAGAGGCTGGTAAACGCCAACAAAGCGGCCAACAGGGCAATCAACATCTCCGTTGCGAGACCGCCGGAGGATGAGGCGATGACCGCACCGGGGTGCAAGTTGCGCCACCAGCGGATAGAAAAATAGACGATCGGCACATCGACAAAACCGATGATGCCATAAACAGCAGCCAGGGTGCTCCCGCGCGCCTGCATTTTGGTGAAAGAACGGATGAAGAGGTAACCGATGTAGATCATCCACAGGATGAGGGAAGTGGTCAATCTGGCATCCCAGGTCCAATAGGTGTTCCATCTCGGTTTGGCCCACAAGGGGCCGGTGATCAACACCAGGGTGATGAACAGGACGCCAATTTCCGCTGAACTGGCCGCCAACAAGTCCCATTTGGGGTTTCTGTTGACCAGATAGGCGATGCTGGCCATGCAGACGATAAAAAAAGCCAGAAAGGAGATCCAGGCGGAAGGGACATGAAAGTAAAAAATGCGCTGAAGATCGCCCATGCTCTGCTCGGTAGGCGCAAAGATCAGTGCCATCCATCCGGCGAATGCCATCAGAACAGCGCTTGCGGCGATGGCCGGAAGGAGCCAAAATCTTTTATTCGGCTTGTGGGGCATGTCTCACTCTCCAACGACAAAGGGATAGAGCAAAAAGGCAAGGACAAAAAAGATCACATCGAATCCGACCAGCAAGCGGATCCACGGCTGCCAGTTTGTCGGGTTGCCGGATTCGAAAATCGCCTGCGTACCGTTGATGGCTGCCAGAATGACCGGGACAAGAATCGGCAGCATGAGAATCGGCAGCATCAGCTCTTTGGCCCTGGATTCGGCAGCGATAGCGGAAAAAATGGTGCCGACAACCGCGAAACCGGCACTGCCGAAGAACAGCAACAACCAGAAAGGTGGTTGCAGGACCCGCCAGGGCAAATCAAAAAGCACCCAAAAAACCGGTAAAAATATCGTTTCGCAGAGCAACAAAAAGATGAGATTGCTCACAAATTTGGCGCAATAGAGCGTACCAGGGTCGATGGGACTGAGGATCAAGCCCTGGATGCACGACTCTTCCTGTTCACGGTTAAAGGTACGGTTCATGCCGGTGGAACTGGCAAATGCGATAGCCGCCCACAGAATGCCCGGGGCAACAAGATAGGCTTGCGCAGACTCGGCATCAAATGTAAAATTGAAAACAACGATCAGGGTCAGGCTGAACATCGTCATGGTGAGCAGCAGATCTTTGCCGCGGCTTTCAATTCGCAGATCTTTGCCGATCAGAGCGGCCATCTGTTGGATGATTGCTCTCATGCTGTGCCTTTGAGGTAAGCCGCCCACTGTTCCGGCGGCAATTGATTCGGCGCACAATCGATTTGCAGCTGGCCGTTTCGCAAGAGCACAAGACGATCGCAAAGATCGAGTGCCAGGTTGAGGTCATGGGTTGACAGGAGGATGGTCGTTCGATTGGCGTTGAGTTTGGCGATCAACTCTTGCAGTTTCTCTGTAAATCCCAGGTCAAGCCCGGCGAAGGGTTCGTCGAGCAACAAAATCGGGGGGGCATGGAGGATGGCTCGCGCGATCGACAACCGCTGCTGCATACCGCTTGAAAGAGTACTCACCCTGTCGTTGCGGCGATGGCGCAAACCCACGGTTTGCAGCACCTGCTCGATACGCTCCGGCAAAGATTCAAGGCTGTATAGCCGCCCGTAAAAGCGCATATTTTCTTCTGCGGTCAGACCTCCATAGAGGAAAGTCTGGTGGCCGGCAAAACCGATTTGCCTTTTTATCGCCGATCTGGCTTGACGCGGGTTCTGACCTTGAATTTGCACTTGACCGCTGGTCGGCGCGATCAGGGCGGCGATTGTTTTCAACAGAGTGGTTTTGCCGGCACCGTTTTGTCCCAGCAATGCGATGCACTCACCCGGCTTAACCTGCAAATCGATACCCTGCAAAGCGTCGAGCCAGCCAAAACGCTTGCAGATTTGGGTCAACAGGATGATATTGCGATTTTGTGTCGCTTCCATACAATCTGTCTGGCGGTTGGTTCAGCGATAGCGTTTGCGCAGCTGGATTTCAGCTTCCAGTGCTGTTTTTTTTGCTAAAAGCTGCCGTCGTTTTTGACTCGACAAATCGCCGGCGGTACGGATTTTCTCCTGCAGCTTTTGCTTTTGTTGCTGCAATCTTGTCAGCGCGGAAAATTTTTCCCAGCCGTCTTTTGGTTGCAACCAAATGGAGATCAGTAAACCGAGCGCCAACAAACCTGCCGTTATCCAGCCAATTGTCCACCCCGAAATTGCGGAAGCGGAGGGTTTTTGCAGCAATACTTGAATTCGAGTGCCACGGCTCAGTGAATCTGCGCCAACGCGTTGGAAGACCTGGTCCCGCATCGCAAATCGGCCGTGGTCGATCAACTGCTCGGATTGCAGTGTCAGTTCTGTGCTGCTGTTGAAGAGATTGAACGACAAGGTCGGATAGTCGAGGACAAAATCGATCTGCGCGCTGTCTTTTTGCCATGGGATTTCATAGCCGTAGCTCACTCGATGCGAACCCGGCAGGATGATGCTGAGGTCGTCGACCGTTTTTTCGCTGCCCTGCAGATGGTCGGACGATTCAACCGGAATTTTTAGGTGGATGGCCTCAGAAGGTAGCGAGTAACGCAACGTGGCTTTGTGGATCCCGTCGGTTCGCCATACATCGAGAATGGCTCGGTCGGTCGGATTGACCACCACCCGTATTTCGCGAATCGAAATCCGATCGCCTTTGTCCTGAATGAACAGATGATGCATCTGCTGTTCGATCGGCGCTGCTGTGTTGAGCGTGTCGTAGACCACGATGTCGAGGTCAGGTAAGGGTACACTCGGGGAGATTTGTACTGCTTTGCTGAAATAACGCACGCCCTTATAGACGACGGCAGCGCGAAACTGCGATGGCGATTCTTTTCGCAAACCAGCAAACGTAAAAGAGCCGTCCTGTCGGCTTTGGCGCTCCTGCACACGAGAGGGGAGAGACTGATCGTCTTTGAATTCGAGCAATTCAACCGTCTGGTTGCTGACGGCGGTGCTGTCTGCCGAACCGTTGTAAATTTTACCGCGCAGCTGATCGGCGCTTTGTACGGAAACCACCGACAGGCATAAAACGAGCGCCGAATTTTTAAAACAGCTCTTCATCTTTTCTCTTTGCCTAAGCCGCATTGGTTGGCATTTAACCGAAAACAGAGGGAAGATTCACGAGCAACTTGGAGCCCAATCGCTCGTCGTGCTGAGATCACGCCTCATCTTCCAACTCGTCGATTTCCAGATTGAATTGTTCGCGCAATTGCTGTTTAACTGACGATGGCTTTATTGAGCCCGGTCGATCCGCGTTTGCTTTCATCTCATTGGACAAGTTCGCCGTATGCATCAAACGTTGGAGGTGCTCACGCTCGGCCGCGAAACGGATCGGCAGGTTCGGCGCCTCGCTGAAGAGCGGTGCCAGCACGGTGATGACGGCAGCAACCGCCAACAAAAGTATAAAGAAAATCACATCTCTTCCTTTTGTTTTGGATCCGATCGTTTTCGCATAAAGAGCGAGGCCAGCGTGCCGATGACCATCATTCCACCGCCGATCCAGATCCACACCACTAGGGGATTGTACAACAAGCTGATGCTTGCACGGTCATTTTCTTTATCGACAGCGCCGAGAATCAGATAGAGATCATGGGTCAGGGTGGTGCGAATGCCGACTTCGGTGGCTGGCTGAAAATTGAGAAAATTTTGTTTTTCAGAGCAGAATGTGCCAATCGAGTCATTGCCGCTATAAACCGCAAAAATCGCGCGATCTATTTGGCGATCCGGCCATTCGAGCGATTCCAAGCCCAGATAGTTCAGGCGATAGGGTGCAAAGTCGATCCACTCGCCTCTGTTGATGGACACCGTCTTCTCGCGGTAGTGGCTCGATGAACCGACGATGCCGATGAAAAAGAGCAAGACGCCGATGTGGCTGACCAGTGCCGGCAACCCTTTTTTGCTCAAGGCGTTGCAGCTGAACACAGGACGCAGCTTGGTGATTGCCACAGCAGCCAGCGAAAACGCAAAGATCGCCGATGCCACCTTTGCTCGCAAGGTATGCGGGCTCAAAAAGAAAGCGAACAAAGCCACACCCAGGCCGATGGCGATCGGCAAAGCCGACCTTTTCCACAATTGCCTGCCGGGGGTTCGATGCCATGAGAGCAAATGGCACAATCCCAACAGCAAAACGATCGCCGGTCCCAGCAACGCGGCCAACTGGTTATAAAAATCCATGGTCAAATTGATTTGACGTCCATTCAACCATTCGCTGATCGCCGGCATCAAAGTGCCGATAAAAACGCCGATCATCAGAGCGATCAAGAGCGCGGTGCTGACCAGAAAAGATGATTCCTTGCCGGTCCAGCTCTCAACCGCATGTGCGCTTTTATAGACCTGCCGTCTGGACAGCAACAAAAATACCGATCCCAACACGATGAGAGAAAGAAAAAGCAGAAAAGCCGGCCCCAGGTTGGAAACTCCAAAGGCATGTACGGATGCGATCATGCCGCTGCGCGTCACAAAGGTGCCGAAAATGGTCAGGGAAAAAGTCAGAAAAACCAGGACAAACATGCCAACGGGCATCATGCGGCGCTGTTTATGGAGAAGAATGGAATGCAACATGGCGGTGCCGGTAAGCCAGGGCAAAAGCGAGGCATTTTCCACCGGATCCCAGGCCCAATACCCACCCCACCCGAGTTCGACATAAGCCCATTGCATCCCCAAAAGATTGCCGAGAGTGAGAAACATCCAGGCGAACAACGACCAGCGGCGCAAGGAATCAATCCACCTGCTGACCGGCAATCGCTGCAACAGTGCTCCGGCCGTCAGGGCAAAAGGTACAGAATAAGCGACAAAACCAATGTAAAGAGCAGGTGGATGAAAGACCATGGCGGGATTTTGCAGCAGCGGATTGAGTCCGACGCCATCAGCGGTCTGGAACTCCAGCAGCTTGAAGGGATTTGATTTGAATACCAATAGATAAAGAAAAAATAAAAGTAAAAAGTTGAGCACAGATTGCGCCACAGCCTGCGCAACCAGCCATTCGGTTGCGGGTCGCCGTGTAAACCACCAGGTAAAGGCCGCCAGCAACCAGGCCCACAGGAGCAGAGATCCGGCTTGTCCCGCCCAAAAGGCGGCAATCGTATAGAATAAACTCAGAGAGCGGTTGGTATAGTGAGCCACATACTCGATGGTAAAATCTCGGCTCAACAAGGCAACCAACAGGGCAATAGCGGCCAGCGAAAGGAAGAAAAAGACTGCCTGACTGGCGCGGCGAGCGCTGCGATAAAAACGATAGCTGTCCTGGTGACAGGCAAACAGCATGAGCGCGCCGGCGTACAGGCTCATTACGGACGCGATGATCAGAGCAGAAAATCCCACAATGGGCACAGCGCTTTACCCGCAATTGATTCGTTTTTGTGGCCAGTCGCCACAAGGTTCCTGGAAAAGACGGCTTTCTGCAACACTTTGGGCAATATATTTATTTTACCCCCCATGTGCAAACAAAAAAAGCCCTCTTGTATCCCTGGTTCAAGATGTTGCGGTAAGCGCGCAGACGGGCAAGAGCAAAACGCGGTTTTTGCATTTTTTTCTTGTTCAATGATATAATTATATTACCTTAGTGCTGTGCAGTCTCACCGCACTGATCAACCCTGCAAAAACCTTCTATTGACAAGTCGTCATTGTAAAGGCGGTTCAGCGAAGAACGGGGGTGACGGTGGTTTGTATGCAGTCGGGCGTGACTGCCTCTCAAACTCAATGTTGGGTGTGACATGAGGATTCCCATGCACATCCTCTGAAAAGGGACTCAGCAACTATGGGAGGGAAAAATGAAACGCTTTTGGTTTGCTGCACTTTTAATGCTGCTTATGGTATCGAGTTCCCTGGCCGCTGATCGCGCCGGCAAATATGCCATCGCTGCGCAATTCACCAATGTGAGCTCGGGTGAATTCGCTTTTTCCAAAATGCTCAACACGCGAAACATGCTCTTGTTTAACGTAAGCATTGGTTATAGCGGCACTTCCAGTGAGACAGAGTTTGGCGGATCCACGAGCGAAGGTCCGACCAATTCAAACTTGAACGCTTCTCTGTCGCCCGAATACCGGACCTATCTGCGGCCCCAGTCCTCTGTCTCGCCCTATTGGGGAGTTTATGTTTTTGCCGGGTACGGTTCCGGCACCACGGAAACACCCACAGGCGGCGGGGGCACTTCTGAATCAACCAGTAGCGATATCAGTTTTGGCGCTGGCATGTCATTGGGAGCTGAGCTGTATCTCAACAAGGCGCTCAGTTTTGCCATCCATTCCCGCTTTTTGCAGTTTTCGATGTCTACGGAGACAGATGAAAGCGGAAGCCCCACCGTTAGCAGCAGCTACACACGGCAATCGCTTGTTTTGTCACCGAGTCCTGCGCTTTATGTCCGTATTTATTTCTGATGCAGGAAACCTTTATCCCCGATTGGCGTTATTCAAACCGGCAGCACGGAAGCACGGCGATGCTGCCGGTCTGATCGGTTGTTGGCATCAACAGAGTCTTTAAGGTTTAGGTGAGCATGTTCAATTTTATTTACCACAATCCTGTCAGGATTGTATTCGGGCAGCATAGCATCGCTCGGTTGAGCGATCTGATCGATCGAAACAAACGCATCATGCTTTTATACGGGGGCGGTTCGATTCATGCCAACGGCGTCTATGAACAGGTAAAAAATGCGTTGAAGGCGCACAATGTCGTAGAGTTCAGCGGTATCGAGCCGAACCCGCATTATGAAACCCTGATGCGTGCGGTTGCACAAGCCAAAGAGGCTCAAATCGATTTTCTGCTTGCCGTCGGCGGCGGTTCGGTTTTGGATGGCAGCAAATTTGTCGCTGCAGCCGTCTGTTTTACCGGTGATGACCCTTGGGATATTTTGGCCAAGAAGGCCAAAGTGGAAAAGGCGCTGCCGCTCGGCGCGGTTTTGACCCTGCCGGCCACTGGCTCAGAGATGAATGGCAATGCCGTGATCACGCGTGAATCGAGCCGCGAAAAGTTGGCTTTTGGCAGTGAACAAGTCTCCCCACAATTTTCTATCCTTGATCCGGCCGTTACTCTGAGCCTGCCTCGCGAACAGCTGGCCAACGGTATTGTCGACTCTTTTGTGCACGTGATCGAGCAGTACCTGACCTATCCGGTCAATGCGCCGCTGCAGGACCGCCAGGCTGAAGCGGTTTTATTGACCTTGATCGAACAAGCTCCGGCGGTTCTCAATCAACCCGACAACCTCGATGCCCGTGCGAATCTGATGTGGTGTGCCACCCAGGCTCTCAATGGATTGATCGGCTGTGGAGTACCGCAAGACTGGTCAACCCATGATATCGGCCATGAATTGACCGCGTTTTACGGTATCGCTCACGCACCGTCTCTGGCGCTGGTGTTGCCCGCGGTTTTGCGCCACCAACGCTCCGCCAAAGCTGAAAAACTCGTACAATATGGTGAACGCATTTGGCAAATTCACATGGCCAATCGCGATCAAGCCGCTGATGCGGCGATCGAGCGGACACAGAATTTTTTCCGCTCACTCGGTATGCCGGTCAGCAGACACAGCACTGGGATAACCGATCTCCATTTCGCTGCAATTGCAGACCGTTTTGGCCGACGAGGTGTACGGCTCGGAGAGCATCAGTCGATCGGCAAAGACGAGGTCCTGCAAATCCTGCAATTAATCGATTGATGGCGGGTGAAGGCCAACTGAAGAACATCTGTGCCGACCCGAGCTCGACCCAGCCGGCTCGATTCCATGTAAAAACGATTGGAAAAGGTCAAACATGACAGTGTTTTGGACGATTGTGGGTTTATTGGTCTCGATAATTGGGCTGTTGGGTTGCATTTTGCCGATTCTCCCGGGAACCCCCCTTAGTTTTCTTGCCCTCATTATTTTATCGCTTGCCCACAATTGGCAAGTCTTCAGCACTGAATTTCTTTTGGCTATGGCGGCCTTGACGATTGTGGTGACGGTGTTGGATTATATCGTACCTGCCTGGGGCGCAAAAAAATACGGCGCCTCACGCCTTGGCATGTGGTCGTCGGTGATCGGTATGTTTGTCGGCATGTTTTTATTCCCGCCTTGGGGAATGTTTTTCGGCGCGCTGTTCGGGGCGATTGTCGGTGAATTGCTGGCCGGCAAAGAACGCCAGCAGGCATTCAGAGCAGGATGGGGAGTCTTTGTCGGCAACCTGACCGGAATTGGACTCAAACTCGCAGCCTCAGCCCTGATGTTGTTCTACTACATCCGGGCGATGTTTTGAGCCACAAGTGCACCGGGCTTGGCCTCACAGCGCCCCCGGCCCCGCCGTCCTCGACATTTTTTGCTGCAGATAAGGCAAATGAATCGGGCGGGGCTGCACAGCGCCCGCGGCCCCGCCGGCCTCGATCTTTTTTGCTGCAGATAAGGCAAATGAATCGGGCGGGGCTGCACAGCGCCCCCGGCCCAGCCGGCCTCGACCTTTTTTGCTGCAGATAAGGCAAATGAATCGGGCGGGGCGGCACAGCGCCCGCGGCCCCGCCGTCCTCGACCTTTTTTGCTGCAGACAAGGCAAATGAATCGGGCGGGGCTGCACAGCGCCCACAGCCCCGCCGTCCTCGACCTTTTTTGTTGCAGATAAGGCAAATGAATCGGGCGGGGCTGCACAGCGCCCCCGGCCCAGCCGGCCTCGACCTTTTTTGCTGCAGATAAGGCAAATGAATCGGGCGGGGCGGCACAGCGCCCGCGGCCCCGCCGTCCTCGACCTTTTTTGCTGCAGACAAGGCAAATGAATCGGGCGGGGCTGCACAGCGCCCACAGCCCCGCCGTCCTCGACATTTTTTGCTGCAGACAAGGCAAATGAATCGGGCGGGGCTGCACAGCGCCCACAGCCCAGCCGGCCTCGATCTTTTTTGCTGCAGATAAGGCAAATGAATCCATCGGGGCTGCACAGCGTCCACAGCCCCGCCGTCCTCGACCTTTTTTGTTGCAGATAAGGCAAATGAATCGGGCGGGGCTGCACAGCGCCCACAGCCCCGCCGTCCTCGACCTTTTTTGCTGCAGATAAGGCAAATGAATCGGTCGGGGCTGCACAGCGCCCGCGGCCCCGCCGTCCTCGACCTTTTTTGTTGCAGATAAGGCAAATGAATCGGGCGGGGCTGCACAGCGCCCACAGCCCCGCCGTCCTCGACATTTTTTGCTGCAGACAAGGCAAATGAATCGGGCGGGGCTGCACAGCGCCCACAGCCCCGCCGGCCTCGATCTTTTTTGCTGCAGATAAGGCAAATGAATCGGGCGGGGCTGCACAGCGCCCACAGCCCCGCCGTCCTCGACCTTTTTTGTTGCAAATAAGGCAATTTATTAATATACTTGAAAGCCAAATGCAGCCGGCTTGGAAAGACAAAAGCGGTGGGAGAGCTGGCTGCTTTTTGCTCATCGGATTTGTATTTTGATCACAATTACCTGGACAGGGAGAAAATGAAATGAGCAAACCAGTTGAATTGACCGATGACAATTTCAAACAAGAGGTTTTGAGCGCGACTGTTCCAGTCTTGGTCGATTTTTGGGCTGTTTGGTGTGGACCGTGCAAAATGATCGCTCCTGTGGTTGAAGCCCTGGCTGCTGAGCTGACCGGCAAGCTCAAAGTGGGTAAAATGGATGTGGATTACCACAAAACCGTGGCACAGCAGTACGGCATCCGCAGCATTCCGACTTTGCTTCTATTCAAAAATGGCACCGTGGTGGAACAAATTATCGGTGCTGTTGATAAGGCCAGCCTGTTAAAAAAATTGGAACGCCACCTGCCTCAATCGTTTTAAACAATACCCAACAACCCGTCCTTATCACATGACGGGTTTTTTAATCTCATTCGCGTGCATGGATGAGGTGCATGGATACAGGATGAACGCTCGATGAAGCAGACACATGCTGTGATCATGGCCGGCGGATTCGGCAGCCGTTTTTGGCCGCGCAGTCGCAAGTCGATCCCCAAACAATTTCTTCAGCTAATCGGCAACGAAACCCTGATTCAATCTTCGCAAAGCCGCATTCGGCATCTATTGCCGGTTGACCGCATTTGGGTGGTGGCAAGCAGATCACACCGCGATCTCTTGCTCCAGCAATTGCCTGATCTGCCTGTCGAAAACATCATTTTTGAGCCGACTGCACGCAACACTGCGCCATGCATTGGTTTGGCAGCTTTGCATATTTATCACCGCGATCCTGAGGCTGTTATGGTCGTCATGCCTTCAGATCACCTGATCAGCGATTGCAAGAAATTCACTCGACTCCTGCAACAGGCTGTTGGTCTGGTGCATGAAAACCGCCAGGCTTTGGTCACTCTTGGGATCCAACCCAGCTATCCGGCAACGGGTTATGGCTATATCCAGCGCGGAGAAAAGCTCGATAATCGTTGCGACAACGCGTTTCGGGTTCGCGCCTTTGCCGAAAAACCAAACGCGGAAGTCGCCAGGCAATTTTACCACAGCGGCGAGTTTCTATGGAATAGCGGTATTTTTACCTGGTATGCAGAAACCATTCTCAATTATATCGCAGAGTTGATGCCGGATCTCTATGCCGGGTTGCTGGAAATCAGACAGTCCCTCGACAGCGGACAAAAAGATCAGGTGGTTGAACAGGTTTATAACCGTTTGAACGGACAATCGATCGATTATGGGGTGATGGAGAATGCCAGCCAGGTTTTGGTGGTTGAAGGTGATTTTGGCTGGAGCGATTTGGGCGGTTGGGAGGAAACCTATAATCTGTCAGCAAAGGATGAAAACAACAATGCCGGTTCTGCAACCCTTATTGCCAAAGACAGTCATGGAAATTTGATCGAGGCGGAAAAATTGGTTGCTCTGATCGGGGTTGAAGATCTTGTCGTTGTGGATACACCCGATATTCTGCTAATCTGCAATCGCTCTCGCGCACAGGAAGTCAAATGGGTGGTCGAAAAACTAAGACACGAAAAGTCAGAGAAATACCTCTAAGCGAACAGCTGAGCAACGAAGAGCTGCTGCAAGCACTGGAGACCATGGTCAAGGCGCTGAATGTCGAACTGCGCTATGAAAAAGGCGATTTTTCGGGGGGAGCTTGCCGAATTTACGATCAATCTTTGGTTGTCCTGCAAAAAAATGACAGCACAGTGAAAAAAATTGTTGCCCTCAGCCATTACCTCAGCCAGGTTTCTCTCGAAGGGATATATGTGCCCCCGGCTGTTCGCGAAGTCATGATGCGTTTCGGCGTAAGTTCAGATACAAATGATTCTGTTTTATTGGAGGAGGAATAAATGAGAAAAAGTGAGCTGGCATCTCATTTCAATCCTGCACTGTTTATCCCGGAACTGAAAGCGACGGACAAGGAAGCGGTTCTCAAAGAGCTGTTGGACCTGTTTGTCAAAGAAAAGCATATCCGCAATTCGGCAATCGTTCTGGAGATGTTGCACCAGCGTGAAAAATTGGGCAGTACAGGAATCGGTAAAGGGGTAGCCATCCCGCATGGGCGGACAGTCGCCGCTTCTGATGTTTTGATTGCCTTTGGTAAATCCACTGCAGGAGTCCCTTTTGATGCAATGGACGGCAAACCGGTGCATCTCTTTTTTATGGTCATCGCCCCACCGAATGATGAAGGCAATGTCTATCTGCAAATTTTGGGCAGTCTGATGCCCATTTTGAGCGATGCGGAAAATCTGCAACGCATGAAAGCGGTGCGAGAGTATAACGAGTTTATTGAGGTCATCCGTGGAGAATAGCAAAATGGCGATGAATGATTTGGAAAGATTGGTTTCTCTGCAGGATCTGGACTTGATGATTCAGGAGACTGACGAGGTCGCCAAACTGGGCTTCAACGTGACCGGCTATGATGAATTGCAGAAAGCGCGCGAAGAGTTGGCCAATCAGATCAGCAGACCCTTGTTGTCCCGCTACGAGCGATTGCGCGCCAAGTTAAAACGCGCAATTGTGCCGGTCAAGAACGATATCTGTTTGGGATGCTTTTTGCGCCAGCCGACTTCTCTGGCGGCGCGCGGGCGAGAAGATGAAGAAATTTTTACCTGCGAAAATTGCGGCAGAATGCTGTATTGGTTGGACTGAGAAAGGGGCGTAGGTTGCCGCCCCTTTTTGTTTAGATTAACTTCATCTCTTTGCCGACTTTGTAAAAAACATCCAAAACAAAATCGAGTTCTTTGTCCGTATGAGTTGCCATATAACTGGTGCGGATCAAAGACTGTCCAGCCGGCACAGCTGGACTGATGATGGGATTGGAAAAAATACCCTCCTCAAAAAGTCGGCGCCAAAATGTAAAGGTCTTTGTGTCGTCCCCGAGAATGATCGGGATGATCGGCGTTTGCGACAGACCCGTATTGAATCCCATATCGTCAAAACTGTTTTTCATCTTGTGGTAATGCGCCCACAATCTTTCACGCCGCTCAGGCTCTTTTTGCAGAATGTCCAGCGCTGCAATAACCGTCGCTACTGCGGCGGGTGGCGGGCTGGCGGAAAAGATCAGCGCCCGCGATACATGCTTGATATAGTGAACCACTTCTTCCTTGCCGGCGATGAAGCCACCTATGGAAGCGAAAGATTTGCTAAACGTACCCATGACCAGATCGACTTTGTCCTGCAAACCGAAATGCTCAGCGGTTCCGCGACCGTGGGCGCCGAGAACACCGATCGAGTGGGCGTCATCGATCATCACCTTGGCGCCGTGTTTTTGCGCCACCTCCACCAGGTTGGGCAGGTCGACAATATCGCCACCCATGCTGAAAACCCCGTCGCTGACCACCAATATGCCGTGTTTGTTGCCCTTGTTCAGCGTTAAGATTTTGTCGAGATCTTTCATGTCGTTGTGGCGGTATTTCAGCGCTTTGCCAAAAGCCAACCGCGTTCCATCCACGATGCTGGCATGATTTTCATTGTCTCCGACAGCAAGATCGCGCCGGCCGATGATTGAGGCGATGGTCCCCTGATTGGTCTGGAATCCGGTGGAAAAAATTAACACCGCCTCGGTTTGCATAAAATCCGCAAGCCGTGCTTCGAGTTCTTCATGCAAGGCGAGGGTGCCGTTGAGAAACCGCGAACCGGTGCAGCCGCTGCCGAATTTTTCGATCGCTTGAATGGCGGCTCGCTTGACGCGTTCGTCTTGTGTTAATCCGAGATAGTTGTTGGATCCGATCATGATCATCTTCTTGTTGTTGATGACCACCTCGGTGTCTGCGCCGGATTCGATGGCCTTGAAATAGGGGTACCAACCGCTTTGCATCGCTTCTCGTGCTCGAGCAGAAGTTCCTTTGGAACATTTATCAAAAAGATCTGCCAATCTTTGCCTCCTAAGCTTTCGAGTGGATTTGCGGTCAGCCGAATCACTACCCTGAATTGCTGCCAGAAATAATAAAAATATAGCTATTCAGGCGACGATAGTCAAGTTCAAACATGACTGACGAGAGATTTGTTTGCAGAATGCAAAACGACAGGATTGGCTCATAAAAGCTTGGCTTTACCTCTTTTGCCATTCTTGCATCGTTGCCGGATGATCTCTGCAGATCAAAGAAAATTTATGGCGCAACCCTAAACACCACTGGATCATTGATTCTCATCCCAGTTTTTACTATGTTCAAGTACAATCTGACTGCACAGCGGGACAAGGAGAAAAGATGAGAGCTCTGGTGACAGGCAGCAATGGATTCATCGGCAGTACTCTGGTCGAGTATCTTTTGTCTAAAGGATCTGAAGTCCTTTGTTTGGTTCGCAAAACCAGCGATCTGCGGTGGCTGCAACCGCTGGCCGTCAAAACCATTTATGGTGATTTGCGGAGTCCGGAATCTCTCGCTCAGGTGCTCAAAAAAACCGATCTGGTTTTTCACCTGGCAGGCGTGACCAAGGCACGAGATGCCCAAGCCTATTTTGCCGGCAACGTGCAAACAACAAAAAACTTGCTCGATGCTTGTGAAAAATTCAGCCCGGCTGAACAAAAATTTGTTTTCGTTTCCAGCCAGGCGGCTGGCGGTCCCAGCCCAGACGATCGGCCGATCACCGAAGCCGATCCGGCAAATCCGATCTCTCTTTACGGCCGCTCGAAACTGCAAGCCGAAGATCTCGTACTCAAATACAGCCAGCATCGCCACGCTGCCATCATTCGTCCCCCTTCGGTATATGGACCTCGGGATCGCGACATCCTGACCTATTTTGCCAGCGCCAACCGAGGGATTTTGCCCCTGTTGGGTGATGGCCGCCAAAAAATCAGTATGATCCATGTCGAGGATCTGGTGCGAGGGATCTTTTTGGCTTCCCAGGTTAAAGAAGCAAACGGCCGTGTCTATTATCTCAGCGGCGATGAAGAGTGGAATTGGCATGCAATCGGCGATCTGGTCGCCAGGACCCTTAATAAAAAGCCGATCCGCTTGTTCATCCCGTTCTGGCTGCTCGATGCGGTTTCTGCGGTCAATCGGCTGGCCGCTGCAATTAAAAAAAGACCGGCACTGCTCAACAGCGATAAGGTGAGGGAGATGAAACAGCCCAACTGGCTCTGCTCCAATGCGCGTGCCAAGGCTGAATTGACTTTCCGGCCGCAAATCGAGTTGGAGCCCGGATTTCGCCAAACCGTCGACTGGTATAGGCGGACCGGATGGTTATAAGTCGCCAGTGAGAAGCAGCACACGCGTTTGCAGCGTCTCGACTGTTTCTGCGGTCAGCTGAATGTCAGAAGGCAATCCCTGCTGTTTTCGATAGACGAGCGCATTGAGAAATTCCAGCAGTTCTTGTTTTTGCAGGAGGGGCTGATATCGGTATTCGCGGTTGCGCCGATTTTTGCCGCTCATCTCGACCGTCGGGGCTGCAAAAGGTATCCCGAGAGTCAATTCGTTGCGCGGCGATATCATCTGACGCTGTAAAAGTTGTTTGTTGACCAGCAGCTCCAATTCCTGTTCCAGATCACGAGCCGTGGTTCGCGTTGCCGGGTCCAGGGCTGAATAGATGTCGCGCCCGCTTAAACTGTCAGTCTCCCATAACAGCTTGAGCGCTTGTATCTGGACCATCGATGGGATAAAATCCAATTCTGGCGGTTTTGGCGAATCCGATTTTTGGCCGGCCACTAGCTGCAAGCCGCTTTCAACGATTCGGCTCAGCGGTACCACCGGCTCAGCGGCGCTGGAAGGGCCATTCAATTCGCGTTTGATTGCATCAGTCAAAGAAGTGTTGCGGCCAAGCGGCGGTCCATAGCCGGCAGGCGGAAGGTATGGCTGGATTTTTGGCATCACGGGTAGGGAATCTGAAAAGGTCTGCAATGGTCTAAACTGCAGGATTCTCAGCGAGTCCATAAAAAGCGAGCTCCAATCTGATTCTGTCTGCGGCTCGGTCGGGACCGGCACGGTCTCTTTTGCCTGGACTTGTTCTGCAAATGGTGATAAAATTGCTGCTCGAGCAGCGGCAGAGGTGACAGCGCGGGGAGGTTCGACCGGCGATTTCACCGAGAGATCAGATGTTTTGAATTCCAGTTCGATCCAAAGCGCCTTTTCTGCAATTTGCGGATTGAGCTTATAAATAACCGAGATTGCCAAAAGGAGCAAGTGAAAACCGATCGAAATCAAGATCGCTTTTTTCATGGCTTGGGCCGGCGAAAGTTGGATTGCGCTGGTCGGCGATTGTTTCGGATTGCCGGACTGCAACACGGTTGTTCGACGTTATCGATTTTACGGTGCACTGCCATTGCAAGTTCCCTGCCCGGATTCCCTCTTGCAAAAGGAACCCCGGGACGACACCTCGCGTTAATCTACGAAGGTGGATAAAAAAGACAAGCATGATCTTTTGCACTAGAGTGTCTGCGCGGTGCTTGAAAATGCAAATATCCTTGCTTTCTTTTATCCGGGTCGGTTGAAGCGCCTGCTTGGCCTGGACCAAAAACGAGACCACATAAATGCTTTTTAAAGTGACGATCCTCGGCTCAGGCACCTGTGCGGTGACAAAAGAGCGCTCTTGCTCTTCGTACGCACTGCAAATCGGCGAGCAATTTTTCCTGCTCGACATCGGATTCGGCTCTCTCCGACGTCTCGCTGAAGCCGGGCTGAATTATCGCGCGATCGACGCCGTGGTGATCAGCCATCTTCATCCCGACCATGTCGCTGATCTGGTCCCCTTGCTTATGGCTTTGCATTTTACTCCCAATTTCACCCGGCGGAAAACCCTTTCACTATTCGGCCCTCCTGGTCTGCTCGCTTATCTGCGCGGCCAACATGAGTTGCACGGCGACTGGGTCATGCGCCAGACCCCCTTTACCTTGCAGATCGAGGAAATCGACAGCGAAATCCAGCTGGGTTCATGCCTGATTTCCGCACTACCGATGAAGCATAAACCAGTCAGCTATGGCTACAGATTACAGTGCAATTCATGCACTCTGGCTTATTCCGGGGATACCGGATATTGTCCGGAAGTCGTCGCGCTGTTTGCGAATGTCGATCTGGGGATATTGGAATGTTCTTTCCCCGATGAGCTGGCCATTGATGAGCACCTGACTCCCTCTCTGGCCGGCCGAATTGCGCAGGAGTCCGGATGCCGACGCCTGTTGTTGACCCATTTCTATCCAAGCCTCGATATTTCAGCGGCAATTGCCGGCTGTCGCCGCATTTATGACGGACCCGTCGAAGCTGCAGCTGATCTGATGTCGGTCGCTATCGGTGAGGAACCACGTGAATTTGCCTAACGACACCACTCTGCGCAAGAATCGACCGAGAGGCGCCAATGCGATACCTGTGCCCTGGGCCGTCCAGCCGCCACAGGGCAGAAAAGGATTTTGGCTGGCATTGTGTTTATCCCTGTTGTTCCATCTGGTTTTTGTCTTTCTCTATCGGCCATTTTTCAACGCATTGTTGTTGCCGATTTCCACCCCGGAAGCGCCGAAATTGCAGGAAGATTTCCAGCCGATCGTTTTCGAATTGGTCGAAACACCGGCTGACGCGGCTGTTGACGAACCGCAGAACGACAGCCGGTTTTTCTCCGACAAAAATGCCAGAGCTAGCGATCTCGTGGAACGGAATGATCTTGTCTCGGGTATGCCCTATTCAACCGGTCAGACAGACTACCGCGTTTTCTCGGGCGGCGGCGAAGCAACTCCGCAGGAATCTTCTGTACAGCCGCAGTCTCCGCAACCTCAAGATCAGCAACTCGGATTGGAGCAGCAAGTCTATCGCCGGCAAGCGGTCAAGCCGTTTCATGCATCGATGCTGCGTCAAAGTGCGAGAAATGACCAACAGACGCCGGGAGATTTCAGCGATGATGTGGATTTCAATCAGCAGCAATTCAGTGCCGATGCGCTCGGCGATGTGTCGCTGAATACCTACGCCTGGGATTTTGCTCCGTACTTGTTGGCCATGAAGAATAAAATCCGCCGCAATGTTTATCCGCCGCCGGCGTTCTCCCAGATGGGCATGATCAGCGGCGAAACCGTGCTCAGATTTCGCGTCTATCCGGACGGGAGTGTGCAGGATCTGGCGGTGCTTTCCTATTCCGGCCACCCCGCATTGATGGAAACCAGTGTCAATGCGGTCAAGGCCTCGAATCCATTCAAACAACTGCCGGATTTTTTCCCGGAAGACTATTTGGAATTGACCTGGACTTTTATTTACTCGATTCTCCGTTAATCCGTTGATTCCCTGCGCAAACAGGCGGATCATGTTTTTGTACCCAAATTTTGCAGGTCTATGGACGCATTAGCTTATTTGACTCGCGGCGGGGTGGTGATGATTCCGCTGTTGTTGTGCTCGGTACTCGGTTTGGCAATCATCCTGGAAAAATCGATCAACCTGCACCGACGGCGCATTTTACATCCTGAACTCGTTCGCTTGATCCATTCGATCGACAGCGAACAAGATATTCAAATGGCAAAAAGCCTGTGCAAAAAGCAGCCTGGTCCCTTTGCCAACATCATCCTGGTGGGACTGCAAAACCGTCATTTGGACAAGGCTGAGATCAAGGAATTGATCGAGGACCAGGGGCGCCAGGAAATCAGAAGTCTGGAAAGAGGACTTTCGGTTCTGGAAATGATCGCCGGCGTGGCGCCGCTGTTGGGGCTGCTGGGAACAGTGATCGGCATGATAAAGGTCTTTACTGTAATTTCGGCGCAAGGCACAGGCCAGGCGAGCTTGCTGGCCGGCGGCATCTCGGAAGCCCTGATCACCACCGCCACCGGATTGGTGATCGGTATACCGATTCTGGTCGCCTATAACTTTTATACCCATCGCGCTGAGGATTTGGTGCTCGATATCGAAAAACACTCCAATGCGATGTTGCAGCGTATCCGTGCTTTGCATGCAACCGAGCGACAGGACTTGAGCGCAACCGAGGGATAAAACGTGCGATTGACAGAGAAAAAACAGAAACGCATCGGCATCAACATCACCTCCTTGATCGATGTGATGTTCATTTTGTTGATTTTTTTTATGGTCACCTCGAGTTTTATCGAGCAGCCGGGCATGAAACTCGAATTGCCGCAGACGCAAACCAGTGAAGTGGCGCGATTGGAAAATCTGGCGGTCTATATCACCAGTACGGGGGAGATTTACTTGAACGACGTTCTGGTGGAGCGTGACAGCCTCGCTGCAGCATTGAAAAGCCGATATCCTCAAATTGAAGACAAAACGCTGGTTTTAAAAGCGGATCAGGCCGCCGAACATGGACTGGTTGTGCGGGTGATGGATACAGCCAGGGCAGTGGGCTTGAAAAAAATGGTGATCGGCACCCGTATGGATGAGGGCCGCTGATCGGCCGGGACTTTTGCCTTGCCAGCAAACCCAAGAGGTGTATTGTGCAAAAATCCTCTCAGAATATCCCCAAGATGCTCGAGCGCTTGGCGAATTTGAGCGACCGGTTGATATCGGATTCCGATATTTCCAGCTTGTGCGAACTGGCGGTCCAGGTGGTCGATGACCTGGTTAATCCGAGCGATGTTTTCCTCATGCTCTTCGATCTCGACAAAAAGACGCTGATCTGTGAATCGCATCGCGGTAATCCTTTGATCCGCCGACAGAAACCGCAACTGCGGATCACGGGTTCGGTGAAGGATCTGCTGGATTCCGGGTGGGAGATTCTGGGCCCGGATTTGCGCCATACCGATCGTTTTTACCTCTATTTGGATCCCGAACTCGAAAATCAAGCGTGTATCGAGTTCAGGATTCCTCTCTTTTTGGACGAAAGCCATCTGGCGGTCTTGTTGTTGGGCAAAAAGGCGGATGGAACCGATTATACGGTTCCTGAAATCGATGTGCTGCGCATGTTGAACAATTTGCTTGTCCTCTGCGGTGAGCGATCGATCCGCTGCGGCAAAGAAAAAAGCAGGCAAAAGTCGGTACCTCGGCCGGTTTTCCCCCTTTTTCGGCGCAATGATTATGAGGAGATACTCGGCGAATCAGACAGCATCCACCAGGTTATCGAGATGGTGGATCGGGTCGCCGGCGAAGATGTGCCGGTTTTAATCACCGGCGAGAGCGGCACCGGCAAGGAACTGATCGCCCGCGCCATACATCGCCAGAGCCGCCGATGCAGCCGGCCGATGGTGGCGATTAACTGCGCTGCTTTGCCGGATCATCTGATCGAGAGCGAGTTGTTCGGCCACGAAAAAGGCGCTTTTACCGGTGCGGTCGCGCAGAAAAAAGGCAAATTCGAATTTGCGGACGGCTCAACCCTCTTTCTCGATGAAATCGGCGATATGGCCCAGGCAGCGCAAGCCAAGGTGCTGCGCGTGTTGCAGGATGGTTCAATCGAACGCATCGGTGGCCATCAGACTCTGACGGTGGATGTGAGGCTGATTGCCGCCACAAACAAGGATCTTTTACACGAGATGCAAGCCGGCCATTTCCGGGAAGATTTGTTTTACCGAATCAATGTCGTGCAGATCGCCATGCCGGCATTGCGAGAACGGCCGCAAGATATCGACCTGCTGGCGAACCATTTTTTTCATCACTACTGTCAATTGTTTAAAAAGAATTTGCGCGGTATCGATGATGAGGTCATGAAATGGCTGCGCAGCTATTCTTTCCCCGGCAACGTGCGGGAATTAAAAAATCTCATCGAACGAGCGGTCATTTTGGAAACCGCTGATCGCATCACCATGCAATCGATCCCGTCGCTCCAGATGCACCAAAAATCCTCCAAGCCGGCTCTGTGCAAAAGACAGCTGCACGAAATCGAAAAACAGCACATCGAACAGGTGCTTGCCGAGACCGGCTACAACAAGAGCGCCGCAGCGCGGGTTTTGGGAATCGCTCGCAAAACTCTGCGCGAAAAGATGGAGCGCTATGGAATTGTCGAAAGTGATCCGCAGCGCTAGCTCTTTAACCGCTGAAGCACCGCTGCAGCGATCTGTTCAGCACCGCGCAAATCGATCGACCCCCAGCTTTTGCTGCTCTCTTGCAGTTCCTGCAACGCACTATGCCATCGGCCCGCCCAAAAATCCGTCCGGCTGAGCTTTTTGCTGACTGCATGTTTCTCCAACGCTTCGCACAATATGGGATCTTCGACAAAGTCCTGCCGCGGAACATAGACGAGCGGTGTTCGATTGGCCAGAACGTCAGAAACCATCCCATATCCAGGTTTGGAAATCACCGCGTCGACAGCGGTCAGGATATCTTCAAACGGCAGAATGCCTTCGTGAATGCGAATCGCGCGTTCGTGAGGTATCGCCGCGGTGCTGAGCAACCGCCAGGAACCGAGTTCCAACTGCTGCCAGTCCACTCTTTGCAAATCTTGCACCCGCAGGCCCACCAGCAAAAGCCGTTGCTCAGGATCGAGCGCAAGCAATCGGCGAACCCGCTTGGCTGAAAGTTTGCTCTTTCGGCTGATCAACCCGACGTCCTGAATGCGGGGAAAGATCCCCAGATCGCCATGGAACGGCAGCCTGAACAACAGATCGGTCTGCGCATAGGCGGCCTGCAGCCGCTGAACAATCGCTGTGAATTCGGGATAATCCTTTTGCCAGGCGGCATAGATCCAATCCCAGGAAAAGTTGCCAACCGCAAACGCCGGGATTGCTGCCGCATGGGCGGCTGACAACGCAGGGGCCGTGATGTCGCTGATCACTGCTGCGATGCCCGAGTCGAGCAGAAAGTTTTGTTCTGTTTTGAGCAGTTTTTTTTCGTTTGTGTAAAGATCGCGGTTGGCTTTGAAAGTGGCGCCGATGTCGATGCTAAAGCTGTCGGCTTGTACAGCGCCGACGTCGAGTTGTACCCGGCGAATCGAAATGCGGTCACGCGGAAACTGTGCGAACAACCACTCGGGCGCTGCGGTGCAGATCTCCACCTCCAAGTCTGGCTGCTTCTGCAGCAATTGCTCGATAACCTGCACGGAACGCACAGCATGACCATAGCCATGGCCGGAGATGTAATAGGCGATTTTCATGATGGTTTCAATTTGCGGTGCGACAGGCGGCCGGACAACCCGACCGCCTGCATAAAGTCAGCTTTCTTTGACCCGTTTCGAATCCCAGATCATGTAGATGACCAGCAGAATGAAGAGAACCAGTGCAACGCGTTCTCCACCCAGCGATTCCGCCCACGACTCGGTGATCAACGGACGGATAAAGGCGATGTGGTCGAATTTGACGTATTTTAAAAACGCCGAGAGCACTCCCATGATGGCTCCGCCGGCGATAAAACCAGAAGCGATCAGCGTGCCTCTTTCACGGCGCTTTTTGCTCGTCTCCTCATTGCGCGAGCTTTTGGCAACCAGATAGGCGACAAACCCGCCGATCAATATCGGGGTGTTGAGTTCCAGCGGAATGTACATACCGAGGGCAAAGGCCAGAGGAGAAATGCCGACCATCTGCAGGATGACCGCAAAGATGGCGCCGATAACATAGAGCATCCACGGCGCAGGTTGGTTGGACATCAGCGGTTGAATCACCGCCGCCATGGCATTGGCCTGCGGAGCCGCCAACTGGCTGTCGGGGCCGAAACCGTAGGTCTTGTTGAGCATCATGATCACCAATCCGACCGAAGCGGCCGCGACCAGCGTGCCGAGAAATTTATATTTTTGCTGGTTGATCGGGGTGGTGCCGAGCCAATAGCCGATTTTGAGATCGGTGATAAAGCCGCCGGCCATCGACAAGGCCGTACAAACCACACCACCGATGATCAGCGCCGAGACCATTCCGGTGCTGCCCGATAAACCGACTTTGACCAGAATAACCGATGAGATGATCAAGGTCATCAGGGTCATGCCGGACACCGGGTTGGTGCCGACGATTGCAATCGCGCGCGCTGCGACTGTGGTGAACAGGAACGAAATGACAATGACGATCAGCAAACCGACCACGGCCTGCCAGAGATTGTGCACCACACCGAAATAGAAAAAGATCAGAATGGCGAGAATCGAGATGAGGATCAGGGCGGCGACCACACCCATCGGCAGATCTTTTTGCATGCGGTTCTTGCTTTGCTGCGCCAGGGCTTTGCCGCCGGCAATCTCTTTCCACGCCAATTTCATCGCCCCACCGATAATTCCGGAGGATTTGAGAATGCCGATAATGCCGGCACAGGCGATACCGCCGATCCCGATATGCCGAACATAGACCGAAAAGATCTCCTCGGCTGACATGTTGGCGATCAAAGCGGTTGCCGTGCTGCCGATGGTCACGGTCAGATGCTGGCCGAAATAATGCACCAACGGAACAAAGACAAACCACGACACAAAAGAGCCGGCCGCAATAATGGCCGCGTATTTCAAACCGACGATATAGCCAAGTCCCAGAATCGCGGCATCGACGTTCAGCCTGAAAACCAGGCGCGCGTCATCAGCCAAACCGCGCATGAAAGGAATGGCGCGGGTTTCAAAGACCTCGCTCCACCAGTGAAAGGTGGCCATGAAGAAATTATAGATCCCGCCGATCAACATGGATTTAAGCAGTATCCACGCCTGTTCTCCCCCTGCTTCGCCGGCAACCAGCACCTCTGTTGTTGCAGTGGCTTCCGGAAAGGGGAATTGGCCGTGCATTTCATCGACAAAATATTTCCGAAAAGGAATCAGGAACAAAATGCCGAGGAATCCGCCAAACAGCGAAGAGAGAAAGATCTGGAAAAAGCTGGCTTCCAATTTGAGGATATAGATCGCCGGAATGGTAAAAATGGCGCCAGCGACCACCACACCCGAAGCGGCGCCGATCGATTGAATGATGACGTTTTCGGACAGGGCGTTTTTGCGTTTGACAAAGACCGAGGTCCCGACGGCAAGAATGGCGATCGGAATCGCTGCCTCGAAAACCTGGCCGATTTTCAGCCCCAAGTATGCGGCGGCGGCTGAGAAAATCGCTGCATAGAACAATCCCCACAACAAAGAGTAGAGAGTGATTTCCGGTAGCGGCTTGTCGACCGGCACAACCGGCTTGTACTCTTCACCGGATTTCAGCGGCCGATAGGCATTTTCAGGAAGAGTCATAACGATATTCTCCAATCCTTTTGGTTGAGTCGTCTGATTGCGGGTATTGGGTTGCCTGACATTGCCCTGCGAGCAACACATTTTTTTGCGGCAAATTTTTAGAATATAAATCATTAGCTGTGATTATGCAAGCGGAAAAAGGCTGGTCCAGAGAGCCTTGCCGCTCCTGTTTTTGTTTTGCGATGAGCAAAATATTTTGTAAGATGGAGAAAAATCTCACCATCTGGAGAGGATACCCACTCATGCATCGATCTGCGTTTTTTGTTGCTGTCTGTCTTTTTTTGCTTTTTGCCCTGGCCGGTTTGGCTTGTCGCGGCACTCTGCTGCAAAACGTCCAGAATGAGCAGGTCTGTGTGGCCCTTGCACAGGCCGATTCTGTCCGCATCGACAGCTACGTGCCTTCCGACCGTCCGGCAGCGGCCGGCATCTTGATCGGACTGGTGCCCGGTTCGGTGGAGGAATTGTGGCAGCGGTCCGCCCGGCAGATGGCGGGCACCGGCTATGCTGTTATGCTGCTGCCGGCGAGAGAAGAAGGCGATGCCGACCGCTCTGTGGCCGCGATGTTGTTTGCCGCTGGTTTGGAAGCCCTGGCTGCGCGATGCGGATCGCCCTCACTCCCTGTTGTTTTGGTCGGAATCGGCCCGGCTGCAACAGCAGCTTTTACCATCGCGGCACAGGAAGAAAGAGTGCACGGTGTTCTGGTGATCAGCCCGACAAGTGCTGGCGCCGACTCTGCACTGCCCGCTGCTGTTTCGCAGATGAACAGCCGTCCGGTGGTGGTGCTGGAGTCAGCCGCAGATCGCGACACGGATCAGCCGGCGCTCGACCGCCTGTGGGAGATGATCGGCGAACCGAAAAAACGCGCGCTCTTGCAGACCCGGGCCAGCGGGGCAGAGGTCATCAGCAGCGATCTCGAACCGGTGGTCCGCCGCATGATTTTGCTGCTGGGTGACCGCTATGCCCGCCTGCAATAGCCTGGCACCGGCCGCAACCAGTTCTATTGCAGTCGATTGCCTTCGTGCAAGGGCACCCTTGTTTCTGGCACGCTTGAAACTTGTCCAAACAATGAGATGAAACCACAACTTCATGAAAGTGATCGTCTATCCGTCCCGGAATAGAATAGGCAATGTTGCCGTTCATGCGACACTCGATCGGGTGGCCGCCGGAAGCGATACGCAAGATTTGCTGGTGGCGGTCTATTTGCTGCCACGCAGCCGCTGGACCGGCGGCACCGCCTGGGTCCGTTCCTGGTTAACCCCGCAATCCTTTCGGCCGCGGCGCGGCAAATGGCGGCTGGTCAGCCGTTTCCCAACTCCGCCGACATTGCCTTCCCGCTTTAAACTGATTCGCTTGCTTTTATTGGACGATCCCGGGCGGTATCCTTTGCAGGAAGAAGATGCCTATGGTTGGCAACACCGTTACGCAACCTTTGACGATCACCTGGCTTTTCTTTTTGCCCACGAGTTGCACCACTATCGGCGTTATCACTGCGGCTTACACCCCGGGGAAGGAGAAAATCGCGCCAACGCCTGGGCCGCCGCCCATGTGGATAAACTCGGCTATCGAGTCCAAAGCAGCCGGTTGCCGCGCCACAAACAATCGGCCGGTCGGAAGACGGCAGGCCACACAGTGGATGAGACGCTCTGGGCGGTTATGAGCCGGCTATTCAAATCTCCAGAGAAAAATTCGGGGCGGCTGCGCGATCGGCGGGCTGAACTGGCGAGCCGGCTTCAACCCGGGGATCGGGTAACCATCCGCACCGATCCGCGCCAGCGCTACAGCGGCCAATCGGCCACAGTTTTGCGCCGCTGGCGGCGCAATGCCTATCGCATCGCCATCACCACCAGCGATGGCAAACAATGGCGTTGGCCGTTGGCATGGCTGGAGCTGTAGCACCATCCGTATCCGGGCGAACATAGAGCGTCAGACCTTGTAGATCGGTAGTGATACAGCGATACCCTCTGCTGGTCGCAAAACGGATCCAGGGGGCTTCCTGGGTGATGAACTTGCCGACCAAAAACGCTTTGGGCGGATCAGCGGCAAAAAATTGCTCGGCAGTCTCTTTCGATGTCGTGATATAGATCTGCTGTTCTGCAGGTGCAAGAGTGTGGGCAAGTCGATAGAGGAATATGCCAGTGGCGAATTCAGGGTAGATCGGCAACCTTGCTTCCAAGGCAACGTGTGGAGATAGAGTGGCGACGCGATCGCACGAGCTGAGAGGCCCGATCTGGTCGGCGATTTTCTGCGCCATTTCATGAAAGGCAAGGGGTTGCCAGGGCTTGCCGATGTTTTCCGGGATCCGGTCATAATAATAGTGGCCGGACAGCAGGGTCTGAAAAACCGCCAGCATCGCCACCAAGACGCGCACGAGTTTTTGCGAACGGGGCAGCAAACGCGGATAGAACGTTGCCGCATAAATCATCACAAACGGCAACGGCAGAACAAAATAATGCAACCACAGCGGTTTGAGCACAACTGCAGCCGCAGTTGTCAGCGCAATCAATGGAATGAAAAGCTGATTTCGCCAACTCTGCCATTCCCAGGAGTTGCGGTCGAGTCGCAAACACCAGGCAGAAAAGCCGATTGCCAGAATAATGCCGAGATTCGGCGCAAACTGGAGAAAATTCCAGATAAAATCGACTTTGCCGCCAAAGGTCATGGCGCGTTGGTATCCCTCGATTTCCTTGAAATTGCTGTTGGTGATGTGGTAGCCAAAGTTGTTCAGAGTAAATGCTTCCGGGGCGGAAAAGAAAAAGTATGCCACCGGCAACAACGCGGCTCCACAGGCAAGACAAAAAGGCAAAAAGCGGGTTTTCAGGCGCTGCGCCGGCGGCAACTGGGGCGGCGCAAACAGAGCGGCAAATGCCATGGCCGGAACCGCAGCGATGTAGTAGGACTTGATGCCGACAGCGATGCCGATCATCGCCCCTGAACACGCCGTCCACCAGGAAGCGCGGCGGCTGGTCGTGTCGATTGCCCGCAGATAAAACAGGAAGGCAAGCAGCGCAAACGGCAGCGGCAGCACCGCATTGGCCATGTATTTGGTGGAATGGAGAAAGATGGAATTGAACGCCAAACAGATCGATGCGGCGCCCGCATAAAAGGCGCTGTGGGTCAGATGTTCGACGATTCTGTAAAAGACCGCCAGGGTGGTAACGACGGCGATCCAGTTGAACAGCTTCATGCACAGCAACAAGTAGGGGCTTTGGGTCAACCGAAAAATGATCGCGTACAAATAGGGCAGGATCGGCATCTGCAGATAGGAAAAATCCCGATAGAGCATGTGATCCTGCACCAGCACCCCGGCGCTCATGTACATGCTTTCGTCGTGCCAGATGTCGGCATGCATGAGGTAGAGCAAAAAGATGCCGGCCAAGATCGTGAGCAGGCTTATGGCCGCAAGGCGCCGGCGAGCGGTCATTTTTGTTGGGGCGAAATTTTTAGAGCTTTTTTCGTGAATCGATGTGGCATCCATTGTCTCGTTCACAGCAGTTTGGGTCAGGGCCTTTTGGTCGCATGCAGGACTATCGACAACGAACGGGAACCGGTGCCGTTTGGGCTGCGCAAAGAAATATCGACCTTGGCGGTGGCCGGATCGTCATCGGTTGTCAGAGAATTGGTCAGTTCGGCAAAAAAGATAGTCGATCCATAGCCGTAATCTTCGGCGCTGGGCATCAGTTCAGTTTTGTTCAGTGTACCTGAGGAGGAGGAAAGTTTAAGGCTGGAGCCCGCGGCGACCGGATTGCCGTTGGTGTCAAAGAGACGAATGGTAATCAGAGCAGTCTCACCGATATAGAGCTCGATTTTATCCGTCTGCGCGGTAAAGGTGTGCACACCGGTGCTGTAGATCACCCCGCTTGCAGCCCACACGGTGATGGGATTGCCGAACTGATCCTGGCCGGAGGTCATGGCCATGACGATCGCCATGCCGTCGTTGGCTCCGGTGTTGCCCATGGTGTTGCTGATCCGTCCACCCTCAAAATCGGGGAGGTTGAACTGCAGAGGCTGCACCGGCGCCAGAGCCGGATACAACCGCTCGATGATCGCTTTATTGGGATTGGGGAAAAAAGCGGCGGTCTGATTATAGGGATCGGCAGAATAGAGCACCGGAAAGGGATTGGCGTTCTGCAAAGTGCTGCCTGCGCGGCCGAGCTGACAGAGCACCGCGTCGCTGGTGATCAAGCCGCCGGTGGTGGTGAAATAGACCGCGGTTCCTTCTTCAACCGGATTGTTGTATTTGTCGGCAAAAAGTGCGGTAATGCCAATTTCCTGCACAGGATTGGCAAAGGCCACATTGGCTTTGCCGGGTTCGATCAACACTGTGCCGTGCTGGATCACATGGTTGGCGTCGGCCGGATCCAGATACATATAGGCCGGACCGGACCGCACGGCGATTGGGGTGGTCTGGGCGGCGATCCCGGGCCGGTCCACGCATTCGGCGCGCACCATCACGGTGCCCGCCCGGGTGCCTGACATCACACAGATCGACGCTTGCCCGTTTTTGCTCAAGATCGGCTGGGATTCGAGCGGATTGCCGGTGTTCGGCTCCAGGCGTTCACCCCCTCCCGGCCCGCTGATGATCCTAAAACGCACCGTGAGATTGGCGTCAACCGGTTCGCCGTTAACTCCGACAAGGGTGGCAATGAGTTCCGATTGCTCGGTTCGCCCTGTCTCCTTGACCCAGATCGCGCTGCGCGGTGTGGCGAGGAGGATCTGAGTCGGGTAATTTTCCACAAAATCGACAACGCACGTATCCCGCCAACTGTGGAATTGCGCGATGACGCGGATATCTTGTTGCAGTTCCTGACCGCTGATCAGCTGGACTTTTGCCTGACCGAGCTGGTCGGTTGTTCCCGATTCGGGCACAATGCCGCCGGTGGCGGAAAATTCAATTTTGGCACCGATGACCGGGGTGTTTTTATGAGTCAGAAGCGTTGCAGTCAGGTCCACCCGGCTTTTGCCGTCGGCGATCACCTCAGCCGTTGGCGGAGTCAGGCGCAATTGCGGAGCGGTATAGCGCAGGGCAGCGGTGGCGGTGAACAGGTTGCCATAAAAAACAGAAACGGTGTCTTTCTCGGCGCGGGTCGCGGCGGTGAGAGGAACCTGGGCGATCCCCTGTGCGTTGGTCGATGTCTGCCCGATCAGCGTTCCATAAAGAGCGTTCAGGCGGATGTCCGCTCCCGCAACCCCTTTCAGACTGGTCGTTTCCCGCAAACGCACCGTGATGGGGGTGGTGGAGATGCCGTCGGCAGTGAGCAGCTCATCGCGCGCCTCCACTGTCAAGGTCACCCCGATCATCGCGATCTCTATTTTTGCGGTGTTTTCGCTTACCCCTTCGATATGGTTGCCTTCTGCCGGCAGAACCGGCTTGCTTTCCGGAGCAGTGGAAAGTTGGATGGAAAAAATTCGCGCCGGCGCTTTTTGCATGCCCGACACCGTCGAGTCGACAACCACTGCCGTGACCTCAGAGGTCAAATCGGTACGGCTGGCCACGCTCTGCAGCCTGGCGTGTGCCATTCCATAGTTGTCGGTATAAGTGAAGGGCGTGATAGTGCCGTGGGTGGCGGTGAACACCACTTTCATACCGCGGGTGGCTTCACCCTCCTTGTTGTAAACCGTGGCAAAGATCTGGGTCTCGGAGATGCCATCCGCCAGCAAACGATCGTTCATCACTTGTACATCGGTTATCTCGTGATCGAGCGAACCGATGACCGTGTCGCTGTCCTCCTCACAAGAGAGCAAAAAAAGCCCGGCCAGCAACAGAACGACAATGCGGCAATTCATTCTATCTTTCCTCCAAACAAACGGTCTTGTTCAGCGATTTCTATGGTTGCGTGAAAACGTTATTTTCTTGTTTTATTGGACGGCCTTGCGTTGTTGAAGCGGGTTTCATATTCTTGAAATCGGCGTTTCTGCTCCAGATAGGGATCCGGTTTTTGCCCGGCAAGCGAGCGATCGTTCAGGGCCGGCACAATCGCCGATTTGATCAGGATAATCAGCTCTTTTTTCGTCGAGTTGTATGAATCATAGCCGGTCAGGTAGCGCAATCCCAGGACCCACCAGGGAAGATCCTTGAGGAAAGGGATTCCTTTTCGCACTCGTGTCGTTTGGGTCGAAAAGAGTCCGGCCAGCGCGGTTTCCTCGCCGTCGAGAGCCAATACCTGCGTGCGGCCTTCGGTGATTTTTTTAACCACTCCCAGCTGCCCAACCTCCACATCGCTTTTTTCCGCCCGGATGTCGAGATGGATAAAGGTCATCGAGTCCTCCTCGATGATTTGCGGAATGACCGTGAGAATCGTTCCCGACTCATACTCGCTGTAGCGCGTGTTGCCGGCAAAATCGCGGGTGGTGAGAAAAAAGTTCTTGCCGACTTTGATCTTGCCCTCCTGGCCATCCATGATGCGAACCTGGGGCTTGGCCAGGATTTGCCCTCTCTCCCAACTTTCCAAAGCCTGGATCAGCGCGGTGACGTTCAGAAATTTTTCCGTCACCACCTGGGCGGAAAACAGCCCCTGCGACACTTGTGAACCCGCATTGGAACCGACGCGCACTTTGACCTTGCCGTTGTACAAGGTGCTCCAGTCAATGCCGAATTCAGAGATGACACCATAATCGGCTTCAAAAAAAACGGCGTTGATCTCGATCTCACGCACGCGGCTGGTGATTTCCCCTTCCGGTTGAGCGTCATCTGTTCCTGTTTTGCCCGACAGCACCTGGTAATGGCGTGGATGCTCTTCGTATTCGAGATGGTTGCTGCGCAGGATGTATTCCAGAGCGCGTTTCCAATGCATGTGATCGACGACCACGCCGATGGGTTGCCGATGCTCATCGGAATCGATCAACAGTTTGTTTTCGTATTTTTGGCTGAAACCGTTGATGATTTCCAGGGCCGCGTTGATCGGCACAGAGCTGTCGAGCGAGATATACTCCTCCGGGTCGTATTCGCGCGGTGTCTCTTCTTGCGCGAACACCAGTCTCGGAATGATGAGAATCGTGACCAACAGGGCGATGAACAGCAACACAGATCTTGCCTTCATAAAACGCTCCAACTATTTGATATAGCCCAATCCCAAAATCACGGTGCGACGGCCGCCGGTGGTTTGCAAAACGAAATGCGCCTCGCTTTTTTGCGAATCGATCTTTTCCAAACTTCCACGGTTGACGCGATCGCCGACCTGCAGGGTCGTCACTTTGTTGTTCTTTTCACGGATATAGATGGTGTTGCTGGTCAGTGCCAGCAGATTTGCTTTTTCGATGTCCGGGAATTGCGGCTGCGGCGCCGGTTGTGTTTCAAGATTCTTCGGCCGCGAGATCAGATCACCGCCGCTCGGGCGCGCGGTCTGAACCGCCAGGGCGCGAAAAACATCGTGGTAATCGGTTATCTTGACTTCATTTTCAAACGAAGCAAACCGGATGTCGTGATCCATTTCCCATTTTTGCTGCATATAAAATCCGCGGATCTGCAGCTTGAAAAGGATCGGGCCGCCGTCTTGCTGTGCCTTGGCCAGAGAAAAACCTTCGATCTTGTAGAGCAAGGGATTGTGTGTGAGATGCCAGACAAACGTGTAGAGATCGCGATAGGACGCCTCACCATTCAGGCTAAAGGTGAAAGTTGATGTGGGTTCCTTCTTATCCAGGCTGTTGAGATAAAAATCGAAACTCAGGTCGAGCTTGTAGTTCTGGATCAGCCAGTTGATATAACTGATGGTGAAGGCCGGCTCATCGAGTGCCAGGATTTTTTTCGCCGCGTTCTGCCATCTTTCCTGGAGTTCGGCAAAATTGGCCTCCACACTCTCCAACGTTTGCACGACCAGCTCCGAACCATGGAATTGTTCGGAAAGCTCGAGATTGCGCTCCCGCAATTCCCCGAGTTTCTTCATTTCCCGCATGGTCCAGCTCGTCCCGATCGCCAGGATAACCAGCAACAAAAGGGCCAGGGTGATGGTGTTTCGTTTCGTATACATCGCTTTTGTCCGATCGCTACAGTTCGATAATTTTGTATTCGCGGTGCAACCGGCGATTTAAAGTCTCCATTCGTTCCACGGCGGTCTGTCGATCACCAAAAGAACCGGTACACACCCAATAGGGCACCACCGGATCGACATCCGGCCGTTCGATGACATAGGCTTCTACTCCGTGGCGCTGGAAAAACGAGACTTCCTGTGCAGCAGAAAATTGGACCGCATGCACACTGATCTGCACCGAATAGGTCCCATGGGTCAGTTCCGGCGTTTGAGTTGTGATCTGTGGTTGCGGCGATTGAAAAATCGGTTCTTCGTCCGACTCTGCCGGGGCAGCTTGTTGGATGGGAGCGCTCTGGACGAGCTCTGGCTCTGCCTCTGATTCCCAGACCTGTAAAGTCTGCACGGATTCGGTTGCGAGAGAGACAGGCAGGGGAGTGGTGTCCGGCACAGCGGTATTTTCAGCGAATTCGGTCGGCTGCAACAGAGAAACCACATAATAATCGCCTGCCTCGAATTGTTGCACTTCGTACAGCATCTGCTCGGCTTCTCCCTCGCGCGCAAATCGGCCAAGACAAATCCAAATCGGCAGGCTGTCGCGATCGGCGGCTGCCTGGGTGAGGAAAACCTGGTAACCTTTGTCCCGGTAGATTTGCGATTGCGCCTCGGCCGATTCGATATCCGCAAACGAAGCCAGACGGATGGTAAATGGCAGATCGGCTGGCTCGCTTTCACCTGCTCCGGCACGGATGGAAGCGGTGTTGGCGGATAGCGGCGCCGACTTTTTACCGGGATGGGATAGAGACGCCAGCAGCGCATAGGGTATTTCGCTGTCCGGCGCTGCTGACGGTTCGTTTGCCAGGGCGGTTTTGCCGCTATCCTCTTGAGTGGTCACCAGATCGGCGCTTTTTTCGGCTGCTTCGACTGCCGGGTTCTCCTGCTCTGTTTTGACCATGGCATTGGAGTTGTCTTCAGGAGCAAAAAAATCGGAAAAGCTCTTTCGCGGCCACATCGCCTGCATTTCAAATTGGAATATCGGCCGTGAATTCACGTCTTCGCGTGTGACCTTGCGGACAATCGATTCGCCCAAGGTGTTGGAGAAAAGGGGAATCGCTTTGCGCTGCAACGCATTGCCAAACAGGGTGAAACCGGTCGGATTTTTTTCGATCTTTTGCACCCAAACCTGTTCGGTTTTTTGTACGCTGCTGTTCGCCTTGTCGAGAAAGGTCAAAACGTCATCAAAGCCCTTGCTGAGGCTGTCTGAAAGGGTCAGACTCTGCGACAAATTGTTGATCTCGCGCTCGAGCCGCCGCACCCGTTCGACGGTTTCCTGGTTGTTGAGGATCTGTTCCTCATAACGCTGGTTTTCCCGCCGCAGGCGGTTGCTCTCCGTCGTCTTGGCAAGAATCTGCCAGGTAAAGGCAAACGCGCTGATTCCCAACAGGACCAGCAGAATATAGCCGGCAGTCGATAATTTCAGCGCCCGTTGTTGATCGATGATGTTGTGCGGCAGCAAATTGGCATCGATGAAAGCGTTGTCATTATGGACCAGAATTTGCCAGGCGAGAGAAATCGGCACGGCATACTCGGAGAGATCCTCGCGGGTAAACTGGTTGGTGAGGTACTCGGCCAGGGGCTGCGAGACGATAAATCCAACCCGCGATTGTGAAAATTTTGCCTCAAAAAATTCTTTGCTTTCGTTGTTGATCGCCTGCGAAGCGAGCAGGATGTTCGCCAATTGACTGATGTTTTGATTGTCGAGTTCGAAAAGAATCTTGCTGGCGATGATCTGATTGATCTCTGATGAAATTGGTTCGCTGATAATCGGCGCCACACTGAGAAGCTCCGGACCGCGCATAAAGATGATGCGGCTGAACTCAGATTCAATCTGGATGATGACGTTGATTTCCTTGTCATCTTTAAAATGGTAGCTCTTGCGCGCCAGGTTGCACAAAGCCACTTCATTGGGTGCCATCGAACTCAAGAGCAGGTTACCGCCGACAAAATGGTTGATCTGTTCGAGTGCCGACAACAGGGCAGGTGATTGCGGCTGATTGAGGGCGACATTGATCAGGGTGCCATCGCTGCGCTCGACCACATGAACGTTTTCCAGAGAATTGAATCCCGATTTCCATTGGGTGATCTTTTTGAGCAGATTGCCTTTGAAAACATTTTTGTCGTAATCGAGGGTGGTGTTCAATTCCTGGAAACTGACCATGCTGGCCGGTATATTGAAGGCGATGGGAATCCGATGCAGAGTGAATTTTTTGATCAAGCGGTACAGCACATTCGCGTTTTCTTGCACCGTGGCGCCGCTCAAACCAGCGGCCCTGTCGCGGTTTTGCTGTTCATATCCAAAAAGGACCTCTGTGCTGTCCGCACCGTCTGTTTCTTCCTTGGCCAACAGCGGCGACGTGTGGTCTTCCAGATCTGCCGGCAGAGTGTCGGTTTCGAGAAACGAGACGGCGATGGACTTTTTGTCCCGCACCAAATGGGCGATGCGAATGATCCGTCCATCTACTGCAATGCCGAGTGCCTGTTTTTTCATATTTTTTCCTAAACGAGATTGATCAAATCTTCGAACCTTTTTTTGTTGTTCGCCTGGTTGTAGCCCTCGTCCAGAGAAATTCGCTTGCCCTTGTACAGGCGCACCAGATCCTGTTCCATGGTGATCATGCCGAACTTGTTGCCCTGATAGATCAATTGATACAATTCATCCGTATGATTGTTGCGGACGGCGGCGCGCACAGCGGGTGTGGCCAGCATGATCTCCTTGGCCAGGATCAATCGGCCGCTCAAATCCGGGACCAATTTTTGTGAAATCACACAGGTCAACACATCCGCCAGGCGCTCGCGTATGCGGGTCTGCTCGGTCGACGGCGTTTCGCCCAGGATGCGGTCCACCGCCTCGGTGGCCGAACTGGTGTGCAAGGTGGTAAACACCTTGTGGCCGCTGTCCGCCACCTCGAGAACAGTGCTGATGGTGTCTGCATCGCGCATCTCGCCGATGACGATAATATCCGGATCCTGCCGCAGGGACTGGATCGTACCCTCCTTGAAACTGTTCACATCGCGGCCGACCTCGCGATGGCGGATGATCGATTTGACCGGCTGGTGGACAAACTCCACCGGGTTGGAAATAATGATGATATGGGCTTCACAAGTGCGGTTGTTGGCGTCGATGATCGAGTCCAGGGTGGTGCTCTTGCCCGAGCCGGTGATGCCGGTGATCAACACCAAACCGTGCTTGACTTGCTGCAGGCTGAGGGCTTTTAAAATATTTTCATGAAATCCCAGGCTGGCAAGCGGCCGGATCTCTTTGTTGATCAACCGCATGTTCAAACCGAGATGATTCATTTCGAAATAGACTGTGGCGCGAAATCGGACCTTGACGGAATCGAAAATGATGCTGAACGAAAAATCGACAAAGCGATGGGTGAACAAAAAACTGCGATCAAGGTCGCTGAGAATATTCTGGATCAAGATATCGGTTTCGTCCTGCGTATAGGAACCCAATTCCGGATCGGGTTTTTTGCTGCCGAAAATGCGGAACCAGACCTGGTTGGCGCAACCATACCCGCCCAGATCGATGTCAGAGGCTTCCTTTGCCACCATCGGCCGTAAAAATGCGAGCACCGACTCATGCAACACCTGGCGATGTTGCGGAGTCAGTTTTTTCAGCATTGCTTCGATGCGGATCTGGCGCTCCTGGCCGATAACCATCGCCGGAATTTGCGCCATGATCGCCTGGCAGATCTGCCGAGCCGGGCCAGGAGTGTATGGCCGAGGCGTCGCAGAAGGTTCTACTGCCGCGGCGATTCGATCCACGAAATGATGAACAGGTTCCTCTGCAATTGCCACTGTGCAAATACTCCCATATATTCGCTGTCATAGCGGATCGAAATGTGGTTGCCGGTGCCGTCGATATTGCCGTTGGCAAAAGTGCCGCCCACCAGGCTGCTTTCCTTGGGATCGCCGCCGCCGTGCATGAGCAAGGTGCCTGGGTTAGGCAAGGTGATCACGCCCTCGACCCGAGCGTTGCCGTCCAGGACACAGTCGCCATATACGACATAGATGCCCCAGACGGTGCGGCCGCCGCGTACATGCATGTTGCCGGTGACTTTGGTCACATTGGGCGTCAGACCATCGTAATAAAAGCTGTCGTTGGGATAGTGGTCCGGGACATCGTAATCGCCGGTGTGAACATGTCCCTGCGCAACCGCCAGCGATTCCAGACCATCAAAATCATACGGCAGCATAAACGGCATGTTCGTGAAAGCCAGGCTGAGATCGGGTATGCCGCTTTCATTTTTAACGCTGACATTGATCAATGGCCCGGTGCTGTAGACTGCCAGATCGGCGAGGTCGGGCGGTATGCCCACATGGACCTGGACCTCCTTGCTCTCCCCTTCGAACTCGCCGGTGGAAGTGATCATCCTCTCCATGCTCGACAGGCCCGGGTTGCTGTTCTCATCATCGACGACCACATCGACGGTTGCCCCATCGAGAGTGAGATTCGTATAGCCGGTCGTCCAGGTGTCATCCAGCGACAAACTGGACAATGCCATATAGGCGCCGCTGGTGGCCACGTTGCGCGCCTTGCTGTGTTGGTAGTGCAGCCAGGTCCGCTCCATCGCGTTTAGGCTGTGGCGGTTGATCTGCAGCGACAGGGTGCCGAACAGGAGCGTGATGGCGACGACCAAAATGATCAGTGTTCTGCCCATCGATTTATCCCGTCAATAGCGCATGAGGTTGGGTGGTGTGATGCGCGTATGATAGAACAACGTCGAGGTATAGTCATCGACAGCAAAGATGCTCTGTACCTCGAGATTGACTTCAATTGTTTTGATCTCTTCCAGATTCGCGGTTTCGTTGCCGAACCAATCGAAATAGCGCAGGTTGAAGGCGGTGACACCGAGACAGAGATCGGTGGTCGACTCGCCTTGTACCACCCGATAGAGAACGCAATCGTGCGGGTTCTCTGTGCTGCTGGCTGCCGTCGAATCGCTGAGCCAGTAGGAGACCCGCTCGATGACGTTGTTTTCGTCAAAGTCGCTGTAAAACGAAATGGCGTGCGGCCCGGCGGAAATGATCGACAGCTCCTGACGGTGGACCCGCAATCCCAGCCGGTTGAGGTCGAATTCGAGCAACTGGACAATCCCGTCCGCCGTCTGCTGGGTGATCGAATCGACGACCCGTTCGTTGGTATCCTGGTTCATGTGGGCGGTCAGACGGTTGATGTTGAGCAGGATCAGACCGCCGATGAGAAAAGTGCCGACCAGTTTTAACAGCGAGGATGAACCCATCCAAAGGCCTCACGTGTTGTCGATATAGCTGTAGACATGCGCCAGCCGAATGGTGCGCGTTTGATAGGGATTGCTGACGTTGACAACGAGCTTTTTGAATCTTGTGGTGTAATTGACTTTTTGATTGATGTTCGCGGAGGTCACATAATAGACTTCCATGCTGACCTGATACACGGCCCGCGGTGTGGTGATGCTCAACGTCAGGTTGTGCAAATCGTCCACATCGTTGAAATTGGGATAGCTTTCATAATACGCCTGTCCCAACGACCACGGCGAGGTGAACGAGGCGGGCGGCTCATAGAGATCAAAGCGCCGGGTTTTGTCCTCTTCGATAAAGCGCTGTGCGATCGAGATCGCTTCATAATCGAATTCATTGCGCACCATCATTTCGCCGCTGTCGATGAAAAATCGGTTGACCGACAGGCTGATCGAAGAGAAAAAGACCAGCGCCGCAACCAACAGAATCATCTCTCTTTCACCCACGCAATCCTCCAGGCAGATTGCCAAGCGTGCAATTAAATGTCCATCGTCGCCGCCACGACTTCTTCGCAGGTCGTGATGCCGTTTGTTACCCGGTTCTTGCCGGAGGCGCGCAGCGTCAACATGCCGTTTTGAATGGCCTGCTCGCGTATTGCCTCTTCATCGACCGTATCCTTGGAGTTGAGAATGATGTGGCGAATCTCCCTGGTGAAATAGAGCGCTTCCATTATCGCCACCCGGCCCTTGTAACCGCCGTAGCATTCGGAGCAGCCCACCGGTTCATAGATGGTCACCTTTTGCAGTTCTTCGGGGGTAAAACCGATGCGAAAGGCCATGTCGTGATCCAGTTTTTGCACCGGCCGACGGCAATGCGGGCAGAGCTGGCGCACCAGACGCTGCGCCATGATCAAATTGATGGCATTGGCGATCAGAAAGGTCTCGACTCCCAGCATATAGAGCCGGGAAATGGCGCTCGGGGCATCGTTGGTGTGCAGAGTCGAAAAAGTCAAGTGACCGGTATTGGCCAGGGCAATGCCGATGTTGGCCGTCTGCAGGTCGCGCATCTCGCCGACCATGACGATATCCGGATCGTGGCGCAGGATCGAGCGCAGCGCCTGTTCAAAAGTCATCTTGGGGTTGAGCCGCAGCTGCCGCACGCCGTCGATCAGGTATTCCACCGGCTCTTCGACGGTCAAAATGTTCTTGGTGTCGTCTTTGATGGTTTGCAAAGCCGCCACCAGGGTGGTGCTCTTGCCGCTGCCGGTCGGCCCGGTCAGAATGACCATGCCCTGCGGCTGGGCCAGGGCTTTGCAAAAATCGTGGGCCGCCTGCTCCTGTAAACCCAACTCTCCCAGATTGACGATCACTTTGCGATCGTCGAGCACACGGATGACAATGCTTTCCATGCTGCGCTGGAATTCCGAGGAGACGATCGGCAGCACCGATACGCGAAAACGGATAAAATAGCCGTCGATTTTGCGCTGGATAAAACCGTCCTGGGCGATCGAACGATCGAAACGATCGATGTTCTTGGACCGATCTTTGATTACCGCGGCGACCGCTTCCGGCTTGATCTTTTCCAGGGTATGCCACAACTGCAGTTTGCCGTCGAGGCGAAAATGAATGTGCGTGACATTGTTGGCATGCGGCACAAAATGAACGTCGCTGGCGCCCCGGCGAACCGCTTCCACCAATGTCCCCTCGATGAGGTTGGTGAGCATGCTGCGGTTGATCTCGGCATCCAGCGCCGCCTCATCCACCTGGGCGGAATTGTCGTCCATCATTTCGACATTGGAAAGCGATTCCCCGATATCTTTGAGGAATTCGTTTTCGACATAAGCCACCTTTTGCAGGAGTTCTTCGACTTCCTGCTGCCGGACATAGGCCACCTCGAACTGGCTGTAGCCGCGGGTCTGGCGGATCAGCGGATAGATGTCGCGATCGATCGGATCGGCGGCGATGAAAATCAGGATATTGCGGTTGCTCTCGTGCGGTCTGAATGGCATGACTTTTTTCTGCACCATGAGCTCACGCGTCTCTTCGCTGTATTCAAAAAAGATCTGGCGGATGAATTCGACTTGCTCGTCGCCGATTTTTTCCGGATCGAGATCGAGCTGTTTGAAGGCATAGAGTTCAGCGATGGTTGAAAACGCCGCATGTCGATCGATCTGGTATTTCTCGATCAACGCATCCAACAAGGCATGCGTCGAAACCTGTTTGCCGTTCTCCTGCAGCTGCGGCAACAGGTCTTCGACCATCTGTTGCACAATGATCTGCTTTTGCAGCAGATGGTCGATGATCCGATTGTAGCTTTTATTTGCCATTGCCATATTCTCTTTCGTAACTATTTGCCGGACATGGATTGCGGCGATACAAAACCGACTTCCGATGAAATCAAGGTGATGATGATGATCAACACGGTCACCACCAGCGCAATATTGAGGTTGACCCAGTCGATCACCCGGGTCATTTTGTAATTGACTTCGCGCTCATAGTAATCGGCGAGCTGTTTGGCCGATTCCTTGACCGTGCCGGATTCTTCGCCGGTGCGAAAGCGGTTCAACGCATTCGGCGGAAACACGCCGGTGCGCGACAGACAATCGGTCAGGGATTTGCCCTCCCGCAACATGGTCGGCAGCACGATGTCCTTGACCTGCTTTTCGATATAACTGTTGCGGCACGCTTCGGCCGCAGTTTTGATCACGTTGATGTTGTCGCCGGAACCGGAATAGAGCGCATTCAGAATGCGGGAAAAAATTTCGATGCTCGATTTGTGCAACAGTGAACCGATCATCGGCAGTTTGATCATGAACTTGTGGAATTTGACCCGACCTTTGGGCGTGCGAAAATAATAGAGCGCGATTGCCGACGGAATCACCACCCCCAGGCCCAACCACAGGGCGTTGGCCACCAGAAAATCGCTGACCACCATGGAGGTATGCATCATCGGCGGCACTTTGATGTTGTATTTGGTCAACAGACCGGTGGTCTTGGGAAAAATATACATCAGGTAGAAAGCAAAAGTCAGAATGATGGCGATGAAAACAATCATCGGCATGAACAGTGCGCTGCGCAAACTCTTTTTGAATTCGAGATCGCGTTCAAGGTATTTGGCGGTGGAGAGAAAGACCTCTTCCATGTGACCGCTGGTGGTGGCGATGCACAGCATCTGGGTGGCGAATTTGCCAAAGACGTTGCCGTGGCGGCCGTAGACCTGAAAGCCTTCTTTGCCTGCCTTGAGATCCTTGTGGACTTCGCGGATGGTCTCGCGCAGGGTTTTGTTTTCGGTGTCGTTGGAGAGCAGCTGCAACACTTCATCGTAGGGAAATTTTTCTTTCAGCATGTCGGCGCTGAGGCGGATAAAGATCACCACGTCCTGCACCGGCACTCTTTGGCGAAAGTCAAAGAGCTTTCTGCGCACATAGAGGATCTGATAACCCATGTTGTGCAGGGCGCGCTGCACCTCGGCCTGACTGAAAGCGCGCTGCTCGCCGGTGATCGGCGGCTCCATGCCTTTGCGCACTTTATAGACATAGCAATATTTTTTTTGCATCTGGGTGATGCTGATCTTGTTGGTGCGGCTGAATTCGGCCAATTTTTTTTTCAGATCCCAGCGGCTGTCGGCGAACAGACTGCCCTGTACCGGCCGGCCTTCCAGATTCAAACCGATGTAGCGATATTCTTGCATAGCTTCCAGGGATTTATGGGTTAACGGATTTTGATGCCAACTGCCGTAAAAAACGCCTATTCCGTGGATGATACCTGTTCGAGCGTGTAGACCACTTTTTTGTCGGCTGCTGAAAAGGCACAGCGGCACAGGATGCGGCGTTCGGGTTTTTCCGCCGGCAGCGCTTCGATCACCAGGGTGTCGCCGGGTATAAGTCTGTAAGACGCATTTTCATTATTAAAAGTTTTATCAGGTATTATAATGTTGCCTTTATCATTGTATTCATAATAGCCCAATTGGTGAAATGATTTGATATCAATCAGAGTACTCGAATTTGCAACTCCGCCTAAAAGTGTGCTCTTGCTGAAACAGCCCTCAATCTTTGCCACCATCGTAAGGATGTCATGATAGACAGCTTCCTCATTGGCCTTGATGGCCCAATTGTGAAAGGCTTGAATGCCAACCGCGATAGCCAGGATAATGATGAAGGTGGCCAAAATAAGAAATAAGAGCTGTTGTTGCCCCATCCTGTTCCTTTCCTGAATCTTGTCCAGGGAATTTTAATAATGAAATTCTACCTTGAATTTTCTATGAGGCGAGCACATAAAAAATGAGCTAATTCTATTGGCAGATAAAATAATAATACACAAAATTTTAAAATGGGCCAGGGCATCAAGACCTGGCCCGATGGATTCAGTGAAGCTAAATTGAGCTTCTATTCTGTAGATGGAGAAACCTCTACGATGAGTGTGTTGAAGTTAGCATCGATAGAAATTTTATAAGCCAATACAACTTTCTCATTTTCGGCCAGTTTCCCTTGGATTTCTACGTCATCCTCACCAGCGATCAGTGTATAAGTGCCATTGTTATTGGTGTAAGACGTACCTGTGACCGCTGTTGCAAGGCCGGCAGTGTTCAAGTCGGCATCTTGATTGTACTTGTAACCCAACTGGGTGAATGAGGTAAGACCATCAAAAGATTTGCCACCGCCTCCAAGCATAGATGGTTTGCGATAATATTCTTCGACACGCGCCATCATGGAGAGGATGTCCTGGCGAACCGAGTCTTCATTGGCCTTCAGCGCGCCCTGGCCGAACAGGTTGATGCCGACGACGATCGCGAGACCGACGATGATCGCGCCCAAAACCAACAGCAAGAGTTGTTGTTGTCCCATTTTGGTCTTCCTTTTCTGTTTTAATCGTTCTTTGGTTCAACTGATTTGGCTCTCATCCCCGTCTGGTTTGCGCCGCTCCCCTTGCCTCACCTCCTTTGCGGATTTTTTTGTTATGTGGGGTGCCAGGAAATTTTTTCGTTGCGGATCGCCTGTTCACTCTGCCTTCACCTCGTCTTCGCCGACATCGGTGTTCTCGATCAGAGCGGTCAACTGGTTCAGCTTGAACGGCTTGGCGATCTTTTGCACCGCCTTTTTATTCTTGAGTTTGTCCTCGTATTCTTTGAAATCATACGCCGACATCAGGATGATGGTGATGTTCGGAAACAATCTCGCCGCGATGCGCGCCAGTCCGATTCCATCCAATTTCGGCATGCGAATATCTGTGATCAAAGCGTCATAGTGATCTTTTTCAAGTCGGTTGATCGCTTCATAAGCATCTCCCGCCACGTCGACGCAATAATTTCGGCGCTTCAATCCGACACCGAGGGAGAACGCAAAATTGGCATTGTCGTCGACAATCAGCAGCCGTTTCATGAACGGTCTTTTCCTGCCGTTATATTTTGAAGGAATCGCGATGCTGAATCTGTGAGCTGTGGGTACAAATGGGGCTGTTTGGGTCGCGAAACTTGCTTGTGGCAATAAACCACTCAAATTGCGTGCCAAAACAATCGAATTCCGATGGTGCGAGAGATGATAGATCAAAGCCAAATAATATCAATGAGATAAGCCGTGACTGGTTTTGGCGTTGCGCAGGCTTCTGATCGAGGAAAAGCCGGCGAGGATTTCATTTTGAAATTGCCAGAATCAATTTGAAATCACTATTATGATTTTTTAATGCAGGGTGGTCATCGAAAAAAATGGTGATCTCGTTACAGATCGGAATCGCCTCCCAATCCGTAATGGGATTGATGCCGGCTCACTCCGACGGCACATGATCGTAGGTCTTTAACTTGCGCCACAAAGTGGTCATCGAGATACCCAGGTTTTCCGCGGCCAATTTGTGGTTGCCGGCACAAGACTGCAGGGTTTTGAGGATGACGCTCTTTTCCATTTCCGCCAGGGTGCTGCCGTCGGGTTGCGATCTGCTCTCGCCGATTTTGCGGATTCGAAACATCAGATCGTCCGGATCAAGGATCTTTTTGTTGCTCAGCGCCAGTGCCCGTTCGATGATGTTTTCCAGCTCGCGGATATTGCCGGGCCAGGGATAGGCGACCAGGCATTCGAGCGCTTCCGGAGTCAGAGACGGCGGTTCTTTGCCGATCTCCTGGGCGTATTTTTTGATGAAATGGTGCGCCAGCAGGGGGATGTCGTCCTGGCGCTCGCGCAAGGGCGGCAGGTGGATGGGAATGACATTGAGCCGGTAATAGAGATCCTGGCGAAAATTGCCTTTTGCCACCTCGGCTTCCAGATCCCGGTTGGTGGCGACGATAATCCGCACATCGACCCGGATCGGTTGGTTGTCGCCGATGCGGCGGATTTCGCCTTCTTGCAGAACGCGCAAAAGTTTTTTCTGCGTTTGCGGCGTGATATCGCCGATCTCATCGAGAAAGATCGAACCGCTGTCCGCTTCCTGGAACAGGCCCTTGCGGTCGCGCACCGCACCGGTAAAGGAGCCGCGCACATGGCCGAACAACTCGCTTTCCAGCAGGGTCTCCGCCAGGGTAACGCAGTTGACCGTGACCAGCGGTTGGTTGCGCCGGCCGCTGTGTTCGTGGATGGCGCGCGCAATCAACTCCTTGCCGGTGCCGCTTTCGCCGGTGATCAGCACCGTGCAATTGGTGTTGGCGATCTGCGAGGTCATCCACAAAACCTGATTGATGCCCTCCGAGTTGCCGATAATCTCTTTAAAGCTTTCGTTGGTATTTTGCAGGTCGAGATTTTGTGCTTTTTTTGCCAGCGCGTTTTTTATCGAATTGAGCAGCACATCGACTTTGAACGGTTTGCTGAGATAATCAAAGGCGCCCAGCCTCATGGCATCGACGCTGTTCTCGATGCTGGCAAAGGCTGTCAATATGATCACTTCCGGCGGATTGGGTTGTTGTCTGGCCACCTGCAACAGTTGCATGCCGTCGATCGGCTGCATCTTCAGGTCGGTCACGATCAGGTCGTATTCCTGTTTGTTAAGCAGCTCGATGGCTGCCTGACCATTTTCAGCTTCATCCGCCTCCAATCCGTGTTTCTTCATGAGGATCGTTAATGCTTTGCGCGGATTCGCCAAATCCTCAACCAGCAGGATCTTTGCCATCGCCTCTCACTCCTCGTTAATTGACTCGGCTGTTGTGCACAGGCAAGATTAAGGTGAATTCGGTTCCCTTGGAGATTTCGCTGGTAACCGCTATTTCGCCGCCGTGATTTTGCATGATGCGATCGCAAATGGCCAAGCCCATTCCCACTCCCCAATCCTTGGTCGAAAAAAACGGCTGAAAGATTTTGCTCAAATTTTCTTCGCTGATTCCTTCGCCGCTGTCGCGAAGGGTGATGGTGATAAAATCGCCTCTCGTTTTCTTCGCCACCGAGCTGCAGATGGTCAGGCGGCCCCCTGCCGGCATCGCTTGCAGAGCATTGACAATCATATTGACCAGCACCTGTTTGATCTGATTGGCGTCGGCATCGATTTCAGGCAGCGACTCGCAGAGCTCGACCTGTTGCTGGATATCAGGGCCGATTTTTTCCTTGAACAACAACAGCGTTTCGCTGATCAAGCGGTTGATATTCACTTTGCCGAACCGCGCTTTGTTCAGGCGGGCAAAGTGCAAAAAATCGGAGATGATCAAATCCAGCCGCTTGGTCTCTTCACTGATGATCTCCATCAATTCGCGATCCTCATCCGCCAGCTGCAGGCTGTTTTGCAGAACTTCGACCGAAGTGTTGATGGCACCGAGGGGATTGCGGATTTCGTGGCCGATCGAGGCAGCCAGCTCGCCGATTGCTGCCAGATTTTCCGACCGGTTCAGGCGTTTCTGCATGTCGCGGAATTCGGTGACGTCCGCTATCGACGCCAGAATATACGATGAGCGCCAGGCCAGATTGAGGGTCAGATTGATGTCGTGTTTTTTCCCCTGCCGATCGATAAAGGCGCACTCGATGCTCTGGGCGCTCTGCAATCCGGCGGCGCCGCCGTCGAAATAGGACTGCAATTGATCCCGATCCTCGGTCGCGAAAAAATCGATAAACTGCGCCTTGCCTTCAAGCTCCTGCTTGACGTAGCCGCTCAGTTTTTCGAATTGCCGATTGACCAAATCCAACCTGCCGTCGGGCAGAACCAGGGCAAAGGCGTTGCCGGAATACTTGAAAAGCATGCGATATTTTTGCTCGGACTCCCACAGGCCTTGCAGTTCCAGCTTTTCCTGTCTTTGCGCCGCTTCTGCGTTGTTCAGCAACCGCTGCTTGCACTGGTGCAAGGAATCGCTGTAGCGCTGCAAACACTCCGCAATCACGCCGATTTCATCGTTGCGGCTCAGCGCCAGTTCAAACCGGCTGTCACCTTCTGCAGCGCTCTGCGCAGCTGCGGCCACCTGTGACAGAGGAATCAGGACACGTGCGGTTAACCAGAAAACGAGCAATACACAACCGATGGTCAAAAGCACAGTCGCAGGAAGAGTGGTGACCAGCCAACTGCGCATGGCGGTGTTAACCGCATGGGTGGAGTTCGTGGTTAAAACGGAGGAAGCCATCCCTTGCCGCGAATTCAAACCTTCCTGCAGCTGCAAAAAGGGCTCATCATTTCGGGGGGCCTTGAGCGATTGAGCAAGAGAATCTAAAACAAGAGCCGTGTCCTGTTCGATTCTTTTCTCAACCGTATTGCGGGTCATGAAAAAAATAAAACCATAGAGAATGGCGATAATCAGGGCAGGAAAAATAATGGAGAACCACAAGCCATGTCTTTTCAATACAGTCAAGCGTTTCATCGTTGATTCCGCTGTTTTGTGGTTGTCGTGTGAGCTTCGCCCAACGCTGGTCGCCTGATACTGGGGCATAACGAAATGGAATCGGTTGATTAAGTCGATCGCCGATCTCCGCAACTGCTCCAATCCAGGTGGCGTGCAATTCGATCCCCCCACAAAACGCTTAGGCATCGCTTGGATAGAGATGCAACCGGAATTCAGTGATGATGCTCATCGAGCAGCGATTCACTGGTAGCCTGGCAGACTCGAAATAACATCGGTAGGCAGCAAAATGAATCTTGGGTGGAAAAACAAATGATGCGGAAGACTGTGGAGAGCAAAGACATCGTGTTGTTTACACTCTTGCTCTCGATAGGATGCGCCGATGCGAGAAACTGTTGCCTGAATCTGGTTTTACATTGAATGCGATTGCTGCGCGATTCGATGCGAAGCATCGAATCCCCAATAAACACAGCAAGGTATTTGCACCAAGCGAGTGGAAATGGTTCTTGCTGCAAATGTAATAAAACAAATATAATAGATTTTGGTGGATTCTGTTGACACAGAATCCGGCGGAATTGTTAAAGTATAGCTAGCCTGCATTATTCATAAAAAAAGCTGTTTCGTCTAACAAGTTTTTGATTTATATTGATTTGACGATCAGTATAAACCAAAACTAAATTAGAGAAACAGCTATGACTGAATATACGAATCAATTGATGC